>LXOW01208173.1_pt1 | contig 29695 bp, 18 predicted proteins | sample 1368591 | NCBI WGS metagenome assembly LXOW01 (sample SAMN04884650, study PRJNA319009) | bovine gut metagenome | isolation source: Cow rumen | host: Bos taurus | place: Italy: Legnaro (PD) | collected 2014-07-09
CCAGATGCGCAGGTTGTTGCCTTCGTTGTAGAAGAGCCGCTCGCGCCCCAGCTGCATGCCCAGGATGAAGAGGCAGAGCAGCTGCGTCAGGCGGCCGCTATAGACATTGAAGAGGAAATTCACCGGGAGACCGTAGCGCAGGTTGGTTAGCGTATTCTGCCAGAACGTGCCGTGCTCGTGCGCGGCGTTGATCTGCCCGTACATCTCCCAGAGGCGCGTATGGTCGATCGTCGTCCCTGTCAGCAGGCAGAACAGTTCCACGGGCTGGATGGCCAGCAGGATGATCAGGCACCAGACCACCCGCGAGGGCAGGTAGCTGATCGGAATGAGCAGCAGGCCGTAGCAGGCGTAGAGCATCAGGATGTCGCCGTCGTAGAAGGCGACGTTGACCACGCCGAACAGGAACAGCAGGCACATGCGCCAGGCGAAGCGGCCGGAGAAGCACTTGCCCTTCTGCTGCTGGTTGTCGTTCATGATGAAGAAACTCAGGCCGAAGAGCATCGCGAAGATGCCGTACATCTTGCCGCTCAGCAGCCAGGCCAGGACATTGGCCACCAGGTCGTCGCAGGGCAGCGTGTGCGCGATGGGCTCCTGCGTGAAAATGTTGAAATGTTCCACCGAGTGGTAGAGGATGATGCCGGCCACGGCGATGCCGCGCAGGGCGTCTGCCACTTCGATGCGCGTGTTGGGTAGATTCTTGGTTTTGTAAAGCATATGGGGTTATTAGCCTTTGATGTCGATCTGGAAGCCCTCGTCGAGGAGGGGCTGCACGAGGGCGCGCATCTGCTCGACGCTGAATTTCTCCAGGCCGGAGGCCGGGGTGGGCCGGTCGATGGTATAGACCATGATCTTGCGGGGCCGCAGCTCGCGGACGATGTCCATCCAGCCGTTCAGCACCTCGGGGCTGGACGAATCGAAATCCGGGCTGCGCAGGAACATCGTCTGCAGGACGAAGTTCCCTTCGAAGCCGCGCAGGGCCTCCACGACGCGCTGCAGGCTGTAGCCCGGCGCGGGGTGGTTGATCCGGGCGACGAGTTCGTCCGTCGGGGCGTCGATTTTCAGGATGGGATTGTCCACCTTCTTCAGCGCGGCGGCGACCGCCGGGATGTGGGCGCGCGTGGCGTTGGAGAGCACCGAAACCTTCGCGTCGGGGTAGTACGCGTCGCGCAGCGTCAGGGTGTCGTCGATGATGCGGGGGAATTCGGGATTGAGCGTCGGCTCGCCGTCGCCGGAGAAGGTGATGGAGTCGATCCGCGTCCCCTCGAGCATGCAGGCGCAGAGCTTGTCCTCCAGGGCGGCGCGCACCTGCGCGGCCGTCGGCAGGACCTGGTCGTCCCGGCCGTCCCTGTTCCAGCCGCACTCGCAGTAAATGCAGTCAAAATTGCATATTTTGCCCTGGCGCGGCAGCAGATTGATGCCGAGCGAAGATCCCAGCCGGCGGCTGTGGATGGGGCCGAATACCGTTTCTTCCCGTAGCATATCACAAATGTAATATTTTTTTCGCGGAGTGGGAAAAAACAAGTAACTTCGTGGCACAATTTCAAACAACATCATGAAAGCTATCCTCAGCACTGATTTTCATTTCCCCGGACAGGTTGCCAAGTACACCGGCAAAGTCCGTGACGTGTACAGCATCGGATCCGATTACCTCGTGATGGTCGCCACCGACCGCATCTCCGCCTTCGACGTCGTCCTGCCGAAGGGCATTCCCTACAAGGGCCAGGTTCTCAACCAGATCGCATCCAAATTCCTGGACGCGACCGCGGACATCCTCCCGAACTGGAAGATCGCGGAGGTGGACCCGATGGCCACGATCGGCTGGCGCTGCGAGCCCTTCAAAGTTGAAATGGTGATCCGCGGCTACCTCACGGGCCACGCCTGGCGCGAGTACAAGGCCGGCAATCGCACCCTCTGCGGCGTCGCCCTGCCGGACGGCATGGTCGAGAACCAGAAGTTCGCCGAGCCCATCATCACCCCGACCACCAAGGCCGCCGAGGGACACGACGAGGATATCAGCAAAGAGGAAATCATCGCGCAGGGCATCGTCTCCCGCGAGGATTACGAGCAGCTCGAGAAATACACCCGCGCCCTCTATGCGCGCGGCACTGAGATCGCGGCCGGCAAGGGCCTGATTCTCGTGGACACGAAATATGAATTCGGCAAGCGCGACGGCCAGATCATCCTGATGGATGAGATCCACACGCCCGACTCCTCCCGCTACTTCTACGCCGACGGCTACGAAGAGCGCCTCGCCAAGGGCGAGCGCCAGAAGCAGCTCTCCAAGGAGTTCGTGCGCGAGTGGCTGATGGCGAACGGCTTCCAGGGCCAGGCCGGCCAGCAGGTGCCGGAGATGACCGACGAGGTCGTCGCCGGCATCACCGACCGCTACGTCGAGCTCTACGAGCACATCACCGGCGAAAAGTTCCAGCCCGCTGCCGACGCTGACGCCGCCGCCCGCATCGAATCCAACATCAACGCATTCCTGAAGAAATGATCGAAAGATATTCCCGCAAAGTGATGAGGGACGTGTGGACTGAAGAGAACAAGTTCAACGCCTACCTCGAAGTCGAAACCCTCTCCTGCGAAGCCTGGAGCAAGCTGGGTGTCATCCCGGCCGAGGACGTGGACAAGATCCGCGCGAACGCGAAATTCGAAGTCTCCCGCATCCGCGAAATCGAAGAGCAGACCCGCCACGACGTCGTCGCCTTCACCCGTGCCGTCAGCGAGAGCCTCGGCGAAGAGCGCAAGTGGGTCCACTACGGCCTCACCTCCACCGACGTCGTCGACACCGCCAACGGCTACCTCCTCCAGCAGGCCGACAAGATCCTCCTGCAGGACCTCGAGGACTTCCTTGCCGTCCTGAAGAAGCGCGCCCTGGAATTCAAGGACACCCCCTGCATCGGCCGCACCCACGGCATCCACGCCGACATCACCAGCTTCGGCCTGAAATGGGCCCTCTGGTACGAGGAGATGAAGCGCAATATCGAGCGCTTCCAGTACGCCCGCAAGGGCGTCGAGGCCGGCAAGATGAGCGGCGCCGTGGGCAACTTCGCCAACATTCCGCCCTTCATCCAGGACTACGTCTGCGAGAAGCTGGGCATCGCCTCCGCCGACATCTCCACGCAGGTGCTGCAGCGCGACCGCCACGCCTACTACATCGCCACCCTGGCCGTCATCGCCTCCACCCTGGAGCAGATGGCCTTCGAGGTGCGCAACCTCCAGCGGACCGAGGTCCGCGAGGCCGAAGAGGCGTTCCGCAAGGGCCAGAAGGGCTCGAGCGCGATGCCGCACAAGCGCAACCCGATCAGCAGCGAGAACATCTGCGGCTGCGCCCGCGTGATGCGCGGCTATATGTCCGCCTCCTGCGAGAATGTGGCCCTGTGGCACGAGCGGGACATTTCCCACTCTTCCACGGAGCGCATCATCCTGCCGGACGCGACGGAACTGCTCGACTACATGCTGACCCGATTCAAGGGCATCCTGGAGAACCTGACGGTGTATCCGGAGAATATGATCAAGAATATCTGGCGCACGAACGGCGTCATCTTCGCCCAGCGGGTGATGAATGCGCTGATCGGCAAGGGCCTCGCCCGCGAGACGGCGTACGATACCGTGCAGCCGATTGCCATGAAGGCCTGGTCCGAGGGGCTCGACTATAAGACGCTGCTGCTCGCCGATGCCGGCGTGATGGCGCAGCTGACCCCCGAGGAGCTGGAGTCCTGCTTCACCCTGGAGTACTACTTCAAGAACGTCGACTACATCTTCAATCGCGTCGGCATCCTGTAGTGCCGGCTGCAAACGAAAAGACCCCGCAGCCATTGCGGGGTCTTTTCGTTTGTATCGTAACCTGCCTTAGCGGAGGACGATCTCTGTGCGGTCGGGGCCGACGGAGATGATCTTTACCGGGCAGCCGGTCTCCTTCTCGATGAAGGCGACATAATCCTTGAAGGCCTGCGGGAAATCCTCGTACTTACGCACACCGGTGATATCGGATTTCCAGCCCTTGAACTCCTTGTAGACGGGCTTGACTTCCTCGCCGCTCTCGAAGGGGAAGTAATCCACCTGCTTGCCGCCGATTTCGTAGGCCACGGCCACCTTGACGGTGTCGAAGTCGTTGAGGACGTCGGACTTCATCATGATCAGCTCGCTCACGCCGTTCATCATCACGGCGTACTTCAGCGCGACGAGGTCCAGCCAGCCGCAGCGGCGGGGACGGCCCGTCGTGGCGCCGAACTCGTGGCCGATCTGGCGGAGTTGCTCGCCCGTCTCGTCGAAGAGCTCGGTCGGGAAGGGACCGCTGCCCACGCGGGTGCAGTAGGCCTTGAAGATACCCATCACCTTGCCCACGCGGTTCGGGGCGACGCCGAGGCCCGTGCAGACGCCGGCGGTCATGGTGTTGGAGGAGGTGACGAACGGATAGGTGCCGAAGTCGATGTCCAGCATCGCGCCCTGGGCGCCCTCGGCGAGCACCGGGACGTCCTTGGCGAGGTAGTCGTTGACCACCAGCTCGCTCTCGATGAAGGGGAAGCGCTTCAGGTCCTCGACGGCCTGCAGCCACTGCTTCTCGTAGTCGGTGATGTCATATTGGAAATCGTACTGCGCCAGCAGGCCGAAATGCTTCTGCTTCAGCGTCTCGTAGCGATTCTTGAATTCCGGGGAGAGGACGTCGCCGATGCGCAGGCCGTTGCGGCCGGTCTTGTCCATGTAGGTCGGGCCGATGCCCTTCAGCGTGGAGCCGATCTTGCCCTTGCCCTTGGCGGCCTCGGAGGCCGCGTCGAGCATGCGGTGCGTCGGGAGGATGAGGTGGGCGCGCTTGGAGATGAGCAGCTTGCCGGTGATGTCGCCGGCCTTCTGCTCGATGGCGCGGATCTCGTCCATCAGGATGACGGGGTCGATGACGACGCCGTTGCCGATGACGTTGACGGAGTCCTTGCGGAAAATGCCGGAAGGAACGGTGTGGAGCACGAAGCCGTCGCCGTCGAACACCAGGGAATGGCCCGCGTTCGGACCGCCCTGGAAGCGGGCGATCACCTTGTAATCAGGGGTCAGGACATCGACCACCTTACCTTTTCCCTCGTCGCCCCATTGGAGCCCGAGCACGACATCGATTTTCTTCATATCAACAATAATTAGTTATTTCAATCCAAACCTTAAAGGTACTAACTTTTTCCCAGATTCCCAAAAGCGGACCGTCTGATATTGAGAAATTAATCCTATCTTTGTGGAACACTAAGAATAATATATGAGAAAAGCCTTTACCGTTCTGGCCGCCGCGGCCGTGCTGCTGGCCGGCTGCCGTCAGGCTTCCCTTCCGACCGTGGAGGGACGCGTCGTCGATGCCACCATCCATTCCGTCACCGTAGAGACGCCGGCGGGTGAGTCCGTCAGCGTGAGTACCCTGGGTGCCGATCCGATGCTGGTGCCGGGCGTGCTGTCCGGCGACGTAGTGCGCATTGCCTACGAAGTGCTGCCCGACGGGGAGACGCTCCGTGCCGTGCAGCTCGACGTCACCGAGCCGTCCGCCTATCGGCTGTTGCCGGGCATCTGGCGTGACTGTACCGGGGCGGCGGAGGTCGGTCTCGTACTTGCGGAGGACGGTTCCGCCCGGGCCGTGGGGCTGGGCGATCTGAGTCTGCAGGACTGGTCGCTGGACGGGGAGAATCTGGTGCTCACTGCCGTGGGGCAGGAGAATCCCCGCGCCACGGAAACGCTGCTCTACACCATCGAGCGCCTGGATCTCGATTCGCTGATCGTGGTCCCGGCCGAAGGGGAGGGGCGGCTGACGCTTTCCCGCGCTGAATGACGAAAGACGAACTGCTGGGACGCCTCCGCGGAGGCGCGACCATGAGCGGGGGTGAGCAGATCAAGCTCACCCTCCTGCTTGCGTGGCCGTCCATCATGGCCCAGTTGGCGATGTGCCTGATGAGCTATATCGACGCGGCCATGGTCGGGCGCCTCGGCTCCGGGCAGGCCGCCGCCATCGGCCTGGTCAGCTCCACCACCTGGATCTTCGGCAGTTTCTGTTATGCGACCTCGTCCGGCTTCAGCGTGCAGATCGCGCACCGCTGCGGGGCGAAGGATTTCGTGGGCGCGAAGCGCATTTTCCGGCACGGCGTCCTGGCAGCCCTCGGCATCAGCGTGCTGCTCGCCCTGCTGGCCGTTTCCCTGCACCGGGCCCTCCCGCACTGGCTCGGCGGCAGCCCGGAAATCCTCGCGGACGCATCTTCTTACTTCTTGATATACGCGCTTTTCCTGCCGACGCTGCAGCTCGCCGTCTACTGCGAAGCCACGCTCATCGCGAGCGGTAACGCGAAGGTGCCGGGCATCCTCAGCGTGGCGATGTGCGTGCTGGACGTGCTGTTCAATTATCTGTTCATCTTCGTGCTCGGCATGGGAGTGCGGGGCGCGGCGCTCGGCACGGGCCTCTCGACCGCCAGCGCGGGCGCTTTCCTGCTCTGGTACGCCGTCCGGCGCAGCCGGGAACTGCGGCAGGACGGCTATGAGCGCCCGACCGTGCCGGAGCGGAAGCAGGTGTCCCGGCAGGCCTTCGGCATCAGCTGGCCGCTGTGGGTCCAGAATCTCATCTCGCGCGGCGCCTACATCGCGGCGACGGTGCTCGTGGCTCCGCTCGGCACCATCGCCATCGCCGCCAATTCCTTCGCCATCATCGCAGAAGGCTTCTGCTATCTGCCGGGCTACGGTCTGGAGGACGCGGCCACCACGCTGGTGGGCCAGAGCCTGGGCGCGAAGCGGCCGGACATGGCGAAGCGTTTTGCCTGGATCACCATCGGAACGGGCTCCTCGATGATGACCTTCCTGGCCGTCCTGATGTGGCTCTTCGCCCCGCAGATCATGGGCCTGCTGAGCCCGGATCCGGAGGTCATTGCGCTGGGCGTGAAATGCCTGCGCATCGAGGCCTGGGCGGAGCTGCTCTTCGGGGTCAGCATCGTGGCCTACGGCTGCTGTGTGGGGGCGGGGGACACCCTGGTCCCGTCATTAATCAACCTGCTGAGTATGTGGGTGATCCGTCTGGGTCTGGCCCTCTTCCTCATCCCGCGTTACGGACTGGTCGGCTATTGGATCGCAATGGCCACGGAACTGTGCGTCAAAGGACTCATCTTCGGGGTGCGCATCGCCCGGGGACGCTGGCTGAAAACACGCCTTACCGCCGCCTGAGTGCGCCGGTGCAGGAATGTTAATAAGTGTGTTGAAAAATTCACTTTCTCTCCCGGATTTTTGCTCTGGAGATAGACTAAATTTGTACTCCGAGCGCCCTTCCTGAGGGGGCGCGCAGTAGTGCTGACCACAACAGACAATCAAATATCGCAATATGGACGTACGTAAAACCAACGGCTCTTTTGAAGAGTTCGACAAAGCCAAACTTGCCCGTGGTATCCACGAGGCCTACAAAACTGCGGGAGAGTACTGTGACGATTCGATCGTCGTCTCCATCATCAACAACCTCTATGTGTATGAGGGCATCACCAGCCGGGAGATCCGCCGCCAGGTCGAGGACTCCCTGATGTCCGTCAACAAGAAGGTGGCGCACGCCTATATCGACAAATTCGACGCGGACCTGGACCTGCGCAAGAAGCGCGACTTCATCAAGGACTACATCAAGGCCTCCAACGCCGCGACGGGCTCCAAGTTCGATGCCAACGCCAACGTCACCCGCAAGAACATCGTGACGCTGGGCAACGAGCTCTACAAGGAGAACAACATCAAGCAGAACCGCTATATCATGCAGGACAAGATCAAGGCCCTGTACGGCCGCGCGATGGCGGACCAGTACATCCAGGACCTCGAGTCGCATGTCCTCTACAAGCATGACGAGTCCGGCACCCCGGGCTTCCCGTACTGCGTCGCCATCACGATGTATCCCTTCCTCGTGAGCGGCCTGAAGGAACTGGGCGGCGTGTCCATAGCCCCCACCGACCTCAAGAGCTTCTGCGGCGAGTTCATCAACCTGGTGTATTCCGTCTCCTCCCAGTTCATGGGTGCCGTGGCTACGCCGGAATTCCTGATGTACCTGGATTACTTCATCCGCAAGGACTACGGTGACGACTATCTCGAGCACCTGAACGACGTCGTGGAGAACAACGTCAAGCAGCGCACCCTGGTGAAGGTCATCGACAACTACTTCCAGCAGGTCGTCCACTCCATGAACATGCCCGCCGGCAACCGCGGCTACCAGACCGTGTTCTGGAACATCGGCTACTTCGACAAGCCCTACTTCGAGGGCGTGTTCGGCGACTTCTACTTCCCGGACGGCACCAAGCCGAAGTGGGAGACCCTCGACTGGCTCCAGCGCCACTTCATGAACTGGTTCAACGAGGAGCGCAACAACTACATCCTCACCTTCCCGGTGGAGACGATGGCCCTGCTGACCGACGGCGGCGACGACTTCGCCGACAAGGAGTACGCCGACTTCACCGCTGAGATGTGGAGCAAGGGCCACAGCTTCTTCTGCTACCTCTCCAACAGCCCGGACTCCCTGTCCAGCTGCTGCCGCCTGCGCAACGAGATCCAGAAGGAGGACGGCCACAACCACACCACGCACCAGTACTCCATGGGTACGGCTTCCGTGGCCACGGGTTCCAAGTCCGTGATGACCATCAACCTGAACCGCCTGATCCAGGACGCCGTCCGCCGCTACTTCCTGGAGCGCCGCGGCGTCAACCTCGAGGCCGGCAAGCCCCTCAGCCCCGTGTCGCACTTCTACGACAAGGAGGACCTCTACAACAACTACATCGACAAGGACATCCGCGAGATGACCGAGCGGGTGCACAAGTACCAGATCGCCTTCAACGAGATCATCAAGGACTTCCTGAAGGCCGACATGCTGGACGTCTACAAGGCCGGCTTCATCGACATGAAGAAGCAGTACCTGACCGTGGGCGTGAACGGCCTGACCGAGGCCGCCGAGTTCCTGGGCCTGAAGGTTTCCCCGAATCCCGAGTACGGCGATTTCGTGAACACGATCCTCGAGACCATCAACATCGCCAACCGCAAGGACCGCACCCCGGACGCCATGTTCAACACCGAGTTCGTCCCGGCCGAGAACCTCGCCGCCAAGAACTACAAGTGGGACAAGAAGGACGGCTACTTCGTCTCCGACAAGCACAACCTCTACAGCTCCTACTTCTACAACCCCGAGGATGTCGACGTGTCCATGATCGACAAGTTCAAGCTCCACGGCGAGGACTTCGTGAAGTACCTCGACGGCGGCTCCGCCCTGCACATGAACATCGCCGAGCACCTGACGAAGGAGCAGTACCGCAGCCTGCTGAAGACGGCGGCCCACTACGGCACCAACTACTTCACCTTCAACTGCCGCAACACGGTCTGCAACGACTGCGGCCACATCAGCAAGGACACGCTCACCAAGTGCCCGAAGTGCGGCAGCGAGAACCTCGACTACCTCACGCGTGTGATCGGTTACCTCAAGCGTGTGTCCTCCTTCGCGGAGCCGCGCCAGATCGAGGCCCAGCACCGCTTCTACAATCCGAAGGACGTACCGACCGCATGATCAAGTACATCCCGGAGCTCACGGACATCGTCCTCGAGGAGATTCCGGACAAAGTGACCCTGGCAGTTGAAATCAGCAACTGCCGGGGTTCTTGTCCCGGGTGCCACTCGCCGTTCCTGAAGCAGGACATCGGCGAGGAGCTGACGCCTGCCATCGTGGACAAACTCGTCGCCGACAACTTCGGGATCAACTGTTTCCTGCTGCTGGGGGAGGGCAAGGACCCGCAGGCCCTGCTGGGCATCGCGGAGCACCTGCGCGCGGCGCATCCGGACCTGGAGCGCGCCGTCTATTCCGGCCGCCCCGAGGTGGAGCCGGANNGGTCCCTATGTGGAAGCGGCCGGTCCGCTGAACAGCCCGACGACCAACCAGCGGCTCTATCATCACGGAGAGGACATCACTTTCCGTTTCTGGCACAAAGGATTGGAAGAGAAGCATTAGCCTTTCTTCCTTTTTTTATTTATATTCGCCCAAAATCTACCACAAACATGAATTTATTAACCGTTCTCCTGTCGCTGCTGCCGGTCCTGTCCGGCCCCGACGCCCGGCTCCAGGTCTCCTTCGAGGAGACCGCCGGCCAGCTCCGCTACACCGTCGCCTATGACGGCAAAACCCTCGTGGCCCCGTCCCTGCTGGGCCTCCAGACCAACGAAATCGATTACACCCGCCTGGAATGCGTGTCCGTGGACACGCAGGACGTACGCGACACCTATGTGCTCGACCGGATCAAGGCCTCGCACATCGACCACGCCGCGCTGAGCGCCGTGCTGCACTGCCAGAATCCCGACGGCCGCAAGCTCGACATCGAATGGCACCTGACGGACAACGACGCGGCCTTCCGCTACGTCATTCCGCGCGAAGGCGAGACGGGCAGCGTGCGCGTGCTCCGCGAGACGAGCGCGTTCCGCTTCCCCGAAGGGACGACGGGCTTCCTGACGCCGCAGAGCGATGCGATGATCGGCTGGAAGCGCAGCAAGCCCAGCTATGAAGAGAACTATACGCTCGACGCGCCGCTCGACCGCCGCTCGCAGTACGGCCACGGCTACACCTTCCCGTGCCTGTTCCGCGTGGGCGAGGACGGCTGGGTGCTGGTCAGCGAGACCGGCGTGGACAGCCGCTACTGCGCCTCCCACCTGTCCGATTACGATGCGGCCGAGGGCTACACGATCGCCTTCCCGATGCCGGAGGAGAACAATGGCAACGGCACCGTGGATCCGGCCTTCAGCCTGCCCGGCGCCACGCCCTGGCGCACGATTACCGTGGGCGCCGACCTGGCTCCGATCGTGGAGACGACCATCGCCTTCGACGTCGTGGAGCCGCGCTACGAAACGACGCGCAGCTACCGCTACGGCAAGAGCAGCTGGAGCTGGATCGTCTGGCAGGACGCCAGCATGAACCACGACGACCAGGTGGCCTATATTGACCTTGCGGCCGCGATGGAGTGGCCCTACATCCTTATCGACGCCGGCTGGGACCAGGAATTCGGCCACGCCGGAATGGAGGAGCTCGTCCGCTACGCCCGCAGCAAGGGCGTGGACGTATTCCTGTGGTATTCCTCCAGCGGCTGGTGGAACGACATCGTCCAGAGCCCGGTGAACGTGATGTGCAATCCGATTGCCCGCAAGCCGGAGATGCGCTGGATGGAGAGCATCGGTGTCAAGGGCATCAAGGTGGACTTCTTCGGCGGCGACAAGCAGGAGACGATGCGGCTTTATGAGCACATCCTCAGCGACGCCGACGATCACGGCCTGATGTGCATCTTCCACGGTGCCACCCTGCCGCGCGGCTGGGAACGCATGTATCCGAATTATGTCGGCTCCGAGGCGGTCCTCGCCTCCGAGAATATGATCTTCGGCCAGTATCAGTGCGATATCGAGGCGCAGAATGCCGCCCTGCATCCCTTCCTGCGTAATACGGTGGGCTGCATGGAGTTCGGCGGCGTGTTCCTGAACAAGCGGCTCAACCGCGCCAACGGGGCGCCGGGTCCCGGCGGCCGCGTGTTCGGCACGCAGCGTCGGACCACGGACGCGGCCGAGCTGGCCGTGGCGGTGCTCTACCAGAATCCAATCCAGAATTTCGCGCTGACGCCGAATAATCTGACGGACGCGCCGGCGCTCGCCATCGATTTCATGAAGCAGGTTCCGACGACCTGGGACGAGACGCGCCTGATCGACGGCTATCCAGGCCGCTACATCGTGCTGGCACGCCGCCAGGGTGCGACCTGGTATGTCGCCGCGATCAACGCGGGCGAGGAGCCCGTCAAGCTGGACGTCAAGGCCGTTGAGGCGCGCCTGGGCGGTTCCGCCCGTGTGCTGAGCACCGGCAAGGACGGTCTGCAGAGCGGCACGGCGGCGAAAAAACCGCTCCTCATCCAGAAGAATGACGGCGCGGTTCTGATCATCCGTTAATCTATGAGGCTCCGGGACTTTCCGTTTCTCCGCTATCGCACTTTCGTGCGACCCTGAGCGGGTGAACGGCTGCGAAGCGGGAAGGTCCCGGAGCCTTAAGCTAATCTTTGAGATTTTTGACGAAGGCCGAAGGCGAAATGTTGAACTGCTTCTGGAAGCTCGTCGCGAAATACGACGGTGACGAGAAGCCGACCATGTAGGCCACTTCGTTGACCCGGTATTTCTGGGAGGACAGCATCTCTGCCGCCTGCTTCAGGCGGCAGAGTCGTATATACTCGTTGATGTTGAGGCCGGTGTTGGCCTTGACCTTGCGGTAGAGCGTGGATTTGCTCGTGCCGATCAGGGACGTGAGCGTCTCGATGCTGAGGTCCTGCTCCGCCATGTGCTTCATCACGATGCCGTGCAGCTTCTCCATGAACTCCTCGTCCATCTTGCTGGTATTCACGCTGTTGAAGTGCGTGAGCGGGGAGTCGGTGAACTGCTTGTACGCGATGTCCCGGTTCTTGAACAGGCTGGAGATGTTGGCGCGCAGCAGGGCGATCGGGAACGGCTTCTCGATATAGCCGTCCGCGCCCACCTCGAGGGTCTGGAGACGGGTCTCCATGCCCACGGCGGCGGTCAGCAGCAGCACGGGCAGGTGGCTGAACTCCATATTGGTCTTGATGTAGTTGCAGAGTTGGCAACCGTCCATCAGCGGCATCATGATGTCGCTGACCACGAGGTCGATGCGCTCTTCCTGCAGCTTCTCCACGGCATCCTGGCCGTTGGCGGCCGTGATGACGTTGTATTCGTCGGACAGTTCGCCGGCCAGGTAGCCGCGCATTTCGGCGGAGTCTTCGACGAGCAGGATCGTGTGGCGGCTGCTGTCGAAATCCAGGTTGCGGGTGTCGTCTTCAGCCTGGTTGCGGTCTTCGATGCGGATCGGCTGCTGTTGCTCCACCGGCAGCTCGAGCACGAAGGAGTTGATGTTCTCGGTGCTGGTGTCGAGGTAGAGCTTTCCGTTGTGCAGGGCGGCCAGGGTGCGGGCGTAGGCGAGGCCGAGACCGGTACCCTTGCTCTTGCGCTCTTCGCCGACCTGGTAGAACACTTCGAAGATCTTCTCGCTCTCTCTCGCCGGAATCTTGTCGCCGTTGCTGTCCACCCGCAGGATGGCGGTCTTGCCGTCGGCGGACGGCTTGAGGGACAGGTCGATGCGGTCGGTCGTGTATTTGACGGCGTTGGAGAGCAGGTTGCTGATAATCTTCTCCACGGAGTCGCGGGCGCACATGATCTCGAAGGACTGGTCGGGGATGTCTTCGCGGAGGGTGATCTTCTGCTCTTCCGCCATCTGCTCGAAGTAGCGGCAGGATTTGCGGACGATGGCGCAGAGGTCCTCCTTGAGGAAGACGGGCTTGATCTCGTTCTGCTCCATGCGGCGCAGGTCCAGCAGCTGGTTGGTCAGGCTGAGCAGGCGGTCGGTGTTGGCCTGGATGGTCAGCAGGTCCTTCTCCGACTCCGGCGTATAATTCTTCTCCTCGATCAGCTTGTCGAGCGGCATCTTGATCAGCGTCAGCGGCGTGCGGATCTCGTGCGTGATGTTGGTGAAGAAGTTGATTTTGGCGTCGTAGATCTCTTTCTGCTTCTGGTGCTCCATGCGGGAGAGGTGGCGGGCCCGGTCGCGGCGGCGCTTCATCTCCAGTTCGCGGAAGAACAGCCCGATGAGAGCCAGCAACAGGATGAAATAGAGGATCTTGGCCGTCCTGCTCCAGAGGGCCGGTGCTTCGATGCTGAAGTCCAGGGTCTGCCGGGCGTTCTCATTGTCGGAGCCGACGATGGCGACGTCGAAGATATAGTGCCCGGGCCGCAGGCCGGTGAAGTTGACTTTGTTCTCCGTGGTGCTCGGGGCGGAGAGGAACACCCGGTTGTTGCGCTTGAGCGTCCAGGCAAAGGTCGTCTGCCGGATGACGGAGAAGTCGGGCGTCGCGAAGCTGATGGTCAGCAGGGAAGCGTCGCGGGACTTGACGCTGAGGCGTTTGGTGCGGATGGTGGAGCGGCCGTCTTCGTGCAGGCGCATGGTGCGCTCGGCGTTGGACGCTTCGATGTCCGTGATGTAGAGGGCGTTGTTCATGGCGGCCTTCTTGATCTTGCTGGGCGAGAAGCCTGCCAGGCCCTGGGTGTTGCCCATGAAGATATAGCCGCTACGGGTCATCAGGGACGCGCCGTAGGAGAACTGGGCGCCCAGGATCTGCTGCCGGTCCTCGATGTAACCCTGGATGTTGAGCGTCTCCCCGTCGATGCGCACGATACCGCGGGTGGTGGAGACCCAGAGGACGCCGTCCTCATCTTCCGCCACAGCGCAGGTCACGTTGTTGTCGAAGCCTTCGGAACGCGGGAAGGCGTGCACCCGGAGGTTGGACAGGTTGGGATTGGGATCCGTATAGCAGAGGCCGCCGCCTTCGGTGGTGATCCAGACGCGGTGCCGGCTGTCTTCGAAGAAGGAAGTGATGCGGTCGGCGGTCAGACCGCGGTCGGACTGAACGGTCAGGTGGGACAGGCCGTTGCCGCTGCTGTCCCGGCAGAGGAAACCGTCGCCGTAGGTGCCGATCCAGAGGTTTCCGCGGCTGTCCTCGAAGAGGCAGTGGACGAATTCCTTGCACGGCGGCTCGACCGGCACGAACTGGTCCAGCTCCGGATCCAGGACGTACAGGTTGCGCTGTCCGCCGGTGAAGATGCGCCCGTCGGCGGTCTTCAGGCCGCAGCCGTTGGCGCCGGACACCGTATAATGCTTCTTGACGACATGGCGCTTGCGGTCGTAGCGGTACACGCCGCTGCCGAAGGTGTGGATCCAGAGGTCGTCCCCGCTGGCCGTGATCTGCTGCATGTTCAGCGAGGGTGTGATTTCATAACTCTCGTTGATGCCGCGGCTGGCGGAGATGAAATTCAGGCCGCCGTCCTCGGTGCAGAACCAGATGTTGCCGTCGTCGTCCGTGACGATGGAACGGACGATGGATCCGATCATCGACCGGGGGGTTGGGTTGGGGTAGAACAGCATGAAGGTGTCCTGCTTGTCCTCCCAGACGTTGATGCCGGTATAGTAAGTGCCGAGCCAGACATTGCCCTGGCGGTCTTTCTTCAGGCTCGTGACCAGGTTGGCGGACAGCGAATGCGGGTCGGCTTCCTGGGGATGCATCTCGATGAGCTCGCCCGTGTTCAGGTTCTGGACGAAGAGGCCGTGGGTGGTGCCGATCCAGTACTCGCCAGGCTTGCGTTCGAGAATCTCCCGGACTTCCAGGCCCCGGCTTTTTGTGGAGAATACTTCCGTGACGGTCAGGTTGAGGTTGGCCGTGCCGATGAGCAGGACCTGATCCGTTGTGGAGGCCAGCAGGTTGCCGTTCTCTGCGGACTCAATGTTGGTCAGGCGAAGCGACAGGCTGGTCTCTTCGAATGCGTCGCTGCGCTTGTTGTAGTTATACAGTTTCCCGTTGATCGAGATGGCCCAGACCGCTTCGTTGGTGTCGACGGCGATCTTGCGGGGATAGCTGCTGCCTGCGGCGTAGGCTTTGACTTCGCCGGTGGCTTTGATGTAGCGGTAAATCTTGTCCCCTGTGAACCAGATGCTTCCTTTCCCGTCCGGCTGGAGGTCGTAGCTGTTGCCGGTGCCCAGCTGGCCGAGACGTTCCGTCTTCCCGGTATAGGGATTATAGGAGCCCACGCCTTCCGACGTGCTGAACCAGATCAGTCCGTCCTCGTCCTCAGCGATGTCCACGGTGGCCAGGGAGGTGATGTCGTTGCCCCCTTCCGCCGGGTCGGGGCTGCGGAAGTCATACCCGTCGAAACGGGTCAGACCGTCGCGCGTGCCGATCCAGACGAAACCGAAATGGTCCTGGTAGGTGCAGTGGATGGTATTGGACGGGAGGCCCTCCCGGGTGGTGAAGTGGCCGAAATAGTAGTACGGTGCAGCCTGGACGGGCCTGGCGAGCAGGCCGACAAGCAGCAGGAAGGGAAGAAATGCGTGTCTCATCGGGACGGTTTATCTTATCGGCTGCAAGTTAACGATTATTCCTTTAAATATGGACTCAATCGCTTTTAAAATGGATTCGATATTCGTAAATTTTAAGATATACTGCGCGCTTTTATAAAATAACCGCATCTTTATTGAACAAATATGTAAAGTATAATGTATATTTGTGTGTATTTAACCGCAACACTAAAAAATGGGTTCGCAACCCTATTATAACCAAATATTATTAATTCTACGACCAAACAACTGTTTGCGAAAGCGGCAACGATCGTCATGATCTTTGCTGCGAGTCTCCTGGGAATGAGCTCAGCTCTTGCCCAGAACGCTCCCATCCGCGGTACTGTCGTCGATTCCGGCAATCAGCCGGTGATAGGCGCAGCCGTGATGGTTCCCGGCACCACGCTGGAGGTTTCCTGCATTGGCTACCAGACCAAGCGTGTGAACTATTTTTTAAAATAACTGCGAAATTTTTGAACAAATCTGCAAATTTTTGTTATATTTGCGTGTTCGAATACGTTCGAGCACATGGGCCCCGCAACCCTTTTTAACCAAAATATTATTAATTCTATGACCAAACAATTGTTTGCGAAGGCAGCAACGATCGTCATGATTATTGCTGCGAGTCTTTTGGGAACGAGCTCAGCTCTTGCCCAGAATCCTGCCATTCGCGGTACTGTTGTCGATTCCGGTAACCAGCCGGTGATCGGCGCTGCCGTCATGGTGCCCGGCACCACCAATGGCGCTACTACGGATCTCGACGGTAACTTCGAAATCCGTGTCGCCCCCGGCACTACGCTGGAGGTTTCCTGCATCGGCTACGTCGCCAAGCGCGTCTCCGCCGCCAACGGTATGACCATCGTCCTCCAGGATGATGCTGAAATGCTCGAGGAGACGGTCGTGATCGGTTACGGCGTGCAGAAGAAGAGTGACCTCACCGGTTCCGTGGCTTCCGTCCGCGAGGACGACCTCAAGAACCGCTCCACGTCCGACGCCGCCGCCGCCCTCCAGGGCAAGGCCGCCGGTGTGCAGGTCATCCAGGCTTCCGGTGCTCCGGGCAAGGCTGCCAGCATCCGCGTCCGTGGTTACTCCTCCAACTCCGGTTCCATCGGACCGCTCCTTATCGTCGACGGTCTGAAGGTGGACAACATCCAGTACCTGGATCCGGAAATGATCGAGTCCATGGAGGTCCTGAAGGACGCTGCCTCCGCCGCCATCTACGGTGCCGAGGCTGGTAACGGTGTTGTGCTCATCACCACCAAGTCCGGTAAGAAGGGCCAGGGCAAGGTCTTCTACAACGGCCAGTTCCAGCTCTCTACGCTCTCCAAGAAGCTTGACATCATGAACGCCGCTCAGTACATCGAGTTCGGTAAGGCTCAGGGCTACCTCAAGCAGAGCGACCTCGACCAGTACTACGACGGTGTTACCGATGTCGACTGGAGCAGCGAGATCTTCGTTCCGACGTGGAGCAACCGCCACACGGTGGGCTTCCAGGGCGGCAACGACCGTGGCAACTTCTTCGTGTCCATCAACAACGTCCACAACAACGGTATCTTCCGTGGCGACAAGGATGTGTACGACCGTCTGACCTTCCAGGTCAACGCTGACTATAAGATCAAGGACTGGCTGACCGTCGGTGTCAACAACTCCATCGAAAAGTGGGGCACCAAGAGCGTCTCCGAAGCCAACGACAATGGCTCCGCGCTCCTGTCCGCGATCACTTCTTCTCCTCTGTTCCCGGCCCGTGGCGATGAAAGCCGCCTGAGCGCCGGCCTGAAGAACGCCCTCGCTTCCGGCAAGAAGATCCTCACGGATCCCGAGACCGGCCTCTACTGGACCGTTCCTCTCATCGGTGAGACCCAGTCCGGTCACCCGTTCGTGCAGCGTGATGCTACCGAGAGCCAGAGCGGCGGTATCAGCGTCCGTGGCGTCGCCTATTTGAACTTCATGCCGTTCAAGGGCTTCGTGTTCACGTCCCGTTTCGGCTACCGCATCGCCCAGAACACGTCTCACAACTACACCGAGCCGTACTACTCCACCGCGACCATCAAGGCTGACAACTACACCTTGAACGCTTCCGCGAATACGAGCTACTACTATCAGTGGGAGAACTTCGCGAACTACAACCGCACCTTCGGCAAGCACGAGGTCTCTGCCATGGCCGGTATGTCCTACATCGAGAACAACTCCGACAATGTGTATGGCCAGGCCACCGGTCCGGACATCCTGAAGGGTTACGAGAAGAACTTCCAGTACCTCAGCTACCTGAAGGACAGCGATACGACCTCCAAGACCATCACCAACTCCCCGGGTCGCAGCGCCAGCCTGTCTTACTTCGCCCGTTTGGGTTACACCTTTGACAACCGCTACAGCATCCAGGCCAACTTCCGTGCCGATGCGTTCGACTCCTCCAAGCTTCCGCTCGACAAGAAGTGGGGTTACTTCCCGTCCGTGTCCGCCGGCTGGACCATCAGCAACGAAGGTTTCTTCAAGGACAACGTGGACCGCAACCTGGTCAGCTTCCTGAAGCTCCGCGCCAGCTGGGGTATCAACGGTAACATCAACGTGCTGAACAACTACCCGTACTCCACGGATATCCTCCTGAACCGCGTGTGGTATCAGTACGATGTCGACTCTTCCAAGCAGAGCTACGGTTCCCTGCCTTCCGGTCTGGCCAACCCCGACCTCCGCTGGGAGACCTCCCGTCAGCTTGACCTCGGTCTCGACCTGCGCATGTTCAACAACCGTTTGAACATCGGTCTCGACTGGTACAACAAGGATACCGACGGCCTGCTCGTCAACGTGAACCCCGCTATGGAGGTTGGTGTTCCTTCCTTCTTCGAGGGTGGCCCGAAGGCCCAGTCCACCGTCAACGCCGGTGCCGTGAACAACCGCGGTCTCGAGCTTGAGATCGGCTGGCGCGACCAGATCGGCGATTTCAGCTACTCCATCAACGCCAATGCTGCGTGGCTGAAGAACAAGATGACCTACCTCGATCCGCTCGTGGGCCGTCTGTCCGGCCGCACCGTGCAGGGTACCGCCCTCACCACCTACTGTGAGGAAGGCATGCCGCTGTGGTACATGAACGGTTATCACGCTGAAGGCATCAACAACGAAGGCCGTGTTATCTACACCGACTATGACGGTGAGGGTAACCGCGTCGGAACGACCATCTCCCCGGACGAGACCGACCGCGTCTACCTGGGCAAGGGTATTCCTGACATGACCTACGGTCTGACCATCAACCTTGCCTGGAAGGGCTTCGACCTCTCCATCTTCGGAAACGGTGTCGCCGGTGCGAACATCTACCCGACCGCCTTCCGTGTGGACCGTCCTTCCTGTAACACCTACGCCTACTACTGGAACAACTCCTGGAAGAAGGCTGGCGACGAGGCTACCGCCAAGTTCCCTGCTGCCAACTACTGGTCTTCCGAGGCGTACAGCTCCTCGCTCAACGTGTTCGATGGTTCCTACTTCAAGATCAAGACCATCCAGCTGGGTTACACCCTGCCGCAGAGCCTGACCAAGAAGATCGCCATCAGCAACCTCCGTATCTTCGCCATGCTGGACAACTTCTTCACCTTCTCCAGCTACTTCGGCCTGGATCCTGAGACTGCCACCTCCGGTAGCAACGCCCTCGGTTTCGATATGGGTAACTTCCCGACCGCCAAGAGCGTCATCTTCGGTGTCAACCTTGAGTTCTAATCCTAACAGACAAGACGAATATGAAAAAGATATTTTTAGCTTTGATCGCCATCAGCGCTACGCTCTTCCTTACCGGGTGCGAGGGTATGCTTGACATCCCGAAGAAAGGCGTTATCTCGATGGAGAACTTCTACCAGACCGACGAGGATGCCGAGTCCGCTCTGGTGAGCGCATACTACGTCGCCGCCCGTTTCCTGTCCAATACGATGGGTACCGAGGCCGGTTGGAACGAGTGCCCGCTGCTCAACCCGTTTGAGTATGCTTCCGACGACATGACCGCTGCCGGTGAGAACAAGGCCGACGGTGTGGAAGGTAACCAGATCAACGCCTTCTGGTACAACGATACGAACTCCGTCATCACGGGTTCCTACCACTGCTACTATATGATTATCAACGCGGCCAACCAGGTGATCGACCACTTCGCTGAGACTGCTGATACGCCGGTGAAGAAGCGCTGCGTGGCCGAGGCCCGCGTGCTCCGCGCCTACATGCACCTGATGCTGGCCATGGGTTGGTGCAATCCTCCCATCGTGGACCATGTCCTCGACGGTAACGACCGTCCGGACAACGCCCCGAGCCAGAAGGCCGTCCTCGACTTCGTGATCGCCGACTGCCAGGCTGCTCTGCCGAACCTCGACGAGCGTGCCTCCAAGTCCGACAAGAACGGCGCCGTGAAGGTGACCAAGGGCTTCGCCAACGCCATCATGGGTAAGGCTTACATGTTCGAGAACGACTACGCCAACGCCAAGACCGCCCTCAAGGCCGTCATCACCTCCGGCAAGTACGACCTCGTGCCGTCCGACAAGATGACCTCCCTGTATCACTACAGCGGCCGTGGCAACGAGGAGTCCGTCTTCGAGTTCAACCTGAAGTATGACTCCACCATCGGTGACTATTATCAGCGTGCCCAACCGAACTTCAAGATGCTCTGGGGCTGGCGTGCTTCCCGTATCCACTTCCCTGACGGAACGGGTACCGAACTTCCTCCCGAGGGTCCTTGGGGATGGTGCCAGCCGTCCGCCAAGTTCGTGAAGACCATCCTTGCCAACGACGGTGAGAACTCCGCCCGCCGCAAGGCCTGGATCAAGAGCTACGACGAGATCCTCTATGAAATGCCGTACCTGACCGACGAGTACGAGTACGACTTCGTGAAGAACGAGTTCAAGACCGACGCCGCAGGCAACCGTATCAAGCGCACCACGGCGATTACGCAGGGCGAGAAGGAAATCGATAAGACCCGTGGTATCTTTGATGCTGCCGGTGTCTATGGCAGCGTGGGTTACTTCATGTGGAAGCGCCTCTACCGTGCCGAGGACCGCACTCCGACCGCTGAGATCCAGTGGAACCTGGTGGCCATGCGTTACGCTGAGGTCCTCCTCATGTATGCCGAGTGCTGCGCCCAGACCAACGACGCCGACGGTCTCCAGTACCTGAACAAGGTCCAGGAGCGTGCCCAGTCCGCACATATCTCCACGGCCTGCACCCTGGCCGAGGTCCAGAAAGAGAAGTACATCGAGTGCTGGCTGGAAGGCAGCCGCTTCCCGGATGTGGTCCGCTGGGGCATCGCCGACAAGGAGCTTGCCGACAACAGCAAGTACATCCCGAACTTCTGCGACGCGCTGTTCTCCAAGGGCGAGGCCAAGCACCGTGGCTACATCGACGAGAGCGATGCTACCTGGTGTACGACCGCTCACCCGGAGATGGGCTTCAAGAAGGGCAAGCACGACTACTTCCCGATCCCGTTCGACGAGAAGAAGGTCAACCCGAACGTCCACGACTGGTTTGAAATGGTCAACTAATCGTTGATTCTGATAATGTTAAGGCGGGCTGCGCATCACGCGCGGCCCGCCTTTTTATAATTAAAACGGGTTACGCTCACGCGGAACCCGTTTCCCACAATACAATTAACCAAAATCTACCACCCGGATTGTTGCGAAGAAGCGGACTCGGGTGAATGTCCGCTGTCGGAGAGTTTTCTTTTTCGACATTACAAAGGTAAATCCTTTTTCGGGACTGAAATTTCACGAAAAGACCAATAACAAGCAATTATGTATCAAAACGTAAATAATTTGCATTCCGCGCATTCCGTTCAGAACGGGCGAATTTCCCGTTAAATTGTAATTTTTTCTCACGCGCTTTAAGAATCGAATCATTCCGGATGTGTCCGTGAGGACCGGACGGTCCCGAGGTGGACTTTCTGCCAGAATAGTTACACTATTTGGTGTACTTTTGGTGTGGAATTTTCGTTTTATTTCGATAACTTTGTGATGATGACCCATAGGAACACGATTAAAAACCCAATAACCGTATTATGTCCAAGCACTTTTTGATTATTCTCGCGGCGCTGCTCCTGGGAGGAGTCGCGTCCGCGCAGGGACTTCGTCTCAACGAGTACGAGGTTTTCGAAGAGAACGGCATTTCGGTACTGGTGTACAGCAACCAGTACAACGGCATGTTCTGCGACGAGAAGACCGCCGGCGTGGAGTTGATCCAGCACGGCGAGCGCATCGTTACGGGCGGCGGCATCCGCCTGATGGACACGCCCGAGCAGTGGGACATCTATCCTGACATCCTGCGCCGTGACGTCGACCGCTCGCGCCAGTCCGTGGACATGACCTTCGAGTATCCGGACTACGTCTTCCGGCCGCGCATCGTCGTGGCCGCGAAGGGGACCGCTTTCACGCTGAGCGTGTATCTCGACGAGCCTGTTCCCGCGAAGCTGGAAGGTAAGGCGGGCCTGAACCTCGAGTTCTTCCCGGCCAGCTACCACGGCAAGACCGTGTACGTGGACGGCAAATCGCTGATCCTGCCGAACTATCCGGCGGGCGACACGCAGATGAAGCCGGTCAGCGAGAAGATTCCGCAGTTCTTCGGTCTCTCGACCTTCGACGACCGTGGCCGCGGGGAGTTCATCGACCCGGATCCATTTGCCGAAGGCAAGCGTCTGGTGCTCGCGCCGGAAGACGACGACCTGCGCGTGGCCGTGAGCTCGGAGCAGGGGATCTGCCTCTTCGACGGACGCAACCTGGCGCAGAACGGCACCTTCGTGCTCCGCACCCTGCTGCCGGCCGGCAAGACCGGCAAGGTGGTGGAGTGGACGGTCCAGCCTGCGTATGACCCGGCCTGGGTCCGCCAGCCGAACATCGGCTTCTCGCAGGTGGGCTATACGCCCTTCCAGAAGAAGGTGGCGGTGCTGGAGCTTGACCGCAACGACCCGGTCGCCGCGACCGCCCGCATCTGGCGCATCGCCGAAGACGGCTTCCGCCAGCTGGCGAAGGAGGCTCCCGTGACGGAGTGGGGCGTCTACAATCATCGCTACAATTATGCCCGCGTGGACTTCTCCGACGTGCGTGAGCCGGGCCTCTACTGCATCGAGTACAAGGGAACCCGCACCAATCCGTTCCCGATCGACAAGGATGTCTATGCCGGCACCTGGTATCCCACGATGGATGTGTGGCTGCCGGTCCAGATGGACCATATGGAGGTCAACGAGGGCTACCGCATCTGGCACGGCCGCTCCCACATGGACGACGCCCTGCAGGCGCCTCCGGGCTATGAGCAGATGGACGGCTATCGCCAGGGTCCCGAGACCAATACGAAATACAAGGCTTACGAGCATATCCCCAACCTGGCGGTCGGCGCCTGGTACGACGCGGGCGACTTCGACATCCAGTCCGGCACCGTGATCGGCCTGACGCAGCAGTTCGCCACCCTCTGGGAGGAATTCCGCCCGGAGCGTGACCAGACCTTCATCGACCAGAAGACGCAGTTCGTGGATATCCACCGTCCGGACGGTGTGCCCGACGTGATCCAGCAGTGCGAGCACGGTGTGCTGAACATCAACGCGCAGGTGGAGAACATCGGCTTCGTGGCCCAGGGTATCGTTCAGGGCACGATGCACCAGTATCATCACCTCGGCGACGCCTCCACGATCACGGACAATTTCGTCTATGACGCCTCGCTGGCGCCGTACGAGCAGCGCGGGCTGTTCACCGGCACGCGCGACGACCGTTTCGCCTTCACCACGAACGGCGCCAACCCTGCCGGNNGAGCTCGCCGAGCGCTCGCTGCGCAACGCGCTGAAGCTCTGGGAGGAGAACTTCGAGGCGGCCGATCCTGCCCGCAATGCGGCGGGTATGGGCTTCGGTGGCTTCGGCGGTGGCGACGGCCGCATTGCGGCGGCCATCCAGCTGTGGCGCACGACGGGGGAGAAGAAGTATCGTGACTTCTTCGAGCCCCTGGTGCTCGCGCAGCTGAAACCGGTCGAGCTTCCGGCCCGCAACCGTGCCTGGACCGGCGCCGGCCGCCAGGGCGTGGCCCGCGGCGTCGAGGTCCCGCAGGGACCGCTCATCGGCGGCACCGGCGGCTGGGGCATGATGGGTGGCGGTGGCGTCAATCTGGCCACGGCCCTGACCATCTATAAGGATATGGACGCTTCCTTCCAGGCCCAGGTGCGCGCTGCGCTGCCGGCTTATGTCGAGAGCCTGAAGGCCCAGGGGGAGAGCTCACCCTACGGCGTGCCCATCTCCGGACGCAGCTGGGGCGGCAACGAGCAGATCCTGGGCTGGGCCCTGAACTGCTACAACGTCTGGCGCCTCTTCCCGGATGCCATCGATCCCGAACTGGTGCTCTCCGGCCTGAACTATCTCTATGGCTGCCACCCGTACAGCAACGTGTCCTTCATCACGGCGGTGGGCGCCAAGACCAAGAAGGTGGCCTACGGCAACAACCGGGCGGACTACACCGTCATTCCGGGCGGCCTCGCGCCGGGTCTGCTGCTGATGGCTCCGGACTACATGGAGAACAAGGACGACTATCCTTTCCACTGGGGTGAGAACGAGTGCTGCACGCGCAACGTGGTCCAGCTCGTCACCATCGCCCTCGCGGCCGAGGAAATCACCGCCGCCCTCGCGAAATAAACGTCATTCGCCGGCTTGACCGGCGAATCTCCAAAAACTCCCGTACGCAATACGGGAGTTTTTTATATATTTGCGATATGGAAATATCCCAACGCGCGCAGAACATGCCGTCTTCCCCGATCCGGAAGCTGGCTCCGTACGCCGACGCCGCGAAGCGCAACGGCATTCATGTCTATCACCTCAATATCGGCCAGCCGGACATCAAGACCCCGCAGTGCGGACTCGACGCCCTCAAGGCCGTGGACCGCAGCATCCTGGAGTACAGCCCTTCCGACGGCTACCTGTCGCTGCGCACCAAGATGGTGCAGTANNGTGATCAAGAGCGTCAAGACGAACATCGAGGACGGCTTCCGCCTGCCCTCCGTGGAGGCGTTCGAGGAGCAGATTACGCCCCGCACCAAGGCCATCCTTATCTGCAACCCCAACAACCCGACGGGCTACCTCTATACCCGCAAGGAGATGCAGCGCCTGCGCGACATCGTCAAGAAGCATCATCTCTTCCTGTTCAGCGACGAGGTGTACCGCGAGTTCATCTATACGGGCATGCCTTATATCTCCGCCTTCCATATGGAGGGAATCGAGGAGAACGTGGTCCTGTTCGATTCCGTGTCCAAGCGCTATTCGGAGTGCGGCATCCGCATCGGCTGCCTCTGCACGAAGAACAAGGCGGTGCGCGACGCGGTGATGAAGTTCTGCCAGGCGCGCCTGTCCCCGCCGCTGCTGGGCCAGGTCGTGGCGGAAGCGTCGCTGGGGGTGCAGAAGGAGTATCTGCACAATGTTTACGAAGAATATCTCGAGCGCCGTAACTTCCTGATCGACGGGCTGAACAAGATCCCCGGCGTGTATTCGCCCATCCCGATGGGCGCGTTCTATACGATGGCGAAGCTGCCTGTCGACGATGCCGAGAAGTTCTGCATCTGGTGCCTGCGTGACTTCCAGTACGAAGGCGCCACGGTGATGATGGCGCCCGGCGCCGGCTTCTACACCGAGCCCGGCGAGGGCCGCCAGGAAGTCCGCATCGCCTACGTCCTCTGCAAAGAAGACCTCGCCCAGGCCTTGATTGTCCTCCAAAAAGCCCTCGAGGCCTATCCCGGAAGGATATAAATGGCCGGAACGGCAACGTCCCCCGAAAGCAGAAAAATCACCTTGCGGAAAATGCTTTCGGGGGACAGTTCCGTTTCCGACCGTTCGTCATTCGCCGGCTCTGACCGGCGAATCTCCTTCGGCGTCGAAGGTGGTGTCGAAGAGGGTGCGGAGGCGGGGGAGGTCGGCGATGAGGCGACGGAGCTCGTCGAGCTTGGCGGCGTTGGGGGACTCGGGGATCCAGAGGCGGAGGTAGCCGCCGGCGGCGTATTTCTCGTGGAGATGGTCCAGGGTGCGCTGCCAGTGCTCCTCGCGGGCGAGCTCGGGGTAGTGGGCGAAGCCGAACTGGACGGTGCGGCGGACGATGGTCTCCGGCTCGATCTGCCGGTCGGCCTCGGCGATGATGCGCCCGTAGACGGTGCGGGGCTCGTGGTCGAGCGAGGCGCGGTGGTCCTCCGCGGCCTGCGCGATGGTCTCGATCTGCTCCGGGGAGAACCAGCGCTGCAGGGTTTCGTCCTCTCGGATGATGCGCCCCGACACCAGGTGGTGGGTGGCGCGGTCTTCGCACAGGCCCGTGTCATGGTAGGCCGCGGCGGCGTAGATCATGTCCCGGTCGACGGGATAGAATTCCGCGAGCGCCAGGGCATCGCGGATCACGCGCTCGACATGCGGGCGCCGGTGTGCCTTGTCGAAGGCGTCGTAGCGGGGGAGGATCTCCGCCTCCACGTAGGATTGCAGTTCGGATCGGACCATACGGCAGCGAAGATACGGAAAAATTGGGTATCTTTGCAGTATGAATCGCATCTTGTTGACGCTTGCCTTGCTGCTCTCGGGCCTAGCTGCCCGGGCAGGGGAACCGTATGTGTGCACGCAGCCGGGCCGGACGCTGATGTATGAACGGACGAAGGCCAACGGCCGCATCGAACGGACCTCCACCCTGGAATACACGGGCGTGCGCACCGTCGGCGGCACGCGCTACGTGGACTGTATTTTCACCCTGCGCGGACCGGGCGGGGGAGAACTCTACGGCGGCCCGACGCACCAGACGACGATGATCGCCGCCGACGGCTCGACGCAGCAGGACCTGGGCGCGGCGTACAAAGCCGTGCTGCACAATATGTTCCCGGGTATGTCGCAGAGCGTCGAGGGCACGCCGGCCATCCTGCCCGCCGACATGAAGCCCGGCGACAAGCTGCCGGACAGCCACTGTAAGATCAAGACGGGCCCCATGACCCACACCGTCGACCTGATCGAGCGGGAAGTGCTCCGCTATGAACGCATCACCGTGCCGGCAGGCACCTTCGACTGCGTGGTGCTGCGCGAGCGCAAGATCGAGCGCGGCATCGGCCGCAACCGGGACACCGTCACCGAAAACTGGTACGCGCCGGGCTTCGGCCCCGTCCGCCACGACTCCTATAATTATAATAATGGTAAACCCACCTTCGGGGCGAGGGAAGTCCTGAAAAAGTATTAACTTTGCAGGATATGAACTTGCTCCGCCGTTTGATTGTCTTCCTGCCGCTGCTGGCGCCCCTCGCGTCGGCGGCCCAGGCGCCGACCGATACCCTCACGCTGGAAGCGTCCCGCGCAGAGGAGGCGGCCCGCCGTCTGGTGGAGGCCGGCTTCACGAACGTTCGTTCGGTGGAGACTGCGTCCTTCACGGCCTTTACGGTGGAGAACGACTACTACAAGATCCCGGCGGAGGGCTTCGCCCGTGCCGTGCAGATCCTGGAAGGTGCCGGGCTGGACGAGTCCAAGCCCGTGAAACTCATCGGCACCAGCTTCAAGGTGCCCGAAGTTACTATCACCTATGATCCTGCCGAGGGCCGTTGGTGTACGACCAAGCGCCTGGATGCGTCCTGGGGTGCCGTGCGTCGGCAGCCGATGCTGAACAATTCCTTCGGCAAGGTGGACATCAACGTCTATCCGCAGGTCTCCCTGATGAACCTCATCATCACCCAGGTGTACCAGTCGCTCTGGCAGATCAGTCCGGCGGTTGAAGTGCCGCTCTGGCCTGGCGCGAAATTCAGCTTCCAGGTCAAGATCCCCGTCGTCAACGACGGTTATGGCGTCACGGAAGGTCTTCCGCATCCGGGCTTCATCACCCTTTCTCAGCGTTTCCGGGATCCCTGGTACCTGAATATCTTCGGCAAGGTCACTCTGGGTATTTTCAATTCCAACTATATGGGTGGCGCGCTGGAACTGGCCTACTGGTTCCCCAACGAGCGCTTCTGGATCGATACGAAGATGGGTATGCTGGACCAGGTCCGCTTCGGTCCGTCCGTCATCGCCGTCGGCGGTGTCCGCAAGAAGGGACCGCTGCCCGAGTGGCTGGTCGGCTTCTGGTTCCACCCCAATGCAACCCCCAACTGGCGCTTCGTCTGGAACGTTGCTGCCAACTACTATTGCCCTGCGCTGCAGACGCAGTTCACCCTGCGTTTCGAGCGCTACCTGCTCCGGGACTACGGCTTCAAGTTCGAGATGATCAGGCACTTCCGCCATTGCTCGATCGGCTTCTACGCCATGAAGGGCCTGGACAAGGCCGCGCACACCAACGGCGGTTTCCGTTTCCAGATCGCCCTGCCGCCCTACCGGGCGCGCCGCTACGGCTACGTCCCCCGGATCACGACCTCCGGCCAGATGGGCATGAGCTACAATGCGAACAATGAGCGGTACTACTATAAGGAGTTCCGTTCGGAAGCTTCGGACAACATCATGTCGAAGAATTATTACAATCCTTATTATATAGGTGCTGCCATAAACCGATAGATTTCGGTCATTTTTTTGCGAAAGTTTGCATATTATCAATATTTGTTGTACCTTTGGCGGCTGGAGAGTAGTATGTCCTGACGTGACGTACCCCTTTCCTACAGGCAAGAAATTAAGTTTAATGTTTAATATTTATTTTAAAGAAATGAAAAAGTTTATTTCTCTCATTGCGTTAGTTGGTGTATTCGCCGCTTGCGAGCCTGAGAATCTTCAGACCGCTTACACCGTGGCCAACGCCACTGCAACGATTAACGTGACGGTCCTCAGCGCCGCTCCCGGCTTTGACGAGAAGGCCGCCCAGGTCACTTACGCATGGTCCAACGGTGGTACCACCGAGACCATCGAAGGTAATCCTTCCATCGCTGCCGGTTCCGTGACCGTTACCGCTACTTATGCAGGTTCTACGGCGACCGAGACCCTTTCCTTCCCGCAGATTTTCGCTGGCATGAACGCTCAGTTCACCGCTACGCTTTTCATCCCTTACAGCTCCGGTGGCTACACGCTGTCGGTCAAGACGGATAAGACTTCCCAGGCGATTGAGGTCTACGGCCTTCAGGCTGCTGCCCATGGCCACGGCTATGCCAAGATGCAGGACGTCGAGGTCGGTGGTATGAAGTTCAACGTGAAGATGATGGAGAACGCCAGCGAGTTCATCCTCGAGGATTCCTACACCTATGAGACCTTCAAGGGTATTGCTCTCGCTAAGAGCCTCAGCATCAAGAATGATGACTTCAAGGATGCTGCTACGAACGTCTACAACGCTTTCGTGAAGGCCAACATCACGGGTATCGTGCCGACCAAGCAGGAGTATGGCTTCGCTGTCGGTGCCTGGTCCCTCTACAACGTGGTCAATCCGGTTATCACGACGACCGCCGACCTGGTCATCGTTGCTGCTCCTAAAGAGGGCTCCAATAACCCTATGATTCCTGAGGTTGCTACCTTCGCCATCAAGTCGAAGTCTTCCCTCTGCACCGCTGTCGAGATGGCTCACCCGGATCACGCCAGCCACTATGTGGCGCACTCCGGTCACTACACCCACGATGGTCACGCCCTCCACGGTGACAACAACAACGCTGGTGGTGGTATCATCACTGCCGAATAATTCTGGCACGCGTTCCTTTGTATAACGATAATAAAATATTCAAGATATGAAACTCAAAGCTCTCGCACTGTCTATCGCTCTCGCAGCCGGCATGTTCGCTGCGAACGCTCAGACTGCTTACAAGGGGAATGACGTTTTCGTCGGCATCGGTGGCGGTATCATCTCCGTCTACAACGGTGGCTTCAA
>LXOW01274549.1_pt1 | contig 29693 bp, 20 predicted proteins | sample 1368591 | NCBI WGS metagenome assembly LXOW01 (sample SAMN04884650, study PRJNA319009) | bovine gut metagenome | isolation source: Cow rumen | host: Bos taurus | place: Italy: Legnaro (PD) | collected 2014-07-09
GGGTGTTATAGTTACCGCCATGATAGGCTTCACCGCCAAACGCAACCATCATCTGCCGGCGGACCTCAGCGTTCTCCACTATCAATCGTTTGGCCTCGGCATCGCAGTCATAGACCGGGCAGCCACGCCGCGCCACTGCCCGAAGGACAGTGGACTTGCCGCTACCTATGCCGCCGGTAACGCCGATGATATGTGATATCTTGTTATTTATCATTTGCCATTTGGCTATTAGAACTGGAAATATATGAACGGTTGCATATCGGCGGTGATGAACTGGTAGGCGATAAACACAGCCGCAGCCACAGCGAGAATCATCAGCGGCATAGGCAAAGCCGCAAACCATAGACGGTAACGACGTTTGAAACGGTCAGGCAGCCAGTGGATAATCATACCGGCGATAAAGAGCAGCACTACATACTTGTACTCCTGCATGAACGGACAGACAATCGAGTTGTCCCACGCACAGCCAATCTGGTGCACCATCTGCTTGGCGGTCAGCCATGCCTCGCGGTTGGCGGTAGCCGGGTCAAGATTACTTGCCGAACGGAAGAACAGACGCGTGAAGGAGATGAACACGAACGTCTGAACAATATCCCAGGCGTTGTCCACCCAGCCTACGAAACGACTGGTGTCTGAACGGAACCCCCAGAGCCAGCCAATGTACCATATGGATGTGCCTGCCCAGAGGATGAGCACCCACACTTCAATCATGTTCACCAGCGGATAAGCGCCGTGCGTCAACTGTCGCGCAACTACCATGCCGACAGCCAAAAGGAGCATAAGCACGTACCTGAGATGTTCGCTTAATGCTCGCCAGCACTTATTGACAATCATGCCTACCCCATTGAGTCCGCCCCAGATGACGAAGTTCCAGCTTGCGCCGTGCCACAGACCGCCGATGAGCATCGTGAGGAACGAGTTGCAGTTCGACGCCAGCAGTTTGCTTGCCGGACGCCCGAGCAGCGTACGGTTGCCGCCCAGAGGGATATACACGTAGCCCTTCAGCCACCGCGAGAGCGACTGATGCCAGCGGCGCCAGAACTCCTGCGGGTTGCGGGACTTATACGGCGAGTCGAAGTTCTTAGGCAGGTAGAATCCCATTAGCAATGCCACACCGATTGCAATGTCGGTATAGCCGGAAAAGTCCGCATATACCTGCATTGAGTAGGTCAGCAGAGCGAAGAAGTTCTCAAATCCTGAGAAGAGCATCGGACTCTGGAACACGCGGTCAATAAAGTTGACTGCAAGGTAGTCGGAGAGGATGATCTTCTTCAGCAGACCGTTGCATATCCAGAACACCGCTATGCCGAACTGACGGCGGGTGAGGAAGAACGGCTTATAGAGCTGCGGCACGAACTCCGAGGCACGGACGATCGGTCCGGCCACCAGTTGCGGAAAGAACGAGACGTAAAAGCCGAAGTCAAGCAGGTTGGTAACGGGCTTAATCTTGCCACGGTAAATGTCCACAGCGTATGATATGACCTGGAAGATGTAGAACGAGATACCCACCGGCAGGATGATCCTGTCAACAAGGAAGCGTCCATCACAGCTGAATCCGTTGCCGATGTACGCAAAGATATCGAACACCTGAACCGACGTACCGAACAGGTCGTTGATGATGTTCGTGAAGAAATAGGCGTACTTGAAGTAGAATAGTAGTGACAGGTCGATGCATACGCTGAGTACAAGCCACAGCCTAGGTCGCCTGGAGTGCGGTATCTGCCTGCCTATAAGGAAATCCGAAACGGTAATGAACGCAAGTATGAGAAGGAAGATGCCTGAGGTCTTGTAATAGAAGAACCACGAAGCCGCCATGAGGTAGATGTTGCGGGCATGGAGTCGCCCGCGCGAACTGCCTGCACGCTGCATGATCAGCGCAAAGCCGGCATAAACGACAGCGAAGAACGCCCAGAAGTAGAACTGGGTGAACAGCAGCGGGTACGCGGGGTCATATTTGAACAGGTCTAACAACATTCACTATTTAGTTATTTCCATTTGGGCATTTTCCATTTTGGTATCTTCTACTTGGGCATCTGGCAGTTGGGCAGTTGTCGTGTCCATAGGCAGGCCTGCCGACTTTTGCAATTCCGTCAAACTGTCATAATCACCGAGCAGCTGCTTGGCAAGCATCTCTCCCACCTTCTTCGCTCCGGCACGGGTGAAGTGGATCATATCCTCGCCCGCCAGACCTTTGTCACGCCAACTGACCATACTGCCGGCACCGCCCATGAGCCTGAACAGCGAGTAGTACGCTCCACCCTCTTCAACCACCATCTCCGCCAGCAGGCTGTCCAGTTTCGGCAACAAAGGATAGGTCATCTGTTCGCCATCGACGACGGTAATCATATCCGAGGGACCGATGAACAGCAACGAGGCATCGGGTGCTGCAGACATGATGAAGCGTATCTGCATACGCAAGGATTGCACGTATTTATCCACTGCAGCCTGCGTTCGGATAGCCGGCATGGCGTTGCCACCGAACTGCATGATAACCAGGGCAGTGTTCGTATGATGGAAGTATGCCTCAAACTGCTTGCGCGCCATGGATGTGAAGGACGTGCCAGCCGCACCGCGCATAGGGATATTATCAACCTGTACGCCTGTAGCAGTCTCGAGTGATATTCCGTAGACGCGACCTGTACCATCGAAGTGCAGCACACTGTTGCGTTGTGGTTCGCTTAGCACAAGTATCTCCTGCCGCATGGTTTCTGCGGGCGCATCAGCGTAGTCGAGCGGCGCGTCATTAATGAAGCGCTGCTGCTCCAGGGAGTCCGGCACAAGTGTCACCACCACGCTGTCGGAACAGAGCACACGGATATGATCGTAAGCGTAAGTCGGAACACGTTCACGCAGCATTTCTATTGTGACATCCAGCGGTTGACCGACACAGGCGACCTGCGCCATCGGTCCATATCGGTTGTCATCCTTGAGGCGCATGGATGACGGACCGTACGCCAGATAACGGCGGACAGTAGTATAAGGCACTTCATGACCATCCTGCTCCAAGGACTGCTTGGCGGTATATGTAGGTATAGTCTGCACCATCGGTACCAGGCCTATGCCTCCGCCGCCAAAACGGTCTTGCAGACGCCGGCGAAGCACCATGGATATACGGTCCTCCTCAATCTGCGAGTCACCGAAATGCACCACCCGCACCGACCGCTCATCCGCCCTATCTAATGCTGCGTAGAACGCCGGCAGGTTGAGAGCCGTCTGCGGCAAAGATTGTGGCAGTACGACCACTTTCGGTTTAGCAGGAACCGTATCGTCGGGGACAGGCTGAACCGGAACGGTGTCAATGACAGCCAGCGTATCAGTTAGAGACTCTGTAATCTCAATGCTTTCAGCATAATCAACGTTCCCGATGTAGTCCGACTTCTCCGACGGCCACCCTATCACGGACGCCAAAGACGGCACACGCACCACAGACGACTTGCCGGCAAACAGCACGCATACCGCCGCAAGGACGATGAACGTGCTGAGTATGAATACAAGTATCCGGGACGGTTTCATTAATTATTTCCTCCAGAGCACAGGCGAGAAGAGCAGTAAAACGGTGAATATCTCCAAACGGCCGATGAGCATGACAGCAGTCATCACCCACTTCGCAACAACCGGGAAGTTGGCGTAATTGCCCGACGGACCATACTGCCCGAGGCTCTCGCCTACATTACCCATACCGCTGACGGCTGTAGCGAACGCCTCGCCCGGCGAAATGCCGCAAGCAATGAAGACAAACATCGCCAGGACGATGATAAGTATGTAAAAGAACATGAACGCCATCACGTTGTTCGTCACGGTCTGCGGCAAGGGCCGTCCGTTAAATCGTATAGGTAGCACAGCGTTCGGGTGTATACGGCGGTACATCTCTGCAAAGGCGTTCTTGGCAAAGACGGCTATACGCACCCATTTGATACCGCCGGCCGTACTGCCGGAAGCACCACCCGTGAACATCATGATGAACACGAACACCCAGATCAGTTTGGGCCACAGCATATAGTCCGCCGAAGCAAACCCCGTACTGGTGATAGCCGCACAGGTAGTGAAGAATGCGTTGCGGAACGCCCACTCAACATGAGTGGCGTAGCCGCGGACCACATTGCCGTTCAGCAGACGCGGCAACCATTCGGCCGGTTCAATCCATGTATAGAAAACGAACAGGCCGACAGTGAGCACCACCGTACCGAGCATCACACCACCTGCATACCAGCGCGTCTCTTCGTCATGATACATCTTTTCGGGTTTTCCCCTCATGAAGTAGATGATCTGGGCGAAGTTAATACCCGACAGCAGCATGAACAGCGCCACGGTATATTGGATAGCCGGACCATACAGCATCAGAGAGGTGTTCTTAGTGGAGAAACCGCCGGTAGCCACCGTTGCCATCGAATGACATACTGCATCAAACAGGTCCATGCCGAAAAACTTGAGCAGCAGTGTTTCCAGAACAGTGAGCAGCACATATGTGCTCCACAGGAGCTGCGCGGTTTTTGATATGCGCGGTGACAGTTTCTCGTAACTCACGCCGGTCACTTCTGCTGCGTAGAGCTGCATGCCACCCAGGCCGAACGTAGGCAGCACAGCCACACTGAGAACGATAATACCCATACCTCCCAGCCACTGACAGATGGCGCGCCACAGCAGAACGGCGTGCGACATAATCTCCACATTCGGGATAACCGTGGCACCCATGGTGGAGAAACCCGCCATGGTCTCAAACCAACTATCGGTGATTGTCTCCAATGCACCACTGAGGTAGAACGGCAGCATACCGAAAGCCGAGAACACAATCCAGACGAGTGCCACAATCAGGTAGCCCTCACGTTCGCTCACATGCCTCTGGGCGTTTCGTCCGACACGCAGCGCTATAAGACCTGCTATGAGCGTGATGAACGTGCTCACGGCAAACGCTCCTCCATCGTGGTCACCGTACAGGTACGCCGCAACAGTCGGAACAGCCATGAACAACGCCTCAATCAAGACCAGGGCGCCGTAGGCTCGCGATACTATTTTCCAGTTAAACGTTTTGGTCATTTGAAGAACTTTTCTACTCGTTGGAGTTCGTTACTCTTGCAGAACACTACCACCTGGTCACCGGGCAGCAGTTGTGTATCGCCGTTCACCAGTATGCCTTCGCCGGCACGCATCAGCGCACCAATGTTGCAGTCCAGAGGCAAACGCATATTCTTGATTACGTCCCGCGTGATGCGGCTGTTCTCCGTGACCACGAACTCCACGATCTCCGCATCAGCGGATGTCAGGTGTTGCACGTTCTGCACACTGGCTTTCATCAGCAGGCGGTAGATGTAGCTGGCGGCGATGGTCTTCTTGTTGAGCATCGCACCGACCTCCAGTTGCTCAGCCATGTTGATGTAGTCCATGTTCTCAATCTCGGCTATGGTCTTGCGTACGCCAAACCGCCGTGCAGCCAGACAGGCAAAAATGTTCGACTCGCTATGCTCGGTCACTGCTACAAAGGCGTCGGCGTCCTGAATGCCTTCCTCTTTAAGTACGCTCATATCGCTGCCGTCAGCGTGGATAATCAGCGCAGAACCTAACTTCTCGGAGAGCTTCTCACATAGTTCGCGGTCCGCCTCCAGCACCTTTACAGTCTTGCCTTCAGGCAGCGACATGACAGCTTTCTGGGCTATCTTGCTGCCACCGAAGAAGATGATATTGTTGATCTCGCGCTCACTCTTACCGGCTTCCTTGCGCAGCACGGACATGTTCTCGCGAGTGCAAACGGCGTAGATTAGGTCACCGACCTCTACAGCATCGGTACCGCTCGGTATAATGGTCTCCTGACTGCGCTTGATGGCTACTATTCGGTAGTTGCCGTGGGCGAAATAGCCGGACATAAACTGCTTGCCTACCATCGGCGCCCCTTCGCGGATCTTCACGACGCAAAGGTCAAGCTGTCCGTTGCAGAGCGTCAGGTGGTAGCGCATCCAGTTCTTCTTCAGTGATTCGCAAATCTCCTGAGCTGCCAGCACCTCGGGATAGATGAGGTGGTTGAGACCCATCTGCTCGAAGAAGCGCTTGTTCTCCGGCAGCAGATACTCATAGTTGTCAATCCGTGCAAGGGTTTTCTTTGCTCCCAACTGGTTGGCAATGAGACAAGCAGTCATGTTCTCCGTCTCCGATGGCGTAACCGCCACAAACAGGTCCACGTCGCGAACACCTATGTCCTGCAGGTCACGGATGGATGTGGGCACACCGACCTTTGTCAGCATGTCGTAGTCGGCATCCAGACCTTCAATACGGTCAGCACGCTCGTCCATCAGACTGATGTCCATCTTCTCACGCGACAGCAGTTTCGCCAAGTGCGTTCCAACTTCGCCAGCTCCAACAATAATCACTCGCATAGTATTTCAGTTCGTTTGGTTTATTCTTTAGTAACGGTATAGTTTCGACTATTCGTTTAGCAGTCCGGTCAGTGAAGCTGCAATCCCTTCCGCATCAAGTCCCAGCATGTGCATCAGCTCGGCTGTGCTGCCGTGAGTGACAAACCGGTCGGCAACGCCAAGGCGGACAACACGCACTTTCCGTGTGTCAAGCGTCTCCAGCACGGCACTGCCCAGGCCGCCGCTAACCAGCCCGTCCTCAATCGTGACGATCGTATCATAGCGCTCCGCGACATCCTTCACCACTTTTGTATCAAGCGGCTTGAGCCATCGCATATTGTAGTGCCCGATGGAGTTCAACTGCTCATTTGTATCCAGCACCAGTTCCACAGTATTGCCTATCGAACCGATAGACAGGACGCATACTTTGTTGCCTTCACGCAGTTTAACTGATTTGCCATATTCTACGGGCGGCAACTCGCGGTCCTTGCTTCTGCCGCGCGGATAGCGGATGGCCACCGGTCCTTGCATATCTACTGCCATGGTCATCATTTGACGGAGGTCAGTAGCGGTCATCGGTGCGGCAATCTGCATGTTCGGCACAGGGCGCAGATAGGCAAGGTCCAGCAGACCGTGGTGCGTGGCACCGTCGTTGCCGACTATGCCTGCACGGTCGATGCAGAACACCACATGCATCTTGCCAATGGCTACGTCGTGGATGATATTGTCGTAGGCGCGCTGCAGGAACGAAGAGTAAATATTACAGAACGGCACCATACCCTCTTTGGCCAGACCGGCACTGAAAGTCACGGCGTGTCCTTCGGCTATGCCAACATCGAACACGCGTTCAGGAAACTGTTTCTGCATGATGGCCATTGAGCAGCCTGACGGCATAGCCGGCGTTATGCCCACGATGCGCTTGTCCTGTTCGGCCAGGTCGAGCAGGGTCTGCCCGAACACCTCCTGCCATAGCGGCGTACCGTCACTGGTGACCGACAAGCGCTCACCACTCTCCACATCGAACTCTCCGGGTGCATGCCAGGCGGTCTGGTCTGCTTCGGCAGGCGCGTAACCTTTGCCTTTCTGCGTGACGATATGCAGCACTTTCGGACCGTGGAAGTTCTTTATCTCGCTCAGAATACGCACCAGTCCTATCACGTCATGACCGTCCGCAGGACCGAAATAGCGGATATTCAGGCCCTGGAAGATATTGGACGGCTGCTTGGTAAGTGTGGTCTTGAGGTTATTGTGGAAGCGCAGCATCTTTGCGCGCTTATGGTCGGACATCAGATGCAGCTTGACGAGCGCCTGATACGCCCACCAGCGCAACTTGTTGTAACGCGGCGAGGTAGTCAGGTCCACCAGGTACTGCGTAAAACCACCCTTGATGGGATCAATGGCCATATTGTTGTCATTGAGCACGATGAGCAGGTCGTTCTTGTCCATCGAGGCATTGTTCAGTCCCTCGAACGCCAGACCGCCGGTCATGGCTCCGTCACCTATCACCGCCACCACTTTACGGGGCTTCTTACCGGTCGCCATCGACTGATGGCTATCGGCAATCTGCATACCCAGTGCCACGGAGATACTATTGCTGGCATGACCGGACACACAGGTGTCATACTCACTCTCCATAGGTGTCGGGAAGGGCGCCAGACCGCCGAACTGACGGTTGGTATGGAAGGCGTCACGACGACCGGTCAGTATTTTGTGGGCGTATGCCTGATGACCGACATCCCACACCAGGCGGTCATACGGCGTGTCGAACACATAGTGCAAGGCAACGGTCAGCTCTATCACACCGAGCGACGACCCCAGATGGCCGGGATTATGACTCAGCTCGCTTACAATGAAATCACGCAACTCCGCACACACATCGGGCAACGCCTCACGAGGCAATGCCTTCAGGTCTGCTGGCGAGTTAATGCTATTCAGATAACGATAATCCATCTTTATTCACATAAAAAGCCTACAAAATTACAAAAACTTTTGCAGATTTGCAAGAGAAGACGCATTTTTTTTGCGAAATAGTACATTTTCTATGAAAATGCAACTATTATACGCTAAAATAACAACCAGAATCGGAAAGTTTCTGAAGGATTACCCCTAAAAAGCAAAGAAGGATTGTCTCCCGACAACCCAATCTTTATTAACCTTAAATCTAATACCATGAAAAACACGATGCAAAAGTACTACATTTTACGCATATATGCAAATTTTTCGCAAAAAAACATGTTTTATAGCATATTTTTCAGGCTTTTTGAAAACTGCTGTTTACATTTGGACAGTGAACGGGTATAATCGGTGACAAATTGTCACAAAACACAGGTCTTCTATTTGCAATGTGTAAGTTACAATCATGCATATACACGCGCGTTAAAATATTTAGAAAAAGGACAACAAGCGACATATCGGCATTGCAAAATGCACCTTTACGCGCCAAGAGATGTTTTTTTTCTGGCAAAGACTTGCAAATATCAAAGAATTATTGTACCTTTGCAGCCCAATCCGACAAAAGCCTCTGGCGATTTAGGTAGGCCTGACTCGCGACATGTCGAGCGCCAAATAGTAGTGAATGCTTTTGTCAAACAATGTGAACGGCCAGCTTAATCATTGAGGCTAGTCGAGAAAAGAATTGTATAAGACAATGGATTTAATTAAGATTGCTGAACAAGCATTTGCAGGTGAGAAGAAAGAGTTTCCTGCATTCAAGGCCGGTGACCAGATCACGGTAGCGTATCGTATTAAGGAAGGTAACAAGGAGCGTATTCAGGAGTTCCGTGGCGACGTAATCGCCATCCACGGCAGCGAGGACAAGAAGCGTTTCACCGTTCGCAAGATGTCGGGTAACGTAGGCGTTGAGCGTATCTTCCCGATGGACTCGCCTTTCATTGAGTCGATCACCGTTAACAAGTATGGCAAGGTTCGCCGTGCGAAACTCTATTACCTGCGTGACCTCACCGGTAAGAAGGCTCGTATCCCCGAGCGCCGCGTGAAGTAAATCTCACAAGGTTTGTTCACTTGTCACCAAAAGGCTGCCGACCGGCAGCCTTTTTCTGTATTCTTAACCCAAATAAATGATACCGTATTCCGGCCATCCATATCTTGCTCCGCAACCACCTGGCAAACGTACTTCACAGGCAAAAAGCGCAATAAACAATGGAGGAAGATATTTTCGGTACGAAAAAATTTGCATATTTGAAATATTTTTCGTATCTTTGCACGGTAATTTGCTATAACGCGAAAGCAGGTCGGCTTATCGCTACCGGTTCAAGCTGGTAGAGGAAAGTCGGGGCAGCACAGAGCACCGCAGCGGTTAACGACCGTCAGGCAGAAATGTTTGGTCACTGCTACAGAGACGAGTCGCCTTCAGCTCTCCCCACCACAACGCATGTTGTGTCGGGGCTCCAATCAGGGGAAACGGGCCAGGCGGGTGAAACGAGCACACTGCGGGCTGCAAGCTCAAGTAAACCAACGCCTTCGGTAAACCGAAAAGAGGATTGCTCGTCCGAGTTGGAGGGTAGAGCGCGATAGAGGTGCATGGTAACATGTACCCAAGATTAATGATAAGCTAAAACAGAACCCCGCTTACGGGCTTACTTTCGCGTTTTGGCAGATCCGAGTAAGGACTATCCGGATTAACACGGAACAAAATGGCTAACTGGCAGGACATACAGCGGTTTATTCAGTACGACCTGTGGCGGCGTACGTCACACGAACTGAAGGGCACCAAGCGTATCGGGTTCGGTGTGCTCAAGACCGTCATTCTTGTTATCCGAGGCTTCAGCAGCAAGCAGTTGAACATGACCGCCAACGCACTGACCTACAACCTTGTGTTCGCTATCATCCCTATCCTGGCGATGGTGCTGGCTATAGCCAAAGGTTTCGGATTTGCAGAAGTGATAGAGATGCATCTTGAGCACTCGCCGCTCGGTGAGACGCAGATTATACCGGAAGTCATGGGTATGGTCAACCGTTATTTGGAGACAGCCCAAGGCGGCGCGTTCCTCGGTATAGGCCTGCTCATCCTTATCTGGGCGGTGTACAGTTTTTTCCGTAACGTAGAGCAGGCGTTCAACGCCATCTGGGCAGTCAAACAGTCGCGCTCGGTCATTCGTCAGCTGACGACATACATTGCTGTGCTGTTTCTGGTACCAGTACTGGTGATAGCCACCTCGGGTATGAGCATCATCATTCACTCTACGATAGAAGCACTGCCATACTTCGGCCAGATAAGCCAGTGGCAGGAGTCGTTGGTACATCTCGCGCAGTTCGAGGTAGCCTGGGGAGTGTTCCTGTGGATGTACATGGCTATCCCTAACACGAAGGTACGTTTCCGAAGCGCCATCTTTCCGGCCATCCTGATGGGTACACTGTTCCAGTTGTTACAAATGCTGTCGATTTACATGATTGTGTTACTCGGCCGCACGAGCATCGTATATGGCGCGTTCGCCGCCATCCCCATCATTATGATGTGGTTGCAATGGACCTGTCTGCTCATCCTTATCGGCGCGGAGATGAGTTACGCCATACAGAACAACGAGCAGTTTGAGTACGAGAAAGACCTGGAAAAGATGTCCAGACGGTACAAGGACTTCCTGACGCTGTACCTGCTTCATTGCATCATCCGGCGCTTTGAGAATGATGAAGAACCGCTCATGGCCATCGAACTGGCGCATGAAAACAACGTGCCTATCCGACTGGTCACCCAACTGCTGAACAGGCTTGTAGAGGTCGGACTGCTACGCACCATCTACGTTGAGCAGAAAGAAGAACGCACCTATCAGCCTGCACTGGACACGCACAAGATAACCGTGGGCATGGTGATTGAGCGCATCGACAAACAGGGCACGGAAGAGTTCCTGCGTGGTGCTACACCCGAGATGCAGGCATTCTGGAAGCACTACCTCCAGCTCAAAGACGAGCATAACTCGCTCAAAAATATACGTATTGACGAGATAGCACCTCAACAATCAAAAATAGACTAAAATATTTATAAAATAATACTGTTATGAAACACATTATGCGTTTATCGAGTGTGGCTATATGCCTGCTCATGAGTATGTTACTGCAAGCCAAGCCTCGTATCGAGCGTGCCGAGCCGTTGAGTTGGTTCACGGACATGAAGATGCCGCTCACCCTGATGCTGCAAGGTGAAGACCTGGCTGATGCCACGGTGAGCATCCAACAGCTGATTAACGGCAAGGCTGCCAAAGGCGAATGCACCGGTCTGACCCTCAAACGCCAGCACAACGCCGAATCGCCCAACTACCTGTTTGTTGATATGGATGTCAAGACATCAGGCACCTACCGCATCACCCTGACCAAGGACAAGAAGTCCGTATCTATCGATTACGTCATCTATGACCGTCGTCCGAATCCCGCAGCAAACACCAGTTACGGTCCAGAGGATGTGATCTACCTGATCATGCCTGACCGTTTTGCCAACGGCGACCCGAACAACGACAATACTGACAGCACCGCAGAGAAAGCTGCTCCCACGGAGTGGTTCGGACGTCACGGTGGTGACCTCAAAGGTATCATCGACCACCTTGACGCCATCAAGGCCCTGGGTGCCACGGCTATATGGTGCACGCCGCTGCTGTTGGACAACGAGCCTACGCAATCCTACCACGGCTATGCTTGCGCCGACTACTATCACATTGACCCGCGCTACGGCAGCAACGAGCTCTATCGGGATTTCGTCAACGCGGCACACAACAAGGGGCTGAAAATGATCATGGACATCGTGCCCAACCACTGCGGCTCGGCACACTGGTGGATGAAAGACCTGCCGTACTACGACTGGATTCACCAGTATCCGACATTCACACGTTCGAACTGGCAGTTCACCACCGCAGCGGATATCCACGCCTCAGAGGCGGACTTCCTGGGAATGAACAGCGGTTGGTTTGACACCTCCATGCCGGACATGAACCTTGACAACCCCGACCTGCTCAAATACTTCCAGCAATGGGCCATCTGGTGGATTGAAGCATTCAACCTTGACGGTCTGCGTGTGGACACCTACCCGTACAACGAGAAAGTGCCTATCTCCCAGTGGACGAAAGCCGTTCGCAACGAGTACCCGGGCATCAACATCGTAGGTGAGTGCTGGACACGTCCTACGTCACAGATTGCATACTGGCAGGCTGACGCCCGTAATCCGGACGGCTACAACTCCAACCTGCCCTGCGTGATGGACTTCCCGCTGCAGGAGGCTATCGCAGCAGCACTCGGAGGCACGGGTGAAGGATGGGGACAAGGGCTCTTGAAGTGCTACGAAGTGGTGGCTGACGACTACCTGTACGCCCATCCGGACAACCTGCTGATCTTCGACAGCAACCACGACACACCGCGTGTGCGCGACATGCTCCTTGACAAGAGCTTCGAGCGCAACAAACTGATGGTAGCCATGCTGGCCACCATGCGCGGTATACCGCAACTGACCTATGGCGAGGAGTACGGACTGATATCCCTCAACCCTGAGGATATAGGCAACCACGGTGCCCTGCGCGTCAACCACCCATGGTTCAACGGCACGGCAACAGGTCTGGAGAAAGAGCAGGAAGACCTGTTCGCCTACTACACCAAACTGTTCAGCTGGCGTCGCACAAACAAGACCATTCATGAAGGCAAACTGATGCACTTCCTCAGCCGCGACAACACGTACGCGTACGTGCGATATACAGATAAGGAAGCAGTGCTCGTATATATCAACGCTGCATCAGAGCCGCGCCAGATGCCGATAGCTCAGTACCACGAGTTGCTTATCAACTACGCCAAGCAGGGTACGGATATCATTTCCGGCAATACTATCGACCTGAACAAGCGCATCACCGTTGAGCCGCTGACGGCAATCATTGTGCCGCTGGCTAAGGCTGAGTGATTCACCATTAAGGATATAGGGAACTGAGGCACTGAACATGGAAACCTTATTGGGTAAGACATTAGCAGAACTGCAAACCATTGCCATCGAAGCGGGACTACCCCGCTTCGTTGGCAAGCAGCTATGTGAGTGGATTTACCGTCACCGTGTGACATCGTTCGACGAGATGTCGAACATCTCTGTCAAGGCACGCCAAACGCTGCAGGAGAAGTATGCTATCGGCCGCATCAAGCCGACCGCCGAAGCCGTGTCAGTTGACGGTACACGCAAATACCTCTTTCCGGTAATTGTCGAAAGAGACCTGTTGAAAGTCGAAAGCCAGCAGGTAGAATGCGTGTGGCTGCCGGAGGAAGACCGCACAACGCTGTGCGTGAGCACACAGGCCGGCTGCAAGATGGGCTGCAAATTCTGTATGACGGGTACATTAGGCTTTCACGGCAATCTGACCACCGACGCCATTCTGGCGCAGGTGCTGTATTTTCCCGACCTTACGAACCTCGTACTGATGGGCGAAGGCGAACCGATGGACAACATCAACAACGTACTGCGTGCCCTCAATGTCCTCACTTCCGAATGGGGCCTGGGCTGGAGTCCGAAACGAATAACAGTATCGACGGTAGGTATCCTGCAGAAATCAGGTGTCAGTGCCTTGCAGCGTTTTCTGAACGAGACCGACTGCCATCTGGCAATCTCGCTGCACAATGCCTATCCTGCCGAGCGGGCGGCAATCATGCCTGCGCAAAAACTAACGCCCGTCGAGGAGGTGTTGGACCTCGTGCGGCAATATGACTGGACACATCAGCGGCGATTGTCGTTCGAATATATATGCTGGAGCGGTGTGAATGATGACACGTCTCACGCCAAACAGTTGATACGCCTTGTACAGGGTTTACCCTGCCGCGTGAACCTGATACGTTTTCATCAGACCGGTGATGCCGAAAGATCAATGACCGCTCCGCAAAAAGAGCAAAGACCGACGTTCCCTGCGAGCGACGAACAGCGGATGGTAGCGTTCCGCGACTACCTGAGCGAGCACGGTGTGACCTGCACCATACGCAAATCACGCGGCGAAGATATACTCGCCGCGTGCGGAATGCTGGTCAATGCCCTGGCATAAGTGTGAGCCGTTTCCGGCTCACTGAAAATCACAAACTCTTCAGGAACTTGTCCGCCTCGATGGCTGCTTTGCAGCCTGCAGCCGCAGCCACCACTGCCTGACGGTAATGCGGGTCAGCGCAGTCGCCTGCAGCATATACGCCCGGCACATTCGTACACGGGCTGTCACCCTTCACCTTGATATATCCTTCGGTATCCAAGTCCAGATAATTGGCAAACAACTTGGTGTTCGGCTGATGACCGATAGCCAGGAAGAAACCGTCAATGGCTATATGCCTCTGCTCCTCGTCGGGGAGTCCTTTCTTATAAATAAGATCAGCGCCTTCCACCTTGGTCTCACCGGTCAGCCGCAGCGTGTTGTGCTCAAACAGCACCTCGATCTTCGGGTTGTCAAACACGCGCTTCTGCATGATTTCCGATGCCCGGAAATAGGGTTTGCGGACAATCATGTACACCTTCTGGCAGAGGTTAGCCAGATAGGTCGCCTCCTCACAGGCTGTGTCACCGCCACCTACTACAGCCACAGTCTTGCCGCGGTAGAAGAAACCGTCACAAGTGGCACACGCACTCACACCGCGACCGCGGTACTCCTTTTCACTCGGGATGCCCAGCCACTTGGCGGATGCACCGGTAGCTATGATAACCGTCTCTGCCTCGTAGAGTGTCCCGTCATCCGTCCAGACTTTCTTCGGCGAACATGAGAAATCCACTTTCTCCACGATAGCCGATACGAAGGTCGCTCCGAAACGCTCGGCCTGACGGCGCAAATCATCCATCATCTGGAACGGTTCAACGCCGTCGGGATAACCGGGGAAGTTCTCCACCTCGGTGGTGATAGTGAGTTGTCCGCCGAGTTGCGGACCTTCAATCAGTACGGGGTGCAAGTTTGCACGTGAGGCATAGATGGCGGCTGTATAGCCAGCCGGACCTGAGCCTATAATCAAGCATTTCATAGTTATCTATTCCTTATATTATATTTATCTGTAATTGTTCCGTTTTCGATGACGAACACGCCCGGGTTGGCACGCACGATGGTCTTGAGCATGATACCGTCTCCGTTGAGGAAGAGCATCCGCCAGTGGCTCAGCAGTTCGTCATTGAAGCCGGCCGCCTCCTCAGGATCCATCGCCGGGTCGGATGCCGCTATACCGTTGGCGAGCAAAAGCTCACGGTGTGCGTCAATGAAGTCCCATATCTGTTCGTCAGTAGCGGATGTCAGTATGCGGAACGGCACAGCCTGCTCCTCAGTGGCAAGACACAACTGCACTACTTTCCCCACTTGCGTCAGGTCAGTCTTCTGCAGGTCGTACATCACAACGAATACCACTTTCTCCATCTCCAGCAAATCGTAGGTTACATCCTCGCCTTCGTAATCCACCAGCACAAAATCGTGAATTGGCGGTTCATAGCCTTTTTGTATCAGTTTGGACTGCTGGTCCACAAACCGCCATGTTGAGTCACCGCGCGGATAGTCCTGCAATGTGAACTCCTGCTCCACCCCGTCCTTCTCGTAGATGAGCGTTATGGCGTACTCGTCAGCCGGAGCACCTTCGGGTATCTCCATCAGTTCGGGTATGTTATTGCCAATCTTGTACGGCCGGAAGTCTATCAGCGGCAGATGGTAATGCGTATAGAGCATCAGTCCGCCTGCCAATGCCATGCCGATGAGCACGATGCCCAGTTCAGCCCACCATATAAATGTCTGCGGTATATATTTCTTCGTGCACAGGAGCACAACCACCAGTGCCGTCAGTACCACATTCTTGCCGAAGGTCTGCCAGTTGCTTATCACCAGCGCATCGCCGAAGCAGCCGCAGTCCGTGATTGGATTTGTGAGGGCTATATATAGCGTGACCGGAGTCATCACCGCATAGAAGATGAGTGCCAGCCAAGCAGTCAACTGCGTGCGCACGTTCAGCAGCATCATCACGCCGAGTGTCCATTCGGTCAGGATAAGCAGCACAGCCGCCGTGGTTGCCAGAGGCAACAAAGAGGTGAATATACCGCCGAAAGCCGTGAGGTAATCTTCAATCTTATAGACTGTACCGACGGGGTCCACCGCTTTCACGAAGCCTGAAAACAAAAACGTCAACGCCAGCAGTGTGCGTGCTATTGAGCCTGTGATGTGAGCTGTCTTGTTCATTTGTCAAGATTGGTCTTTGATAGTCTGCGGTCTTTACTCTTTTTCCGGAGCGGTCAGTATGAGGTAGAACACCGCATAATTGAGCATGTCGAAGTAGTTGCCGTCCGCACCTTCGGAGATGAGCGTATGGTTGTCGTTGGACGCTATCTGCTTGTTGCGGTTGATCTTCGTCAGGATGATGTCGATGAGCGAGGAGGGCAACATGTCCCTCCACGCTTCACCGTAATCATGGTTCTTGCGCATCATGAGTGCTTTGGCTTCGGCCACGTACTTGTCGTACAGTTCAGTCACCTGCTCGGGCGTCATATCCATGCTGTCCGCAAAGCCGTGACGCAGTTGGATGATACCCATCACCGAGTAGTTGACGATAGCGCGCACCTCGCCGGCTATATCTTCGCCCACCAGGTTCACGCCCGTCATCTCCAGGGTGCGGATGCGTTTGGCTTTGATGAAGAGCTGGTCGTTGACCGTCTGCGGACGCATGATGCGCCACGACGGACCGTAGTCCTTCATCTTCTTGATATAGATACTCCTGCATTGCGCGAGCACCTGGTCGTATGCTTCTGCTGTTGTCATGATGCGTTAATAATTTACTCCTTTACACCAAGGATGTTATACACCTCTCCGCCACGGATGATTACAACCTGTCCCTCGCGGATAGCCTTCACGGCACATGGTTTCTCCACCGTTGTGCTCTTTACAGCCGAATGTACGTCAGGACAAGTTATCGTGTATCCGGAGTATGTTGCACCGGCACCGGCTATAACGGATACAGATGCCACATAGGCGCGCTTGGATGTAGTAGCGACCATAATTGTGTTCGTTTCTACAGGATTTTCCGCCACATATTGGAGATTAGCTGCCGGCGATTTTTCGCCAAGCGATGTCGAACCAGCATTGACCAGTATTTTACCCGTGTCATTACCATACTTGGAGGCATTGACTACCACTTTGGATACAGCCACTGTATTAGCCAGTGTGAGCGTAATATAACCGGCCGCGTTTCTTGTACCTATCTTTGCGCCCTCCTTACCTTGATACACGTTGTTGCCGCTATATGAACTTATTCCGGAATCAGAATTGACAAGTTTGCTCTTTATTTTATCCGAAACGTTTGTCGTTCCATCATTTTCAGTGGTCTTGAATGCAACAGCAGCTACTTCTGCCGGCTCAGTGCCACTCTCTTCTTTCGTAGCATATACAGCATAATAGGTTGTTGCTTCCATTACCGTCTTGCCCGCGGCTGTAGTGAACAGGTCAGCAGGTTTCTCACCGTCAACAGTGTTCTTTGCCGTCCAACCGACGAACACCATACCGCTTTCGCAGTCAGCAGGATTCTCAGGAAGCACCAGGTTATCCTCTTGTGTATATTCCACGTCAGTCTCAACTCCGTCAACCGACCAGGTAACCTTTACCTTCGGCAGGTCTTTCTTATCAGGCACGATACCGATTATTACGTCCTGATCTTCGTTGAATTCATAACCGCCTCCACCTGCACCACCGCTACCGGGTACCAGGTTGCTGAGTTTGTAATAGCCGTCGTTAGAGCCTGACCAGCCCCAGTTGAAGTGGAAATAGTCCGAATCATCGTAACCGTCGCAAATGAAACTGTGACCACTACCGTCTTCACTGGCACCGCCGTACATGATCGGGTGCTGCTTGTCCAACTCGGCTTTAATCATTGCAGTCCAGTCAGCGTCAGTCCATTTGTCATAATATTTGGTAGAATGTCCATAATCATCAGTATAGGTATATCCGTCACGCATGTATCCTGTCAGTCCGTCTTTCGTGTAGCCGAAGAACTCATGGAACGCATTCTGTGCACAAGGGAATGCATTTGTCTCCCAATCGCCATAGTTCACGGTGTACGCACCCGAACCACCGTCTTCATCGTTACCGTACATCATTTCGGTAGCCACACCGCAGTGGAACATCAGCGTAGCAACAGCCGTTGCCTGTGCGCTGGCATAATTGCCCGAATAACTATTCTTCATATTCGCCCAGTCGTAGGTAGTCTCACCAAAGTTAACCGTCTGAACACCATAGCGTTTTGACTTGGCGCCGGTCTTACTGTTCGGATCAAGAGGTTGATAAGAGTGACTGCCTGTACCTTTCACCGGCCACTCCCAGTACTTCATCACTTGCGCCATAGCTGTTGCGACACAACCTGTATAGGCTTTATTCGTACCTGTACCCGGGCAAAGGTTATTGTAGGGCTCATCCTGATCCCATTGGGTAGCGATCAGCGGTCCGACCACTGCGTCACCTTTGGCCTTGCGCACACCGCGGCGGAGTGCTTTCCATTGCTCGGTTGCCTCCGGAGTGGCAACTACGCCTTCTGCCTCAATCTTACGTACAAAATTGTTGTACTTACCTAACCAACTCTTGATATTCACGGGCATGTTGTCGGTGCGGAACGTTCCGGTCTCCGAATATGCCAGAACAGGAGCAAGTACGTCATTGCCGGCAACGATTACCCAACCCTCACCGCTTTCGTTCTCATAAACATAGAACAGGTTCTCCTCCGCGGTTGCCTTGCGTACCATCTTTTTCTGCGGTACGGCTTTCTTAACACCCGGCGCCGAGGCGACGTTCATAAAGTTGTTTGCTACAAGCGCTGCATCATCAGGCGATATACGCTCTGCAAATAGTGTCACTGACACCAACATGGCCAAAAAGCCAAAAAGAATTTTTTTCATTATTGTGTTTGGTATATTTAGAGTTATTTAAATAAAATATTTATTTAAACTTTTGGTGTTTCAGGCTTTCAGCCGCTGTATCAGTTCATCGGCGCTCATCAGCTGCTGTTCGCCGGACAGCATCTGCTTGAGCATTACTTTCCGTTCCGCCAGTTCGTTGCTGCCGATGATGGCCACATACGGTATATGCTTGGCATCGGCGTACGCCATCTGCCGCTTCATCTTCACCGCTTCGGGATAGACCTCAGCACGTATTCCCTGCATGCGCAAGGCGGTGGCGCACTGCATGGCAAACTTCAGTTCTTCCTCGCCGAAGCAGGCGAACAGCACCTGCGTAGCCGATTGCAGGTCCTCGGGATAGAGGTTCAGTTCGGTCAGCACGTCATATATACGGTCCGCACCGAACGAGATACCTACACCCGACACATCCGGCATACCGAAGATACCTGTCAGGTTGTCGTAGCGTCCGCCGCCGGTGATGGAGCCCATCTGTACATCCAGCGCCTTCACCTCGAAGATCGCACCGGTATAGTAGTTCAGTCCGCGTGCCAGGCACAAGTCCAACTCGATTGACAAATGACAATTGACAAATGACAAATAATTGAAGACCACCTCCAGTTCTTGCACGCCTTTCAGTCCTACCTCGCTGCCGGCGAGTATGGTACGCAGGGCGCACAGCTTGTCCGCGTTCGAACCGCTGAGGTTCAGTATAGGCTGTAACGCATCGACTGCTTCGCCACTCAGCCCGCGCTCCTTCAGTTCCTCGTTTACCTTGTCCACCCCTATCTTGTCAAGCTTGTCAATGGCTACGGTGATATCCACCATCTTGTCCGGCGCGCCGATCACCTCGGCTATACCGGCCAGCACCTTGCGGTTGTTCAGGTGCAGACAGACGCGTATGCCCAGGCGGCGATAGACCTCCTCCACGATCTGTATCAGTTCCACCTCCGAGAGCAGGCTGTCTGTTCCCACGACATCCACATCGCACTGGTAGAACTCTCTGTACCTGCCCTTCTGCGGACGGTCGGCACGCCATACGGGCTGTATCTGATAGCGCTTGAAGGGGAACTGTATGGTATCGCGGTGCTGCACCACGTACCGCGCAAACGGCACGGTCAGGTCATAACGCAAGCCTTTCTCCGGAGCCTCGTTGGCTTTCTCGCCGGAGTTCTGAATGCGGAACAGCAGTTTGTCGCCCTCCTCGCCGTACTTGCCCATCAGGGTGGACATCAGCTCCATGGCCGGCGTCTCTATCTGCGCAAAACCGTACAGCGCGAACACGTCGCGGATGGTGGAGAATATATAGTTACGGCGTGCCATCTCCAGTTGCGAGAAGTCACGCGTTCCTTTGGGTATAGCGGGTTTTTGCATTGCTAAAAATTTTCAAATCTTCAAATCTATGAATCTACAAATGCTGTTTTACAAATAACGCATCGTATATTTTGTCCGTAGCGCCAAGTTCTGACACCACATAATCACTTGATTTCTTACCTATCGCCTCATGGTCAGCCAGTGCATCGTCCATTGCGGCCTTGAATGCGGCATAGTTGTCCACCGCTATTCCGCCGCCGGCCTCTATCAGCGCACATGCTTCGCGGAAGTGCTTGTGGTTCGGTCCGAACAGAACCGGCACTCCGAACACCGCCGCCTCAATAGTGTTGTGTATTCCTACGCCGAACCCTCCGCCTATGTATGCCACCTGACCGTAGCGGTAGATGGACGACAGCATACCCATCGTGTCCACCACCAGCACGCGTACGGCGTCAAGGCTGTTGATTGTCGCCTGGGTGAAGCGCACGTAGCGACCCTCGAACTGCTGGAATATCTGATGCAGATGCGCCTCGTGTATCTCGTGCGGCGCCAGCACCAGTTTAACATCCGGGTTCTCGTCAATGTACCTCGCCAGCAGCTCTTCGTCAGGCGGCCACGTGCTGCCTGCTATGATCACTTTGGCGCCATCCTCGACGAACCGCGCTATCTGCGGTATATCCTTCGCCTGCTGGGCGATAGCGTGCACACGGTCGAAACGCGTGTCGCCGGCCACCTCCGTACGCTCTATACCATGCTCTCGCAATAATCGTGCCGAAGCTTCGTCCTGCACGTAGATTGCCGTAAATAATTTCAGCAGTTTCAGGTACGGCTTTCCCCACCAGCGGAAGAACGCCTGTTTCTCGCGGAAAATGGCGGATATACTGTATGTCCGGATGCCGCGTTTGGCGAGTTCGCGCAGATAGGCGGGCCAGAACTCATACTTGACGAATATGGCAGTATCGGGTTTGACTACATCCAGGAACATACGTGCATTCCTGCGTGTGGCAAATGGCAAGTAGGTCACTGCATCCACCTTGTCGTACCCCTTCCTCAGGTTGTACCCCGACGGCGAGAAGAACGTCAGTACAATCTGCACTTCGGGATGCTCCCTGCGCAGACGCTCAATGACGGGACGCGCCTGTTCGAACTCACCGACCGAAGCCACGTGGATCCAAATGCGTCTCTGCCTACCCGTCTTGTGCGGGAGCCTGGTGCGCAATTCGTCCGTCGCTTTCCACTGTCCGCGGAAGAGCATACGCGCCTTACGATGCCCGAACAGCGACGCGAGCCATACCAAAAAGATATAAATATACATCTGACTGAATTATCCGTGTTATCCGCGCAATTGACGGGCACTCTTCCACCCGTTCCGTGCGCTCTACTTGCACTTTTCACCTTGCAACCGGCAAAAAGTGTACAAATATAGCGATTTTTTTTGGAATTTCCAAATATTTGTTGTATTTTTGTGCGTTTTTACGAAAAAAATATGCAAAATTGTCAAAAAAGTGGCATTTGCCACCCTTGAAAAATGGCAAAACATATAACAATACTTTCCATTGAGTCTAGTTGTGACGACACCTCGGCGGCAGTCATCCGTAACGGCCTGCTGTTGAGTAACGTCACCGCCTCGCAGTCGGTGCATGAAGAGTTCGGCGGTGTGGTGCCCGAGCTGGCGAGCCGTGCGCACCAGCAGAACATCGTTCCCGTGGTGGATGCAGCACTTAAGCGTGCCGGTGTCGCCAAGGAGGAGCTCAGTGCCATCGGCTTCACACGCGGTCCGGGACTGCTCGGCAGCCTGCTGGTCGGCACATCGTTCGCCAAAGGACTGGCGCTCAGCCTTAATATCCCGCTTATCGAGGTCAACCACCTGCAGGGGCACGTAATGGCACACTTCGTCCATCCGTCAGAACAGATGATTGCCGCCAACCCCAGGTTGCAGGGCATTGAGTTCAAGCATCCGGATTATCCTTTCCTTTGCCTGCTGGTCAGCGGCGGCAACAGCCAGATAGTATTGGTGACATCCCCCCAACCCACTTCTCAAAAAGGGGAGATGAACACTGATAAATCCCCCTCTGAAAGGGGGCACGGGGGTGTCATGCGCATTATCGGCCAGACAATTGATGACGCAGCCGGTGAGGCGTTCGACAAATGCGCCAAGGTTCTGGGCTTGCCATACCCGGGCGGTCCCGTGGTTGACAGCCTGGCTCACCGAGGCAATCCTAGGGTTTACTCACTCGCCAAGCCGAACATACCGGGTTACGATTACTCGTTCTCGGGACTGAAAACATCGTTCCTCTACTCGCTTCGTGACCAGATGCAGGAGTACGGTGTAGATACTATTGATGCCCTGGCGGAGAAAGTGCCCAACCTGCGTGAGGACTACTGCGCCGCACTGCAGGAGACGGTTATAGACATACTCATGCGCAAGCTCAAGAAGGCCGCCAACGACCTCGGTATTCGTCAGGTGGCTCTTGCCGGAGGCGTGAGTGCCAACTCCGGGCTGCGTGCCGCCTTGCTCGATTACGCCAGGCGTTATCACTGGCAGGCGTTCATCCCGCCGTTCTCGTTCACGACAGACAACGCCGCCATGATTGCCCAAGCGGCATACTACAAGTTCCTTGACGGTGACTTCTGCCCCATGGACGCCGTACCCTACGCCAAGACCACAATATAGATTGAGGATTTAGAATTTATAATTTCAAAATTGGGGATTTCTTGAGTCAGAAAGAAAACATATTGCTGTCAGTCCGGCTTCGCCCGTACGAAGGCATTATCCGCTTTGTGGTAGCCATGCTTGCCGCCAACTACTTCTGGAAGTTCACTGTTCTGGGCGACGAGAACGGTCATGGTGCGGTCACCTGGTTCGGTCTGGACCTGACCTGGTATTTCGACCGTCTGGCCGACCACATTGCGGGTATCGTTTACGCCATGCTCCGGTGGTTCGACGATGCAGTCACCCTTACCGACGGCAACCACCTGCGTTTCGCTGACACGGGTGTAGGCGTGACCATTGTATGGGGCTGTACGGCTATCAAGCAGTCGTTCATCTGGCTGGTTATCATGCTTGCCTCACGCGGACGATGGCAGGACAAACTATGGTACATACCTGCCGGCTGGCTCTTCGCCTACCTGTTCAATATCTTCCGCATCTTCATGGTCGCACTGCTGACGAAGAACCACCCTGACTGGTTCGAACTGCTGCACACCTACCTGTTCAAGTACCTGTTCTACGGTTGTTTCTTTTTGCTTTGGATGTTTTACAACGAGCGCATTGCGCACGCCCGTACTGACTTAATTAACAAGAGCCGCCATCCTCGCCTATGAAAGAGGAAAGATTGCACATTTGCCAACCATAGATAATAATTCTTCACATTTTGCCACAGAAAAAACGTTTTTTGTGGCATTTGTTTTGTATTTTCGAATTATTTCTATAATTTTGCAACCGGTATTTGTCTATGGCAATCGTTTTGCTATACGAATTATGGTATTATATAAAACCACTTAACTTATTGTTTAACTAAAAGTTTTTAAGGTATGAAGAAATTAACTTCTATTCTTTGCGCTCTTGTAATCGCACTGAGCGCAATCGCAGCACCGCAGCTTCGCACTCTTGCAGCTGTGAATCAGCCCTCAAAGATGAGCGTTCGCGCCATCAATGAGAAACGCGCCGCCTACAAAGCCAATCCTGCCAAGGCTCTCAAAGCCCAGCAAGATGCAGCCACCAGTGTAATCTGCACCGGTCTGGATTCCGGCGTAGATGATGGCGTGTACTACTACGTTTTGAATGATGCAGACGAGAATTACTATCTGTTCGGCTTTGCTGTTCAGCCGGTATCCGGTCAGACTTACACACTGAGTGATATGGATGCCTACTACAACTATTGGATGACTCCTAGTTATGATTTCTATGACTACACAGCTGCTACATTCAAGCTGACCATCGATGCCAACAGCAAGAAAAAAATCGAAGCAACCTTCACGGATGAGGCAGGTAACAATGTTGAGCTGCTCTATGATGAGGCATCTCTGCCCGATGTACCCGAAGGTGGCACGTACACAGTTGACGAATTTAACAGCAATTACTATAGTTCGTACAAGCAGTTACTCGTCCAAATGAGCATCGAATCCATTGGCGCTACAGTCGTATTGTGGATCAATGTGAGCGCAACGGACCAAGATGTCGTTAGCGGCAAGACATACAGCCTGACAGACATGGATGGTGATTATTGCTACATTAGCATCAATGGTCAGAAGATTTACTTCACCTCCATCCAATTCACCAAGACTGTAAGTGAGAACGGTGACATCGCTGTTGCTTGTGTAATCGTTGATGAGAACGGCAGCACATGGAACCTGAGTTATGCAAAGACTGCTCCGCAGCTTGTTGTTCTTCCCGATGGTGCTACCGTAGTAGAATACACCATGGATTTCACGAATCCTTCTTCCGGTGCAGCTGATGCCAAGTCAATCAACGTAGCTGTAGCAGGTGACAAGGTTTATTTCCAGGGTATGAGTGGCGCATTCCCCGAGTCGTGGGTAGTTGGTACGAAGGCCGATAACACCATCACCTTCGAGGTCAACCAATTCGTAGGTAATGCAGGTAGTCCATACGGTGAAGCATACTTCTTCGTTGACAATTCTGCCTACCAGCTCCATAGCGTAACCGAGTTTACGTACGATGCCCAAGCTGATACGTACAGCGCTACCGGCTTGGTAATGGGTTTCTTGACCGGAGCCTACTACGACGGACGCTATAATAATCCTGTATTGAGCAAAGCTAAAGAGCCTGATTTCGAACATCCGTTTGAGGTGGTTGCTACGAAGATGTCTTTCACTCCGTACAATTCATCATACGGTGACGTTATCTATGAGTTGAGCAATGCTGCCGGCGACACCATCATCACATTTGACATTTATGTATATGCTGATGAAGTTACCGACGTTATCGAAGGCAAGACTTATACGATGGAGCAGATGGAAACGAGCTCAACATACACCTATGTACAAACATCTGACGGCAAGATCGGTTTGAAGCAGGTAAGCTTCGTTAAGACGGTTGATAGCGATAACCTCGTTCACATTGAGGCAACTATCGTTGACAACAAGGTTAACGTCTTCCATGTAGTATATGACGAAGAGAAGGAAGCTCCGACCGCTGTTGAGGCTGCTAACGCTGAGGTTAAGTCCGTTAAGCGCATCGTGAACGGTCAGGTAGTTATCGAGAAGAACGGCGTACGCTACAACCTGCTCGGTACGGAAATCAAGTAATCCCAAGGGGTTGCATTAACTGCCAAACAAAGGTCTGCATGTTCGCAGGCCTTTGTTTTTTTGACGGTCGTCGTTTGCCAACCATAGATAATAATTCTTCACAATTTGCCACAGAAAAAAACATTTTTCGTGGCATTTGTTTTGTATTTTCAAATTATTTGTATAACTTTGTTATCTGTACTTGTCTGTGGCAGTAGAAACCATGCTGTTTGTGCAATTGATAAATCTACATAATGTATAACCTAAAGCTTTTTTAAGGTATGAGGAAATTTACTTCTATTCTTTGCGCTCTTGTAATCGCTTTGAGCGCAGCCGCTGCCCCGGGACCTGCTATCGGCAAGATAACAGAGGCTCAGTTGCAGAAGACCGTTCAACAGGATGCCAAGGCCAAGAAAACTGTTGAATGGAACGCCACAAGGAATTCTGCTACTGCAGACGCTCCGGAAGTATATAATCTGACAATGGCTACGGCAACCCTGACATATTACAAGACGGGCAGCGATATAGCTGTGGAAATGGCTGATGCAGAGGGGAAATACGCATTCAATTTTGACATCAAGCTGCCGGCAGGCCAGAGAGCTCTGGAGTCCGGTAAGACATACACGCTGGACGACATGGAGGAGGATTCCTCTTTTGGTGAAGATTTGGTAAAGCAAGACTACATCTATTATGCATCCGTACAATTTACCCAGACAGTGGCTGCTGACGGCTCTTACACTATTGCCGCCGTTGTTGTTGACAAGAGCGGCAACACCTGGAATGTGAATTATACCTACACCAAGCCGGCTCCTCCTTCGGAATACACCAATGTCAAGATTGGTATTGTAGAGAAAGAATACCGCTCAAATCTGGGCTTGGTTGTGTACCAGCTGGTGTCTGAAGACAACACGAGTACGTTTGTGTTTGCCATCTATCTGGAGGACGGACAGCAGGACACCGAGATTGACAAGACCTACACGCTGTCTGACATGATGACCAGTTACGCATACAGAGAAACGGCCACCAGCAAGAAATTATTCGCCGACGCAACATTCACCAAGTCGCTGTATGACGAGGGACTCGTCAGGATTGTAGCGGATGTGATTACGGATGACGGTGCCTACCACGTTGTATATGAGGAGCCCAAGAGCATTCCTCCTACCGGTGAAACCATCAACGTTGTCATCAACAGGTCGTTTAACATGACCTACTATAACTCATCGAAAGACTGGTACATAGTCGCTGAGAATGACAATTACAAGCTTTGTCTGGATTTCTACAGCAACAGTTCCGAGTCGCCTGCCGGCACGTACAACTCAGAGAATGAAGATTTCGACCTCAACTACACCTATCTGATAAAGAAAGGCGAGACCTCTACCAAGATTAATACGAGCAAAGCCAAGGCCACGATCACCCTTGAAGACAAGAAGTTGAAACTGGAAGCAATCATTCTTGGCAAGGACGGCATCGTATATGCTGCCACCGCCTTGTACGATGAGGCTGCGCTGGCTTACGATGAGTCCTCTGCTGATTTCGCTGAAGATTTCGCCGAGTACACGCTTGACGACCGGAACTTTGACAAGTACGACGGCGAGCTGGATGTAACTGCCGACAACGACAACAACGCCGGTATATCACTTGTATTCTATTGCACGACCAAGACTTTGGCTGCCGGTGAATATCCTGTTGCAAATACCGGTGCCGTGGGAACGGTATTGGCAAGTATAGGTCTTGACCGCAAAAATTATCCGAGGCCGTCATTTGTAGGTTACCAGACCACAGACAGTTATACCCATATCTGGTTCTTCGCTGCCGGTAAGGTAACTGTGGACGCCCAGGGTAACATTAACGTGGATGCCACCAACTCGGTCGGACGTACCATCAAGTGCAGGCTTGCAGCCAAGAATGCGCCGGCTGCCGTGGAGGCTGTCAAGGATGAGACCATGGCTGTCAAGAGCATCGTGAACGGTCAGGTGGTGATCGAGAAGAACGGTGTCCGCTACAACCTGCTCGGTACGGCAATCAAGTGATTCCGAGGGTTGCACAATTGAAAAAAATCAGTATTAACTAACCAAACACACTCATCATATGAAACCAATAGATGAACTGACCATTGCGTTGGCAAGTGACCACGCAGGTTTTGGACTCAAATCCATGATTCAGCTCTTCCTGGAGCGCGAAGGCGCCAAAGTGGTGGATTTCGGATGCCACTCGATGGAGAACTGCGATTTTCCGGATTTTGCCCACCCCATGGCAACTGCCATTGAGAAAGGCGAATGTGACCTCGGTATCGGCTTCTGCTATACCGGCAACGGCATGAGCATGGCTACCAACACCCATCCGCATGTGCGCGCAACCATCTGCTGGGAACCGCGTATGGCGGAGAACGCACGCCGCTTCTTTGACGCCAACATTCTCTGTCTGCCTACAGGTTATGTAGCTCCAGACAAGGCGCTGGATATCATCCGCGAGTTTGTAGCCACCCCGTTCGACGGAGGCGAACGCTATGAGCGCCGTATACATCACTTGGCTAACCCGAACAAGTATTAGACATCCCCCGCCCCTTTGCGGAAGGGGAGAGACAATTTGAAGATTTCATGATTTAAGATTTCAAGATAATGGAAAAACTAAACGTTAAGCTTCATATTCTGGCACCGCTGACAGCGCTTGTGGTGCTGTTCATGTGGTTTGTGCCGGCTTCGTTCTTCGGCATTGACGGTCTGACGGTGGTTCAGCAGCGTACCATCGCCATCTTCTGCTACGCAGCGCTGATGTGGATGTTCGAGATCATCCCGGCATGGGCTACCTCGGTCACCACGATCGTCTTCCTGCTGCTGGCTGTTTCCAACAAAGGTCTGACCAAGCCTGAGATGGGTACGCTGGTCAACTTCAAGGAACTGATGGCAGCGTTTGCCGACCCGATCATCATGCTCTTCTTGGGCGGCTTCGTGCTGGCTATCTGCGCCAGCAAGGTCGGTCTGGACGTCGTGCTGGCACGCGTGATGCTCAAGCCGTTCGGTACCAACCCCAAATGGGTGCTGCTGGGCTTCCTGACGCTCATCAGCGTGATGTCGATGTTCATGAGTAACACCGCTACTGCAGCTATGATGCTGGCGTTCCTGGCGCCTGTGCTGCGTACACTGCCCGCGGACGGCGGCGGTCGTGTGAGTCTGGCTATGGCTATCCCTATTGCCGCGAATATCGGCGGTCTGGGCACGCCTATCGGTACGCCTCCGAACGCCATCGCCATCGGTCAGTTGGCAGCGATGGATATCAACATCGGTTTCGGCGCATGGATGATACGTATGGTGCCTGTGGTAATCATCATGATTTTGTTCTCATGGTGGCTGCTGATGTTCCTCTTCCCCTTCAAGGCGAAGGATGTGAAGATTGTCATCCAGCCGGATGAGCACCATAAGATTGACTGGCAGTTCTGGGTAGTGACCGTAACGTTCATCGGGACCATCCTGCTGTGGATGACGGGTGAGCTTACTCACCTGAACTCCAACGTCGTTGCCCTTATCCCGTTTGCCGTGTTTGCACTGGTAGGTATCTTCAAGCGCGATGACTTCGCCAAGATTGACTGGCACGTGCTGTGGATGGTAGCCGGTGGTTTTGCTATCGGTACTGCGCTGAACAAGACCGGTCTGGCCGCGGCGCTCGTCGAAGCTATCCCGTTCGGCAGCTGGTCGGCTCTGGCCGTGCTCATCATAGCCGGTCTGCTGGGATGGCTGCTCAGTAACTTCATCGCCAACTCGTCGGCGGCTAACCTGCTCGTGCCTATACTGGCAGTGGTCGGAACCGCGATGAGCGAACAGTTAGGCGCTTTCGGCGGTGTGACAACACTGCTGGTTTGTGTGGCCGCTTCCACATCGTTCGCCATGCTGCTGCCTATCTCCACCCCGCCGAACGCTATCGCATGCTCTACCGGTCTGATCAAGACC
>LXOW01332092.1_pt1 | contig 29583 bp, 22 predicted proteins | sample 1368591 | NCBI WGS metagenome assembly LXOW01 (sample SAMN04884650, study PRJNA319009) | bovine gut metagenome | isolation source: Cow rumen | host: Bos taurus | place: Italy: Legnaro (PD) | collected 2014-07-09
TATTTAATGGTTTTATGATGAGATTCGCCCTAGTTATAAACTAGGACGTGCGGAGTTTAGGTTCTACTGTATTCCTTTTATTTATTGTATATTTTGTTTGATGAACCTGAGATTAGCTATTTTTGGATATTCTGGGCTTATTTTTAAAATAGTGATAGACTGTTTAAATTTTTATAAAAGTCTTTAATTAAATCTTTTATATTTTTATTTTTCTGTATAATCACAGTGAATGTTTTTTTAGAAGTGATTTTATTATGCAAGTACTTACATTAGAGCGTCAGCAGTATTTTTTATCTACGGTATCAAGAACTTTTGCGCTTACCATCCCCTTGCTTCCTAAGGAGTTGGAGGATTGGGTTGGTAATTCATATTTATTATGTAGAATAACAGATACTATTGAAGATGCCGTTTATTTGGATAATGAATTAAAAAAGTTTCACATGAATAAGTTTGCTTCCTTGCTTTCCTCCCCTATAGGACTTGAGCAATGGACAAAAGAGATATGTGAGCTTGTAAGAAGTTCATCCAATGAGCATGAAAATGAATTGATGGCTGCTATTCCTGAAGTTGTAGGTAGGTACTATTCCTACTCTTCAGAAGTTCAGTACATTTTAAGACATACCGTAACAATCATGGCAAAGGGAATGTCTCAGATTGAACGATGGGCAAAGATCGATTCAGTTGATGAAGTAGATCATTACTGCTATAGCGTAGCTGGTGTCGTTGGTGAGCTTCTTATTTCTCTTTTTGCAGAACATTGTCCTGCCATGAAGAAAAATCTTGATTCGCAGCTACCGTATGCCGTTTCTTTTGGCGAAGCTCTCCAGTTAACTAATATACTAAAAGATGTTTGGGACGATTTAAAACGTGGTGTAACATGGCTACCTATCAAGAATGATGATCCTGATAGAGATGCTAAAGTTCAGGAATATATTTCTCTTGCTTACGGACATTGTTTACAGTCTATGGAATTTATTAAGAGAATGCCTGTCTTACAGTTAGGTATTAGGAGATTTTGTCTATTAACTAATGCCATGGCTATACTCACCCTTAGAAACATTCAGGCTAATCCTGGTTTTAAAGATTCTAAGGAAATTAAAATAACCAGAAAAGAAGTTAAAAAACTTTACTTTTTCTACAAATGTTTTGGCTGGTGTAATTACGCGATTGATTTTATGACTAAGCGTTGTTCAGGAACAAAGCTTTCTCCAACTATCAGAAATTGCGAAGAGATCAGTAAAAAAGTTAGTTTCTGGAAATAATTTTGTGATGAGGTTTATTATGTTATTTAGTATGAAGAAGATTACCGCTATTCTATCAGTTTTAGCTTTTTCTGTTTCATCTGCCTTAGCTGCAGACAAAGGAGAATCACCAGTTGTATATGATACACCTCAGGAACTTCTGGAAGCTTCAAAGAAGGTTACAACAAAGTTTGAAGAAGGTGTTCATTATAAAGTTATTGAAGGCGCTGAAGTTTCTGAAAATAAGGAAATTCGTGAATTCTTCTCTTTCTTCTGTGGTCATTGCCATGCTTTTCTTCCTGTTATCAGACAAGTGAGTCTTGCTTTACCTGAAGATGTTGCTTTTGTAGGTAATCATGTAAAGTATCTGGGCGGGCCTATGGGGCCTGAAATGCAGAGGGCGTATGCAGCAGCAGTAAATCTTAGAGTTACAGACGCTTTTGTTGATAAAGTCGATGACAATATATTTAACAAACATCAGGTTCCTCAGAAGCATGAGGATATTGTTGCCTGGTTTGAGGAATTAGGGGTACCTGCGGAAACTTTTGAAGCACAGTACAAGTCTTTCCCTGTTATGAGTCAGGTTAGCCAGTATGATCAGTTGGCTGACGATATGGGAATAGAAGGTGTTCCTACTGTTATTGTTAATAAGAAATACAAAATTGTTACAGGTTCAATTAATGGTACTGACGAATATCTTGCTCTGGTAAATTACTTACTCACTCTTGATGACTCAAAAAATTCTGATAAGAAATAGTATAATAAATTAAGCTGGTAACCGCATTATCATAATATTGATAATGCGGTTTTTTATTGTTGTTTAATTTATTTATTTGATGTTTTTTAATGTAATTGACATTTTTTAATGTTTTTTAATTCTAGGTATAACATTTAACTTGTATCTGATGTAAAATACCAATGTTTGAAATTTTTTTTGAATGTAACTGTGCAAATGTTTAAGCATTCAAGTCTTTAAGAATATTAGGATGAATGTATGTCAGTAAAAGCAACAACTAAGTATATTTGGTTTAATGGTGAAATGGTTCCTTGGAATGAAGCAAAGGTTCATGTAATGACCCATGCTCTTCATTATGGTACCTCTGTATTTGAAGGTCTTCGTTTCTATAAGACTCCTAACGGAACTATTATTTTCAGACTTCGTGAACATATGCAGCGTCTTCTTAATTCCGCTCATATTTATCGTATCAATATTCCTTACACTCTTGACGAGTTATGTGAAGCATGCTGCAAGACTGTAAGAGAAAATGGTATCGAAGCAGGTTATATTCGTCCTCTGGCTTTCATCGGTGATGTTGGTCTTGGTGTTAAGCCTCCTGCAGATGCTAAGATTGAAGTTATTATCGGTGTTGTGCCTTGGGGAGCTTATCTCGGTGAGGAAGGCATGAAGAAGGGTGTGGCAGTTGGTGTTTCATCTTGGAACAGACTTGCTCCGAACACTATTCCAACCGGTGCAAAGGCTGGTGGTAATTACCTTTCTTCTCTGTTAATTTCTAACGAAGCTAAGCAGAACGGATATACTGAAGGTATTGCTCTTGATGTTCAGGGCTTCCTTGCAGAAGGTTCTGGCGAAAACGTGTTCCTGATTAAGGATGGCGTAATCTATACTGCTCCTATTACCTGCAGTCTGTTACCAGGTATTACAAGAGACTGTGTAATGAAGCTTGCCAAGGATCTTGGTATTGAAGTAAGAGAAGAAAGAATTCCAAGAGAGGCTTTATACCTTGCTGATGAAGTATTTATGACTGGTTCTGCTGCTGAAATTACACCTGTAAGCAGTGTTGACGGTCTTTCTGTTGGTTGTGGTGCTCGTGGTCCAATCACTGAAAAATTACAGAATGCTTTCTTTGGCTTGTTCAATGGTCAGACAGAAGATAAGTGGAACTGGTTATATCCTGTAAATAAGTAATCAGCTTTACATTATCCGTATTAACCGAAGCCAAAAGTTCATTGTTTACAATAGCTTTTGGTTTCTTTATTATTATACAAATTGATTTTTGTTTTCTTATTTTATAAATGGAGCTAAGTATGCCTAAATATCGTTCCTCTGTAACTACCGAAGGTCGTAACATGGCTGGCGCTAGAGCATTATGGCGTGCTACCGGGGTTAAGGATGGTGATTTCGGTAAGCCGATTATTGCTGTTGCCAATTCTTTTACTCAGTTTGTTCCGGGTCATGTTCATCTTCATGATATCGGTCAGTTAGTTGTCAAGGAAATTGAAAAGGCCGGTGGTATAGCTAAAGAATTCAACACCATTGCAGTGGATGACGGTATTGCCATGGGACATTCTGGTATGTTGTATTCATTACCTAGCCGTGAAATTATCGCGGATAGCGTTGAATACTCATGTAATGCCCATAAGGCAGATGCGCTTGTTTGTATTTCAAACTGCGATAAAGTAACTCCAGGCATGCTTATTGCCGCCATGCGTTTGAATATTCCTACCATTTTTGTATCAGGCGGTCCAATGGAAGCCGGTAAGGTTAAGGAACCTATTGCCGGTCATTCGAAGCTCGACCTTATTGATATTATGGTTATGGCAGCTGATAAGAATATTACTGATGAACAGATAAACATCGCTGAAAATTACGGATGTCCGACATGTGGTTCATGCTCAGGCATGTTTACTGCGAATTCAATGAACTGTTTGACCGAAGCATTAGGTCTTTCTCAGCCTGGTAACGGTTCTCTGTTGGCATCTCATGTTTTCCGTCGTGATCTGTTCGTAAACGCCGCTAAGCGTATTGTTAAGATGGCCAAGGATTACTATGAACACGATGATGAATCTGTTTTACCTCGCAGCATTGCAACAAAGGCTGCATTTGAAAATGCAATGACTCTTGATATTGCTATGGGTGGTTCAACCAACACTGTTCTTCATCTTTTGGCTGTAGCTCAGGAAGCTGGTGTTGATTTTACCATGAAGGATATTGATCGCCTTTCAAGACATGTTCCTCACATCTGTAAAGTTGCTCCATCAACTTCTGTTTACCACATGGAAGATGTTCACAGAGCTGGCGGCATCATGGCCATACTTGGTCAGCTGGATAAAAGCGGACTTATTCACAGGGATGTTCATACCTGTTTAGGTATAACCATGGGTGAGGAACTTGATCAGTATTCAATTGATCGTAATGCTTCAGAAGATGTTCGAAAGATGTACCTCGCTGCTCCAGGCGGAGTTGTGAATATAAGTCCTTTCAGCCAGAGCAAAGTATATGATGAAGCGGACACTGATCGTGTTAACGGTTGTATAAGATCCAAGGAAAATGCGTATAACCAGGACGGTGGTTTAGCTGTTCTTTATGGTAATTTAGCAATTAACGGCTGTATCGTTAAGACCGCAGGTGTAGATCCTTCAATTTATAAGTTTAGCGGTCCTGCGCGTATATTTGAAAGTCAGGAAGATGCTGTTAACGGCATTCTCGGTGGCAAGATCAAAGCAGGTGATGTAGTTATCATTCGTTACGAAGGTCCTAAGGGTGGTCCAGGTATGCAGGAAATGCTGTATCCTACTTCTTACCTTAAGTCTGTAGGTTTAGGAAAGCAGTGTGCTCTGATTACCGACGGTCGTTTCTCCGGCGGTACTTCCGGTTTATCAATCGGTCATGTATCCCCTGAAGCTGCTAACGGTGGTAATATCGGTCTTATCAAGGAAAATGATATTATTGATATCGATATTCCTAACAGAGCTATTGCAGTACGTATTTCTGATGAAGAATTACAGAAGCGTCGTGCTGAAATGGAAGCATTAGGTAACAAGGCTTGGAAACCTCTGAACAGACAGCGTGTTGTTTCAGGGGCCTTAAAGGCTTATGCTGCTTTAGCATCAAGTGCTGATAAGGGCGGTGTAAGAGACGTCAGCAAGCTTTAATATAAAGCTTTTATGATATCGACAGTCATTTATGGCTGTCGTATTTAAAGGATAGATAAAAATGGAACAGCCAACAAAAGAAGAGTATCTCCGTAAGATACTTCTTTCTCCAGTTTACGACGTGGCGAAGGTAACGCCTTTGCAGAGACTTGATAAGGTTAGCGAAAAAGTAGGTGTTAACGTCCTTATCAAAAGAGAAGATCTCCAGTCAGTTCATTCATTTAAGCTTCGTGGCGCCTACAATAAGATTGCCGGTCTGACCAAGGAACAGCTTGCCAAAGGGGTTATTGCAGCCTCTGCTGGTAATCATGCTCAGGGGGTAGCTTTAACAGGTAAAAAGCTTGGAATCAAGGCTACTATTGTTATGCCGAATTCTACTCCTGATATTAAGGTTGATGCGGTAAGACGTTTAGGTGGTAACGTTGTTCTTTTTGGAGCAACATTCGATGAAGCGTATGCAGAATGCATCCGTATCTCAAAGGATAAAGGATATACTTTAATTCCTCCATATGATGATGCCGACGTTATTGCTGGTCAGGGAACTATTGCACAGGAACTTTTAAAGCAGGATTCTCATATAACCCATGTATTTGTTCAGGTCGGCGGTGGTGGACTTGCCGCAGGTGTAGCTGTATACATTAAACAGGTAATGCCTAGTGTTAAAGTTATTGCTGTTGAATCTGACGGAAGCGCCTGTCTTGAAGCAGCACTCAAGAGCGGAGAGCCTGTAACTCTCGACCGAGTATCTTTGTTTGCTGATGGTGTGGCTGTAAAGAGAATTGGTGACGAAACATTCAGAGTCTTGAAAGACAGTATAGATGATATTATTACCTGTACCAATGATGAAATCTGCGCAGCCATGAAAGATATCTTCGAAGATACCCGCGCTATTTCAGAACCTAGTGGTGCTCTGTCTTTGGCCGGTCTGAAGAAGTATGTTAAGCTTCATCCTGAGCTCAAAAATGATGAATCAGTAACCATGGCAGCCATTCTCTCGGGCGCCAACACCAAGTTCCATACTCTTCGCTTCGTTTCAGAACGTTGCGAAATCGGTGAAATGGGTGAAGGTATAATTTCTGTTAAGATTCCTGAAAAGAAAGGTGCATTCCTTGAATTTTGCAAGAAACTCGGGGGCAGGGCAGTAACAGAATTCAACTACCGTTTTGCTAAGGTTGATTCTGCCAGAATTTTTGTGTCAGTTCATCTGACAAACGGCAGGGAAGAACTTGACAGTATTATTGAAAGTCTCAGAAATGCAGGATACGAAGTATCAGACATGACCAACAATATACTGGCAAAGAATCATGTTCGCTATATGATAGGTGGTCATACTCCTGTTAAGGTAAATGAAAGAGCTTACGTATTTGAATTCCCTGAAGTGCGTGATGCTTTACTTAATTTCCTTGAAACAGTAGGAACTGAGTATAACATTACCATGTTCCACTATCGTTCACGCGGTATGGAATACGGCAGTGTGCTGTGTGCATTTGAAGTTGATGATAGTGAAGTAGATGAACTTAACCGTCATCTTAATGAGCTTGGTTATGAGTATAATGACGTGTCTGATGACCTTTCATATACTCAGTACATGAAACCTTAATAAGATTAGAAAAGAAAGCCGGACCTATGAAGAAAACTTTCAGTATATATGGAATTCTGGTACTGATGTCGACATTGTTACCCGATGTCTTATCAGCAAATGACGAGATTCCTGCAGACTGGAAGCTGTCCTCTCGACAGGCCGGCTATATCTTTTTTGAAAAAGCAGTCCCTAAAGCGGAATTCTCGTATTACAAATATAAACTTTCAAATCCCAATCAAAGCACTAGAAACATAGCTTTGGAGTTTATGAAGAACGTCAAAGGAAAAAACCTTCGACCTGTTCCAAAGATTAAAGGATGGGAATACAGCTATGTTGGTAATTTGCCATGTGCCACAGTGGTCAGCAGGGAAGATGACTATGCTGTCCTGATAAATGTCTGTGGTGAGGCTGAAGTCAGTGATATTTCAAGATTAATCAAAATTTCTAAAACACAGTTCAATTAATACGCAAAACCCCCGGTGTGTTTGTCTATTTAGCATTTCTTTTTTGTTATAATACTCTCTAGTTCTTGTATTAAAAAAATTATGGAAATGCCATGAGCAAAGAAGATATGACAGAAGATCTTAAAGTAGCAGATAACACCACTGAAAACGAAGGAGTAAGTGAGGGGGCTGAAGCAAGTAAGACCTACGAAAACCAGAATGAAGGTGAATTTCTGGAGTCATTAGAGAGACTACAGGGAAAGCAGAGACGAAACACGGTATGTATATTTGTACTGGCAGTAATGCTTTTTGGATTTGCCGGTTATGAATTAACCCGTCCTGAAGTTAAGATTCCTCCCCAGATTGATTACAGCAGTGATATCAGCAATTTGAAGAGCAGTATGAGTGCCCTGGATTCGTCAGTAAAAAATATTGCCGGCGGACTCAGTACAAAGCTTGATTCAGGTGCTTTGGGAAGTGTAAATGCACAGCTATCGGGAATTGATAATTCCTTTAGTGCCATTCAGGCGGAAATAGCCAAGATTAATGCAAAGCTCGGTGAAGAAAAAACCGTTAATCTGAGCTGGGCGGTATTTGATGCCAAATATCTGCTTACTCTTGCTAACAGAAAGGTGGTTATAGATCGCGATTACGTTACTGCGATTTCTTTGCTTAAGGAGGCTGATACCGTAATTGCAGGTATAAACGATCCTCGCACAAGAAAAATAAGAGAAAGCATTGCTTCAGATCTGAATGTTCTTGGTAACATTCCTTCAATTGATCATGAAAAGACTCTGTTGCGCATTAATGAGCTCATCGGTAATGTATCTAAGATGAGAATCAAAGGCTTAAAGAAGGTTGATTTGCTTGAAAGCAGTGAAGTTTCAGGAAATGTGGATGACTGGTGGGGCAATCTTAAGGCTTCATTCAGTTCATTTGTTAACAGTTTTGTGGTTATCAAGAGAAAGGAAGTAACCGATACTGCTTTAATAGCTCCGGATAATGAAGCTTTTCTCAGGGCAAATCTTGAAAACTATCTTCTTCTGGCGGCAAAGGCCTGTTTCTACAGAGAACAGGAATTGTATACACAGTACCTGACTAAAGCTCATGAACTGGTAGAAAAGTATTTTGATAATACGGATCCGGTTGTTGTGAATACACTCAAGGGAATTACTGAAACCGCTTCTGAAAAGATTGCCACAGAAGATGTGAAATATCTTAACAGTACTGTGGAAATCAGTAATTTTATTAACGAGTTTTCAGGAAAGTAGGATCTAGAATGGTTAAATTAGTGATAATGCTTCTGGTGCTCGCAGGTTTAATGATAGCGGCGCCTATGCTGGCAAATAATCAGGGTTTTGTGTACATTGATACCGGAAGTCATGTGATTCAGCTGAGTCTGGTTTCAATGGTTATTATTCTGATTCTTGCCTATCTTGCTGTATACCTGCTGACAGCTGTTATCGGTAGAATCTTTAAGGTTAGAAAAGGATTGCTGAGCTGGTATGGAAACAGCCGTTCCGATAAATCCAAAAAGATTCTTGAGAATGCCATTTCAAAGTACATTGAAGGTGATTATGCCGGCGCTGCTGCTTTAGCGGAAAAAGGGAAAAAGTGGAGTGATGTTCAGTATGTGAACATTATTTTAGGTGTTGTTGCTAATTATAAGAGCGGCAACATCGAGGCCAGTAATAAGCTGTTTAATGAGGCTCAGAAGGTTCTCAGTGGTCATGCCGAAGCAATCAGTATTTTAAGGGTAAAAATGTATCTTGAAGCCGGAGAAAACGAAAAGGCTCTGAACATCATTACCTCTTTGAGAAGAACCGGTAAACCTTCAAAGATGATTTCTTCACTGTACTACAAATGTCTTGAACGTATGGGGAAGTTCAATGAAATTGTTGAAAACCGTAAAGAATTCTTAAGTAATGGTCTGCTGTCGGATGATTCATACAGACGTTATGTTTCCGAGAAGATTGTTGAACAGATTAAAGGAGCTAACGACAGATATGTTGTAGATCAGATGTTCAATGATTTGCCTGACGATATATGCGATAACATTGACGTATCAAATGCTTTTGCTTTGGCTTATAACCGCTTCGGTGAAGAGGTTAAAGCAGAAAAGATAATAATGAGATCCCTGAAGAGTACGGTTGATTCTTCAAGAATATACAACAATTTATCTCAATGGAATACAGCAAATCATAAGCTGACTGAATACTTTGAGAAAAAGTTAAAGAAGAATGAATCAGAACATCTTAATAACACGGATCTCATGTCTGCTCTTGCTAACATGTATATGAATATGAACGAATATGAGAAAGCTGTGGATTTGTATGAAAAACTGGTTACCAGTGCTCCGTGTTCGGATTATTTCAGTCGTTTAGCTCAATGTTATCAGCGTTTGGGCGGGTATCAGAAGGCTGCAATGTACTATAAACAGGCTCAAAATGATGATTAATATTTGATATATATCACATATGTAGTACAATTTAAGTAAGTAGTTAATCCATACAGCCTTGGTCAGTTATTCTGGTAAAGGCTGTATTCGTATAATGGGTTTTTGAATTGTTTAGTAAAGTCAAATTATATGAGCAGAGATATCGTGAATTAAACGAATATCGTCTAGCTAAAGCTCAGGAATTTGTAAATGAAAAAGGGAAACTGTTTTTCAATCTGGTTCCTCTCATGCTGCATCTGAACAATTCAGCTGTTCCATGTGCGCTGGCCGGTGATGTGCCACATGGTATCTGCAACTTCAAACTCAATGATATTCAGCGACAGGTTTTAGATGATTATTCTGTCGCTACAGCATCAGTTATAGACATCAATACAGCAGAAGAATCTATTCTTGGTTTGTACTGCATGGGCAGTACAGCTTCAGTGGGGCAGAGTCCAAACTCTGATTTTGATTACTGGGTGTGTGTGTCAGAATACATGCCCAATGAACGCATAAGACTTTTAGAGAAAAAGTGTAAATTCATAAAAGAAATGGCTGCAAGCAGTGAATATAAGCTGGACGTCAATTTCTTTATCGTGAAAACGGATAAGTTTAAACAGCATCTCAATGTAGACAAAAAGAACGCAGAAGACCTTATTGATTGCGGAATGGGTGTCGATGAGGAAAACTGTGGCACAGCTCTGCATATGTTCCTTTTAGATGAATTTTATCGCAGTGCCATATGTGTAGCAGGAAAGATGCTGACCTGGATGATAGTTCCATGTAGCCATGAGCATGATTACAATGAATATGTGAGGCAACTGTACGCCAAAAGAATTATCTCTCGCGATGAGTGGCTGGATCTTGGATGTATAGGTGATATTCCTTCCAATGAGTATTATGGTGCCGCTTTATGGTTGCTTTACAAAGGAATTGATTCACCTTTTAAAGCTTCAATAAAAATACTTCTTATGGAAACCTACAGTGCCGAATATCCGCAGACACAGCTGATATCCATGAGAGTCAAGGACTGGATGCAGAATAATGAAGGCTACAGTCTGAACCTTGACAGTTACTACATGGTTTTTGAAAAAATCAGCAGGTTCCTGAGAAATCATAATGACTATGAAAGACTGGAACTTCTGAGAATCTGTTTCTTCCAGAAGATCAATGAAGGATTTGCAAAGATAGTAGATCCTCAGGCTCAGGCCGGGCGCCGTACTCTAATCAACAATATGATAGAAGCATGGGGATGGAGTATGGAAACAGTTAGCCGACTGAGCAATAGAAACACATGGAACATTGTTGATGTGGTTAATATATATCAGCGTGTGTTTAATGTGATGATTCAAAGTTACCATGCTCTGCTTACTTTCGGTGTGGAATACAAAGTTACCGATGCCATCAGCTACAGGGATCTCAGTGTTCTTTCCCGTAAACTGTTTGTGGTATTTGACAGTTTCCCCGGCAAGGTTAAACAGTATCTGCTCAGTAACAAGCTTAATTTGGCTGAAAAGAATATTTCCTTTATTGAGGCAAGAGACAGTACCGTACTGAAGAAAGGGTGGTATGTATACAACAAGTCTCTTAATGATCCTTCACTTATTGGTACTCCTCCGATTTTTTATTTCAGTAATCTGGTATCTGCAGTAGCTACGTGCTACTTTAATGCTCTGATTAACAAAAAGACAGTCATTGAGGTGCATACTCCTAATAAAAACATTACTTCTGAAAGAGTACGTGGAATATGCAATGAATTAAAATCCCAGTTTGAGAACTATCCTTCTGTAGTGGGAAATAACAGTCTGCTCGGTGTTACTAATGTTAAAACCATGATAGTTCTTGTTAATTTTACTCAGGACCCTACCAGAAATCACAAATTCCAGGGTGGAATGGACAGATCTTCAATGAGCACTTTTTCCTATGGTAATTCAAATGAGTGTTTAATTGGATCCTTATCAGTGATTATGTCTAACTCCTGGAATGAGATTATCTGTAATCATTACGAAGGTCAGGATGCCGTAGTGGATTTTCTTAAAGAAATGTCCCATATTTTTATACCAGGTGCGGCATTGCCTGTATCCACCACTGTACTTGATTTCAGTACACACATGGGGGATGTTATGGTCAGACCTGATATGGAAAATCTGATTAACCTGTGCATGAACAATCTGCATAAAAAACTTTTGACCAGCAAAAACATAACCATCGGCAAAGTTGATTATATTCTGCAGTTCAACTCACGAGCAATGAATCTTGTCAGGGCGGAGGAAGTGAAGGAGAAGAATCCTATAAAAGCTGAAATCATTAATGGCGGAGAGGCTAATAAGGATTTGGTTCCGTCCATAATAGAGGCAAACTGCATGTATGGCCTGACTCAGTACTTCTTTGTGAAGAATGATAATGATTCTTATCAGATTTTTAATTCATCTGAAAATCAGGAATTGAAAATTTATGACAATTTCAAGGCTTCAATAAGCGAACTGATTCTGGATATAACATCATACTATACTCACAGTCAGAGCAAATTTGCCAAGGAAAAAGAGAAGCACAAATATCGTCAGTACTTTAATCTTCCTCAATTCTTCCTTGTTGACGTAGCCAATAATACGATATCTCCGCTTTAATGAGGTAATTCCGTTATGTTGAACAAAAAAATATTTTTGGTGGGGGCAGTCGCTGTTACTGCCATGCTGATGACTCAGGCCTGCGGTCTTAGAGGCTCCCTGTATCTACCCGAGGATAGAGAACAGAAGAATAAAACGGTACAGGTAAATGAAGTGCAGAGTGAAAACACCGTAGCAGAAAAGGATGCTGAAGGCTCGGGGAACAAATCAGAAAATTCAGATTGATTCAGTTTTTGAATTCCGAATATAAAAGAGACTCTCATGCCGGCAGTATCAGATATGCAACCGGCATTTTTACGCAGATCTTTATAGCATAGTACAGAATGGTTTACCCAAGCAGTTCATATTGTTTGTCCTTCTTATGTCTTCTGATGCTCGGCAGTACTGCATGCTTCTTTCCTGCATAGACCTGGTTTTCTGATCTAAAACGTCAATAACCGGCTGAAAAACATCATTTATATCATAATGTTTATATTTCTGTTGTTTATGTGTGTTTTGATAATAGTTATGCCTGCTATACTGAACGCCTGAGCAGCCAGAATTAGCCAAAACGCTTAACAGTAGAACAGCTGGCAAATATTTTAGAATATTCATCAGACTTTTTTCCTTATCAGTCGCAGTAATTCCACCTTTCTTTGATTTTCCAGTTGATATTGTTCTGGTCCGTAACAATTTTCTCATATGAAGGTACATAACTGCTACCGATGTCCAGACTAATATACCCACCATTGTCCCATGGAACGATAAAGTAGGTTGAATAGCTGCTGTAATGGGCTTTATAACCTTTTTCGCGTGCGAATCTGTTAAGATCGTAACCGCTTATTGTAAAACCTCTGACAGCGTAGGCATGACTCCACGAATAATCCTGTCTCTGAAATTTAATGCATGCCTTTATGTCAGATTCAGCCAATGCGGGATGTAATGTCGCATCCATAATGATGGCTATAATAATTAAGATAATTAATTTCATATATGTTGTCCTGTTATTGTTAGTTGTAAATGGTTGTAATGATCTGCCAGAAAGTTACCTGCTGCTGCCTCCTTTAATTGATCCTGAGTGAGATTTTGTAGTGCCGTCACTGTAATGTGTTGTACATTTGTATCTGTCACCGTTAAAGTTTACGCTACCGTGGTAGCTGCGGGAATAACCGCTAGAGTAACGGGTGGTGCCTGAAAACGTATGTGAAGAGCCGGATGAACGTGATGCGGTACCTCTTGAGGTGTACCCGTGACCTGAGTAAGAAAATGATTTTGACATAATTTTTATTCTCCATTGTTTAGATGATTTTGTTTCAGTTAGGTTTTTCATCCCTTAACAGATACAAGTATAGGAAGTCATGTGTACGATATTTTTCTAAAAACGTCCCTTTTTTATTAATGGAGAGAGATATGCAGGTGAAGATAAAAATTCCCCACGATAATAATGTGCCTACGTGCTGCTGGGTTTAACTGATGATGTAATAATCATATGGCGGACAATATAAAAAACATGCTTTATATTGAGGAAGAAAAAAGTTAAGTTGTTTTACACAAAAACATCATAATGTGTATGGTATTTGCATAAAAATATAACAAGTTTTCCAAAATATAGTAAAATTTGAAAAAACGGGGAGTGGTCGTATTTTTCCTCCGGTTATTGATAAGGACAATACTCAGTCGGGAGTTTATATGAGTTTTATTTCAACTAAAAGTAATGGGTTGGTTTCTGTAGAGGATTTGGCAGTTAAGGAACTGGCACAGAAATATGGCACACCTCTGTATATTTATTCTAAGGCTCAGCTTGAAGAGCATCTGAATGCTTATAATGCCGCAAGCTCAGATGTGGAGCACTTAGTATGTTATGCAGTTAAGGCTAACAGTAACATTGCCATTTTACAGTTAATGGCTTCTCTGGGAACTGGCTTTGATATTGTGTCTGGCGGTGAACTTGCACGTGTTATCGAAGCGGGTGGAGATCCTAAGAAAGTTGTATATTCCGGTGTGGCAAAAACTTTTAGTGAAATCGAATATGCTCTGGATCAGCAGATTCTGTGTTTTAATGTTGAATCTCCGGCTGAACTTGAACGTATTAACAGTATTGCAATTTCAAAGAAAGTCAAAGCTCCTATTTCAATTCGTGTAAATCCGGATGTTGATGCAGGAACTCATCCGTATATTTCAACCGGGTTAAAGAACAACAAATTCGGTGTACCTGTTGAAACTGCTTTTGAATTATATAAACATGCTGCTACTCTTGAAGGTGTAAAAGTTATTGGTATTGACTGTCATATCGGTTCTCAGTTGACTTCTCTTACACCGTTTGTGGATGCTCTGGATCGTATTCTGGCTCTTGTTGACAGACTTGCTGCTGAGGGGATTCAGCTTGAACACATCGATATAGGCGGTGGTCTCGGTGTGGTTTATAAGGATGAAGTACCTCCTGCTGTCAGTGATTATCTGAAGGTTGTTAAGTCAAAGCTTGCAGGCAGAAATTTAAAGCTTATATGTGAACCTGGAAGATCAATGGTCGCAAATGCAGGTGTACTGGTTACCAGATGTGAGTATCTGAAGCAGGGTGAAGTATGCAATTTCTGTATAGTAGATGCTGCTATGAATGATATGATCAGACCTTCACTTTATAGTGCCTGGATGCGTATTGAAGAAGCGGATCATAACCTTGATCGTCCAGAAAACGTGTATAACGTTGTAGGTCCTATCTGTGAGACAGGTGACTTCCTTGGTAAGGAAAGATCTTTAAAGGTTCAGGAAGGCGATTTCCTGGTTATGCATGGTGCAGGTGCTTATGGCTTTGCCATGTCTTCAAATTATAATTCTCGCCCTAGAGCTGCAGAGTTAATGGTTGAAGGAGGCAAAGTACATGTGATTCGTGATCGTGAATCAGTATCTGATTTATGGCGTAACGAACACAAACTTTAATCATGTAAGCTGAGTGGATATGCTGATAAATTTTTCCAAGATGCATGGTTGTGGCACTGATTTTATGGTAATCGATGCCGTTACCCAGAAGTTTTTCATGTCTGAGAACAAGATTAAAAGTCTTGCCGATCGCAGATTCGGAGTGGGGTTTGATCATCTGCTTGTAGTTGAACCTCCCTACGATCCAGAGATGGATTTCCATTATCGGATTTACAATTCAGACGGTACGGAAATTCAAATGGGGGGAAATGGTGCCAGATGTCTTGCAATGTTTGTAACTCAGAAAAGACTTATTAACCATCGGGATATCCACGTCAGCACATTGGGCGGTAAACTGGTGCTGACCATGCTCAATGACAATCAGGTTCTTGTTAATATGGGGAATCCCGTATTTGAACCTGCAAAAATTCCGTTCAGAGCGCAGAATCGTACCAAGACATACCTTCTGCAGGTTGATTCCAGTCATATACTGTGCGGAGTGGTTTTTACCGGAAATCCTCACTGCATTCTTACTGTAGATGATATTAATACTGCTGACGTTTTAGGATTAGGGGAAAAGATATCAGTTCACGAACGTTTTCCTGAAAAAGCAAATGTCGGTTTCATGCAGGTGATTAACGTACATAAAATTAAATTAAGGGTTTATGAACGCGGGATCGGTGAAAACCTTTCATGTGGAACAGGTGCTTGTGCCGCAGTTGCAGTTGGTATAGAACAGGGTGTTTTAAAATCTCCTGTTACCGTTATTTCTGATGGCGGTGAACTTACGATAGAGTGGCAGGGGGAAGGTTATCCGGTAATGATGAAAGGTTCTGCGACTCTAGTTTATGATGGTGTAATTGAATTTTAATTACATTGATTCACTTATACCTCTGCAGGTTTCCATTATACCGTAGCCATTGGCTTAACCGTTGGAGAATGGATTATGCAGAATACAAAGTACAGCCTTTTTTACGAGGAAGTATCTGATTTCATTAATTATCTTACTTACGAAAAAAGATACAGCGCTCATACCGTTAAAAGCTATGAAAGGGAACTTCATCATTTTATAGAAGTTCTAAATAAAAAGTTGTCTGAATTAACCTCATTTGCCGATGCATCAGAACATGATCTAAGATTGGGGATCAGAGAAACAACATCTCTTGTTTCCGACAAGGAAAATATCAGCAATCGTTCAAGAGCTCATCTGGTAAGCACACTAAAAAGTTTTTATAAGTATCTGGTGTTAATGGGACAAATAAAGATTAATCCCATGGCTGACATAAAAACTCCGAAATTTACAGCTGATCTTCCTGCTTATCTTACATATGAACAATTCGAAAAATTATCCAGATTGCCTGATGATCCGTCTCCTAAGGATTATCGCGATCGGGCAATAGTAGAACTTCTTTTTGCCAGTGGAGTCCGTGTTTCCGAGTTGGTGAGTATTCAATTCAGTGATATTGATTTTGAGAAGATGGAAATCAGAATTATCGGTAAAGGCAATAAAGAAAGAATAGTACCATTCGGCAGTTATTCCCTCCAGGCAATGATGGAATGGTTCGCTGTGAGGGATCTGCTGGCAGCACCTGACTGTGATTATCTGTTTGTAAACAGATTCGGGGAACAGATGACAACCAGAGCGGTACAGATTTCAATAAAAAAGATGGGGCTGACCGCAGATATTCCTTTAAAGATTACTCCACATAAATTGAGACACTCCTTTGCTACAGAAATGTTGGCAGGAGGGGCAGACATACGAGTTGTTCAGGAAATTTTGGGGCATACTTCCCTGTTGGTGACACAGATATATCTCCATCTGGATATTGAAAGACTTAAAGATGTTTATACTAAAGCTCATCCTCTGGCTTTAATGGATGGTAATACTTCAGAGCAGAAAGAATAGAAAAGTGGTTCCGTTTGTTTATTCCGTTTTATATTTATTATCGGATAAAATAGTGAATATCAGTTAAAATAAGCAGAAAACAGGCCGTGTATTTTTTATGTGAATTTATGAGACGGGGTGGGGATTACTATGAATTTTTATCGTGACTGGCATACACCTCGTGTGCTCACATTGGATCTCGATGATACCTTATACGATAATGGTCCTGTGATTGATTATGCTGAAGATTACATTAAAACCAGAATTGGAGTTGAATATCTGGAGGGTAACAGGTTAAGCGATGAGGTCTATTCATCTGTACGTCAGGAGATGTTATCTGTATGTCCTGAACTTGAGTACGATGTTTCAATGCTCAGGTACTTTATTTTCAAGGAAGTGCTTCTGCGAGCAGGTAAGTCGTCTGATGACTCCGGGGCTATAGCTGAGGCTCTGATGCATGATTTTATAAAAGTCCGTTCACGCATTAATGTTCCACGTGAAACATTAGATGTTTTATATCGTTTAAAACAACGATATCCCCTGATAGGTCTTACTAACGGAAATTCCAGCCCGAAGCTGGCCAGATACGAAGATTGTTTTGATGAAGTTATACTTGCTGCGGTGAATATGCCTTCAAAACCTAATCCTGCCATGTTTCTTCATGCGGCAATGTATGCCGGAGTAGACATATCTGAAGTCTGTCACATCGGAGATAACGAGAATACTGATGTTTTAGGTGCGATAAAAGCGGGGGCAATGTGTGTTCGCCAGACTCAGTATCACTGTGACAATTCTGAGTTAAGAATTTTGCCTCATGTGTGTATAAACAATATCGCTGAACTAACGGATTTATTGCTGTAATAATGATAAGTTTGGGTGGATATCGAGTATAATAAATATAACATGGTTTTGTGAATCAAAAATGTATGAATTACATGATTTGCTTTTTTGAGTTCAGACCAGAACTTGTTTTATGTAAAGAGAGTTTGTCATAATGTCATTAGGATTTGTTGATAATATCGTTAAGGGGTTGAATCCGGAACAGCTTAAGGCTGTAACTTCGCCGTTATCAAACATGCTGATAATAGCCGGTGCGGGGACCGGAAAAACCACGGTTCTGGTAAGAAGACTGGCGTATCTTATTATCAGACATCAGATTCAGTCTCATAACATTCTTGCGGTGACCTTTACCAATAAGGCCGCTAAGGAAATGAATCAGCGAATTCATGATTTTATCGGTGAACAGAATACTAGATATCTGTGGTGCTGTACCTTCCACGGAGCCTGCTGCAAGATCCTGAGAAATTTTGCGAATCAGGCAGGTTTGAGACCAAACTTTAAGATTCTGGATACTGCGGAACAGACCAGAGTTGTTAAGGAGTGTTTTGAGGAACTGGAAATTGAAAAGACAAAGGAGATTTCCCCAAAACAGTACGCATCATACATTTCAGAACTTAAGGATAAGGGACTTAGACCTCATCATGATTTTGGCGGGTTAAGCGATATTTATAAGCTTGATGATGTATATGCTCTTTATCAGGATAAGTGTAATAAAACAAATGTTCTGGATTTTTCCGAGCTGATTCTAAGATGTGTGGAACTGTTGCGTTCCAATCCGGATGTAAAGAATTTTCTGAATGGAAAATTCAAACAGATTCTGGTTGACGAATTTCAGGATACAAATTCAATTCAGTATGAATGGTTAAAGCTCATAAGCGGAGAGAACAGTAATGTTTTAATTGTAGGTGACGATGATCAGTCTATTTACGGTTGGCGCGGAGCGGTAATGGATATTCTCAATAGATTTTATAATGATTATCCTCACGTAACATTACATAAGCTTATCAGAAATTATCGTTCAACCAGTGCCATTCTTGCTAATGCCAACAAGCTTATTGGTTATAACCAGTCAAGATTTACGGAAAAGAACCTGATTACTGAAAGACATGATACAAATAAGGTCAGAGTAATTCAGACGGGTAGTCCTGACAAGGAAGCGGAAATCATTGCGCAGATTATTAAGAAGTACAAAGCGGCATATCATTATAAAAATTCAGATTTTGCTGTTTTATATCGTACTAATATGCAGTCAAGAGCTATTGAATCTGCATTTGTGAATGCCGGAATTCCTCACCGGATTATCGGAGGTTTGCGATTCTATGATAGAGAGGAAATAAAGAATACTCTGTCCTATCTTAGTCTTATTCTGGATCATGAAGATGATGCTTCTCTTGAACGGATTATTAACGTTCCATCACGTAAGATAGGTAAAGTTACCTTATCTAAAATTAAAACTGTTGCTTCACAGCAGGGGGTATCATTATTTGATGCATGTATGCTTTACTGCAAGGCCAATAAGAAATCACTGGGTATAAAGAATTTTGTCGATTTTATTCTGAGAGCAGGGAATGAATTCGATGAAAAGAGCAGAGATTTCGGTATTGGTGATCAGGTTATGAACCTTTTGGTGGAATGCGGACTTATAGAATATTATCGTCAGAAAGATATTGATGAAAACCATGATGAATTGAATCGCAGTAATAACATCAGAGAACTTGTTGACGTAATCAGTAATCTGGATGTAGAGGATTTTGATAACAAGCTGGATTTTCCTGATGAAGACTCTGTTACAGAGAACGAAAACAGCGCTCAGAATGTAAGTGATATTGCGGAAAACAGGAAAGAAAAAAACATACTGCCTGAACCGTCAGCTGATACCGTTTCTGCTCCGGAGGAACATGTTTCAGATAGACCGGCGCTTACCCCCAAAGATATTCTTCGGGGTTTTGTTACAACCGTTGCTATGAACGGAGATAATGATCTTGGTAACTCTAAAAATGATGATGATTCAGGGGATACCGGTGTTAATCTCATGACCATACATAGTGCCAAAGGTTTGGAATTTCCGTGTGTGATTGTTGCCGGATTTGAGGAAGGACTTATGCCTCACGGAATCAACAAATATTCATTTGGAGATAGCAAGAAGCTCGATGAAGAACGAAGACTTGCGTATGTGGCTATAACCAGGGCAAAAAACAACCTTGTGCTTACCTTTGCTGATATGAGAATGAGTTTCGGTAATTTCTTTTCGGGGGGAGCCAGTATGTTTTTCGATGAACTGGACAAGGATTATCTGGAATATTACGTTTACAATTCAAGATAACAGGCGAATCAGCCTGTCTTTGACGATTTTTAGAATAATACTGAATAATTTCGTAAAAGGTTATTTCTGAAGCTCATTACCGACATGTCTGATATAGGTGAAATTCTATATTGTAAAGAAACAAAAAAAATTTAAAACCAACAGGCTAAGAATCGATTAAAGAGGAATATAAAGATATTAAAAAGATATGGTGCGAATGAAGGGACTCGAACCCTTATGCCTCGCGGCACTAAGACCTGAACCTAGCGCGTCTACCAATTTCGCCACATTCGCATTGTCTTGTATACTGGCACTCCCGGCGGGAGTCGAACCCGCGACCTCCGCCATCGGAGGGCGATGCTCTATCCAACTGAGCTACGGAAGTAGTCAACGAAGTACAATTATAAATACTTATGACTGCATGTCAACCACTCTTTGCATAATTTTACTACCAAAAATCCTGAAATGTGAATTTTTAGGCGATATTTTCATCTTTTTACTTTAAAGTGTTTAATAATTGTTCAAACAGGCTGTCCATAGTCTGTTTTTTTTCTTCTTCAGTACGATTATCTTTTAATTTTGCAGGCCAATGCAGATCTTCTTCAGGAAGTTCAAAGAGAAATCTGCTGGGTTCAACTTTGGTTTCAAGTCTTTTTCTGGATTTTCTGTTTTTGCAGTACATCAGATATAGTTCTTTTTTGGCTCTGGTAATACCGACATATGCTAAACGCCTTTCTTCTTCAATATTGTTTTCTTCTATACTGGTTTCATGAGGAAGCAATCCTTCTTCCATTCCTATAAGAAACACATATGGAAATTCAAGACCTTTTGATGAATGCAGAGTCATGAGTTGAACTTCTTCCAGTTCGTATTCTTCCTCATTTCTGTCCAGCAGTTCTCTTACGCACAACTTATTGATGGCGTCATTTATCAGCATGTCTCCAATGAATTCATTATCATCTCCGTTAACGGCATTGTTCACCCATTTAAGGAGGGTTCTTACGTTTTCCAAACGTACTTCTGCTGCTTTTTCACTGCTTGAATCAAGATAAAGCCAGTCAGTATATCCAAGTCGTTCCGGCAGTTCTTCAAGATGTTTTTCCCATTCGGCACCATTTAAATCAGTTCTTATACTGTCAATCATATCGTAAAAGCTTCTGAAGATTGCAACGGTTTTTGGTTTTACTTCATTTATAAGTTCAGGATGATTACAGGCCTGAAGCAGCGAGATGCCGTATTTTTTCGCAAACGTATCAAGATAGCTTATTGATGTCGGTCCAATCTCTCTTTTGGGAATATTGATTATGCGTAAGAATGCTTTATCATCGTCATCGTTGGCTATAATTCTCAGGTAACTCATGAAATCCTTGATTTCAGCCTGAGCGAAGAAACTTGTTCCGCCAACGACTCTGAATGGTATATTGCTTTCCTGTAATGCTTTTTGAATTTCTCTTGATTGATAATTTCCTCGATACAGAATGGCGTAATCACTGTATTTGGTCTTATTCATGTAATGATGAGCCAGAAGTTCGGTTACCAGTGTTTTTCCTTCAAGAGAAGCGTCAGGCACTTCTATAACGTTTATTCTTGCACCATAATCCAGTTTAGAATGAAGCTGTTTAACGAAGTCATGTTTATTCTGAGATATAAGCTGGTTGGCGCATTTCAAAATACGTCCGCATGAACGATAATTCTGTTCCAGCATAATAACCTTAAGTTCTGGGAAGTCTTCTCTAAGCAGACTGATATTCTGCGGTCTTGCACCTCTCCATGAATATATTGACTGGTCATCATCTCCAACAACGGTAAATCTCTGACGTTTGGCTACCAGCAGTTTTATAAGCTGATACTGGCTTGCATTGGTGTCCTGATATTCGTCTACCAGCAGGTATCTTACTCGCTGTCTCCATTTTTCCAGAACTGTTTCATGATTCTGAAACATTCGTACAGGTAAATAAATTAGGTCATCGAAATCCACTGCGTTTATGGCTCTGAGCGTTTCTTCATAGCGCTTGTAGATAATGGCTGCTAATTGGTTGGTGTCATTGAGCTCCTGGTCAATTTCGTCATATCCGATAAGGTCGTTTTTGTAGCTGCTGATTTTGTTCTGCCAGAACTGACATTCGTCTTTAAGATGATCCTTATCTGCATAGGTTCCCTGCAGTTCCTGCAGAATTTCCTTGATAACAGTCATCTGATCATATTCGTCAAAAAGAGTAAAATTAGGCCTGATACCTGCGTAATGATGCTCCTGCCTCAGAATATCCAAACCTACGGAGTGAAATGTTGATACGTGCAGCCCCTTAATGGTATCACTGCTTAGAGAGGCGCTTATACGCTCTTTCATTTCTCTGGCCGCCTTGTTTGTGAAGGTAACAGCGAATATGTTATACGGCTTGTATCCACAGTCCTGAATCAGATGAATAATCTTTTCAGTAATTACGCGGGTTTTTCCTGACCCCGCTCCGGCCAGTACCAGACATGGACCGCTGATATAGTAAACAGATTCAAGCTGCTGTTCATTAAGTTGCACTTGCTACTCCAGAGTGGTATAAAAATGAATTTTTCCTGAGACAGCATTGTTGGCAACGACGCGATAGTCATGACTGCTGAAATCATCATCGTCGTTTGAATCAGGATCAATATCAGGCTTAACAGTGAATGTCTGCCAACAGAATTCTTCGATAAGTGATCTGTTATCCTCCTGACAGAAGAAGATAATAGAATGATTGTAGTTTCTAAGCTCTGTCATGAGTCGATTGACCAGCTTTTTTATATATTCCACACTGCAGTTCTGGAGATTTATAACGAGTACGCTTCCTTCCTGTCTGCGGATTTTTTTAGATGCGAACACAGTCAGGAGATTGCCGGCATCAGCATCAGGATTTCCGGTGTTTTCGGATAAGCCTATTTTTGGGAGAAGTGAATAGTATGATTTGCTGATATCAGTGGTTCTGGCATCAAGTTCAACACTGAGAATATTCCATTCTGATATACATGTGTGGTAAATAAAATCCGTGTCTTCTGAAGAATCTATAATCCAGTTTGACAGAAGCTTCCGTTTAGTTAATACATCGGTAGAGATACCGTATACTCCTTTGGAATAGTATATTTCGCAGAAGGATGTTTCATCAGAAATCAGATCATATGTTTTACGTGCAAGCAGTTTTCTGGGGGTTATGCCCAGCAGTTTTTTGATGTTTCTTATCCTGTCCGTGAATTTGTCAGGACAGGCCATAATCAGTTCACTGACTGACTTTGCGGGGTAGGCAAGGTCAATCAGATGATTTGGCTGTTCATAATTAATGAGTTCTCTGATAATCAGACCGGTTATGCGATTATCACTTTCGGCAGTGATATAGTAATTCCTTTTTTTTACCTGCTGTGAAAGCAGATAAACAAATTCATTTAACTGAATTTCATTAGAAATGACCATAGAACAGACTCCGCTTTGACACATGTACAGTGTATCTATAATGTTGTCTGTTATAAAAACGTCATCTATGTTATCGTTAATATGCGGGCAGAATAAAGCATCTTTTCCATAATAAAAAAGGCAATCGTCATCAGGGTCGGTTTCTGTATTGACTGCCCAGAATCCGTATGGCCCGTTAGGAATAATCATTGCTTTAATCTGCTGATTGTTGCCAATGGAAAATTCAGGATCATACCCGAGATTGAATCGTGATACTGTTTCATCAGTGATTCCCGCTTCATGAAAATAGTCTGTGGCTTGTGCCTGTTTGGCGCATATTCTGAAGAAAGACGTGTAATCTACGATCTTTGTTCCTCGGTCTGACATGTTTGTAATCTCATTAGGTGTTATTTTGGGATTGTTAATCTTTCTGGTATCAAGAAACAGTTCACAGGCTTTATCAAGCTGATCCTGAAAGTGAGGCAGATTAAAATCAATTCCTATCAATGAAAAAATATCGTAGGTACAGCCGCAACCATAGCAATGAATTGTATTATCCTTGGGATTAAAATGCATTGATTTCCCTGAATTCTGATGGTCTGGATTCAGGCATGAAAAATAATCGTTGCTGTTAATTCCTTTATATTTCAATAAATACTGAACTAAAAAACCTTTTAGTTTTTGCTTGGTTTCTTCGCGGTCCATATTAACCTCTGAGTTTTTCCAGTACAAGTGCAGCGATATTAAGCCCTACTACGGCAGTTACACACATTGCGGCTCCAAAAACAGGAACGTCATCTGCGTCGTTTACATCTTTTGCAAGTTTACCCTGTTCGGTACTGTAAACAGCTGTCAGCTTCATTTTTTTCCCTGCCTGAGGGTATCCGTATTCTTTTCTGAATTTTGCCCGTAATCTGGCAAGCAGTTTATCTCCCTTTGTTTCTGACAGGTCTCCTTTGGTAACAAGAAGAGGGTTGGTTTTTCCTCCTGCTCCGCCAGCTACAATCACTGTTTTCTTCATTATTCTGTGTATATGATGTATGTATGCGGCTTTTGCTGATAAATCATCGATAGCGTCTATATAGATATCTGCGTTTACATTGGAAATAATATCCGGAATATTATCGATCGTAAGTAATTTGGTAATTACATCGATTTGTACATCAGGATTTATGTCTTTCATCCTGCTTTTCATTGCTTCAGCCTTGTATTCTCCAAGGGTACTCTGCATAGTATGAAGCTGTCTGTTGGTGTTTGATTCATCAATAGTGTCTTTATCTATGATTGTGATATGTCCAACCCCTGTTCTTACGAGAGATTCTATTGCCCATGAACCCACTCCTCCGGTACCGGCGATACATACGTGGCTGTGCGCGAATTTGTTTACAGCCTCTTCTCCGTAAAGAGCACGTGGACCTCTGAACCTGTATTTTAAATTATCTGTAATTTCCATATTGTTTTCTTTTAGTTGTGTTTTATCTGTATGGTTGTTGCTTATTCCGGTACTTGTCATGTACTTCGCGGAAAATAATTATAGTTAAACGCTGAGGCTGAGACAGTGGGCGTAGAAGTCTTTGTGAACCTTAAGCACTATCTTTTTAATTTCAATCGGCTGTTCATTGACTGCACAGAGCGGTTTATGAAGTTCTTCAGGTAAAAATATTGCAAAATCACCAGGATGAAGTGTCACGTAGCATGCAGGTAATTCTTCTTCAATAAAACCTAAATCCTTTTCACTGTCAAAAGTATGTTTTATACCGGAGTTTTCCTGAAATTTTTTTGGTGTGAACCCAATGGTCTCACAACCTGTAAGAATTACATGAACATCAAGGAAATCTTTGTGATATTCAAATTTACGATTAGCAGTCAGTTCGGTTCTACTGGTATCAAAATTGGCATAAACCAGTCCTTTTTTCAGCTCAACCCGGCCGGATGCATTTAGAGCCACAGCTTCTCTGATGTATTTAACTAAAGGGGTATCATGTTCTTTTTCTGGAAGATCGTTAAAATTTCCACAATACATAAAGCTATCTCCTTGAATTATTCTTGCTATATTGTAGCACGCATTATCTACTGAGTTTGTTTTGTTGAGCCGTAATATTCTGTTTGTGTACCTGCAAGTTTTGTCTTATTAGTTAAAAAATCCTCCCGAGGGAGGATTTTTGATTTGTAACCAGAATTTAGTTATTAGTACAATCAACTAGTTTGTGAGACACTTTGCTAAATCTTCCCAGTTATATGCAGTATTTTCTAATGACTGACATGTGTCTTTTAATGTAAGAATTTTGCCGTTATGGTTGATTTTCACCAGAATCTTGTTATCTCTGTTTTTATAAAAATCAAAAATAAGTATAGAGTTCAGCGGAGCAAGATCTCCAACTTTGAACGTGTCTGCGGTATATGAATAGTCCTCGTTAGGTCCCAGAGTATTGCCGAGCTTTGATCCTTCAAGCAGGGTAAGGAAAGACAGCAAGGCTCTAGGGTCAATAAAATAAAGCTTTACAGGTTCATCATTGGTTTCTAAAAAGTCCTGCAGTGTTATGTGCAGATCGTTGAAAAGTCTTCTTCCCTGTTCAGTTGTCTGAATCTGACCGGTTACACTAGGTCCTACAGTAGTAAACAGGTTTGCATTATCTATGGCACTGAACTGACGTCTTTCTTCATTTCTCATGATGTCATCAAGAACAGTATTGAAATCATTAGCTTCCTGAATATTGATGCTAGGTAAGAATTTGTATATTTCGAAAATATAATCAACAATGTCGCGAGGTTCAACTCGTGATGAGTCAATTATCAGACTGTTACCATTGACACTGTTAAGAAACTTCTTTTTGAAAATACGCTGGTTAACGTTATCAACATAATTTTTAATCTGATTTGATTTCTGTTGTGAACTGTATTTTATCTTACCGAGTAATCTGTGTGTATCCGGGTAAGAATTAACCCAGTCTCTGAATTCTCTGGATTCATAGTATGCCAGAACATCAGGCTGCTCGTCCTGAATGTATTCAATCTGGATTTTGTCGTTGGTGAAGCTCTTAATAAGTCCGAGAACGAACTGCTCTCCGGTTTTCAGGGATATGTTGCTTCCGTCATATGCAAAAAGAACGTCAATGTTGTTATCGAATGTTTTGTGTGATAACAGCAGATTCTTTCTGGTCTGTGCGTAACTGGTTCCCAGCTGGTTCACAGAGTTTATACCCGTCATGGTAAGTGCATCGTTAGGATTGGCAAGAATTTTTGGTTTCAGCTTCAATAGGGCGGCAAGTAAATTGGCACCTTCGCTGGTAAGTTCCTTTTCTTTCTGAGCCTTTTCCAGAATAGTGATTAACTTAGTGAAATTATTTGGATTGTCATATCCCCAGGCTCCCTTTGTTACAAAGGCTGCGGAAAAAATGAAATTGTACCCGTCTATTGCTTTATGTTCCAACTGAGAGGCGGTTATATCCTTGTTGATGGTTCTTACGCCGTAATTATTATCAAGAGCCCAGCTGGTAATTGGAAGTGAGGCTAATAATAGAGCGCCTGAAATTACAGAGACATATTTCTTAAAATGAAAATTCATATTAGACCTTCAAAAGTAAATTCTTTAATAAATGAATTGCTTTAGTTGTACTGAGCAAGTGACACGTCCTGACGGTAAAGCAATTGGTAAATAGCAAATATAATGATATCCCGTTATTTTACATCGACTGAAAAATATTTAGAGTGATGTTATCTTTGTTTTACGGCAATTATATAAGAAATTGTAGTTAAGATTTTGTTAATTGTTTACTTTCTGAATGTGGATCGTAATTTTTTGAAAAAACGGGGCTTTTAAAGCCCCGTTTTGGATGATATTAAAGTTACACGTAACTATTATTCGTTGTTGGCTTCCTTTCCGCCTGCGGCTCTGAAAGCTCTCTTACGGTCAAGTTCGGTAAGTAACTTCTTACGTAAACGGAGACTTGTAGGAGTAACTTCAACAAGTTCATCATCATTGATAAATTCAAGTGCCTGCTCAAGTGATAGACGTACAGGTGGAACCAGTACAATGGCTTCATCGGTACCTGAAGCACGAACGTTGGTAAGCTTCTTTCCCTTCAGACAGTTAACGGTCAGGTCATTTTCACGATTATGGATACCTACAATCTGACCTTCATAAACTTCCTGTGCATGTTCAATGAACATTCTGCCTCTGTCCTGCAAGTACCATATTGCGTAACCTAAGGCCTTACCGGTTTCATTTGAAATCATAACACCGTTCTTTCTCTGACCGATGTTTCCGCCACGCCATTCACCATATGAATCGAAGGTGTGATACATTAAACCGGTACCGGATGTAAGAGTCATGAATTCGGTTTGGAAGCCGATTAAACCTCTTGATGGAATAACATAGTCAAGTCTTACACGTCCCTTTCCGTCAGGAACCATATCCTTGAGGTCAGCCTTTCTCACACCAAGCTGTTCCATTACAGAACCCTGATGCTGTTCTTCAATGTCAATGGTAAGATTTTCCATCGGTTCCATCTTGACGCCGTTAACTTCCTTGAGAATAACTTCAGGACGTGATACCGCCAATTCGTAACCTTCACGACGCATGTTTTCAATAAGGATTGAAAGATGTAATTCACCTCTGCCGGAAACCTTAAATTTGTCTGGATCCTGAGTCTGTTCAACACGTAAAGCAACGTTGTGAACGAGCTCAGTCTGTAATCTTTCCCAAATGTTTCTTGATGTTACAAACTTACCTTCCTGACCTGCAAATGGTGAGGTGTTAACCTGGAAGGTCATGGTAACAGTTGGTTCATCAACAGATAACGGGGTTAAAGCTTCTACCTTGTCATTTGAACAAACGGTATCTGAAATCTGTAACTCACCAAGGCCTGTAATAGCGACTATGTCACCGGCTTTTGCTTCAGCAACTTCAGAACGCTGTAAACCCATGTAGCCAAGCACCTGACCGATACGACCTGTTCTGGTTGAACCGTCTGGACTAACAATGGTAACAGCAGCGTTTGGTTTTGCTGTACCGCGAGTAATACGACCGATGCCGATAACGCCAACATATGATGTATAGTCAAGCTGAGAAATCTGCATCTGGAAAGGACCATCCGGATCAGCCTTAGGTGGTTCAACGTTATCAATTATCGCCTGGAATAAAGGAGTCATGTCATCAGACGGAGTATTAGGATCTAAAGTTGCGTAACCATTTAAAGCTGATGCATAAATAATAGGGAAGTCCAGCTGTTCATCGGTGGCGCCTAAATTGTCAAACAGATCGAAAACCTGATCAATAACCCAGTCAGGTCTTGCACCAGGACGATCGATTTTGTTGATAACCACGATAGGCTTGAGTCCCTGCTTGAAAGCCTTCTGGGTTACGAATCTGGTTTGTGGCATAGGACCGTCAACTGCATCAACAAGAAGCAGAACAGAGTCTACCATGCTCATAACACGTTCTACTTCACCACCAAAGTCAGCGTGACCTGGAGTATCTACGATATTGATTCTGTAGCCATTCCATTCAATAGCAGTATTTTTAGCTAATATGGTAATGCCTCTTTCCTTTTCAATATCACCGGAGTCCATTACACGTTCCTGTCCATCCAGGGAACGATCGAGAGTTCCGGATTGGCGTAATAATTTATCTACTAAAGTTGTCTTGCCATGGTCTACGTGAGCAATAATGGCAATATTACGAAGTTTTTCTAACATACCAGCCTCTGCTATTATTAAAATTCGGGGCTATTGTACATTTATTTATGTGATCTGTATAGCAAAAGATATAATTTTATACAAAATTATGTGTTTTTTAATAATTTAAGGCGTTGAGTCTATAGAAAATTATTAAATTTTGGACTGTTATAAGAGAAAAACTTCTTTTTTGGTGCAAAAATTTCTTCCTTTAACCGAATCATTGTTATGCAGGGGATATTTTGCTGTCTTTGTAACTCAACTTTCCCACATGATTTTGAGTGGAAAAACATAGCGCAACCTTAATCCATGCGGTTTAGGTGTTTTTTAAAAACATGTATTGATT
>LXOW01019428.1_pt1 | contig 29540 bp, 27 predicted proteins | sample 1368591 | NCBI WGS metagenome assembly LXOW01 (sample SAMN04884650, study PRJNA319009) | bovine gut metagenome | isolation source: Cow rumen | host: Bos taurus | place: Italy: Legnaro (PD) | collected 2014-07-09
ATACTGCTGGGCTGCTCCGTGATCTGGGGCAGCGCCTTCGTGGCCCAGTCCGCCGCCATGGATTTGGGCATGGCCCCCTTCGCCTTCACCGCCGTGCGGATGCTGGTGGGGGCCCTGTGCCTCATGCCCTTCATCTTCCTGCGGCGGAAGGCGGCCATCCCCGCCNNCCCCGCCGCGAAGGCGGGGAAGATCCGGCTGGTGAGGAGCGGCGTGCTCGTCGGGCTCACGGTGGCGGTGGCGTCCTGGCTCCAGCAGCTGGGGCTCCAATACACTACGGCGGGCAAGGGGGCGTTTTTAACGGCCCTCTATATCCTGCTGGTGCCCATCGTGGGGGCGGCGTTCTTCCACCGGAAGACGGGGCTTTGGACCTGGCTGTGCCTCCTCATCGGCGGCACGGGGCTTTACTTCCTGTCCGTCACGGAGGCCTTCACGTTGGAGAAGGGGGACGCGCTGGTGATCCTCTGCGCCCTGGTGTTCACGCTGCAGATCCTGCTGGTGGACAAGTACGCCCCGGACTTCGACGCCCTGACCCTGTGCTGCATCGAGTTTTTGACGGCGGGACTGCTGAGCTTTCTCCCCATGGCCCTCTTCGAGGGGTTCGGGTTCGAGAACATGGGGGCCGCCATTTGGTGCATCCTCTACTGCGGCGTCTTCTCCTGCGGCATCGCCTACTGGCTGCAGATCGTGGGCCAGCGGCACCTGCCCCCCGCCCTCGCCTCCCTCATCATGAGCTTCGAATCCATGTTCGGCGCCCTCTTCGGAGCCCTGCTCCTCCACGAGCGCATGACCAGCCGGGAGCTCCTGGGCTGCGGGATCATCTTCGTGGCGCTGGTGTTGTCGCAGGTGATTCCTAATAAGGAATGATTGAAAGCTTTGAAGGGAATCAACTGTCATGCCGATAGTTGATCCCCTTCTTAAGTTTCTCTTTTTGCGCCGCTTTTTCTCTTTGTAGAAAGAGAAAAAGCGGCAAAAGAATAGCTTACAATTCTATCAATTCATACTCCCGGCTGCCGTAGCCCAGCTCCGCCGCCGCCTCCACGGTATGGACGCCGTGGCGGGATTCCACCCGGTCCAGGAAATGCCGCTGGCCGGGGTCGTCCTTGGCAGCGTAGACGAGATCGAGGCAGGCCTGGTCGATGGCCACGGGGTCCAACGAAGCGAGGATGCCGATATCCTGCATGCAGGGGTCCTCGGCCACGGCGCAGCAGTCGCAGTCTACGGACAGGTTCTTCATGACGTTGATGAAGGCCATGTTCCCCGCGAAGAGCTTCACCACGGTGGAGGCGGCGTCGGCCATGGCCTCGCAGAAGGTATCCTGGGCGGCGTGGTGGCGCCAGGTGTCGATGTTGCTGTCCGTGTACCCGCCGGAGTGGATCAGAGCCTTGCCCCGGCTGGAGGCGCAGCCGATGGACAGCTGCTTGAGGGCCCCGCCGAAGCCGCCGGCGGGATGGCCCTTGAAGTGAGCGAGAACCAGCATGGAATCGTAGTTTTGGATGTTCTTGCCGAGAGCGTTGGTCTTCAGCACCTTGCCGTTCTCCACGGGCACGATGAGGTCCGGCCCCTCGGCGTCCATGAGGTCCACGTCGAAGGCGTTCCAGCCGTGGAGCTCCAGGAGCTTGAGATGGGAATCCGTATGGTCCCGAACGCCCACGTCGAAATCGCCGTAGGCGGTGTTGCACTCCACCACGGTGCCCTGGATCTTCTCGATCATGGGAGCCCAGAAGTCAGGGTGGAGGAAGTTCTGGTTCCCCTTCTCGCCGGAGTGGACCTTCACGGCCACCTTTCCGGGCAGGTCGACGCCCAGGGCGTCATACAGTTCCACCACCTTCTCGGGGGTGATCTTCTTCGTGAAAAATACCTTCGGCTTCATGCCTGACCCTCCTTATTGAATGGTGATCGTTTACAGCAGCGGCAGCAGGTCAGAGAGCAGGGCGTCCACGTTCGCTTTTGGCGTGGCCCAGGACATGCAGATGCGGGTGGCGGTGTGGGTATCGTCCATCCGGCCCCAGCCCTCGAAAGCGTAGCGGTCGGAGAGAGCTTCCACCACCGCGTCGGGCAGGATGGGAAACTGCTGGTTGGTGGGGGACTCGTAGAGGAAGGGGATGCCCTTTGCGCGGAGGGCGTCCCGCAGCACCATGGCCAGGTCCACCGCGTTCTGGGCGATGCGGGTGTAGAGGCCGTCGGTGAAGAGGGTCTCGAACTGGATGCCAAGGAGCCGCCCTTTGGCCAGCATCCCGCCCTGGCGCTTGATCATATAGCGGAAATCCTTTTGAAGATCGGGATGCAGCAACACCACCGCTTCCCCGAACAGGGCCCCCACCTTGGTGCCGCCGATGTAGAAAGCGTCGGTGAGCCGGGCGATGTCGGGCAGAGTGACATCCGCGGCCGGGGAGACCAGGCCGTAGCCGAGACGCGCCCCATCCAGGAAGAGGTACAGGCCGTGACGGTCGCAGACCTGCCGCAGGGCCTCCAGCTCGGCCAGGCTGTAGAGGAGCCCGCCCTCCGTGGGGTGGGAGATGTAGACCATCCGGGGTTGGACCGTGTGCTCGTGGGAGGGGTCCGCCCAATGGGCTTTGACGTAGGCGTCCACCGCGGCAGCCCGGACCTTCCCCTCCTTATCGGGCAAGGCTAAAACCTTGTGGCCCGTCGCCTCCACAGCGCCGGTCTCGTGGACGTTGATGTGGCCCGTAGACGCGGCGATGACCCCCTGATAGGGCCGCAGGGCCGCGGCGATGACGGTCTGGTTGGCCTGGGTGCCGCCCACCAGGAACTGGACGCAGGCGTCCTCCCGGCCGATGGCTTCTTTGATCAGGGCCCGGGCCCGGTCACAGTGGGGATCCTCCCCGTAGCCGGGGTTCTGTTCGAAATTCGTTGCGGCGAGGGCTGCCATGATCTCGGGGCAGGCCCCCTCGTCGTAATCGCAGGCAAAACGGATCATTTATACCTCCTTCAGGATGCTCTCAAAATGGGCGATGAAGTCCTTTCGGGCGAGGGGCGGCTCATGGCCCGCCACCAGCCATGTTTCGGTACGGCCTTTCAGCTTGTCGATAAAGGCGGAAAGCCGGTCCTTGTCGTACTGACGGTCCAGCTCGTAGAAGTCCTCATACCCCGCGTCGCCGATGATGAGCACGTCGTCGGCGCTGACAAGGAGGGCGTCCCGGCTGTGGGGAGAGTCGCAGGTCTCGCAGGCGATGGTGACGCCGCCGATGTCCATGGTCCCCGTCCCCTCCAGCGTCATGTCGGGAACCGTCACCTGGATCCACTCGGGCCGCCGATATTCGAGGCAGATGTATTCGTGACAGAAGGGGATGTCCTCATGGCTCGAGAGCCGGGCCTCCATGGCCTCGGGGGTCCATTCCCACTGGGCCACCTCTTTAAGCTTTTCGGCGGTCTTCTTCGACGCCATGGTAAAACCGTTCGTGGCGCAGAGGCCGAAGCTGTGGTCCCAGTGCCAATGGGTCAGGATGGTGATCTCGGGGATGGACAGGCCTTTGTCGGTGATGGCGGTGTAGAACTCCCGGACGTGGGCGGGGCTCGCACCGGCGTCCACGGCGATAGAGAGCTGGTCCCCTTCGATATAGGTGAGCACGGGCCGGTCCGAGGCCTCGTCGTGGGGCAGGAACCAGACCCGGTCGGTCAGCTGTTGGAGCATGGGAAGTACCTCCTGTGTCTTTGCTTTGTATTGTATCGTGTCTGAGGCAAGGGGTCAAGGCAAAAGGGCGATCGGATCAGAAGACCCACCTGCCCCGTCGGAAGATAGGGACGACTTTGCCGTCCCGTGTCACGGCGTCGATGTCCAGCCCCTCGTAGCCGATCATGAAATCCACGTGTTCCATGGAATCGTTGATGCCCATCTGGCGGCATTGGTCCAACGTCTTGTCCTCAAAGCCCCGGATGGTGTTGGTAAAGCCCATGCCCAAAGCGAGATGGCAGGCGGCGTTCTCGTCGAAGAGGGTGTTGTAGAACAGGAGCCCGGACCGAGAGATGGGCGAATCCACCGGCACCAGAGCGCACTCCCCCAGATACGCCGCGCCCTCGTCCATGGCGATCATCTGCTCCAGCAGAGCCTGGTTCTTCCTGGCCCTGACCTCCACGGCCTTGCCGTTCTCAAAGCGGACGGAGAAATCTTCGATGAGCTGGCCGTTGTAGCTCAGGGGCTTGGTGGCGTAGACGATGCCCTCCGCCTTGCCCCGCATGGGGGAGGTGTAGCACTCCTCGCTGGGGATGTTGGGGTTGAAGGCGACGCCCCGAAGGCTGGTTTCAACGCCGCCCAGGAACATGCCCTCCGGGATCATGCCCACGGTGAGGTCGGTGCCGTTGTCGCCCCGATAGCGAAGCTCCGCGATGCCCAGGCCGTTGAGGTAATCGCAGCGGTCGCTCAAATCCCTGTCATGAGCTTCCCATTCCGCCAGGGGGTCCTCCGTCACCCGGGAGGTGAACAGGATCGCCTCCCACAGCTTCTCCATGGCCCTGCCCTTGGGCAGCTCGGGGAAGAGCTTCTTGGCCCAGGCCGCGCCGGGCACGGCGGCGATGCACCACTGGTACTTGTTCTCCATCTGGTCGAAGTAGGGCTTGACGATGGGCCACCGCTTCTGGTCGGCTTTGGCCATCTTTTTGTGGTTGATGCCCCTGAGCCCGTCGGGGTCCTGAGAATCCAGGAAGATGCGGCAGGGCAGGGCGTCCACATAGTGCTGGAGCCGGGCCTTCTCCCATTCCTCCACCTTGGCCATGGTGGTGACGGTCTGATGGCGGACATGGAGCTTTTCCAGCCGCTGGCACTCGAACTCCACCTTCACCTTTTTCGCGCCGGCCTTGTAGCACTCGTCCACCAGCAATTCCACGAACCTGGGCTGGTCCAGGTCGCAGAAGATCAGTACCTCCTGTCCTTTCTGGATGTTGATGCCGCTGCGGGCGATGAGGCGAGCGTAGCGGCGAAGTATGATCTGCTTCATATCTGCCTCTCCTTTGCTGAGATTTAGTCCCGTTCCATCCATATATCAGATACCGGCGCAAAAGTCAATGGCCCTTTTCTCGGCCGGACCGCAAAGAAGTATTTGATATTTGGTCCCAGCTGTGCCATAATGGCACTGTTAAACCATCATACGCACAGGAGACGAATCCATGAAGAAACTGTTGTTGGGCAACGCCGCCGCCGCGCGAGGTCTCTACGAGGCGGGGTGTTCCTTCGTATCCTCCTACCCGGGCACGCCCTCCACGGAGATCACCGAGGAAGCGGCCAGGTACCCTGAGATCTACGCCGAGTGGGCGCCCAACGAGAAGTGCGCCCTGGAGGCGGCTCTCGGCGCAAGCATCGCCGGAGCCCGGGCCCTGTGCGCCATGAAGCACGTGGGCCTCAACGTGGCCGCCGACCCCCTCTACACCGCCGCCTACACCGGCGTCAACGGGGGCCTGGTGGTGGCCGTGGCCGATGACCCCGGCATGCACTCCTCCCAGAACGAGCAGGACTCCCGGCATCACGCCATGGCGTCCAAGGTGCCCATGGTGGAGCCCGCCGACTCCGCCGAGTGCCGGGACTTCATGAAGCTGGCCTTCGAGCTGTCAGAACAGTTCGACACGCCGGTGCTGTTCCGCACCTGCACCAGGGTGGCCCACTCCCAGAGCCTGGTGGAGCTCCAGGACCGGCAGGAGCTGCCCCTCAAGGACTACGTGAAGGACCCCCGGAAGTACGTCATGGCCCCCGGCAACGCCATCCCCCGGCACGTGGTGGTGGAAGCGCGGACTGAAAAACTCCGGGCATACGGCGAGGACTGCCCCTTCAACCGGGTGGAGATGGCCGACACCAGCTGGGGCGTCATCACCTCCGGCATCAGCTACCAGTACGTGAAGGAGGCCCTGCCCGAGGTCAGCGTGCTGAAGCTGGGTCTCGTGAACCCTCTGCCCGAGCAGCTGATCCGGGACTTCGCCAGCAAGGTGGACAAGCTGGCCGTGGTGGAGGAGCTGGACCCCGTCATCGAGACCCATCTTGCCACCCTGGGCATCCACGTGGACCTGGGCAAGAAGGAGCTTGGTTTGCTGGGCGAGTTCTCCCAGAACCGGATCCGGGCCGCCTTCGGCAAGGCCCTGCCCGAGAGCGAGAAGCTGGATGATGCTCTGCCCGTCCGGCCCCCGGTGCTGTGCCCCGGCTGCCCCCATCGGGGTCTCTTCCACGTGCTCCACAAGCTGAAGGTCACCGTCTCCGGCGACATCGGCTGCTATACCTTAGGCGCTTCCGCGCCCCTGTCCGCCATGGACAGTACCATCTGCATGGGCGCGTCCATCGGCGTTTTGCACGGCTTTGAGAAGGTCCGGCCTGAAGCGGCCAAGAAGATGGTGGCCGTCATCGGCGACTCCACCTTCATGCACAGCGGCATGACGGGCCTGGTGAACCTGGTGTACAACCAGGGCGTGGGCGTGGTCCTCATCCTCGACAACTCCATCACCGGCATGACCGGCCACCAGCAGAACCCCCTCACCGGCATGACCCTGAAGGAGCAGCCCACGGTGCAGCTCTCCGCGGAGAAGATCGCCGAGGCCTGCGGCGTCAAACGGGTCCGGGTGGTGGACCCCCAGGATCTGAAAGCCACGGAGGGGGCCATCAAAGAGGAATTGGCGGCGGACGAGCCCTCGGTCATCGTGGTCCGGCGGCCCTGCGCCCTGCTCAAGTGGGTGAAGCATAAGCCCGCCTTCCACATCGAGGCCGACAAGTGCAAGAGCTGCAAGGCCTGCATGCAGATCGGCTGCCCTGCCATCGTCTTCGACGGCAAGGCCGCCATCGATCCCACCCTCTGCGTGGGCTGCGGCCTCTGTCAGCAGCTCTGCAAGTTCGGCGCCATCTGCGAGTAAAGAGGAGGAAGCTATGGAAACGAAATCCATCATGATCGTCGGCGTAGGCGGCCAGGGCACCCTCTTGGCCTCCCGTCTCATCGGCAACGCCCTCATCTCCACGGGCTGCGACGTGAAGCTCAGCGAGGTCCACGGCATGTCCCAGCGGGGCGGCTCCGTGGTGACCTACGTGAAGTACGGCGACGCCGTCCGCTCCCCCCTCATCGATCTTGGGGAGGCGGACTACATCCTCTCCTTCGAGGCGTTGGAGGCTGGCCGGTTCCTGCCCTACCTCAAGAAGGGCGGCACCATCATCACCAACACCCAGCACATCCTGCCCATGCCCGTGATCACCGGGCAGATGGCCTACCCCGAGACCGTCCTCGACGACCTGAAAGCGAAGGCCAACGTGATCGCCGTAGACGCCCTGTCCCTGGCCACCCAGGCGGGCAGCCCCAAGGCCGTGAACGTGGTCCTCACCGGCGTGCTCTCCAAAGCCATGGACCTTGACGAGTCCGTCTGGCAGCAGTCATTGGAGACCACCGTGCCCCCCAAGTTCCTGGAGCTGAACAAGAAGGCGTTCCGGCTGGGCCGGGAGTCCTGAACCCCTTCCGTCTTTTGCTGACGCAAAAGCCACCTCCCCCATTTTGCCTGCGGGCAAAACAGGGGAGGCTTTTTTATGCCAAAAGGCTCCCCTGTGCCATGAATATGGCATGGGGGAGCTGTCGCCGCAGGCGACTGAAGGGGCCTTATAGCTCAGATAGCCACCGATCCGCCTCGGCGCGGTCGGTGAAGACCAGGGCCTGCTTGTCGGGATAATTCTGGAGCAGAGCAAGGAGGGCGGGGCGGTCTGAAGCGGCGTAGTTCCGGACCAGGGCCACCAGCTCGGGGTCCAGGGTCGATTCCGTCCAGGGCATGTCGGGGCGGACCTGTCCCACCCGGGCGATGATGCCGGCCATGCAGACTTCCTCGGGATAATCGAGGAAGAACGCCGTGTCGCATGCCCGTAGGCGGACCTCCACGGTGCGGCTGTAGTTGCCGTCTATGATCCAGCGTTCCCCCTGCAGGAGCTCCGCGAGGGCCCGGTCGAATTCTTCCCGGGAGATATGGGTCCGGTCCGCCCGCCACCACACGTTGTCGAGATGGATGAGGGGCAGCCCCGTTTTCTCCTGCAGCTGCCGGGCAAAGGTGCTCTTCCCGCTGCCCGGGCAGCCCAGGACGAGGATGCGATCGCCGATGGAAGAATTGACCATGTTCGTTCTCCTTTGCTTTGTGACAATCCCGCTTGCCCGTCCCGGAAGACCGCTCATTGGGGCGGCCTCACCATGACCCGGTCGTTGACCACTTCGAAGCCGAAGGGGCGGTAGAGGCCCTGGGCGTCCCGGGTGATGAGAAAGCCCCGAAGGTGGGCGTAGGCGGGCCGGGAAACCACGTGGGACACCAGGGCCTTGCCGAGACCTTGGCCCCGGAAGGCCGGGTCCACGATCACATCGCAGAGGTAGAAGGCGGTGGCGTCGTCGCTGATGACCCGGGCAAAGCCCGCGAGAGCGTCGACCCCTTCCACGCGGACGCCGAAGCAGGCGGAGTTTTGCATGGCCTTCTCGATGACCTCCACAGGCCGCTTGTCCGCCCAGTAGGTCATCCGAAGAAGGCGCACCACGTCCTCCAGCTTCATATTCTCCGCGCCTTCGACGATCCGATAGTCCATAGGATCCTCCTTTACCAAAGCCACAGCAGATATCTCACATACCACAGCTTATACCGGGGGAGCTTCCCTTCCAGCTCCTTCCGGGCGGCCCGGACGTAGCCCGCCATGGCTTTTTTCTGCTCCTCTCCCAGCACGTGGTCGGAGAAGGCCGCCTCGTCGGCCAGGGCCTGGGCTTCCTCGCTTTCGGTCGCCCCCCAGCGCAGGAGCTTCTGCAGCTCCCCGTAGCCGTAGAGCACCGCTTGGCGGCCATCCCCCTGGAGCATCCGCCGGGTCCGGTTCTTGCAGGTCTGCTTCCGCAGGCGAAGATAGAGGAAGACGAGGACCGGCACCAGCAGCAGGAGCAACAGGGGGAGGCCCAGCCGGCCCTTGGGCTCCGGTGTTGGCTCGGGGCCCCCCTGAGGCGCCGGGGTGGGGGTGGTCTCTCCCCCTTCGGGCAGCTGGGGCTCCGGGGTGGGCGTCGCCTCGGGGGCCTCCGGCGTGGGTTCGGGGCTCTCGTCGGGCTCCGGCGTTGGCGCGGGGGTGGGCTCCGCCGTGGGCGCGGGGGTCTCCTGATCCGGCTCGTCCCCGGGCTCGGCGATTGGCGCGGGCTCGTCGAGGCGGGGGNNGGCGGGGGTCGTCCCCGCCGGTGGCCTCGATGGGCACCCAGCCCCAGCCGTCCACGTACACCTCGGTCCAGGCGTGGGCGTTTTTGTCCGTGACCTCCACCCAGACGTCCGCCTCCTCCGCCACCAGGGCGTAGCCGATGACGAACCGGGCGGGGACGCCCTTCGATTGCAGCAGGGCGGTGAGGGCGCTGGCGTAGTGGACGCAGTAGCCCCGCTTGCTGACGGTCAAAAAGTACAGGGCGAAGTCCTGGTCCCGGGGGGTCTCCCCCGGCTCCAGGTCGTACTCCGCCACGCCCCGGAGGATGGCCGCGATGGCCCGGCCCAGGGCGTAGGGGTCCGAGACATCTGGCAGATCGTAGGGCTTCAAAAAGGCCAGAAAGGCTTCCCGCTGGGCCCGGCTCAGATTTACATAGGTCTTCTTCGCCCAGGCGGCGTAGGCCTGCTCCGCCTGGCTGCCGGTCTGGGGGGTCAGGCTGGCGGGCACGGGCTTGTAGGCCCAGCTGTAGGCGGACAGCTTCCGGTCCCCGGAGACGTAGTTCTCCCGGGCCTCCCCGCGAACGTCTCCCTGTACTACAGCGTAGGGAGTGTAGATGAGGGCCGTGGACGTGCCGCGGACGTCCAGCCGCTCCTTCGCCCCGGCCAGGGTCCCGCCCAGGATGAAGAGGGAATCCCCGTCGGCGTACTCGCCGGTGAGGGACCAGAACCGGCCGTCGTAGGCCCCGTAGGAGGTGCCCCGAAGATACAGCCGCCCAGCCCGGCTGGTCCGCACGTCCATGACGTGCTCGCCGGTGGACTTCAATTCGCCCTCCCTGCTTAGGTCCTCCTTCTCCCGAATGTCCTGGTCGAAGAGCCGGTTCAGCTTCTCCCAGGCGCTGGCCGCCCGGCGCATGGCCTGCTCCACCCGCTGCTGGGTGGTCAACGGCTCGTACTCCTCGGGAGGCAGGACCTTGATGAGGAGGACCATGGTGAGGAGCAGCGACACCAATGCGAGGAAGGTGACCCTGCCGATTCCGCCCCCGTGGTGGAGCCGCAGGCCGCCGGTGAACAGCACGCCGCCGTAGTAGAGGCACACCAGGATCCCGGCCCAGCCGTCGGGGGGTAGATCGGCATAGATGAGGGACAGGGCCACCAGGGGCAGGGGCACCAGGAAGGGCAGGAACATGGACTCCCCGGACACCAGCCCCCAGCTGATGAGCAGGGCCATGGCCACCATGACCGCGCCCACGAAGAAGCCCACGAAATAGGCGTAGTTCTCCACCCCGGCGGGCAGGGCCCCCGGGTCGGAGATGAAGGACAGGGTCTTGGAGAGGACGCTTTGGATGGAGCGAATGGCCACCACCGCCCCGCTATACAGCTTCTTCCAGCGGAAGACGCTGAGGAGCAGCACCGTGACGCCGAAGGGCACCAGGAGGTACGCCCCCAGCTCCGGCATGGTGAAGAGGAGGGTCATGAAGCCGCTGATGACGAGGGCGGCCAGGACCACGGCGAACAGGCGGCAGGGGAGCTGGTAGGCCGTGACCACGCACATGGGAGCCCCCAGCGTGCCGCAGAAGACCAGCAGCCAGGTGGAGAAGAAGGTGAGCCAGGGGAACTTTTTCACGGCTTCCTCCCCCCCTCCTGGGCCTGGGGCCGGATGCAATACACCAGCTCGTCGGACTTGTTCCGGTCCACGGGGCCCCGGGAGCCGTCGGGCTCGTTGGACAGGACCTGCAGCAAAAACTCGTCCAAGCTGTTCTTATCCTTGATGTACGCCTCCTGATGGGCGCCGAAGCAGATGCGGTGCGGGATGTGCTTTTCGATCAGGTCCAAACTGAGATAGAGAAGCTGGTCCAGCTGGCTCTCCAGGGCCTTCCGATCGCTGCTGGGGGTCAGGGACAGGGCGACCCGCTTCCGCTGCATGAGCTGGGGCTCCCGGACGATGGGCTCGTCCAGTTTGGAAGAGAGCTTCCAGTGGATCACGTTGAGGGGGTCCCCCTGGCGGTAGGGCCTAAGCTCGTGCTCCTCGGAGTAGCCGCCGCCGGGCTTGGGCTTCAACGTGATGGCGGAGTCCTGATCGAGCTCCGGCAGGGGGTTGGGCTTTTCGGACACGGGCAGCACGATGTAGGTGGCGGGGTCGCAGCCCTTCACGGGGATGGCGAAGATGCCCATGTAGTCCCAGGCCCATACCCGCCCCAGGCTGCAGGTGATGACGCCGCAGCGGTCGCTGGGGAGGGCCAGGGCCGCCTCCTGCTTCAGCACGCCCCAGTACCGGAGCCTCTGGCGGCTCACCTTCTCGCCGGTGAACCGGTTTTCGCCGGTGAAGGCGATGGAAAGGCACCCCACGGGCAGGAAGCACCGGCTGTCGATCGAAAGTTTCGCGGCGGCGGCTTCGCCCCGGGGGGAGGCCCCGGAGGCGGACAGGTGCACCCGGACCCGCAGCATGGCGGGCAGGCTCACCAGCAGGGACACGAAGGGCATCAGAATGAGAAAGCGCAGCAGGATAAAGGACAGATACTGTCCGTACAGGCTATGGAACACCATGCCCATGGCAAGGCCGGTGAGATAGACGATCCGGCGGCTGCTCATTATTTGGCCACGGGGGCGGGCACGGACTTGAGGATCTCGTCGACGAGGGCCTCCGCCTTCCTTCCGGCGGCTTCGGCGTCGGGGGTCAGGACGATGCGGTGGGCCACGGTGGCGGGGTAGATGAGCTTCACGTCGGCGGGAAGCACGTAGTCCCTCCCCTGGACCCAGGCCGCGGCCTTGGCCATGGAGGTGACCGCCAACGACGCCCGGGGGCTGGCCCCCTGGAGGATGGCGGGGTTATTGCGGGTGGCGTTGTTGAGGCGTATGACGTACTCCAATATCTTGTCGCTGACGTAGGTCTTGTCGCACTCCTGGCGCATGGACGCGAGGCCCCCCTTGTCCGCCATGCAGCGGACGGTATCGAGGGGATTCCCCTGCTGCTTGCGGGAGAGCATCTCCTTCTCGTCGGCGGGCTTGGGGTAGCCCAGGGACAGCCGGACCATGAACCGGTCCATCTGGGAGTCGGGCAGCAGCTGGGTGCCGGAGGCCCCCACGGGGTTCTGGGTGGCGATGACCACGAAGGGGTCGGGCACTGGGTGGGAGACGCCGTCCACGGTGACGGTCCGCTCCTCCATGGCCTCCAGCAGGGCGCTCTGGGTGCGGCTGGTGGCCCGGTTCAGCTCGTCCGCCAGGAACAGGTTGCAGAGGATGGCCCCGTCCTTATACTCCATGGCGCCGGTGGCCTTGTTGTACACGGAGAAGCCCACGATGTCCGAGGGCAGCACGTCCGGGGTGAACTGGACCCGGTTGTATTTGAGGCTCAATGCCTTGGAGAAGGCCAGGGCCATGGTGGTCTTGCCCACGCCGGGGATGTCCTCGAGGAGGATGTGCCCCCCGGCCAGGATGGCTAAGAGGGCCATGACCAGCACGCCGTCCTTGCCCACCACCGCCTTCTTCACTTCGTCCAGGATGCCTTTGGGATCGTTCATATGCGCCTCCACAATAATTCTACGTATATATTGTAATGCAATATGTCACAGAATTGCAACATGGAGATAGACACGGCGTGAACCTTTTTCTGGGAAGGCAGCGATCATATTGAGATGGCAAATGCCATTTTTCCTATGGCAAAAATGGCTAAGACAATGACAATGACAAATACAAATACAACGACAATGACAAGGACAAAGACTCTCTCTTTTCTATAGGGCCGCCGCCCGCGCGCCTGACGGCGCGGAGAAGAGAGAGATCATGCCTCCCAATATATGATGTATCCTCCTTGAAGAAACGGCCGGGATGTGGTATGGTATGGTCGATGTGAAAGGAGTGAAATGCGTATGCTTTCTGTTGTGTATCGCGGCAAGGGCGACTTCGCCCTGCTGGAAAAGCCCGTGCCCCGGCTGTTGGACGAGAAGGACGCCATCGTGCGGGTGACCCTCTCCTCCATCTGCTCCAGCGACCTGCACATCAAGCACGGCAGCGTCCCCCGGGCCGTCCCCGGCACCACCGTGGGCCATGAGTTCGTGGGCGTGGTGGAGCAGGTTGGCCCCGGCGTGAAGAAGCTGAAGCCCGGCATGCGGGTGGCCGCCAACGTGGAGACCTTCTGCGGGGAGTGCTTCTTCTGCAAGCGGGGGTTCGTGAACAACTGCACCGACAAGAACGGCGGCTGGGCTCTCGGCTGCCGCATCGACGGCGGCCAGGCCCCCTATGTGCGAGTGCCCTTCGCCGACAACGGGCTCACGCCCATCCCCGAGGGCATCAGCGACGAGAAGGCCCTCTTTACCGGCGATATCCTGGCCACGGGCTTTTGGGCGGCGGAGCTCGGCGAGATCAAGCCCGCCGACACCGTGGCCGTCATCGGCGCGGGCCCTACGGGCATGTGCACCCTCATGTCCTGCCGGCTCTACAGCCCCGCCACGCTGATCGTCATCGACACCAACGAGGATCGGCTGGCCCTGGCCAAGGAGAAGGGCCTGGCGGACGTAGTTCTGAACCCCCTCAAATGCGACGTGGAGGCCCAGGTGAAGGCCCTCACCGAGGGCCGGGGCGCGGACACGGTGCTGGAGGTGGCCGGAGGGTCGCGGACCTTCGAGCAGGCCTGGCGCATCGCCCGGCCCAACGCCATCGTCTGCGTGGTGGCCCTGTACGACGAGCCCCAGGTGATCCCCCTGCCTGACATGTACGGCAAGAACCTGATCTTCAAGACCGGCGGCGTGGACGGCTGCAAGTGTGAGGAGATCCTGAAGCTCATCAAGGCCGGTCGGCTGGACCCCAGCTTCCTCATCACCCACCGCTACGCCCTGAAGGACGCTATGGAGGCCTACGAGCTGTTCGAGAACAAGCGGGACGGGGTCATCAAAGTGGCGTTGGTGCCGTGACATGAAGACCTTATTGTACGTGGATTGCTGCATCCGCCGGGAGGCGTCCCGGACCAGGAAAATGGCGGAGGCGTTCCTCGGCAACCTGCCGGACGGTTGGACGGTGGAGACCGTGACGCTGATGGACGAGCCGCTGCTGCCGCTCCAGGAGGGGTGGTTTTGGCAGCGGGAAGAGCTGTTGAAGGCGGGGGACTTCCATCACCGGCGCTTCGACTACGCCTGGCAGTTCCAGAAGGCGGACGCCATTTTGATCGCCGCCCCCTTCTACGATCTGTCCATCCCGGCCCTCCTCAAGGTGTACATCGAGAACGTGTCCGTGGACGGCATCACCTTCCTCTGTGACGCCCAGGGCCTTCGAGGCAACTGCCAGGCCCGGAGCATGACCTTCCTCACCAGCCGGGGCGGCTTCTACGACGGCAGCCCCGACGAGATGGGCTCCCGGTACATGGAGGCCATGTGCCGCTTCTTCGGCACCGGCGTCTACCGCTGCGTGGCCGCCGACGGCGTGGACATGGACCCCGAGAAGACCCCCGGCATTATGGCGGAGGCCTGTGAAAAGGCTGCCGAAGCGGCGAAGGAACTGTAAACTTCTTTTTCTGCGCCTTTTTCTCTTCGGGTGAAGGAGAAAAAGGCGCCCCAAAAAGAGAAGCCTGCCAAATAAAGAAATCCCCCGGCCATGACGAGGCCGGGGGATACGTGTTTTGGGGATCAATACCGCTTGAGCAGGTCCGTCACCGTTTCGAACAGCTTCTCCTTGTCCACGTCCAGCATGACCAGGGCGTTGCGGAAGGGGAACTGCTTGTCGGAATAGAGGTCCGTCACCGTCTTGCCGTAGGTAACGGTGCCCTTGGTCTCCACGGCCACACCAGCCTCCTCGCCGGAGAACAGGTCCGGATAGAGGGGATAGAGCACGGCGGTGGGGTCATGGAGGGCCATGCCGTTGACGCCGTGGGCCTGGGAGTATTGGAGGCCGTGCTGGGCCGCGTCCCGAAGGAACTTGGCGACACGGTTGAGCTCGCCCATCCTGTCCAGCTCCGCCGGGGACATGACCGTTTTCAGCGTCATATCGAGACCGCACATGACGATGGGGACCCCGCACTGGAACACGGTGCTGGCAGCCTCGGCGTCGCAGAAGATGTTGGCCTCCGCCGCCGGGCTGGCGTTGCCCCAGGAGGCGGAACCGCCCATGATGACGATCCGCTTCAGGAGCTTGTGGAGGGAACCGTGCTTGCTGAGGGCCAGGGCTACGTTGGTCAGGGGGCCGATGGCCACCAGCGTGAGCTCGCCGTTTTCAGTCTTGGCTGCCTCATAGAGGGCGTCCCAGGCGGGGAGCTTTTCCACCGGTGCGTCGGAAGCGGGCAGCTGCACGTTGCCGAGGCCGTTCTCGCCGTGGACGAAGTAGGCCGTCCGGGGCTCCCGGAACAGGGGCCTGGCCGCGCCGGCGTACACGGGCACGTCCTTCCTTCCGAAGAAGGCGGCCAGGTTTCTGGCGTTCTCGAAGGTCTTGGGGAGCTCCACGTTCCCGGCCACCGCCGAGATGCCCTTCACGTCGTACTCCGGGATGGCGAACATCAGTGCCATGGCCATGGCATCGTCCACGCCGGGGTCGCAGTCCAGCCACAGGGGGATGCGTTTTTCCATGCTTTCAGCATTAGTCATACTGCTTCACCGCCTCTACCAGAAGATCCACGAAGCCCTGCCGGTCGATGTCCATGATGCAGGATACGTTGGGTTTCTTGCCCATGACGCCGTACCAGTCGCCCACGGTGCAGCCCTTGCAGTAGTCGCCCCCGGTCTCCACCTGGACGTACAGGTCCTTGATGGTCAGCAGCTCCGGCTTGATAAGAGCCGCCACGGCCACCGCGTCGTGGACCGGCGCGCCGGGATAGCCCAGCTTCCGATGGAAGCCGTAGAAGAACTCCAGCCAGTCCGCCACCACGTGGGCCACCTTGTTGCCCACGGCCCGGATCCGCTCGAAGTCCTCGGGGAACACCAGGGCCTTCTCCGTCACGTCGAGACCCGCCATGTAGATGGGGATGCCGCTCTCGTAGACGATCTTGGCCGCCTCGGGGTCCACCAGGATGTTGAACTCCGCCGCCGGGGTCCAGTTGCCGTAGGCCACGCCGCCGCCCATGAGGGAGATGCGGGCGATCTTCGCTTTCAGGTCCGGCCGGGTGAGGAGCAGGGCCGCCACGTTGGTCAAGGGACCGGTGGGGACCAGGGTCACGGGCTCGTCGCTCTCCTCGATGATCTTCTCCATGAGGGCGGGAGCGTCCAGCTCGCAGGGGGCGAAGTCGGGCTCCGGCAGCACCGGGCCGTCGAGACCGCTCTTGCCGTGGACCGTGGGCACCACGATGGGCTCCGCCACCAGGGGCCGTGGCCGGCCCACGCCGAAGGGGGCGTGGCAGCCGATGAGGGTGCAGATGCGGAGGGCGTTGTAGGTGGTCTTCTCGATGGTCTGGTTGCCGCACACGGAGGTGACGGCCTTGATGTCGAGAAGGGGACTCGCATTGGCCAGGACCCAGGCGATGGCGTCGTCATGGCCCGGGTCGCCGTCCAGTATCACAGGGATGGGTTTCCTGACTTGCTCCATCCTACGCCGCCGCCTTCTTATGCTCTTTCTTCTCCTGGCGGGCGTGGATCTTCCGCGCCTTATTGTAGGTGGAGGCAGCGTAGATGGTGATACCGAGGATGGTCACCACGTAGGGCAGAGCGTCCACCAGCTGAGCCGGCAGATTAGTGCCCTTTACGTAGGTGGCCAGGGCCTGGGCGAAGCCGAACAGCAAGCTGGAGAGCATGACGCCCAGCGGCTCGCCACGGCCCATGGCCTGGGCCGCCAGGGCGATGAAGCCGCGGCCCGCGATCATGCCCTTAGAGAACATGGCCATATAGGACATGGACATGTAGGCGCCGGCCATGCCGCAGAGGAGACCGCAGATGATGAGGGAGACGTACTTGATCTTGTACACGCCCACGCCCACGGAGTCGGCGGCGTGATCGTTCTCGCCCACCGCACGGATCCGGATGCCAAGGGGGGTCTTGTAGAGCAGGATCCAGATGAGCAGCACGCAGAGGAACGCCACGTAGGTCAGGATGGACTGGTTGGTGAAGAAGATCTCGCCGATGACGGGGATCTTGGAGAGCAGGGGGATGGTGACCCGGGGGAGGTGCCACGCGCCCATGACGGTCTGGGTGTCGGACTTGGCGCCGGTCAGCAGGTACAGGAGCAGCACCGCGCCGCCTTCGCCCAGGGTGTTGACGGCGATACCGCAGAGGATGATGTCCGTCTTGAACTTGAAGGCGAAGAAGCCGATCATGAGGGAGAGGAGCACGCCCAGGACCATAGCGCCCAGGACGCCCACCATGGCGCTGCCGCTCTTCCAGGCGCAGGTCACGGCGATGAGGGCGCACAGGGACATGGTGCCCTCGAGACCGATGTTGGACACGCCGGCCTTGGCCGTGACGGAGGCGGCGAGAGCCGCGAACAGGATGGGCACGCAGATACGGATGATGGAAGCAGCGAAGGAAACGCTGAAGATGGAAGAGAGGACGTTAGACATTCTCTACCCCTCCTTTCTTGGCGGCCGCGGCCGCTTTCTGGGCCAGCTCCTTTTCCGTCTCGCGGACCACCAGCTTCTGCCGGAAGCCGGAGAGGAACTGCTCCGCCGCGAAGAACAGGAAGATGACCACGGAGATGATGTCCATCATCTCGGCGGGCACGGTGGTCCAGGTGTTCATGAGCTCGCATCCGTACTGGAGGTATGCTACGAAGAAGGCCGCGATGGGGATGAAGATGGGGTTATTGGAAGCGAGGATGGCCAGGGTGATGCCGGACCAGCCGTAGCCGGTGAGGGCCGTCCAGCGGTATTGCTGGTAGTAGCCCAGCTGCTGGACCACGCCGCCCATGCCGGAGAGGACGCCGCCCACCACCTGGCAGAGGACGATGATGACGCCCACCTTGATGCCGGAGTACATGGAGAACTCCTTGTTGATGCCCACCATGCGGATGGCATAGCCCCAGCGGGTCCGATAGAGGAAGAACCAGCACAGCACCGACATGGCGAGGGCGATGAAGATGCCGTAGCTCACCTGGGTGCCTTCAAACACCTTGGGGATGATGGCGGAGTCCAGGAAGGACTTGGTCATGGTGGCGCCCTTGGTGCGGTCCGCGAAGTTGTGGTTCAGGAACTGGAGGGACACGTCCAGGATGATGTAGTTGAGCATCAGGGAGACCACCATCTCGGAGACCCCCCACTTGGTCTTGAGGAAGCCGGGGATCAGCATGATGAGACCGCCCACCAGAGCGCCCGCCAGCACGCAGACGATGGTGTGGAGCACCGTGGGCATGGGGCAGTAGATGGCGATCAGGGCCCCCACGAATCCGCCGGCGGTGATGCAGCCCTCGCCCGCCAGGTTGAACTGGTTGGCGGAGAACATGATGCAGGTGGCAAGGCCAGTGAACGTGATGGGGATCATGTACGCCAGCACGATGCAGATCCGGCTCCAGCTGGTGGCGGGCACCACCAGCAGGTACCGGAGGGCCACCAGGGGCTCGTCGGTGCTGAGGAAGATCAGCACCAGGGCCACCAGAAAGGCCACCAGCAGCGCCGCCGCGCCCCGGACGAAGCCAAACAAACGTAAGCTCTTACTCTTCATGGACGACCCTCCTTATTTCCTCCTCGCTCATACGCTTGAGACCGAGCATGTATTCGCCCATCTCCATATCGTCCAGCTTCCTGGTGTCCTCGTAGTAGGCCGCGATCTCGCCGCCGTGGAACACCACCAGGCTGTCGGAAAGCTCGATGACCTCGTTGAGGTCGGCGGATACCAGCAGCACCGCCGCGCCGGCGCGGGAAAGCTCCACCAGCTTCTTGCGGATGAACTCCGTGGCGCCCACGTCGATGCCGCGGGTGGGCTGGTCGGCGATGATGAGCACGGGATCGGAGGAGAACTCCCGGGCCACGACCACCTTCTGGATGTTGCCGCCGGAGAGCATCTTCACCTGCTGCTGGGGGGACTTGCAGAGGACCTGATAGTCCTTCACCAGCCGCTCGCTCTCGGCGTGGATGGCCTTCATATTGAAGAGGGGCCCGTTGTTGAACGCCTTCTTGTCGAATCGGTCGGAGATCACGTTCTCCTCGATGCTGGCCGTGTCGGCGATGCCGTAGATCATCCGGTCCTCGGGGATCAGGGAGATGCCCAGATCCCTGAGCTTGTCCTGATGGAGGCCCTGGATGGGCTTGTCGCAGACGGTGACGGAACCGGAATCGGGCTTGGCGAAGTTGAAGAGGATGTCCACCAGCTCCCGCTGGCCGTTGCCTTCCACGCCCGCGATGCCCAGGATCTCGCCCCGGCGGACCGTGAAGGACACTTTGTTCAGCATCTTACGGTTCCAGTCGTTGGTGAATTCGAGATCCTTCACCTTCAGCACCGGCGACCCGGGCTGGGCCTGCTCCTTTTGGACGGTGAGGACCACGTCGCGGCCCACCATCAGGCGGGAGATCTCCTGCTCGGAGGTGTCGGCGGTGTTGTACACGCCCATGGACTTGCCGCCGCGGAGGATGGTCATGCGGTCGGTGATCTCCTTGATCTCCTTCAGCTTGTGGGAGATGAAGATGATGGTGTACCCCTGCTGCTTCAGATTGACCAGCTCCCGGAACAGCTCCACGGTCTCCTGCGTGGTGAGCACGGCGGTGGGCTCGTCCAGGATCAGGATCTTGGCGCCGCGGACCAGGGCCTTGAGGATCTCCACCTTCTGCTTCATGCCCACGGGGATGTCCATGACCTTGGCGTTGGGGTCCACTTCCAAATTAAACTTTTTGCTGTATTCTTCGGTGAGGGCGATGGCCTTGTTGAAGTCCACGAAGAGCTTGCCCTTCCGGGGCTCCATGCCCAGGACCACGTTCTCCGCCACCGTCAGGCTGGGCACCAGCATGAAGTGCTGATGGACCATGCCGATGCCGTGGGCGATGGCCACGGTGGGTGAGGTGAGGGCCACCTTCTCCCCGTTGATGAAGATCTCGCCGTTGGTGGGCTGCTCCATGCCGAAGAGCATCTTCATCAGGGTGGACTTGCCTGCCCCGTTTTCGCCCATGAGAGCGTGGATCTCGCCCTTCCTGACCAGGAAGTCCACCCCCTGGTTGGCGGCGATACCGTTGGGGTAGATCTTGTCGATGCCCCGCATCTCAACGACGTATTCGTTGTTCTGCATCCGCTTTCCCCTTCCTTTTCGTTCTGTCGATATATGACCGGGGCAAACCCTTTGCCCCCATAATCCAAACGGGGGGAGCCGGTTTGGCGGCTCCCCCCTCCCCTTAGCTAATGCCTCAGGACTTGTTCGTTATCTTATTTGGCGCCGGCCTTGACGGAATCCATCAGGGCGTAGTAGTTGAAGTTGGAATCGAACGCGGTGTCGACCTTCACTTCGCCGGAGAGGATCTTGGCCTGGACGGCGTTGACGGCGTCCTGGATCTCCTGAGACTGCTTGGCAAAGTTGCCGGTGGTCACGATGCCCACGCCGCCTTCGCCGAGGCCCAGGTAGGTGCAGGTGCCCCAGAAGGACTTGTCACCCTCGATGTACTTCTTGATGACGTACTCCAGGGAGTTGCCCACGTTCTTGAGGCCGGAGGTCAGGGTGATGGCGCCGAACTTGGCATCCAGCATCTGCTCCTGGTCGGAGTCGACGCCGATGAAGTACACGCCCTTCTCATAGCAGGCTTCCACGGCCGCGGTGCCGGCGTCACCGCCCACACCCCAGACGATGTCCGCACCGGCTTCGATCTCGGCAGCGCCGATCTCCTTGCCCAGAGCGGTGTCGGTGTAGCTGTTGATCCAGCGCCAGTCGACCTTGATGTCCTTATCGATGGACTGGGCGCCCTCGATGAAGCCTACCAAGAAGTCGCAGATGACGGGGGAATCCATGCCGCCGACGAAGCCGAGGATCTTCTCAGCGTTCAGGCCGGGGAGGCCGGACTTGGTCTCCATGAGGGCGGCGTACACGCCCACGAGGTAACCCATGTCGTTCTGGTTGTACTGGATGGAAGCGATGTTGGGCAGGTACTGATCGTTGGCCTTGGCTTCGGTATCATAGATGATGTACATCTGGTTGGGATACTTCTGGGCCACGGGGACCAGGTAGTCGGGCATCTGCCAGGTGCCGCAGACGATGATGTCGTACTCCTTGGAAGCGGATACCTCTTCCACGTAGTTCTGCCAGGTGCTCTCGTCGGTGCCCATCTCGATGGTCTTGTAGTCCACCAGACCGGAGTTCTTCAGAGCGACCATGCCGGACTCGGCGGAGTCGAAGAAGGACTTGTCGCCCAGGTTGCCGTTGACCAGGTTGACGACCTTCAGCTTTTTGGAGCCGGACTCGGTCTTGGTCTCGGTGGCGGTCTCGGTCTTCTTGCAGGCGACGATGGCCAGGACCATCAGCAGGCACAGCAGGATAGCTACGAACTTTTTCATGTTTTTTCCCTTTCTGTTTTTTTATAGTATGCCGCGGGCCTGATCGACCCGCTACACATCGTAGATAAGTGTATCACAGGCGCCTGTCAAAGTCAACAATCATCCCGTCTTCACGCGTCGGCACGGCGTGATTTTTTGTGCAAAAAGAGGAACAGCAACAGGCTCATGGCCACCAGCAGCAGCCCCAGTCCCAGCAGCAGATTCACCCGGCTGTTGCTGCCGGAGCGGATGGACAGCTCCTCGGCGGCCTGGTCGAAACCGGCCCCGAAGGCGGCGGCGTAGGTGCCGTTGGCCGGGTCGGCGTAGGCTTTCTCCAGGCAGGACAGCAGATAGTCCACGTCCTGAGCGGAGAGGGCGCTCTCCTTCCCGGTGCGGGCGGCCAGGTAGTAGGTCCCCTCCTGCCACTCATCGTAGACCACCAGCAGGTGGTCGCCGGAGCCGAAGAGGGCCTCGTACTGGTCCTCCGCGAAGGCGTTCAGCTCCTCCGGGTCCACGCCCCCCATGAGGGTCAGGTAGGGCCTGACGCCGGTGAGCTTCTCGAAGGACTTCATGCCCCGGATGAGGGGCCTGTCCCTTTTGACGATCCCCAGATCATCCTCATACCAGCTGCCGTCCCAGAGGCCGTCCCCCTGGGTCCCATCAGGCTTCTGTCCCCGGCCGAAGGCCACCACCAGGGCCACGATCAGGATCCCCAGGGCCAGCAGCACCGCCCACAGGCCCAGCCGGGGGCCCCTTCTTTTCTTTCGAACGTACCGTTTTGCCATAGGCTATATCGCTCCCATCAGGAATTGCAGGAAAAGGTAGATCAGCGGCGTCGTGACGCAGCAGAGGACGGAGGTCAGGGCCACGCATTCCCCGGCGAGGACGCTGTTCTTGTCGTACTGGACACAGAACATGAGGGGGATGCTGCCCACGGGGAAGCCGGAAGCGAGGACCACCACCACGACGAGCAGAGGGTTCACCGGCAGCCAGAACAGGGCGAGGGCCACCGCCGCCGGCAGCACCAGCATCCGGAGGGCGGAGACCTTGTAGACCATGGGGTCCCGGAGGCCCCCCTTGAGGTCCGCCCGGGCCACCACCGCCCCGGAGATCAGCATGGCGAGGGGGGTGTTCATGTTGCCCAGCTTTTGGAGGGGGGAGGCCACCGTCTCCGGCAGCAGCAGGCCCAGGGAGAAACACACGAGGCCCGCGGCCACAGCCGTCAGGGAGGGGCTCATCAGCCGCTTCACCGTGTTTTTGAACGTATCCCGCTTTCCCGACATGAGGATGACCCCGTAGGTCCACAGAAAAACGTTGAACGCGGTGATCATGGTGGTGAGGAAGAACACGCCCTCGGTCCCGTAGATCCCCGAGATCAGAGGGATGCCGAAGAAGCCCGCGTTGGGAAAGGCGGCGGTGATCAGCCCCACCTCCCGATCCCGGCTGCCCTTCGGAAAGAACAGGTACGGGAGGAGGATCAGGATCAGGAAGGCGAAGAACGCCATGGCGAGGCAGATGAGGAAATCCCTCAGGAGCCCCCGGTCGAAGGTCCGCTGGTAGGCCGTGAAGAGATACACCGGCTGGACCACCTTCAGCAGGAGGCTGGTCAGCTTCTTCTCCGCCGCCTGGTCGATGAGGCCGGCCTTGCCGCACAAAACGCCCACGCCCAGCAGGATAAGGAGGCCCAGGACGGTCTTTACAATGGTCACGATCATGGGGTCAGCGCCCTTTCTCACCGTTTGTTCTCAGTGTACGACCTCGGGCCCTTTCCGTCAACAAAACTTTGCATGAAAACCCACCTGTTTTCACAGTGGGTTCAAAATGATGCGCCATACTGGTGCCATCGAAAAAAGGGTGGATCATTCAAATGAAGGAACGCTTGCGCAGATTCATGGAGGGCCGGTACGGGGCCGACGAGCTGAACCGGTTTTTGACCGTTTGCGGCTGGGTGCTGCTGATCGTCGGCTTCATCCTGTCGGGGATCAGCAACAAGGTCACCGTGGCCGTGGGCTCGATCCTGGTGGCCCTGTCCTGGGCCTTTCTGGTGTTCAGCATCTTTCGGGCCCTGTCCCGGAAGACCCAGGAGCGGGCGTCGGAGAACTACAAGTACTTCGTGTACAAGAACAAAGTCCTGGGCTGGTTCCGAAAGCTGAAAAACCGCTGGCAGGACAGGAAGACCCATCGGTACTTCCGCTGCCCCCAATGCCGCGCCACCGTCCGGGTGCCCAAGGGGAAGGGCAAGATACGGATCACCTGCCCCAAGTGCAGGAACCAGTTTGTGAAAAAAAGCTAAACCTCTTTTGAAATGGCCTCCAGCAACCGTTGCAGGAGGCTTTTGTTTTCCATCTCCGTCACCAGGAGCATGGGTTTGCCGCCGGGGTAGGGTTCCTCCCGAGGGGCGCCAGGGAGCAGGGCCAGGGCCGACTTCGTGGGCTTCACCAAGAGCCGGTCGTCGTAGACCCCGCCCACCAGCTTATTGCGGCAGTAGATCAGATACTCCCCCATCATGGGCCGATACCGGATGCCATCTACCTCTGAGAGCTGCTCCAAAACATATCCTAAATACTCTTTGCTGGACGCCATCACTTGCTCCTTTCCCGCAGGATCTTCTCTGCCATCTTCTCCACCGCCGCTCGGGCCTCCGGGATGGGCAGCAGGGGGTACACGTGGAACATGCCCTCCCCGACGACGAGCTCGCTGTCCCCCGCAGGGTCCAGGCGGGCGAAGAGCTTCACGCTGTCCGGGTTCAGGATCTCCCGGGTGCCGCAGAAGACGGTCACGTGGTTGAGGCCCTCCACAGACCCGTAGGCGGGGCTGACCCGAGGATCCCGGGGATCGGCCGCCCCGGCCCAGCACCGGCCGCAGACCCGGTGGCTCGTGGCGAGCCAGGGGTCCAGGGATATGAAGTCCGCCACCTCCTCGTCCGGAATGGTCACGTCCATCCAGGGGGACAGAAGGATCAGCTCGTCCGGGGCCCGCTCCCCCCGTTTGTTCAATTCCAGGGCCAGGGCCGCGGCGAGGCCGCCCCCCGCCGAATCCCCCATGAGGATCAGCTTCCGGTCCGGGCACGCCCGGGCATATTTTTGATACACGGGCAGGATCAGCCGGAAGGCTTCCTCCACGGAGCCGTAGGGGGCCAGGCGATAGTCCGGCGCCACCAGGGTGGCCCCGGTCCGGTCCATGAGCATCCTCATGAGCCGCCAGTGGAAATAGGAAAAGCCGTGGACGTAGGACCCTCCGTGGCAGTAGAAGATCACGGGGCCCTCCCCTGCCTCCCGGAAGTAAAACACCCCTCCGTCCGGCCCGTCCTCCCGACGGCCGCCCATGGCTTTGGGCGCTTTGCCGGGCTTCTCCGGGCGCTTCCGCAGGAGCTTCAGCAGGGCCTCGAACTCCCCCTCCGTGGGCTTGGGCTGCAGGCGGAAGTACAGCTCCGCCACGTGATTCATACAACTGGTGCCCATATATCCTCTCTTTCTCGAAAAAAAGCGCCGGGAACCAGGCCCCGACGCCGAAAGTCGTTCTGTCAGTTATAAATGCGGTAAGCCATCAGGAAGTGGTTCTTCCAGTAGCTGCCGGAGGTGACGGTGGTGGTGATGCGGACCTTGCCGGCGCTGGAGCTGGCGTCGATCATCTTGCCGCTGCCCAGGTAGATGCCCACATGGCCCGTGTCCGCGGAGTCGCCCCGGAACACCAGGACGTCGCCCCGCTTGATGTCGCTCATGCTGGTGATGCGGGGGTACCGGCTGCAGGTCCGCCAGGCTCGGCTGTTCATGTAGCCGCCGCTGAAGCCCGCCTGCTTCATGCACCAGTAGACGAAGCCGGAGCAGTCGAACTTGTTGGGGCCCTTGGCGCCGCCGGAGTAGGGGCAGCCGATCTTGCTCTCCGCGATGGAGATCAGCTTCTCCACGCCGGTCTTGTTGGTGCTGGTGGAGCTGCTGCCGGAAGAGCTGGAACCGGAGCCGGAGTTGCCGCCCGGCTTGGTGGTCTTGGTGCTGCTGCCGGACTTGGCGGTGGCCTTGGCGGTAACTTTGGGCTTGGCCGTAGCCTTGGGCGTGGGGCTGGGGGTGGGCTTGGCCTTCCGGGCGGAGGAGCTGTTCAGCTTCTCCAACGTCTTCGGGCCCACGGTGCCGTCGGCGCTGAGACCGTTGCGGCGCTGGAACTCCTCCACGGCCCGCTCCGTGGCGTCGCCGAAGTAACCGGTGACCTGGGAATTGGTGTGCAGATACCCCAACTCCTTCAGCCGCTTCTGGACCGCCTTCACGTCGGAGCCCTTCATGCCCAGCTTCAGGGTGTAGGACTTGGCGTTCTTGGAGTCGATGGCGGACATGGTGGTGGGGCCAAGGCAGCCGTCGGGAGTCAGGTCGTTGTTGTCCTGGAACTTGCGGATGGCGTTGATGGTGTCGTTGTCCATCTTGCCTTTCACCTTATAGTCTATAGCCAGGTACCCCAGCTTTTTCAACTTCTGCTGATAGGCAGCGATGGTGTCGCTGACCTCGCCCTTGGTGTAGAAGTTGCCCACCACCTCGTCGGAGTAGAGGGCGTCCACGGTGTCGTGATCCACCCGGCCGCTGTCCACCAGGGCGTTGGCCTTCTGGAATTCCACCACGGCGGCCTTGGTCTTCTCCCCGAAGGTGCCGGTGATGGAGCTCTTGCTGAGATATCCCAGCTCGTAGAGACGGTTCTGGACGTCGGTGACGTCGTCGCCCTCGTCCCCCTCCTGAAGGACGCAGAACTCCACGCCTTCGTTCATGAGGAGCAGCCAGGTGTCCTCTCCCAGCTGTCCGTCGGCCTTCAGGTCGTTATGCTGCTGGAAGCGGGTCAGCGCTGCGGCGGTGATGCCGCCGAAGTGCTCCGTGGGCTCGTCGCTGTCCATGTAGCCCAGCTCCATGAGCCGGGTCTGGACCAGGACGATGGTGGGGGAATCGTCCCCCTTCTTCAGCACGTCGCCCTGCATGGGCTCGGGCACGGGGGTGGGCGTAGCGGGGACCTTGGTGGGGGCCGCGGTCTCCTCCACCACCGGCAGGGTGTTGGCGTCGGGGGTGGATTCCACCAGCTTCATGGCGGAGCGGGACACGCTGGCGCTGACCATGAGGGCGATGATGAGCAGCACCAAGGAGCCACTGACCGCGCCGATGCCGATCTGCATGGCCTTGTTGAGGCCCTTGAACCGGGCGGCCAGATAGGCCAAGCCCTGTTTGATCTTGTCGCCCAGGAAGAGAAAGCCGGGCTTCATGAGAGCCCACAGCTTCTTAATGAAGGGGCCTGCCACCTTCCAGAAGGCTTTGGCGGCCACGGCGATGGCGTGGGCCACGACCTTGCAGACGTGGGCGATCTTCCGGCACACGGGACCGATGACGGCCCAGATCTTCAAGAAGAAGGCGGCCACGTCGTCGAAGGCGCTGCGCAGGGTCCGGCAGAACTTGTTCCGCCGCTCGATGAACTTCCTGCGGGCCGGTTCGGTCCTGAGGTACGCCCGGCGCAGGGCGTCCCTGAGGCCCTGGAAAGGCTTTTTTCCGCCCTTCCGGTCCTGCTCCGGTCCGTCCTGTTTCGGGTCAGCGACCACTTTTTCCCTGGTTTCCTGGTCCATACCGATACTACCTCTATATATGCCCCCAGTATTCGTTATCCTGATTGTACCTGAGCCGCCCGCATATTTCAACCGTTTCGGCCCCCCGTGGTGCGAAAAAACCGTGTCCGAAGTGTAAATTCTCTGATGCCGGGCCCACAATGTGGCAGAATTGGCACATTATGGGGAAAGGAATTGTTTTTTGCGGGGGAGATGGTATACTTATTTATATAGTATCCACCGGGAGGGGCCTATGGAAAACAACGAGACCAAGAAAAAGCTGCGCTCCGCCGCCATCAAGGCTGCGGGGACGGTGACCGCCGCCGGCATGCTCCTCAACGCCACGGTGGATTCGGAGGACCTGTTGACCTCCCCGGAGCAGAAGGCCGAGAGCGCCAGCTCCGCCCACGTCCAGCACGGCAGCGCCCCCGTCTACACCGTAAAGAGCACCAAGGCGGAGCCCACCCGGGCCCCCGCCAGGGCGGAGCTCCTGCGGGAGAAGATCGTCGCTCTGCACCCGGCGGTGAAGGGCCTGGTGCTGTTGCCCCTCTGGACCGTCGGCGCCATCGCCAACTACGCCCTGTCCATGCTCCTCAGCCTGTTCGTGAAGGTCTTCGGCGGGTCCATCCTCACGTTCCTGTTCCAGTTCGCCCTGATCTTCGGCCTCTTTGCCCTCGCTTTGAAGCTCCTGTTTCCCGATAAAAAGCTGAAGGACCTGCTGACCAGGAAGAACCTCCTTTGGATGGCTATTTGCGCCCTGGTCCTGACGGCGGCGGACATGATCCTCAAGACCTGGTACGAGCCCTACGCGAAGATACGGGCCCTGATCCTCCTCGTCCTATCCCTCATCCTCCTGTCCCTCCTTGCCTGGCGCATCCTGTATAAAAGGAAGAAGCCTGAGCCGGAGCCTCAGGCGGTCACCTACGAGATCGTATAGTATTACAATGAGAAAGGAGATCGGCGGACGCCGATCTCCTTCGTTTTACCGCTTGTTGGAGTTGCGCCAGATGTTCTGCTTCTCGGCCGCGGCGATGAGCTCCTCCCGGTAATCGGGGTGAGCGAGATCCACCAGCATGGCCGCCCGCTCCCAGGTGGTCCGGCCGACGAGATTTCGGACGCCGTACTCCGTGACCACGTAGTAGGCTTCGCTCCTGGGCGTGGTGACGATGTCGCCGCCGAAGTGGGGCACGATGCGGGAATGCATCTGTCCGTTCTTGTCGGTGAAGGTGGAGGTGAGACAGATGAAGGCCTTGCCGCCCCTGCTTTTCGCCGCGCCGGTCATGAAGTCCAGCTGGCCGCCGGTGCCGGAGATGTGGCGGGTGCCGGAGCTCTCCGAGGACACCTGGCCATAGAGGTCCACGGAGATGCAGTTGTTGATGGCTACCATGTTGTCGATGGCGCCGATGAGCTCCGGCGAGTTCACGTATTCGAGGGGACAGACCGACAGGCCCGGGTTCCTATCCAGCCAGTCATACAGCTTCTTCGTGCCGAAGGCCATGCCGTACATGCCCTTGTTCCGATGCACGTTGTTCCGGGCGTTGGTCAGCTTCCCGGCGGCGTAGAGGTCGTAATAGGCGTCGGAACAGAGCTCCGTGTGCATGGAAAGGTCCTTGAGGTCGCTGTTGGCCAGCATGTTGCCCACGGAGTTGGGCATGCTGCCGATGCCCAGCTGCAAACAGGCCCCGTCCTGGATGTAGGGGACGATGCTGGCGGCGATCTTTTTGTCGAGGTCGCTGGGCTCCTGGATGGGCAGCTCGAACAGGGGCCCGTGCTCCCCCTCCACCACATAGTCCACCTGGGAGATGTGGACCACCTCGTCGAAGCCGCCGCAGAGCCAGGGCAGATGCTCGTTGACCTCCACGATGACCAGATCCGCCTTGTCGAGGATGCCCTTGCTGACGCCGGTGGAGCAGCTCAGATTGAAATAGCCGTGCTTGTCCATGGGGGTCACGCTGACCATGGCCACGTTGACGGTGAGGAAGTGGGTATAGTAAGGCACCACGTTCCGGAAGACCATGGGGATGAAGTTGCAGAGGCCCTTATCGCAGAGGCTCCGCTCGTAGCCGGAGCAGTGCCAGGAGTTGTAGACGAAGTGCTCCCGGGTGGGGTCGCACTCCACGGTCTCCAGCCGGTTGAAGATCAGGTTCCCCCGGATCTTCACGTCGAAAAGCTCGTCCCGGCGCTTGCTGAGGGCTCTGTCCAATAGAATAGGGAAGCCCAGCTGGGAGGTGTAGTCGATCCAGTCGCCGCTCTTCACGCACTGGACGGCTTCCTCGGGGGTGCGGAGTTTGCTTCTATACTCGCTGTAGAAGTCCATGGGCGCTCTCCTTTTGTATGTAGTGGGGTGAGACCCCTTCCGCCTCGCAAGCTCGGCACCTCCCCCATTTTCCATAGGAAAACAGGGGAGGCTTTTGGCGCGTATAAGCCTCCCCTGTTTTGCCCGCAGGCAAAATGGGGGAGGTGTCTGCGAAGCAGACGAAAGGGGTAGCCTCCCCTGTGCGTCAGCATGGGGG
>LXOW01266916.1_pt2 | contig 29512 bp, 24 predicted proteins | sample 1368591 | NCBI WGS metagenome assembly LXOW01 (sample SAMN04884650, study PRJNA319009) | bovine gut metagenome | isolation source: Cow rumen | host: Bos taurus | place: Italy: Legnaro (PD) | collected 2014-07-09
CATCCGGAACCGCAAGGCTGCCGTGGCAATCTATGTGGCACACCGGTACCGTAATCAAGGTGTAGCACGTGAGGCACTACGAAAACTCAAATCGTATGTTGCTAATATTCTGACTTTTCGATTTTTGTACGCTTTTGTCCGAGAGGATAACCAAGTGTCCTTGAAACTGTTTCAATCCGCTGGATTTCAGAATGTTGCATGCCTTCCGAACTGGGTGAACGAAGGAAATATTTTCGTATTGCAAACTGTACTTTAAAGGCGCTTATTCTTACAAATTATAAATAAGAAAAAAGTGTTGTACAGCATAAAATGCCCTTTTTTGCCCTCTTACTATGAAAATATGCGAATGCCCCTAAAAACCTGCCTCATTCGCACTGTTATAAATCAGTTAGTTGAATGATGATAACTTTTGAAAATAGTTGAATATCAGTTGTCAGCGCGTAACTAATTGAAATGATAGGGGGTTAGCAAATTGTCAAAATCCGTCACTCGCGGAAATTTGCAAATATCAAAAAAAAATTGTACCTTTGCATTGGTTTTCGGAGAATGAACTCCGATTTCTTTTGCGCCTTATGGAGAAAAATGTACAACAATTATGGACCGAATGTCTGCACATTCTGCGTGATAACCTCACGCCGACTGTGTTTACTACATGGTTCGCTCCCATACAGGCGCTCAGTTTTGAAAACAACATACTTGTCCTGCAAGTCAAATCGCAGTTCATTGTCGAGTATATCGAGGAGAATTACCTTACCTTGCTGTCCAAAGTGCTGTTCCGCATGTTCGGTCCGCAAACGCGGCTGGAATATCGCGTTCAGCTGGACTCGCACACGAACGCGGGCGTGAATATACCTTCTGATGTATCACAGGCGCCTGTCGTTCCTGCTATGCTCGTACAGCAACCTGATCTGAAAGACGAACCGGACTTCAACAGCCAGCTCAATTCCACCTATACCTTTGAGTCGTTTGTACAGGGTGACTCCAACAAACTGGCGCGTACGGTGGCATTGTCAATAGCTGCACAGCCCGGACGGACAAGTTTCAATCCGATGTTCATCTACGGTGGAAGCGGAGTAGGCAAGACTCACTTGGCTAACGCCATCGGCAACGAGGTGAAGCGCCTGATGCCGCAGAAGCGTGTGCTGTATGTTTCGGCGAACACGTTCCAGCTGCAGTACCAGGATGCCGCCACGCATAACCATATACCTGACTTCCTGCTGTTCTACCAGACGATAGACGTGCTCATCGTGGATGATATCCAGTATATTGCGGGCAAGCGCGCCACACAGGACACGTTCTTCCATATATTCAACTATCTGCAGCAGTCCGGCAAGCAGATCATACTCACTTCCGACAAGGCGCCCAAAGACCTGCGCGACCTGGAGGAGCGTCTGCTCAGCCGATTCAAATGGGGACTGGCGGCAGAGATGACCAAGCCGGATTACGAACTGCGCAAGAATATTCTGCTCAACAAGATGCATCGTGACGGTATAATCCTGTCAATGCCGGTTGTCGAGTTCATTGCTAACAATGTCCGCGACAATGTCCGTGATCTGGAAGGCGTTCTTGCCGCACTGCTGGCATATTCCACGCTTGCAGACAAGGAGATTGACATGCAATTGGCGGAAGAAGTGGTCGGCCGCATCGTGGAGATCAAACCTCGTGAGCGGAACTTGTCGGATATCACCGATGCCGTATGTGAGGAGTTCTGCGTATCACCGGAGGCACTGCACTCGCAAAGCCGTTCGCGTGAGGTCGTACAGGCACGTCAGGTAGCTATGTACCTTGCCAAGCAATATACCGTACTGTCCGTTTCGGATATCGGCCGCCATCTGGGCAACCGCACACATGCGACAGTTGCACATGCATTGGAAGTGCTTAACGCTGCGCTGAAGACCGATGTCGTGCTCGGACAGCGTATGCGGCATATCGAGAACCAATTGGCCGGATAACCGACTTTCCCATGAATAATCCTATTGACATTGAACAGCGCGTGCTGCGTGCGCGCGAATTGTTCCTCAGCGGTTACAACTGCTCGCAGGCAGTCTTTATCGCCTTGGCGGATATCTATGACATTCCCGATACACAAGCAGCACGTCTGTCTGCGTCGTTCGGCGGCGGAGTAGGCCGTCTGCGCGAGATGTGCGGTGCTTGTTCGGCTATGGTTCTGTTGGAAGGCATGCAATCCGGCGCCACGGACGGAGCGGATGCCGAAGGCAAGCAGGCGAACTACAGGAATGTGCAGGCGCTTGTGCATCGTTTTGCCGATCAGAACGGCTCCTATCTCTGCCGTGAACTGCTGCAACTACGCAAAGATGCTCCTACGCCTCCGGTTCCGGATGAACGTACGGCCGAGTATTACCGCCAGCGTCCGTGTTTGCGCATGGTTGAGTCCGCTACGCGCATCTATTGCGAGCGGTTGCAAGGTGCACTTGGCAATTGATTCGAATAATCCCTAAAAAATAGGCTGCATGGCGCGATAATTTGCATTTGTCAGATTTTTGTCGTACTTTTGCAACCGCTTTGCGTGAAAAGCGAGTCTCCCTAGCTCAGTTGGTAGAGCAACTGACTCTTAATCAGTGGGTCGAGGGTTCGAGTCCCTCGGGGGACACCACAAAAAAGGCTAACCGGTTGAAGGTTAGCCTTTCTTCTTTGTCTTTATGATGCGATAATCGTTCCGGATTGTCTGTGTATTCTGTCAGTCTGTCCAGCGTGAAGAGGTACGGATGATGGTTGAATCGGCGTGCTGATCTGCAGCCAGGNNGACACAAAGAGTGCTGATCTTTCAGCACTCTTTTCGTATGTATATATCCTTTCCATATTTTTTGAGATTTTCAGGATTGTTCTGGTTTCAATATTTTGTGCAATTGTAGGGTAGGGTGATTTCCATTCAATTCTCGCGAAAAGTGCACCTAAATCGTCATGTCAAAATCACAAATGTATAATATTCTGTTGTGAAATTCACAATAGTTTTGAATGGTAAATTTACAAACCAAAACACATTTACCTGTAACCTGCATTTACAACGCAAAACCGCCTTACGACACTGCTAAAACCTATATAAAATGTTCCACGCCACGTGCTATAATAATCGTAAATCATTGATAATTATTTAAATTTGCAGTTACTTAAAGTATTAGTTTGTGTATATGTTGAAAAATGAGCAATGCTGCAGATTTTGCAGTGTTTTATTCTGTAACATTTTGCAAATAGCACATAAAGTTATGTTTACGTGGATTACTTAATGTATTTTGCGTGATGTGTAAAGCGCTTACTATCTGCCATTTAGTGGTTTTGGCGCAAATCGCCACTTCTGTTTCAAAGTTTTGAATTGTGAATTTTGAATGTATAAAACTTTTCTCGGATAAAATTTGCAAATGTGAAAAAGTTTTCGTATCTTTGCATGGAATTTGAGAGCAACCGGGTGCTCAAATTAGTGCAAAATTGTGTAACTTTTACGAGAATTGTGTGAAATGGACGAACGTGAACGATTAGCCAAAATAATCGAATCTGAGAAAATGACAGCAAAGCAGTTTGCAGAGGAGATTAATGTGTCCGCAGGGACAATATCGAATATCTTAGGTGGCAGGAACAAGGCCAGTGCGGATATCTATGTGCGTATATTGAACCGTTTCCGCACAATCAGTTCGGACTGGCTGCTGCTGGGCACAGGCAGTATGTACCGCCCTAACGGTGGTGTAACGCAGTCAACACTGTTTGGTGATATGCGTCCGCTGGATGCCGAGCCGGCAGATAAACAGCCGGAAACGTATATCCCGCAACCTGCTCCCCAACCGGTGCAGGCTCCTAAACAAATATCCAGAATAATTATCTATTATACTGACGGCACGTACGAGGAGCGGTAAAGCAAGCCGTTTTACTTGCTCTTACCGGTCTCGACTTTGATTAGCGCCTTGGGCTTCTGTTCCAGCAGAGGAGTAGCCAGATGGTCAAATTCCTCTTCAAACTCCCAGTTGGCGCGTAATGTCAGCTTTTTCGGGAAATAATATACAGGTTCAGGCTGGTGCTTCAGCATCCAGTCGCCTGTTGTCCATTCATTGTTACCGTCATAATCGATGTACATGCGTACGTAGAAACTCTTTGCCTCAAGGTACTTGAACACCGTACCTTTGGGCTCGGCTGACAGTTCGCGTATGACATTGTCCTTGTCGTCAAGAATCTGTATGCGGGCACGCGCATCGAAATGCGTCAGACGGATGGTGAGCGTTGAATACTCGTCCTGTGAGCGCAATCTGCAATCCGCCTTGAACTGGTTGTTCGTCACGCCGTATATATCATGCATCGCCCCGGAATCGATGCGCAGCACATAGCTGTGCTCCGGCTGCAGCTTGGCATGGATGATGAACCGCTGGCTGATAGAGTCCGTCGCCTCCAGTTCGAAAGCCACAGGCTGCAGCAGTGTATCGACTTTCTCAAACAGATGTATGCTGTCCTGAATATAATCCTTCAGCGGCGTGGCCGTGGTCCACTCGAGCGAACGGTAAATGTCAAATTTATTGGACGCATTGCTCTTGATCTCCACTTTGCGGTTAGCAGCCTTGCGCTGCTTGGCCTCCAGGGCCCGCTGTGACATGCGCGGACGGCGGTAGATGGCTTGAACCGTGTCGGTTGTATCCACCAACTGGAAGAGCGAGTCGGACATCTTGTAGGTCATCAGAAAACGCAAGGTGTCCATGCTGATTACCATCGAGTCTGTGAGCCAATAGGTGATAGTGTCTTTCGTCGGGTTGGTCTGACAGAGCATATATTGTGTAAAGTCCACCCATGTGGAGTCTTGCTGCGTACTGTCAGACGGATCAGGCGTTGCGCTGCCTGATTCAGGCGGCAAGGCGACAATCCTCGGCAGGTCTTCTTGCGGTGCGGAGAAAAGCAGGGTGAAGTAATGCTGCTCTTTCTCACGCAGGGCGCGGATGAAGTAGTGGCGTTTCTTGTTCTCGGTAAACAGACGCAGCAGAATGGTGTCCGGCACATGATACCAGGCGCTGTCGCTGTCGCAGGCGAGCGTAGGTGAGAACACCTCATCAGTGAACGCCAGCGCTTCGGATGTCTGGTATCGGTAATCCTTGCTCACATCGCGCAGGGCGTAGATGCGGTAGTTGCCGCCACGCATGTTCAGTACGCCGAACTGACCGGTGGAATCGCTCTTGGCGATACGGGTGAACGGCAGTGCTGCAAACGCGCTGTCATGCAGATTGTCGTGTACGCCGACTATCACGCCCTGTACAGGGTTCAGGTTCTCGGCATTGATGACCTTTCCGAACATAGCCAGTGTATCAATATGTTCGCCTGTGGCAAACGAGAACGAGTAGTTGCCAAGAGGCATCTTCTCGTTGTTGTCGCAGATCGCCCGTCCGAAATCTATCGTGTAGGTCGTGCTGTCAACAAAATCCTCCTCAAAGGTAACGGTCACTTTCTTGCCTACGGCCTTGACTACCGGCGGTGTCTGTTGCGGCGGAGAGATGAGCACGTTCTCCGACACATTATCCAGCTGCACATACTCGTCAAACTGCAGAACAATCTGTTTGCCCGTGAAGTTGCATGTGCCGTTCTCCGGCGTTTCGCGCAGCAGGGTAGGCGGAATACTGTCTTTCGGTCCGCCTTGCGGTCCTGAACCGCGGTTGGCGCAGCCCATTAGTATGCTAAAGGCGCAAACCCAGCCTACGAAAAATACGATACGATAATATATTCGGTTTGTATTCATCCGTCTTTGTTCTTTGCTCTTTCCGCGAAACGGTCTTTATTCTTTTCCCAGTACCTCCAGTGCCTTGTCTAACTCCTCATCATGCTTGAGCATGTACTCCGTACGGCCGCGCTGGTAGTAGTAGCGGCCGATGATCTCCGCCTCCAGCATCTCGCACACCTCTGCCTTATGACGTTGGATAGCCTCGCGGAACGACGGCTGCAGTTGCGGTCCGAAAGCCTTGAGGGCTGCTATGGTGGTGGAGTCCAGGTCTTCGTGCTGTGCCATCTCCAGCATCTCATTGAAGTACTTGCTTGTTTCGGTCTCGTACTTGAATCCTTCCTCGTCCAGGAAGGCGCAGAAGTCCTCGATGTCCGCATCGGTCAGTGCAAACTCCTTGACCGGTGCAATGCTCGGATGGGCTATACGGTAGCGTGTTACGTAATCGAAGAACAGCTGCTTGGTGTACAGCGTGTAGCTGATATCCACCTTCCGCGTGCTGTCCGGCATGACTATATCCGGCAGAATACCTCCGGTGGTGTCTTTCTCCGCCTTGCCCTGATGCTTGCTGTAGTCTATCGCCTGGATGCAACGGCCCGAAGGCAGGTAGTACTTGGCAGTGGTCAGTTTGACGTAACCGTCATACGCCACTTGCCGTACGCTTTGCACCAGTCCCTTGCCGAACGTGCGCTCACCAATCAGTTTGGCACGCTTCAGGTCCTGCAGGCTGCCGGCAACGATCTCTGATGCCGAAGCGCTGTTATGGTTCACCAGCAGCACCAGCGGCAGGTCCGGATAAGCCGCCTCCTGCGTGGTGCAGTAGATGCGTTCCGCCTGTTTGGTGCGGCCGCGTGTGGAAACAACCGTCTGACCTTTCTTTACAAACAGATTGACTATCTTCACCGCCTCGTCGATGATGCCGCCGCCGTTGTCGCGCAGGTCAAAGACTAACGCCTTTGCACCCTGCTGCTTGACCAGTTCGTCCAATGCCTTGCTCACATCATCCGCCGAGTTCTCAGTAAACTCGTTGAACGAGATGTAGGCGACCTTGTCATTGAGCATGCCGTAGTAGCTGACCGGCGGCAGTTTGATCTCCTCGCGTTCCAGCGTGAACTCCAGCGGTTCGGGGGTACCGTAACGCTGCACCTTGATCTTTAGGGTGGAGTGCGGTGTGCCGCGTAGCTGGTCGCTGACCTCCGATACGGTTTTGTCAGCCATCTTCTTGCCGTCAATCTCCAGAATACGGTCACCTGGCAGCAGACCGGCTTTCTGTGCGGGCATGCCTTCGTACGGCTCGGAGATAATCACGTACTTGGCGGCCTTCTTGTCTTTCTTGCCGGCTTTGGTGCTGTCGGTTTTCTCCTCGCGCTGCTGCACGATTGCGCCTATACCGCCGTACTTGCCGGTGGTCATCATCTTCAGTTCCTTGTCCTTGTCCTTGGGGTAATACACCGTGTACGGATCAACCTGCCGGAGCATCTGGTTGATGGCTGTTTCCGTCATTTTCTCGTAGGGTAGGGTATCCACATAACTCATATCAAGCTGACGAAGAACGTCGCTGAAAACCGTAACGGATTGTTCGGCGCGCGCAGACTTGCTCTGAGCGGTGACAGACAAAGAAATGCCGGTGAGGCAAATGATGGTTAATAGTATTCTGTGAGTCGTGTTCATAGGTCTTATTTTGCTATTAGTTTGCTTGTGTCAGCGCCGTGCTTTTGGAGGTCACGCACCAGTGACGAACTGATATATCCGTATTCCGGACGTGTGAACAGAACGACGGTGTCTATACCTGCCAGTGCACGGTTGGCATCCGCCATCTGACGCTCGTACTCGAAGTCCGCCACCGTCCTCACGCCGCGCAGCAGAACGTTTGCGCCAATCTCTCGTGCGTAGTCCACGGTCAGCGAGTGATACACCTCCACGCGTACCCGCGGTTCACCGGTATAGACGGCACGTATGGCCTGCAGACGCTCGTTGATATCCGCAGACGGTTTGTCCTGGTTCTCGCCAATGGCTATCACCACCTCGTCAAACAGTTCCAATCCGCGTTTGACTATATCCGCATGTCCGATAGTAAACGGATTGAATGTCCCTGCAAAAAGTGCTCTTCTCATACAAATCTTCAAATCTTCAAATTCTCAAATCTCCATTGCCTTCCTATAGTTCTGCACCTGTACGTCGTACATGTCATGAAGCTTCTCCATCAGGAACGCCTCGTCCTTGTTCGGCAGATTGATCTTTTCCAGTTGTCCGCGCAGGTACGCCTCGAACTTCTCGCCGCGCTCGTAGAGTTCGTAACCCTGGTGAATGTGCTTGTCAATCATGTTGCACACCAGCTGTATCTGCTCGTTGCGCGGCAGGTTGAGCACTTCCGGCTGCTTGGCAATCAGTTCGTCAATCTCGGGATTGATACTCGGCGTCAGACGATATACTACACGGCCTTTCTGTCCCTCAATACCCACCTGCATGCTTATCAGGTCATCTTTCCGGCTCTTCTTCCACTGCGGATTATCGCGCACCAGCTGCATCTCGCGTGCTTTCAGGTAGTCGCACGGGTCGTACTCGTAGTTGATGGACACCGGGCAAATGTTCAGCAGTTTGACAGCCTCGAAGAAGTTGTCGCTGTCCAGGGTCAGCATCTTCAGTACGGCGGGTTGCGTCACGTCGTTGCCGTCCTTGGCACGTCCCTGACGGTGAGCCAGCCAGATAGATTTGCCTTTACGGCGTAGCATCTGAATGTATTCCGACAGCAGTTGTGAGTTGGCCAGCTGTTCGCGTGGCGACACGTTGCGTATCACGACAAAGCACCGCTGTGACCTTACGAACGGTTCTATCCACCACTTGCCGAACAGGTTGTTGCCTATGCCTATGTACGGCCGGATGCAGTACTTCATCCTGAGCCGTTCGCTCAGCCATGCCGAGTCCATGCATATGTCACGATGGTTGGTCATGAAGAACGCACCGTGCTGTATGTCCTGTTCAATCTGCTTGCGGTCACCCAGGTAGGCCAGTTCGACGCCTGTGGTCGTCTTGCGTGCTATGTGCCGCAGAAAGGGCAGGAAGATTATCCAGTCGAATATCGCCTGCAGCCACTCGGTGTGATATGCCCGTATCTTCTTGAATTTGTCCATCGCCTATATACTATAAACTATAAACTTTCGAACTACTCTAAACGCTAAACCCTAAACTCTAATTGCTAAACGCCAATCACGCTCTTATCCAGTGCCGCACAAGCGGCTTCACGGTAGGCAACCATCAGTCCGCCTGTTCCGAGCAGTGTGCCGCCGAAGTAACGCACCACCACCACCAGCACCTGATCCAGATTCCGGGCGTCGATGCTGCGAAGTATGGGCAGACCTGCCGTACCGTGCGGTTCGCCGTCATCTTTCGTGCGCCAGAGGTTCTCGCCGAGGCGGTATGCATAGCATACATGACGCGCATCGTGGTACTTTTTCTTGTACCAGGCGATGCGTTTCTTCGCCTCATCCTCGTCCCGTATGGGCTCGGCAAAAGCGAGGAACTTGCTGCCACGGTCCTTGTATATGCCCTCGGCGGATTGTTGTATCTGTATGCGCTCGGCCATAATGGAGTTACTTCTTCAGGAGAGCAAAGTTGATTACTTCGTCAATATCCTTTACGTAGTGGAACGTCAGCCCGCTTACGTACATCTCGGGTATCTCCTCCACATCTTTCCGGTTGTCCTCGCAGAGCACGATATCCGTTATGCCCGAACGCTTGGCAGCCAGGATCTTCTCTTTCACGCCGCCTATCGGCAGCACCTTGCCGCGCAGGGTCATCTCGCCGGTCATGGCGATACGCGGACGCACCTTGCGGCGTGTGAACGCACTCACCATAGCCGTGGTCATCGTTATGCCGGCCGACGGACCGTCTTTGGGTATGGCGCCTTCCGGCACATGCAGATGCACGCTGTGGGTCTCTATCTCTTTCTGCGGAATACCGAAATGCTCGGCATGCGCCTTGATGTAACCGAGGGCGATTGTCGCGCTCTCCTTCATCACATCGCCCAGATTGCCGGTCAGGGTCAGGGTAGGGGCTTTGGTCTTGCTCAGCGAGGTCTCGATGAACAGTATCTCACCGCCCACGCTGGTCCATGCCAGACCGGTAACCACGCCGTAATAGTTGTTGTTCTCCCACATGTCGCGGTTGAACTTGGGCTTGCCCAGATAGGTCTGTACGTCCTCTTTGGTCAGCGAGCGGTTGTATTCCTCCTCCAGGGCGATCTTTGTCACCACCTTGCGGCAGATGGTGGCTATCTGGCGTTCCAGACTGCGCACGCCGGATTCACGGGTGTAGTGGTCGATTATCTCGCCCATCACCTTCTTGGTTATGCGCAGGTCGGTGGCTTTCAGTCCGTTGTTCTTCAGGCACTTGGGCATCAGGTGGCGTTTGGCTATCTCCTCTTTCTCCTCCTGCAGGTAGCCGGTCATCTCGATGAGTTCCATACGGTCGAGCAGGGGGCGGGGTATGGACTCCAGCGAGTTGGCAGTGGCCACAAACAGCACCTTGCTCAGGTCATAATCGACATCCAGATAGTTGTCGTGGAACGTGCTGTTCTGCTCGGGGTCAAGCACTTCGAGCAGGGCGCTCGTCGGGTCGCCCTTGTAGTCCATGCCTATCTTGTCTATCTCGTCGAGCACGAACACCGGATTGCTGCTCTGCACCTTCTTTATATTGCTGATTATCCGTCCGGGCATGGCGCCTATGTACGTCCTGCGGTGACCGCGTATCTCCGCCTCGTCATGCAGTCCGCCCAATGACACGCGCGCATATTTGCGACCCAGTGCCGTGGCGATGCTCTTGCCCAGACTGGTCTTGCCCACACCCGGAGGGCCGTACAGGCATAGGATAGGGGCTTTCGTCTCTTTGGTCTTGGCGGCTTGCGTCTGTTTGAGCACGGCCAGATATTCGATGATACGCTCCTTGACTTTCTCCATGCCGTAATGGTCTTTGTCCAGCACCTCTTTGGCCTGGCGTATGTCGTAGTTGTCCTCCGTGCAGTCGTTCCACGGCAGGTCGAGCATCGTCTCCAGATAGGTCACATCCATCTGATAGTCCGGCGAGTGGTGCGATTCGCGCTCCACCTTCTTCATCGTCTCTTCAAAGGCGGCCTTGGCGTGCTCCGGCCAGTTCTTCTGGGATGCACGTTCCTTGAGGGCTGTAAAGCGCTCGTCCTCCGAGTCACCCAGCTCTTTCTGAATGGCTTCCAACTGGTGGTGCAGGAAGTACTCGCGCTGCTCCTTGTTCATCTTTTCCTCGGCTTTCTCCTGGATGTCAGCACGTGTCTTGACCATCTCCACCTCGCGAACAAGGAACTCCAGCAGCATCTCGCCGCGTACACGCATATCGTCCACCAGTATGAGTTTCTGCTTCTCCTCAATCGTCATGTTGAAGTTCACGCAGATGTAGTTGATCAGTATATCCGGACTGGTTATACCGCGCAGCATCATTTTGGCTTCCTGGGGTAGGTTGGTGGCTCTCTCCAGGATGAACATGGCCTGCTCCTTGATGGTTGTGGCGAGTGCCAGGAAGTTCTTGTCGCGCCGTGACGGCACTTTCTCCGGCTTGACGTCCACACGCACCATAATATGCGGCTTCAGCGCCTTGTATTCCTGCATCCAGATGCGCTGTGTGCCCTCCAGGATGGCCATCATACTGCCGTCAGGCACGTCGAATATGCGCAGCACGCGTGCCGCTGTACCGATGGGGTAGATATCCTGCGCCTGAGGCTCCTTGACATCCGTATTTTTCTGGCTGAATACGCCTATTATCTGCTCGTCGCGGTACGCCTGTTCCGCCAGCCGCATGGATTTCGGGCGTGACAATGTCACGGGCAGCAGTACGCCCGGAAACAGCACCATATTCCTCAGCGGCAGCACAGCCACCACGTCGCCTGATTTCACCTGTTGCGACTGCGAACCGTCCTGACCGTCCACCAGCGGGACGATCTGCTCGGTCTCGCTGCCGTCTTCATCTGCCACGGACAAACTCAACATCAAATCTTCAAAATCTTCTCTCATTCTATAGTTTCATCTAATTCCAAAAATTACACGCAAACAAGTGCGCACGTTGCGCACGTTATAATAATGTACAAAAATTGTGCCGTGTTCCCAAGCAATTCGTTTTTCTGCCATCTCACCTTGTATTTCTGTCTCTGTATTCAATTTTTCTGTCGTCTTATTCAATTGTTCCTGCCAATTTGTCACAAATAGGGCAACCTCGTCCGACTAACTCCATAAATGCTATTTTACATAACATAAATTAGAGTTGCAAATGTGCTATGCAGCAACCGGGTATCTGATTTTCGGTACTGCAAGAATTGTTTGGCGTATGTTGTGTGTCTTTTTAAACGGCACGCATAATGTGATTGTATGTACGCAATTCTGGCGTGTTACATAAGCGTCGTGTGCAGGCTGCTCGGCTGTGAGTTCAGTGTTTGTCAGGGTTTCTGCAGTTTCGGCCAGCTGTGCGTTTTCCTGTTGCATCCTGAATGTCGCCACCAGAAATCCGAAGAAACTCCGATAGATTTTCTTGTATCCGACAGGATTAAGTTTGTGTGCCTCGTGCAGTTCGTGATAATACGCAGCCTGCTGCGGATCACGTTCCACAGCGTGCGCCATACGCAGGGCTTGTGCGTTAATCTCCATGTTCCGCCGTTCGGCGTCTGTCATGGTTTGGGCGTTCTTTTGGACGATTGGCAGCACGTATAACTGCAACATCGGCATGCCGGCATATTTGCTGTTCTTGGCGCGCTTCTTTAGCTTGCGCACAACGACGCGGACGCCTGCTGCGTCGCCTTCTTTCTTCAATTCCAGCGCGCCGTGTATCGCTTTGATGGCGTTGCAGGTCTGAACAAACAGATGCCCGTCATCAGCAGCAATCACCTCACCCACCCCGGACTGCACAATCCGGTCGATGATCTTCTGCAGAAGCGGATGAATGTGATGTAAGTTGATGTTATTCATATAATTAAGGTTTGATCACGTAAATTAATATATATCAATGATTAAACGAGATAAACTGGTGCAAAAATCTATCAAATGTTCAATACTCGTAGTGCGAGTAACCCCTAGGATTGCTCCGACAACCGCCGCTTGAGCCCCTGACTTCAGCCTTATGTGCTTGGGATGAACATTTGGGCGGTATTGGGTTAAATCCGCTACAAAGTTACGAATAATTTTTGACATTTGCAAATTTTCTTCCAGTTTCCAGTCATTTGCCATTTTTCGTCACCTTTGTATTGCATTTCAAGAATGCGGCCATTTCCGCTATTTCCGTTAAATTTCTCACATTCTACCCTACTATTTTGCCAATTTTTCATTCTGCACTTGCAAATGTAATTTTTTTTTTGTATCTTTGCAAGCAGATTTGGACAATATGTCTCGCTCGGAGTTAAAATATCAATTGTTTGACAAGCTGAAAGCACAAAACTGCTTTTGGTCTTATGCATCATTGTCATGGCAGGAAATCCCGGATGACATCCTCATCGAGAAGACGCTAATTGATCTTGATCTTCAGGAAATTGACCAACTGATTGGTGCTTTTGGCAAGAATCATGTAAAACGTGTGTTCCGTGAACGGCTAATTCCGCAGGAGGAGTATTTATATACGCTTAATCGTTTTCTCGCATGGTATTATTTTGACATAAAGAAACCTGACCAATACCTGCGCCAACAAGCTACTCGCCAACTAAATAAACGGCTCTCAACGGACCTCGAGAATTACATCCGCCTACAGATTAAATAGATATCCCCTACCCGCTTGGTTAATTGCGGGCGTCAGCTCATAGACGTGAAACTGGAGCGCTGATACCGACAGCGTAATAAGCGGTGACATAATAAAAGGCGTTTATTGACGCTTGTTTTGGTCTAACGAAATCCGGAAAATTTCACCACCCAAAGCAAGGTTACAATAAGCGTCCTGTGGATGTGTATAGCAATACGTCTTTGACGTAATATACATGTCAGCGTGGACGTTATTGTTTATTCTTGTGGTAGGGTCATTTCCGGAACCTCGTTAGAGAGAATAAGCGTGATAACTTTCACGCTTTTGTTGTATGTATGAGCACGAATAATAAACAATTTATAGATAATTAATTGCCTTATGAAAAATCTAATCTCAAAAATCTTAGCGTTATGTACGACTACGCTACTATGCGCAACAGCATTTGCTGCTAACTGCGACGACGTTTCTATCTTGGTTGAAACTGAATATGGCGGAAAAGCAACCGCAAGAAATATTGTTGCCACGCATATTACTGATGATGGCAAATTATATGTTAAGTTTCAATTAATGGAGAATATTGAGGTTTTGGAAAAAACTATCAAAGCAGATATTCTCAACATCAACGATTACGCAGAATTGCCCAAAGCGTATAAGAAGGATGTAATTACCAACGACGGAACTATTACGGCACGTGGTACTACTTATTTCTTATCTATCATTTTTGACAATTCTATTAAGACGGACAGTCCGCTCTATCAGCCTGTAATACAAATGTACACTCGCTTGCTTAAATCATTGAGGGAGGAAAGTGCCAAACAATATTTCCATACAAGTTATGGTAATCTGAATTCTGAGCAGAGGCAAATTATAAACGAGCTTTACCCTGCATGCATTTACGTTGAGCATACAACAGCTGCACCACCTCCTCCTGCCTTTTAGGCATTGATGATTACACATTCACTTCAATATGTTGCAATTATGGAATACAAAGACCTATTAGTTCAAGCGGCACGAACTTACGCCGAATCCATGTTTGATTCTGCTGATGTAAACAAACCTGAGATTAAAGAATCTATTGATTATGTTGCTACTTATTTCAAGGACGGAGCAGATTGGGCGGAAAGCCACCAACGCGCGTCCTTTGAAAAAATGGAAGCTGCTGCTCACGAATATGCACTTGGTCTTGTTGAAGATACCAAGGACGCAGATGCCGTTGAGGAGGTTGCGGGTAATTTCATGGAAGGTGCAGAATGGTATAACGTAGAAATTGCCCAAAAATGGTCACGGAAGGTTGTTAGGGTTGAAGGTAGAGAAAGCTATGTGATAGAAGAAAAGCCAACGTTGATTCGTAAGGTCTTTGATTCACTTGCTTGGAAAATATTTATCGGAGTTGTACTTGGTATAGGTGCTGTATGGGCATTTGCCGTCAGTATAGCAGGACATTAAACTTTATGGAATAAGCCGAAAATTTGATATAATGTAATGGTACAAGTATGATTGTATTACAAAATAAATATCAAACAAAAACTCTCTATAAACTATTAAAAAGGCTAACCAAGAACTATAATCATTATTCTGAAGAAGAAATAAATGAGGTTAGTCGTATTCTTAAGAATGGGGCATGGAACCCAAGCAAAGTGGATGAATTACGAGAGGCAATAGACGGAAGGTTAAAAGTTTATCATTCAAAAGTTATAACTCATNNGTATAGAAGATTATTTATAATCATAAGTAAAGACAATCCGAAACAATAGATATTATGGGACTATTTAGCGCTATTAAAAAGGATGTTCTTCTGCCAAAAGTAAAAGAACTTAAAAGGCAGTATAAATATGCTTTTGTATATTACTGCGACAAACTTGGATTGTCTTCGATTGACCCAACGGAGTTGAGTGCTAGTGAACTTGACAGGATACTTGATGAATTCAAATATTCACAAAAAGGATGGGGCGAGGAAAATATGGTGATATGGAGAAAATGTCAAGAAGCACAAGACTTGTTTAATATTGTAACTAAGCATAATGGAGGGGGTGACATACATCATACAAGCACAGAATGTTATCGAGCATATTGGTTTACCCCATTTGGCAGTATGAGTGATATTCCAAGATCAAGAATGACAGAAGTTGATAGTTATATATTGCGTCTAAAAAATTATATAGCATCTTTTTAGAACATATAGAATAGTTATAGATTAATAACTTATGATTAAAATTCATTACATAAATACACATATCGGCACATACAAATGTGCGCATTATAAGTATCGCAGGAAAGGTTTCCAAAAGGTAGGAGACTTGCTTGAAGTCCGCTTTGTCCATGGGAATAATCATGAAAAGCTATTCAAAATGGACGGTTTTCTCCATTATGATGGTCCATACAAAGTTGACTCCCCGGAACTAAATACCATGGAGAAAAAACAGTGGCTTCTTGGGGTGCTCTATGACGAGCTACAGTCTCATGTCGCGAGTAAGGAAAACGCTGCCGATTATAGACTTTCGTATTTGAATAAATTCGGAGATAAATCCCTATTGCCACAGCCACAACGCGCTGCTGTTGTTCTTACGCTGAACAACTTTAGCAAGGTTCATATTGTTCATCCATTTACCGACGTACGTAATTCTATTGATTTTACTCGTGGGAAATTATGGTTCGAACAACAATTAGCAAATGACGGCATATCCGACTTTGATCTGCGTATCCATATTCCTATTTTGTGGAATGAGACACTGCAGATGTGGAATGTTTATCGCCAAGGCGATATGTGCCGTGTACGGTTCGTTTATTCACCGGATTTAGAATGGTATAATAACCATTTAGAAGGCTTTGTTGAACACTTTAAAGACTTTCCTTTATGGCACTAATGTTTCGTTACACATGTCCTCATTGCGGCTACGAAATCGTGGCTGAGGATAGTTATATAGTTAGTACTATGTATAAAGCAGAGAAACAATATCTTGACGTGGCTGCAAGAAAGATAGTGCTACTAGACTTTGAAGAGAAAGCGCCTTCTAATCTTAAGCCGTGGAAGCCGTCAGACGGATGTCCGATCTGTGGCTATACTTTGTTTAAAGGTCAAGATTATTTAGTTGATTAAAGTCATGAGAACTTGGGAGGAATGTAAAAAAGAATGGGAATTGAAACTAGATAGTTTCCGTAATTCCAACGACGAGTATAGTCAAAAGATAGTTCCACTTTTAGAAATGGGACTTAAACCATCCAGTTTTCCTCCGATAGGAATAAGACTATCGGTAGAAGAATATAAGATTTTTTTGCAACAAGGACATAATCTTATGCAAATACATGGTTGGTGTTGGAGCGGAAAGGATATACATGAGGCAGTTCGGATAAACACAAAACTACAGACCAAAGACAACCCTACAGGAACGTTTAACCCTTCCGGAACAAAAGTACCAAGAAAAGGCTTTTATAAGGTCATGGAAATGCATGACGACAAGACGCTATGCTGCTATTACAACTATAAAGACTATGATGTTTTCGTAGAAGAAATTGTACTGATTGATGGCAGAAAATTATATAACTCACATTCTATAGGTCCCAAGCAGCACAATGTCCAAGTTGGTGACGTTATTTGGGTGAAAAAAGATCCAACTTTAATAGAACAAATGTACAAGGGAAAATATTCAAATGCATACAAAATAGAATGGGACTTCAAGGTACACAATTGGAATTCTCAATTTTATGATGATCGTCCTTGTGGTATGACTTACGAAGAAGCAGAAAGAGAGACGTGGGATGTTATGACGGGAGGAATGTGTGGTGAATATCCGGGAGAATTAGAAGAAGATATGTTTTATGAGTCATTAGGATATTAAAAGACTATGGGAACACTTAATAAAATATTTTATCTTGTTTTGTTAACAAGTATATTTGTTGCTTGCAATAAATCCGTTACCCCTCAACAAACCGAAATGGCGAAAGACGATGACATTCCTTCCACCATAGTATGCATTCAAGACACCTTTCCACAAATTACCTCGTTCACGGATTATGTTTTTGAAGAGCATCTTGTCTTTGCACAAAATGACTCTGATTCAATCGGACATCTTCGCCAACTGGACATCGAATTTCCGATTGAAATGAAGGACAAAAAAGTGTTGGCAAGAATTCAAGAACAACTAATAGACACGCTGTTTAATGAACATTACCATACCACGAAATTAGATGATGCTGTTTCAAAATATTGGTCGATTTCATCTGATAAGATTGAGTGTAAAACAACATATTCCCAAACAGTTCCTGACGATTCGGATGAGTATTTTGAATATGGCGGAGTACACAACAGGCGCTTTGAGCACCTGTGCGGTAGAACGTCGTATAACCGAAACGACTTATATATCATGCGCCACCACTACACTTGGTACGGAGGCGGTTGCCACCATTTTCCGGATACGCATTACTTCGCCTTCAATACCCGAACCGGTGATATGGTACACTTCCTGGATATTTTCAGCGAGGACTACACGGACGAAGAAAGCAAGATGACATACGACATCTCTTATTACGTCCGCAGAGCACTATTAGACAAATACCCAAAAATCTCCTTGCAGTATTGGATCCAAGCATCCTTCACCCTCACGCCCACATCTCTAGTCCTGCACTACACCCATTACACCTTAGGCTGCTGGGCGGATGGCGAACAGGATATCGAAATCCCGCTTGAAACAGCCAAGTTGTTCCTCAATCCGGAATGGAAACACTTGATCCAATAACACTATTGAAAATTTGCCCTGACCGTTTGACCGTTTCAGTCTCCAAACGGTCAAACGGTCACATTCAATTTTTTGCTTTGCACTATTTTTATATCAATATTTGCACTGGCATAAGTGGCATAAATGGCATTTTCTCCATCAACTTGTATTCTATTTATGCCACTTCTGCCATTTCTGCCATGTCATTTTTTTATCATCCATCCGCCATATTTGTATGTCTTCGAACGCCATGTCACTTATGGGGCTACACCGCAACTCGCAAAGTTGTGGTGTGGTGAAGCGGGGTCCCCAAAGTGAAGAAGTGCCTCGGATGGCACTTCGAGCTTGAGCGCCACGGTAGTGGATTAAGCGAGAGCACAGAACAAATCTAGTGTTTCGAATGGGGTGCCGAAGCAAACGTTAGTGGTTAGTTGTGTATTCGTTGTATATTTGTTAGGTATTAAGCATCCATTTCCCATCCAATTCCGATATCTCATCAGATTGTTTGCCCTCTCGTGTTGCCCTCGATCCATTGTCGGGTCATTGTCGGGAGCACATCGGACCAATCCTAGACAATACTAACTACCTCGTGCTACCCATCCCCCACCCTTGTCCTATATCCATCTGCTGTGCGACATTCACTCGCACAGGGTGTCGCATGCGGACATAGTAAAAATTATTGTGTCTAAATGTCTAAATGACTAAATGAGGCACGTTATTTTGCATCGCCATCGGCAAATGGTGCTCACTGATGACGTATTACGCCAGATAACGCACCATTGCCTCGGGCAGTATATCCCACCCTATGTCCCATGCGCGGGAACTGCCAATAGCCTTTACGTCTATCATAATTCATTAGTTTAGTTCACTAGTGTCTACTTAAAATATTAACAAAAACCGATAAAACCCTTTTGAATGCTTTTGAGCTACGCTCTTTGTGTATTTTGCCACTAAAAACGTCTTCAAAGTATACTTTAAACCCTTTTTATCATCAAAATCCACACTCTAACGAGTAAAAGCATTCAATAGACATAAACCTAAAAAACAATATTAAATCAAATCCGTTCACTCACAAATCACCTACAACAAACTAATCTACAATAGATTATGCGGATATATCTAAAGTTTTAGTGGACAGTAATGAGTTTAGTTATGTTAGAACGCTATTGCCACACCGACTTCTGCAGGAGATACACGCCAGTGAAGTTCTACGGCTGCATGGTCGTATTTTGAGTTGTAGATGTCAATGGCCTTGTTGTATTTGGCGGAGGAACCGAATGACAAGCCCAAACCTATGCCCAATGGCACGATTGCACTGCACTCCAAACCTATAACAGCAGCGTGATTGCCGGATATAAGCGAAATAAGACCACTTAATACCAGTCCTCCGCCAATACCGGTGCAGACTGCGCCGCCAATCAGCAATCCCTCGGCTTTCTTCCATTGATGGTAGGCTGTGCCGTTCTCGCGTTGCAGGATACGTTCAACTTCCTTCTTGGAGATATACGTATTGTTGTAAAAATACTGGCTGTTATCCCTGTATATGCGCCTGGATTGCTGCGTATCCGGCAGTTCGGATGTTGACGCTTCATTAACAACCTGTTTTTGCTTTGTTGTAGTTAGTTGGTCGTTGCCATTGTACACCTTCGCCTGTCCTGTATGTACAAACAATACTTTCTCAATGTGTGATGCCGGCAGTGATGACTCATTATTATCTATCATGTAAACGACCTGATTCTTTTTCATAGCAATGATGTGCGCTCGGATTGTTTGTCCTGACAAAAGTAAGATATCCGCCAGACTTTCGTCCACGACAGACTGCGAGCCGGACGGTTGGGAAACCTTGTCTGTTTCCGGTTGGCTGTCATCTGAGGCAACGGGCTGATTGTACAGAACAACCTTGCCGTTGGAATAGATGATGGTACTAATCTCATCTGTGCCAAGCACGAACGTCGGGCCGTCTAAGTTATCCGACTCTTTGTAGCGGATTTCGGATTTGGATACTTCGGTAATCTTTGCCTCGATCTTTTTGGCATCCGTGGTAACAATGATATCTTGCGCGTATGACACAAGCGATAGCACTACTATTGCCATTACATGAACGGCACGAAGAAATTTACTTTGCATGGTGGTTGGTATTTTTGGACACAAAGATACGACTTTTGCAGAATATATGCAAAAGTTCGATACGATTGTCGAGAAAATCGAATTAGAGAATGCGTTCTATCGCCTCACGTGCCTTGGCCACTTTTGAGTCTGTTGCATTCTGGATAGCCTCATTGAATTGACGATAATCAGGAGTGCGTTTGCCGGTCACACGCTCCACCCAGGATTGCAGCGCATATACATTGTTCAGACGCGCCTTGTCCATCTGTTCCAACGCTTTCAGGTGATTTGCTATATGTGACAAATAGATATAATCTGTTTTTTTCGGATTAGAAGGCAAATCATGTAGCAGAAGCTTTATACGCTCCTCCTGTTCCGGAGTAAGATTGCATAAAGGTGAATAGTCATCTTGAACAGATTGCAACAGGTCTTTGTGGTGTTTCTGCAAGATGTACTCCACCTGTTCCTCCATTTGCTCCTCTTCATCACTCTTCACAAACCGGGAGAAGCACACACGCACTACGGCAAGCAATATAAATATGCCGAATGTAACAAAAAATCCATAGGAAAAAAGTTTCCTGTATGGCGTAGGAAGTACTACTGCAAATAGCAGGACAAACCAAACGGCACAACATATATGCATTATCGTCCGGACAGTGCGGTCTATCGTGTACAATCTGCGGTATGTTGACGGACTAATGTGCATCTTGCATGACTTGAGTTATAGATTTCTTTCAGCATGCAAAATTACGAAAAATATTTGAATTATGCAAATTTTTAGAGAATTTATTATGAATACTTCTGCTCGTGCCGACCTCGCTCCGTTGTCGAGGCATTGCGACGTTCACTCGCACAGGGTGTCGTATGCGGACATAGTAAAAATTGTCGTGTCTGAATGACTAAATGGCTAAATGAGCATATTTGAGCATATGAGTATTTAATCTGTAAAAATGCAATAAATACGCATATTTTATTACTTATTATCTGCATTAATAAATCTGTCGGCCAAGAGGAATATCGCTGTTCATACCTTGCCAAATTATGCAAATAAAAAAGCCAAAGAAATATATTTTTCCAAAAAAAAAGAAAATACTTGCAAATATCCGTTTTTTTTCGTATCTTTGCATGCGAAAAACAAGTATATAACTCCAAAAACTCCGTGCAATAATGGCAAACCGCATACGCAAACCGTTACTAAGTGCCGTTGTGGCAACCGTGTTCACACTGTCTGCAAGTGCGCAGGCGGTGGAGATCCGCCATCCGCAGCCTTGCAGACGAGGCACTTTCCGTCCGGAAATGTTGAACCGCCGTGCAGCCGGCACGCAGGACAAAGGTCCAGGCGGAAACTATTTCACAGGCGAGAAGCACCAGCTGGTGGTTCTGGCTGCGTTTGCCGACAATGCGTTTCTGGGCGATTCGGCGGCAACCATCGCACAATGGGACAAGATACTCAACACCACCAACCTCAGCGAAGCGCCTTTCGCGGGCTCGTTCCATGATTATTTTTCCGACCAGAGCTACGGGCAGTTCAACCTTGTCTGCGATATGCAGTATGTGCGGGTGGACAGCTGCCGCCGCTACAGGAGCACTGCAATGGATGACGAGAACTCGCAGTACCTGGTGCAGGATGTGATAGCTGCGCTCAAGCAACGCGACATCCGGTGGGACCGATACGACTGGAACGGGGACGGCTATGTGAACCAGCTGCTGATCATCTTCGCCGGACAGGGAAGTGCCTATGGCGGGATGGGGCCGAGCTACGATGCTATCTGGCCGCACCAGTGGTGGCTCAGCATGCATCTCAAAGACCGTCAGCAGGACGTCTATTGTAGCGCGGACACCGTCCGTTATCAGGACAAGGAGTATATTCTCGACGCCTATTGTGCCGTGCAGGAGATAGCGAGTGACAGCACGTACGGTGCGTTCGGCACACTCTGTCACGAATACACACATTGTTTCGGCTTTCCGGATTTCTATTCAGGCGCTGTGGGTAACACCCCGTACTCATGGGACCTGATGGATAACGGCAACTACAACGGTGACGGCTTCGTTCCTGCCGGCTATTCGGCACACGAACGATGGCTCATGGGCTGGCTTACGCCCGTTGAACTGACTACGCCGACCACGGTCACCGGCATGCCTGCCCTATCCGATCAGCCGGTAGCATACATCATCCGTAACGACGCTTATCCCGATGAGTTCTATATGCTGGAGAACCGCCAGCAGAATGGCTGGGATGCCGAGTTGCCCGGTTCGGGAGTGATGATCTTCCACATTGACTACGTTCCCGACATTTGGATTACGGGTAACACCAATCTGCTCTCAGCACAGCACTATACGATTTTTCCGGCGAATAACATCAACTCTAAAGGGAGTTGTACCGGTTGGGCCTATCCTTACAAGACGAACAATGCGCTCACCGACACGACGGGACCCGCTTCTATCCTGTGGCACGCCAATAACGATGATGTTAAACTGATGTCCAAACCCGTTACGGACATAACGGTCAACAACGGTCTGGCATCGTTCACGTTCCTGCCCGCTGTGCCGACTGAACTGAGCAGTCCGGCCGTCAGCACGCAGCCGAAGAAACAGTTGCGTGACGGACAGTTACTAATTATCCAAGGCAGCAAAACGTACACTATCCATGGACTTGAAAAACGATAATAAACAGTCCTTCATCGATATTCGCGGAGCACGCGAACATAACCTGAAGAACATCAACGCACGTATTCCGCGGTACGCGCTGACCGTTGTGACCGGTTTGAGCGGCAGCGGCAAGTCTTCGCTGGCGTTTGACACCATCTATGCCGAGGGACAACGCCGCTACATGGAGACGTTCTCCGCCTATGCGCGTTCGTATATCGGTAACATGCAGCGCCCGGATGTGGACAAGATAACCGGTCTGTCGCCCGTCATCAGTATCGACCAGCGCACTACGGTGCGTAATCCGCGTTCTACGGTCGGAACAATCACGGAGATATATGATTTTCTGCGACTTCTGTATGCCCGTGCCGCCGACGCCTACTCCTACGTCACCGGCGAAAAGATGGTGCATTACACCGACGAGCAGATAGTATCCCTCATCTTCGACAACTACGCCGGCAAACGTGTCTTGCTGCTGGCACCTATGGTGCAGAACCGCAAGGGACATTACAAGGAACTGTTTGAGCAGATACGCCACAAAGGCTTCATCCAGGCGCGTGTGGACGGCGAACTGGTGGAGATAACCCAGGGCATGAAGCTCGACCGCTACAAGAACCACACGATTGAAGTGGTCATCGACAAACTCAAACTGTCCGTCGAACAGACCGATGACACGCAGAAACGCCTCTATCAGTCCTTGGACAAAGCCATGCAGCAGGGCAACGGAATGATCATGGTGTGCGAGGCGGACGGCCAGAACGCACGGTTCCTGTCGCGCAACCTGATGTGCCCGACCACCGGTATGTCGTACCGCGAACCTGCACCGCACACGTTCTCGTTCAACTCGCCGCAAGGCTGGTGCCCGCGCTGCAAAGGTCTGGGACGCATCAAAGCCTCCGAAGTCAACGTGCAAGCGGAGGACGAACTGGGCGACATCATCCACGACGACAGCGACTGGTACAAACGCATGCTTGCGTACATCGACCAGGCGAAAGACGAGGAGGAAGATGCCAAGCAGGAGCAGGACCTCGTTTGTCCCGTATGCGGCGGCAAACGACTGAGCAAGGAATCGCTGTCGTACCGCATAGGCGATTACAACATTTCCGCGCTGGCGGAGATGGATATCAACCAGTTACTGGACTTCATCGCCTCCCTGCAGGGCGAGAACTCCCCTATTCAACTCACGCAGCGTCAGCAGGCGGTGGCGATGCCTATCCTGAAAGAGATTGAGACGCGCTTACGCTTCATGCAGCAGGTAGGGCTGACCTATCTGTCCCTTTCCCGTCCGTCCGACAGCCTGTCCGGCGGCGAGAGCCAGCGTATACGTCTCGCCACACAGATCGGTTCGCGACTGGTGAACGTGCTGTATATACTGGACGAACCGTCCATCGGTCTGCATCAGCGTGACAACCAGCGTCTTATCAACTCGCTCAAGCAGCTGCGCGACATGGGAAACACCGTTATCGTCGTCGAGCATGACGAGCAGATGATGCGCGATGCGGATTATATTCTGGACATAGGTCCGCGTGCCGGACGTCTGGGCGGCGAGCTTATCTTCCAGGGCACACCGGCCGAACTGCTCAAAGCCGACACGCTCACCGCGCAATACCTGCGTGGCGAGAAGACCGTCGCCTGTCCGCCAATGGCTAATGGCCAACAGCCAACGGCCGTCAACCAAGATTGGCTGACATTAAAAGGCTGCACCGGCAACAACCTCAAGAACGTCACTTTGCGTATTCCGTTAGGCAAGATGGTATGCATAACCGGCGTCAGCGGTTCGGGCAAATCCACGCTCATCAACCACACGCTATACCCCATCCTTTCCCAGCATTTCTACCGCAGTCTGACGGCACCTATGCCCTACGGTAGCATCGAGGGTTTGGAGCATATCGACAAGGTCATCAGCGTGGACCAGAGCCCTATAGGCCGCACGCCGCGTTCCAACCCCGCCACCTATACCAACGTCTTCACCGACATCCGCGAACTGTTTGCCTCGCTGCCCGAGTCCAAGATACGCGGCTGGAAGCAGAACCGCTTCTCGTTCAACGCCAAAGGCGGACGCTGTGAAGAGTGTTCGGGCAACGGCTACAAGACGCTTCGTATGCATTTCATGCCCGACATCTTCACGCCCTGCGATGTGTGCGGCGGCGCACGGTATAACCGGCAAACTCTTGAAGTCCGTTTCAAGGGCAAAACCATCAGCGATATTCTCGATATGACCGTCAACCAGGCGGTGGAGTTCTTTGAGGCGCAACCGTACATCCTCCGTAAGATCAAATCGCTGCAGGAGGTCGGTTTGGGATACATCAAACTCGGCCAGTCATCCACCACCCTGTCCGGCGGTGAGAGCCAGCGCGTGAAGCTTGCTACGGAGTTGGCGCGGCCGTCAACCGGCAAGACCGTGTATATCCTGGACGAACCGACCACAGGTCTGCATTTCGACGATGTGCGCGTACTGATGGGCGTGCTCCGCAAACTGGTGGACAAGGGCAATACGGTCATTATCATTGAGCATAACCTGGATGTTATCCGTACCTGCGATTACATCATCGACCTCGGTCCGGAAGGCGGCAATGCCGGTGGCCGGATCATTGCGGAAGGCACCGTGGCCCAGCTGCGCGAACAAAAAGAAACCTCTATCACGGCGCAATACTTGTAATTGGCAATACTTGTAATTGACAATTGACATTTAATAGACAAAATGGTAAATATCGCTATTATCGGAGCATCGGGAGCAGTCGGTCAGGAACTGCTCAAAATACTGCAGGAGCGCAACTTCCCGTGCGACAGCCTGCGCCTGTTCGGTTCCAGTCGTAGTGCCGGTACGTCCTACGTATTCAATGGCAAAATGGTTGTAGTGGAAGAACTGACACCGGAAGTGTCTTTTGAGGGCATTGATATCGCTTTTGCCTCGGCGGGAGCATCCACCTCGCGCAAGTTTGCCGGGCAGATAACCCAATACGGCACTATCCTGATTGACAACTCATCGGCTTTCCGTATGGACGAGGATGTGCCGCTTGTTGTGCCTGAAATCAATCCTGCCGATGCGTTGGACGCGCTCCAGAACGGCAGCCGGCATATCATTGCCAACCCGAACTGCACGACGATAATCATGGCTGTTGTGCTGCAGGCCGTTGAGCGTCTGGCACATATACGCCGTGTGCATGTGGCGACCTATCAGTCAGCCTCCGGCGCAGGTGCACAGGCGATGCAGGAACTGCAGGAGCAGCACAGGCAGATTATCAGCGGTGAGCAGCCTACGGTCAACAAGTTCGCCTACCAACTGGCGTACAATGTTATTCCGCATATCGACGTGTTTGCCGATGACGATTATACCAAGGAGGAACTCAAGATGTTCAACGAGACGCGCAAGATCATGCACTCGGACATACGTGTCAGTGCCACTTGCGTGCGTGTACCTACCCTGCGTGCGCACTCCGAGGCGGTATGGATGGAACTGGAAAAACCCGTTGCCATCGACGCTATCCGTGACGCCATAGCCCATGCTGACGGCTGCGAACTGATGGACGACCTGTCGCTTTGCGGCAAGCCGGCCGAACAGGGTTTGCCCTACCCGATGCCGCTGTTCCGCAGTGGTCTGGACAAGGTGGCTGTAGGCCGTATACGCCGCGACCTGGCGGACGATTGCTCGTACACGTTCTTCTGCGTCGGTGACCAGATACGCAAAGGTGCCGCCCTCAACGCCATCCAGATTGCCGAGTACCTGCTGCCGCACCTTGCCTGAGCGTACCCGTTGTATTCTCGCAAATGCAGGCAAAAAGAACAAAATAATAGCGCAATATATTTGCATGTTTGCAATATTTTTCGTATCTTTGCAGTCGGAAAATGAAACACGCATATTTGCGTATGGCAAGCCAATTAGACATCGAATTACCAAAAATATGAAAAAGATTGTGATTGTATTGACCGCAGCCGGTTATGCGAACACAGCCGCACAGTATGCCGGTGCCATGGGTGCCCTACTCAGCGCTTTCGGCGGCAAGTAAGCCTACGCACCGTTTGCAGTCAAAACAAACACACCCGCATATCCACGATGCTCACCCCGCAAGACATAGAAAACCCGATTATTCCGGAGTTTGAGGAATATATTCGTCAGGGCGAACCAGACAAGAAAGAACGTGCGCAAATATGGCGTACAGCTATTGGTTTGCAGGCCGTAGACGGGTTGCAGGTATCTGAATACCTGAAAGAAACAGTCAGGCGCAATATAGAAGGAGAAATTTCTATTGATGACGTACAACGCCTGGTGAAGGAGTATTACATCAGCAAGACTAACCGTGAACCGGATGATGACGATAAGGAAGAGGCAGATAAAGCGACTGGCAACATAGGTAAAATTCTTGCTTCCGATACATTGGACTTCAGCACGAATGGTTATATCGCTTTGCATCGCCGAATTTTTACCGGCGTGTTCAAACATGCGGGGCGTATTCGCGATTATGATATTACCAAGAAAGAGTTTGTGCTTCGGGGTGACACAGTGCGTTACTTGAATTGGGAAGGGCTACGTCGCGCCTTGGATTATGACATACAAGAGGAAAGAGAGTTCAGTTATTCCGGCTTGACTATTGATGCCATGATTGCACACATTGCAAAGTTTGTAGCTGACTTATGGCAGGTTCACGCGTTCTGCGAAGGCAACACACGCACAACGGCTGTATTTACGATACTATATTTGCGTTCTATCGGTTTCCCCGTCACAAATGACATGTTTGTCGAACACTCGTGGTATTTCAGAAATGCCCTTGTACGTGCAAACTTTAAGAGCGCGGTGCATGGAATAGATTATTCCCCTCAATACCTCGAACGTTTTTTCCGTAACTTATTGCTTGGCGAACAGTGGGTATTGAAAAGCCGTTATCTGGTAATCAATCCGCCTGCTGAATATGCAGAGCAACCGCGAATAGACACCCCCACAAGTACCCCCACAAGTACCCCCACAAGCACAGGACAAGTAGAGGACAAGTTCGGGATAAGCATCCCCACAAGTATACCGGAAACGATAGCACGTGTAATTCGGGCGTTAGCAGGAGATAAGCAACTAACCGGAAAAGAGTTGATGAATGCGGTAGGTCTGAAGGATCGAAAGAATTTTATAGAATATTCTCTCAACCCTGCCATAGAGAATGGTTTTGTGCGCTTGCTCTACCCTGCCCCGCGCCATCCACGGCAGAAATACCTGCTAACCGTTAAAGGATTAATGGTGTTAAATCAGTAACACAAAGAATAGTGAATTATTGTTATTTGGAGAAATATTGAAAAATTTGCCATCAATCGAATAATAAAAGCACGATACATTTGCATATTTGCAAAAAATGTTGTACCTTTGCAGAAAATTTAGGGAAACAAGTACGCCTATGAATAACCATGCATCGTAAAGGCGATGCAAGACATATTAAATTAAGCGTTTGCTTTATTTGAGGATTTACTCAAACTACCACATTACGAGTTAATATCACTACCGAGAATAAGTGCGAAACGCTCACGTAAATCGTGAGCTTTCTGCATATATTGGAGTGATATGGGTGTGGTAGCCCGAATGAACCAATAGCAGTTGGCTCACGTTTTTGTATACATTCATTCGATAATATTCATTAAAACCGATGGGGCGATGGGATATAACCGCCAATAGAAGAAATGAAAAGGTATTTATACTTAATGCTCTTTGTTGCAAGTGTAGTATTTTTTGGATGTACAGAACGCAACACGCCATCTAGTGGAGGTGGCAAGGATAATTCTACTCAATATGGAACTATTCAATTTGTAAATAATAATTCAGACCCTTATTATGTAACAGTCAAGGGTAACACTCCTCTATCTTTTACACTCAAAGCGAATAGTTATATTACCAAGACCGTTGAGGTAGGATACTACAATATTCACGTAAAACAACAAAGCGGATATATTTTTTACCCTACAGAGAAAGACTATGAGTTTTATGTAAAATCAAACCAGAACTCCATGGTATCTTTTTAATGAAAGGTGATAATTACAAGAAAAGCTGTAGCAAAGATGTTGATGCCTATTTTAGTCGCCCATTAATGATCTGTACAACAAACAGATCTTCAATTAAATAGATTGCAGAGATAACCAAAACAACGTACCTCAATCGAAGTGCGTTGTTTTGTGTTGTATCAGCACCAAAGCCGATACTTAATAATGTCAAGCAATGCGGTCAGCGGTCAGAGCGGCACGCGGAATCTCAATCATCGTACCAATCTCGAACTCTACCTCAATGCCGTACTCGGCAAACACTTCCTTAGCCACCTTCTGGATAATCTCCTTCTGCTGTTTCAACTCATAGAGGATACCAATCAGCGGAACCATGATTTCCGGCATCGGGTCGTGGCCTTCCTTCTTCAACTCGCAAGCGGCGCTGAGGATAGCGCGGGTCTGCATGGCGGTAATCTCCGGGAAGGTGATACCCAGACGGCAGCCACGGTGACCGAGCATCGGGTTGTTTAACGTAAATAGCAACGGATTAGTACTTAAATATGCTCATTTTCTCGCAAAATCTAAAAAATCAACAGAAATAGTGGCTAAAATTTGCATTTATTCAAAAAAAATCGTAACTTTGTAGCGC
>LXOW01056544.1_pt2 | contig 29464 bp, 29 predicted proteins | sample 1368591 | NCBI WGS metagenome assembly LXOW01 (sample SAMN04884650, study PRJNA319009) | bovine gut metagenome | isolation source: Cow rumen | host: Bos taurus | place: Italy: Legnaro (PD) | collected 2014-07-09
AAATATATACGTGTGAAAGGAGTAAGATGGTTTACTAATCTTGATTTCAAAGAAAGACACGAAGACATAATTCTTTACAAGCATTATACTCCAGAAGAATATCCTAAATATGATAACTACGATGCTATAGAAATAAACAAGGTTGAGAACATCNNTATTTGGAGGAGCCATGATATAGAATGGGCAGCAAATGAATGTACTTTTTTCTTACCTCCAAAAGCTGAGAAACTTAACAAGTACAAGAAAGCAGACAAAACTTGGCGTGTTCAAATCCCCTATATTACAGATTCTGACGATAACGCGAGAATGACCTATCAAAGAATTTTCATTAGAAAAAAGAGATAATATGGAAATCAAACTGCAATCAATCCGAGTTCGTGACCTTGTGGCTGGTTACGAGAATGATGCCGACAAAGGCGTGTGGGGCTATGGTGGACGGCTTGACATAAGACCGCCCTATCAGCGTGAATTCCGTTACGACTTGAAACAGAAACAGGCAGTTGTCAATACAATATTGAAAGGTTTCCCACTTAACATCATGTATTGGAGCGTTGTCGAGGACGATAAGTTTGAAATGATTGACGGACAGCAGCGCACTCTAAGTATCTGCGAATTCCGCTATCACGATTTTAACATCGTTGACCCTGAGCGTGGTGTGCTTTTCTATGGTTCATTGTCAGATGAAGAAAAGAAGATGTTTTTGGATTATGAACTCTCAGTTTATTTCTGTACGGGAACAGATAAAGAGAAACTTGATTGGTTCCGTGTTATCAATATTGCTGGTGAAAGACTGCTTGATCAAGAACTACTGAATGCTATCTATGTTGGTCCATTTATTAGTGATGCCCGTCGACATTTCTCAAAGAATGGATGCCCTGCCTACAAGATGGCCAGTGACTTGCTAAATGGCAATGCCATCGAACAGGCTTACTTGTCAACCTTATTGCATTGGGCGGCTCGTCGTAATGGTATTAAGGAAGTAAGCGAATATATGTCACTGCATCAATACGATGCTAATGCCAATCAACTTTGGGCTTACTTCTCGTCTATCGTGACATGGGTACGCTCCACGTTCATCAAGTATCGCAAGGAAATGAAAGGCTTGGATTGGGGATTGCTATACGACAATTTCCACGACAACATATACGATACCGCACAACTGGAACAGCGCATACATGACTTAATGGAAGATGACGAAATTATGAAGAAGTCGGGCATCTATAGTTATGTGCTGAGTGGCGACCTGCGAGACCTCAGTTTCCGCACTTTCGACAAGAAGCAAAAGCGCGAAGCCTACGAACGTCAAGGTGGCATTTGCTCGCATTGTGGCAAACACTTTGAATTGGAGGAAATGGAGGGCGACCACATCACGCCGTGGGCAGATGGTGGCGTAACAACCGCCGAGAACTGTCAAATGCTGTGTAAAGAATGCAATAGAAGAAAGGGAACGAAATAATTAAAAGAACCATACTATGATCGAGAAATGGAATTACTTTGTTTATGACCTATGTGAGGCCAAAAAGAAGAATGTTGACGAAGACAGCTATCATGCTCTCATAGAGTCCCAGTTACAATTATTGGGGTGGGCAAAATTCAAGGGAGAGATATGTCATAAACCCAATATTCATATTGGCAACAACAACCGCATCGAGCCAGACATCTTGATAAAGAGGGATGGTGAGGACGAATTTGTGATTGAGGTAAAACGCCCGTCACACAAACAAAGTAAAAAAGACGTAGATCAACTGCTGTCATATATGCGTCTACTGAAACTAAGTGTAGGCATCTATATGGGCGAGCATATAGAAATCTTTTACGATATGCCTTCGAGTAAGGAGGCAGTATCTATCATGAAGGTTCCATTGGAGATTGACAACAAACTGGGTGCAAGGTTTATTGATAAGTTCTTGAAAGATAATTTCAGTAGAGAGGCCATTGTGGACTTCTGCGAAGAACGTATCCAGGAGATACAACGTCAGAACAGTTTGAATGAAATCAAGGAAAGTCTGATAGCAGATGCCCAGACACAGATAGCAGAAAGTCTGAAACCTTACTTGATGGATAAATATGGCAGCAGCTTCTCTGAGGAAGAAATCAAGGGTATGTTGGCAACTATGCATTTTACAGCTTCTTCTGATGGAAGCCAAGATGAACCAAAGGTTATTGTACCCAAGCCTCAACCTAAACACAAGAATAATCTTATTCAGTGTATTCTAACCAGAAATGCGAATGCTCAAGGGCTCTTTAATCCTACAGACCAGTCTCTGACGGTTCTTAAGGGTAGTTTTATCAACCCTGTTCACGTTAGAAAGATTAGCGAAGCTGGAAGGAAAAAACGTGACTGGCAGTTTGCAGAATACACAGAAGTACAAGATGGAAAAAGAATTGTTAAGGATAATGTTCGCTTTGACACACCAAGTGGAGCAGCCCAGTTCTGTGTAGGAGGCTCTGCCAACGGCTGGAATGAATGGAAAGATGAAGAAGGACGTGAGTTGAATGAATATCGAATCAAAGATAGTACACATAAGTCAGAAGGCCGTTTCGATACAAACAGAGTGACAGATCCACACAAGTTCCAACTGGACTTCTGGACGAAATTCAAAAACAAACTGGAGGCAACGGGAAAGATTCCCACCTTACAGACACCACAGCCCCACAACTGGTATGATGTAAGGATAGGACGCTCGAACATCTTGTTGAACAATGTCTGCAACACTCAGAAAAACTTCGTAGGCGTGAAGTTGTATATCAGGAATCAAGTAGTCGATATATATTATCCTGCTCTGGAAGCCAGACGCAATGAGATTAACCATGCGTTAGGCTGCGAGCCTGAATGGGATGCTAACCCAACGGCAAAGGATAAGACAATCGGCCTGTTCCTGCAAACGGATCTAACAGACTCTCAGAAAGTAGAGGAAGCATTGGACTGGATGGTCAAACAGACCATCGTTTTCTATAATGTATTCTCGAAAGAAGTGAAGGGAATTATAATATAATAGGTATGAAGAAAAGGTATGAATCAATAGAGAAACCGGACAAGTGCCCTAAATGTGGGGCGCCAGTGTATCGGATACAATATGGATTACCCGCGATGTCCGAAGAAGAGTATTTCAACACTTATCATGAGCACGTTATCTATGGCGGATGCTGTATTTCCGAGGATGATCCTGAATGGCAGTGCAGTAAGTGTGGTGTGGAGATATACAACGCAGCACATATTCCATTTACAAAGAAAGATGCCTATGCTAAGTTAGATGTCATGCTGAGCGAAGAGGACAAAGAAACAGTGAAAACTGGCGATGCCATAAAGTTCCATTTTACGTTGGGGACGTGGATTCGCAACAACTGGATATATGAGCAGGATGAGGAAGATGTGAGGCGCTTGGCTGAGATATTTGGCGACAACCCAGATTTCTTCCATGCCGACATCATTCCGGCGACCACAACCAGCCCCAGCACTCGCATAGAGCCGCGCATTAATGCATTTACTTCTTTTCTCATAGTCGTTTAAGTTTAAAAAATAGTATTTTGATTCTCGTAGTATTCAGCAGGCTGAACGCGAATCTGCGTGCAAAGATACACATTTTCCGTGAAATATCCAAAACTAAGAACCTTTTTCCATCAGTTTTTACGATTTGGATCAGTTGTATTTTAAGTTTGTATTCAATTGTCTCGTCTCCTTGTATTCTTCATCACTCACTGAGACAAAACGGACCGCCCAGCCGCTCCGTGCGCCGGGAAACGCAACCGCCGGGACTCCTCGGAATCTCGGCGGATATGTATTTCTGTGTAGGGGGAATGTCTAGGTGGTTACTTCTCCTCGATGAGCCTTGTCTTTAGAAACTCGTCGAGCGTGAGTATGTTGAGCCGTGGGAATGGAATCTGCTTGAGGTGGTCGAAGTGGCTGTCCTCGGTGACGATGTAATCGGCATTGGCTGTGATGGCGCAATCAACGAATTTGTCATCGTCCTTGTCGATATGTGATAGCAGATGGAACCGGAAATAAGACTCGCGGTAAACGGTCTGTGGGTGACGCGCAATGGCGTTGACCACGTTATGTGCCACCTCGGGCGAGGCATGCACGGCGAGGATTTCCTCGTACTCGCTCAGTATCTCGTTGCTTACGCACAGATAATAACGGCCCGCCAGGAAGTCGGTCCATATCTTGTGGTAGTGGCTCCGTGAGGGCAGCGCCTGAATGAGGGCGTTAGTGTCGAGTACTACGTGTCGCATCGCGTCGCTTAGAATGGTTTGTAAGGCGTGCGCAGGTGCTGGCCGCGCAGTTCGTCGAGTTTCTTCTGGTCGAAGGTTCCCTCGTCCCACATCTTGTCGATAGCCTTCTGTGCCCGCTCGGCGAAGAAGAGCGAGAGGGTGAGCCGCAGCGCATCAAGGTCCTCCTGCGAGGTGACGTTGGCCGCCGCGTTCATCAGTTCCAGTTGTGCCATTTCTGAGTAACTCATAATCGTTTGCTTTTGATTTCCGCTGCAAAGATACGATAATTTTCTGATAGTTATCACTTTTTCCCTAAAAAATATCCGTTTGTCTCAGTAAGTCAAAGAACAATTTATTTCTGTTTGGTCTTCCGGAACGCCATGTCGTGTAATCCTCGGTAGTCGAACATAATCAGTCTGTTTTGAAGTTACATTAATACTGGAATGGCCAGCCGCAGTGCTGGCAGCGGTAGAACTCGCCCTGCTCGTCGATGGCGTCGCTCATCATGACCAATGTGCCACAGGGACAGGTCGTTGACATCTTTATGCCGATGATCTGTCCCCTTGGCATGTTAATTGAGTCTATGATTAAGCCAATTGAATAAAAACAAAATGAATAATAAAGGCACTCTTTGACAAGATTTTAATAGATTTATTTGGAAGTTTGGAGGGAATTACCTATCTTTGCACCTGCAATGATTAACAGAGCAGAATGCATAAAGAAACTAAAGGCCTGTAAGAATGTGGTGACAGAAAAGTTTGGTGTCCATTCTATGAGGTTGTTTGGTTCGGTAGCCCGTAATGAGCAAAACGAGTCAAGCGATGTAGATATTTGTGTCGAGATGGAGCCCAGCCTTCTAAGGCGTTCTGGGTTGAAAATCTATCTTGAAGAACTGTTGAATTGCAAGGTGGACGTCTTGCGTGTCCACAAAAATATGGATAGCTATTTAACCCAACAGATAGATAGAGATGGAATCCTTATCTTCAATTGACAGAGAGATGCTAATGAGATTTTTTCTATCNNAAACAGGCGATGTTGAAACTCGTCAAGGAGTGCCTGATTGTGATAGGCACGCATACTGGACCAGCCTCGGTTTTGTACCTGGGCGTTGAAAACGGTTACTAACTCGGGAATCTGCATTATCGAAATAGCAAAGGATTTATCCGTTATTCTTAAAAGAAATCTCAAAGAATATTTGGAACGTATTGATTATTTTCCTATCTTTGCACCAAATTGAAAAGGTATGGAAGAAAAAGAGAGCAGGAAACAAACTGCAATGAAGAAAGCATCTTTCTTACTGACCGTATTCTTCACACTGGCACTGACCGCCTGTGTGCATAAAACTCTCATCACGCCGAGTCAGAGCCGCGTGGGGTATTCCGCTTGGAACACGCAGGTTAGTTACACCCACTGCGACCCTCTGCCCAAGACAGGGAAGCCCGAGTCCGTCCGCGGCACGTGGGAGGTTAACGACGGTATCTTGCAGCATAAGGCATGCGAAGAAGCACCGTTGGCCATCTGCAACTACGTTATCCCTTCCAACCACTACACCATCCAGTGTACCGCCCGCAAGGACAGCGGCCCGGATGGTTTCATCATCGTGTTCAACTATGTGGATGCGCAGCACTATTGTCAGCTGAACTATGGTTACGAGGGTAATACGAAGCACGCCATCGAGCAGATCAGCGGTAACAAAAGGAAACAGTTGGCCACACATTCTGGCAGCATAGAAACAGGGAAGTGGTATAACGTGAAACTGACCGTGGCCGGCGACAGCATCAAGGCATGGCTCGACAGTGAACTCATGTTCGATGAAGTACTCAAATAAAAGCGAACGAGAATAATGTAGCGGCTAAGGGCAAAAGAATGCTAAAAGTGAGATTCATATTGTATGCTGCGCTTTTAACGGTGTTTTGCCGAGTGAATGCGCAGGGGCTGCCAACAGACGGCAAGCTGACCATACGTCCCCTGTTGCAGCAACTTGGAGAACAACTATTACAGGGAAAGACTGGCAGTATCGTGGCCATCAACCCTGCTAATGGCGAAATACTGTGTCTGGCAACGAACACACCCAATGGCAGCGATGTACGTCAGGCCATCGGTAAACCACAGGCTCCTGGTTCCACCTTCAAGACCGCCCAGGCACTGACGCTATTGTCGGAAGGCGTTATATCACCACTGACTACGGTAGAATGTGTCGATGGGGTCACCGACGGCAACATCAAGGTGCACTGCCACAAGCACCGTTCACCACTGGCTCTGAAGGATGCGCTGGCGCAGTCGTGTAACACATGGTTTCTGATGACCTTTGCCTCGATGATCAACGACGACTTCATGTACGAGACGAAAGAGGAAGCTATCACGACGTGGCGCAGCTACATGCAGAGCATGGGTCTTGGCGGTCCTATGCACATAGACATTGAGGGAGAGCAAGGCGGACTATTGGCAGGAGCCGACTATCTGAATCGCCGTTACAAGGAAGGCTGGGACGGGAAGACCATCTGGTGGGCAGGCATGGGACAGGGCGATGTGACCTGTACCCCACTTCAATTGTGCAACTTGGCTGTCACTATTGCCAATCGTGGTTGGTACTATGTACCGCACGTCCATCAGGACACCAAGAACGAACGCTATCTGAAGAAGCGTCAAACCAAAGTCAAACCAGAGGCCTACGCTCCTGTGATAGAGGGCATGCAGTTAGCTGTAGAGAAAGGCACAGCCACCAGCATCAGGACCACCTATCCCATCTGTGGCAAAACGGGCACCATCGAGAACCCCGGTGAAGATCATTCCGCCTTTATCGCTTTCGCCCCGATGGACAATCCTAAAATCGCCATAAGCGTCTACGTGGAACATGGCGGGTTCGGTGCCGATTTGGCTGCCCCCATGGCTGGACTTGTCATTGAGCAATACCTGAAGGGTAAGCTCTCAGACGCATCGAAAGCCAAGGCAAAACGGATAGCCAACAGAAAAATTCAAGCAAAAGAATAGCCAGAGGGACAGGCGTCTGGGGCATACGCATGTCTGCGAAGCGCAGAGCAAACCTCCGGGCTTTTATGACCTATTTGACCCGATTATTGGGTTTTGATTCGTATTTGCAGTTTTTTCGCCCTCTGTTTTTACTTTCCGACTTTTGAAAGGTCATATTATTAGATGACAGACGATAATCAAATCATCCCGTTGATCAGGGAGAACGCAGAAAAGGGTTTCCGTCTGCTGATGGCGAAATACAAGGAGCCTGTCTATTGGCACATCCGCCGACTGGTGGTCAGCCATGATGATGCACAAGACGCGACACAGGATACATTCCTCCGCATCTTCCGCTCCTTTAGTCAGTATAGTGGCGAAGGGTCTTTCAAAGCCTGGATTTTCCGCATCGCCACCAACGAAGCCCTGCGACTGTTAGGACGGAACCAAGGCAAGACAACATTGTCGCTCGACGACACGCCTCAGGTCACACTCACAATGAAGGCCGACGAGTATTTCGATTATGGCAATGCCGAGGCCATCAAACTGCAAAAGGCCATCACGGCCCTGCCAGCCAAACAGCAACTGGCCTTCAACCTCCGCTACTACGATGACCTGTCGTACAAGGAGATAGCCACCGTCACAGGTTCTACCGAGGCTACCGTCAAGGCGAACTACCACTTTGCCAAGGAAAAAATCATCAAATATATGAACACAAACAACTTATAATATATATGGAACAGAACTATGATTTCAGCAAAATCGGCAAACAGATGCCTTACACTGTACCCGACGGCTTCTTCGACAAGCTGGAGGAGAACGTGATGAACGAGGTGAAGGCCCAGTCAGCCAAGACGAAGAAGGCCACAGTCATACGCATGGCTATCCGCGCGGCCATCGCCGTAGCCGCATGCATCGCCCTGTTCTTCGTCGTCAAGAAGGTACTGCCCCAAGGCCAGGATGCTGCCATCGACGACTTCGAAAACGTGGAACTGGCATTCAACAATCTCAGTACCGAAGATCAGGATTACCTGCTCGAGGTTTATCAGGAAGAACAATTTTTAGAAAACGACTTAAACGAATTAAACAATGAAGAAAGTATTTAGAATCCTGCTGACAACCGTCATGATGGTTGCTTTCAGCGTCAGCGTTTCGGCACAGGAAGCCAACGCACAAAAGCCTAGTAAGAAACAGCGCATGAGCCGTGAACAGATGGCAGAGATGCAGGCCAAGCACATTGCCCGCCAACTGGCACTCGACGATGCTACCAGTAAGAAGTTCATCGAGACGTTCAGCGCTTATCAGAAAGAGGTTTGGGCACTCCGTCCGCAAGGCAAGGAGATGCGTAAGAGCAGAGCCGAGATGACCGACGCGGAGGCCGAAAAAGCCATAAAAGAGCAGTTCGACCACAGCCAGAAAGTGCTCTCCCTCCGTCAGGAATACTACAACAAATACAGCAAATTCCTGTCAGCCAAACAGATTCAGCGTGTCTATGAACTGGAGAAGCAATCGATGAACCGACTCTCCAAACGCGGTGGTCCCAAAAGCCAGCGAGACAGAAGAAACGGCCCCAGACCCAAAGCTGGACGACCTAATGCACCTCGCAAGCCTCTCTAATTTTACCTTGCATATATGCGCGCGACGATGGCACCGCTGATGTTGTGCCACACGCTGAAGATGGCGCCGGGGATGGTGGCCATGGGATAGGCGGCGAAGTGGAGCGTGGCCAGCGATGAGGCAAGGCCGGAGTTCTGCATGCCCACCTCGATGCTGACGGCCTTGCGCTTGGCAGCCGACAGGCCTAATACGGTGCCGACGGCATAGCCAACGGCAAGTCCGCCAATGTTATGGAGCATCACCACAAGGATGACAACGAGTCCGCTCGACATTAGTTTCGCGGCGTTTGCAGCAATCACGATGAGCACGATGGCACAGATGGCAAGCGACGACAGCGCAGGCAGATAGGCCGTAGCTGCCGAGGTCTGACGGGGCCAGAGCCGTTTGACAATGAGACCCGCTACAATAGGCAGAATAACCACCCAGAGGATGCTCAGCAGCATGCCGACCACATCGACATCGACCGTCTTGCCTGCCAACAGCAACACCAGCAATGGCGTCAGCACAGGAGCCAGCAGTGTGCTGACACCCGTCATACCCACCGACAGCGCCAGGTCGCCCTTGGCCAGATAGGTGATAACGTTCGAGGCCGTGCCGCCAGGACAGCAGCCAACGAGCACCACACCCACTGTCAGTGCCTCGTCGAGTGCAAAAAGCCTCGCAAGCATCCATGCCAACAGCGGCATGACCGTGAACTGCGCCAGGCAGCCTATGATGACATCCTTTGGACGACTGAACACAATACGGAAATCGTCAGCACGCAGCGTCAGACCCATGCCAAACATAATAACACCCAACAACGGATTGATGACCGTAGGCTTTACCTGGCTGACCAGTTCTGGGAAGGTCAGCGCCACTATTGCCGACAGCAGCACAAGCACACCCATATAGTCGGATATATATTTACAAAGTTTTTTCATTCCTTTTTCTTTGTCTGCATGAAACGAAGCGTCTTGGCCTGTTCCAATGTCAGATTAGCCAATCGGGCATTTGAATCATTTTCACCGTTGATGACATCGTAGAGTTTCTTGAGCTCATCAGGTCCTCCATCGTGCTTCAGGACATACACCAGACAGAGGTATTGCAGGGCAGCACCCGACGAGAGGATATCGAGATCGGTGACTGCCAGCTGTGAGACGGCCAGCTGATAAGCATCGTCGCTGTTTTCATCGATGAACTGCTGCACGTCGCCGAGCGTCTCCAGTCCGAACGACTCCAGCACCCGCAGGTAGTTCATGACCGATACAGGGAAGATCTCAGCCTGATTGACGGCTGCGATACGCCTGTTCAGACGGTCGAAGGGATGCAGTTCGAGATAGCTGCGGAACGTATCACCCGACAGCGACACCTCGTCGAGTTGTCCGCTCTTCACCAGTGTCTGTACCTGACGACGGTAGTCGGTGAGCACGATGCGCAGACGACTGAACTCGTCGTCGACCAGCTCCAACATACCTGCCAGGCGACTGAACTGTCGTTTATACTCACGCGGAATCTTTACCTCGCCCTTGTAGCCGGTATCGTGTTCGATGGTCGACCAGACGTGCTGCAGCGCTGTTCGCATCTGCAGCTCGAAGCGCATGTCGCCAAAGGCCGGGTCCCTATCTTTTTCCTGGAACCGGCAGATATAGTGCAACGAGTTGTAGCCGAAGCTGTCCAACTGGTGCAACTTACGCTTGTCGACACTCTCCTGCCAGTCGATGTCGAAGACATGCTTGGCGATGACCGCCACCTTGTCGACCTCGTCGGTATAGAAGGTAATGACACGCAGGCCCACTAGGTCGGTCACATCGTAGATGGTCTTGTACTTCGAACCCTTGCGTTCGAGTTTTCCGGCCATCGACTGTTCGGTTTTCACCCTATATTCAAAAGCTGTCACATAGATGCCCTGCTCATGGAGCGCACGACGCAGCAGGTCGTAGGCTTTCTTGGCCATGACTTCCAACTGGGGCACCAGTTCGCGATATTGTTGCAGTAGCGCCTCACCATGAGGATCGAGTTTCACATTGTCCATAAATCGTCTGTTCTTTATCGTTAATCTGCTACAAAAGTAATAATATTATCGAAAACTGCCAAATATTCGCCCTATTTCTTGCAATATTGGGCAATTATTCGTATATTTGCAGCACAAATCCAAACATACTCAAATCAAAATGAGACGAAAACTAATCTTAACTGCTTTACTATTCGGCATGTTAATGGCTGTTGCCCAGCCAAATTACAACATGCAGCAAATCAAGCGTGAACGGCTGAACCGTGGTGTTGTGGCCATCCGTCACGGCCAACAGGTCATCGTCAGCTGGCGCACCCTGACCACCGATGCTAAAGAACAACCTTTCGATATCTACCGCAACGGCGAGAAACTCAACCATGCACCCCTGACCAAGGGCGGCACCTTCTATATCGACGAGAAGCCGCTTTCAACGGCAGCAACCTACGAGGTAAGGGGTGGCGGTACGGACGGCCGCTACGTACTAAATAGCGACGCGCCCGACGATTACCTATCCATAAAACTCCAGAAACCTGCCGACGGGGAAACGCCTGACGGAAGGCGTTATTTCTACTCGGCCAACGACGCCAGTGTAGGCGATGTCGACGGCGACGGACAGTATGAGATCATCCTGAAATGGGATCCCTCGAACGCCCACGACAACGCCCACGACGGCTATACCGGCCATACCCTTCTCGACTGCTACCGTCTCGACGGCACCCAACTCTGGCGCATCGACCTGGGCAGGAATATCCGCAGCGGTGCCCATTACACCCCCTTCATCGTGTATGACCTCGACGGCGACGGCAAGGCAGAAATGATGGTACGCACCTCCGACGGCACCCGCGATGCCAGGGGACAGGTCATTGGCAGCGCCACTGCCGACTACCGCCATACAGGCCGTCCGATGACCGGTCGCATCCTCACAGGCAAGGAATACATCACCGTCTTCAACGGCCTTACAGGCGAGGCGATGGACAGCAAACCCTATATCCCCGAGCGCGGCGACCCTAAGGATTGGGGCGACGAGAAGGCCAACCGCAGTGACCGCATGCTGGCTGCTGTGGGCTATCTCGACGGCAAGAAGGCCTCGGCCATCTTCTGTCGCGGCTACTACACCCGCTCGGTACTGGCAGCCTGGGACTGGGACGGCCACGAGTTGAAAAGCCGATGGGTGTTTGATACCAACGATCCCCAATGGACCAGCTATGCCGGACAGGGCAACCACAATCTGCGCGTGGCGGATGTCGACGGCGACGGCTGCGACGAGATCACCTACGGATCAATGGCTGTGGACCACGACGGACGCGGACTCTACAACACCGGCATGGGGCATGGCGATGCCATCCACCTGATGGCCTTCGACCCGAAGAGTCGTGAGCTGCAAGTATGGGACTGTCATGAGAACCGCCGCGACGGCTCAGACTTCCGCAATGCCCGCACCGGCGAGGTAATCTTCAAGGTACCCTCCAAAAGCGACGTAGGACGGGCGATGGCAGCTGACATCGACCCTACGAACCCAGGTGTGGAGATGTGGAGCGCCGACAGTCACGGCATCCGCAACCTCAAGGGTGAGGTGATCAATGCCGCCAAGGACGCCGACGACCCGCAGCACAACAACTACCTCCTGCTCGGCGGACGCTGGCTGCCGATGAATTTCGGCATCTGGTGGGATGGTGACCTGCTGCGCGAGATGCTCGACAGAGGCCGGGTGTCGAAATACAACTGGGAAAACAACACCATCGAGGATCTGCTGACACTGCCAGGCATTGTGTTCAACAACGGTTCGAAGTCGAATCCTTGTCTGAGCGCCGACATCCTTGGCGACTGGCGCGAGGAGGTCATGGCCCGTACGCCTGACAGCAGCGAACTGCGCATTTTCGTATCGCCCATACCCACGGACTATCGCATCGACTGTCTGATGGAGGACATCCCCTATCGGCTGTCGACGGCAACACAGAACGTGGGCTACAACCAGCCCTCGGAGCCTGGGTTCTACCTCGGTCCCGACGAGACAGTCAATCCTTTCCTGAAATAATGAAACAAAAAACAATAACGACATGAAAAGAATCTATTTTTTCGCATTGATGCTCACCGCAGCATCGCTTCTCGCCCTGACAGCCTGTAAAAGCGAGAAACCATCGGAAGAGAGGCATACAAGGGCCCTCCGACAGATACAAATCGCCTATGAGGAAAGAGACTATCAGGAACTGCTACGACTGGCAGACAGTCTGTGCACGATCGGCGAACTGAGCGAACCCGAAGCCTACTACTGGCAAGGCTACGCCAGCGACCGCACCAAGCAACTGCGTATGGCAGAGTTTTACTGGAAGACGGCCGTAGCTCAGACCAGCAACTCCACCGAACCTGAGGATCTGGCCATCTATGCCAAGTCGGCCAGCCATCTGGCCAATGTCCTGGGTTCGAGAGGCGAGTATGAAGTCGTGCTCGATATCATACAACCGGTGGTAAACCGATTGAAGGAGCTGAAATGCGACACCATGAGCGACTACAACAACCTGGTGCTCATGATCGGCTTGTGCCAGTCGCGCTTCGGTCTGTCGAGGGATGCCGCCAACGAAAGTTACGAGCAGGCCTATCAGACGCACATGAAGAATATTGAGGAGCACCGTTCCGACCAGGCCTACAAGAATGCCATCGCCGGTGTGGTGAACATCGCCTACAACTGCAACGAAACAAAATCGTACCGCGATGCCCTTCTGTGGATAGACCGTTATGGCGAACTCATCCGACAGTATGAGCAGCGCAATGGTGCCGATCCTGCCTACGTCGACCGTCAGTGGGCCCGCTACGACATCTACCGCACCATCGCCCTCGACGGATTAGGGAAAAAGGACGAGGCAGCAAAGGTGTACGAGCACTATCTGACCACCCAGTACAGCCGGACCCCTGAGGGCCGCATCGCCGTGAACGACTACCTGGCAGCCGCCAGTCGCTGGGAAGAGGTGGCCGAAAACTACGAGTGTCTGGACGACCTATTGGGCCATAAGAATTACTCCATCGAGGATTTCCAGAAGATGGTACTCCCGAAATTCAAAGCCAACCTACAGGCTGGCCGCCGGGACTCTGCGATGGCCGTGGCCCTCGACATTAGCCATTCGCTCGACACGGCTATCACCGAGGCCCGCAAGCAGGATGCCCAGGAACTGGCTGTCATCCGTCAGAAGGCAGAGAAACTGGCAGCCGACGAGGCCCTCGCAATCCGTCAGCGTACCAACAACCTGTTTCTGGCCCTCGCCCTGGTATTCGGCGGATTTGCCGTCTACACCTATTACCGTCATCGGAAAACCCTTCGAGGGATCAAGAAGCACCGCGAGCTGAAGGAGGCATACAACGAATTGGAGAACACCAAGGCCATGGTGAACAAGGCTATTCTGGAACAGGAAATCTCACGCAACATCCAGTTGGCGATGACGCCCGACGCCCCACCCCAGAACGACGACATCCGGCTGTTTGCCTCGCTGAAACCCGCCGATGCGACCGACTGCGACCTCTACGACTATTTCGTCAGCAACGACAAGTTCTTCTTCTGCATCGGTGATGCCAAAGGCACAGGCATCAACGCCTCGACATCTATGGCAATCACCAGAACAGAATTCCGCAGTCTGGCCAGCGACAAGGTCGAGCCGGCAGAGATTGTTACATCCATCAACAAGAAACTCACCGACCGCAAGAACCCCGACATGGCCGTCACGCTGCTCTTGGGTATCCTCGACCTCACCACAGGCCGCCTGCGCTATACCAACGCCGAACAGACAGCTCCCCTGCTGGTAGGCTCCGGCATCGGACTGCTGCCCGTGGACAAGAATGCTGCCGTCGGAACCCATCCCGACTATCGGTACAGCACCCAGGAGACACGCATCGACCCGGGTACCCTGATATTCCTCTATACCCAGGATCTGCTGGAGGCAAAGAATGACGCCAACGACAGCTACGGCCATCGCCGTATGTTGGGCGAGAGTCTGCAAGCCTCGAAGATGCTCAGCGAAAAACTGACGCCCGAAGCCTTCGACAAATGGATGAAGGAGGCCATCGCCCGCTTCACCGGCAAGGAAGCCGCAGACGTGAAGCTCACCACGTTTACCTTCCAGTACAAACAAATCATTCCTGGTGCCCCCTATCAGCGGAGCATCTCCATATCCAACGACCCCAAGGACGAGGCCTATATCGCCTACTTCACGAAGGAGGCCTGCACAGCTGTTGGCATGAAGGAGAAAGCCAGTGGCCCTATCGCTGAGGAAATGGAGAACGTGGTGAAGAACCTGATGAAGGAGGCCTATCCCGACGGCACGAAGGGCGATGTACACATTGAGGCCCACGCCGAAGACGACACGCTGCAGTTCATCATCTCGGCAGGCACTAAGACAGTAACCATATCAAAAAATATCACAAACTAAAGAAATGAGAAAAACTATTCTATTTCTCGCCCTGACGCTCGCCAGCAGCGCGTTTGCCCAGGGGGAGTCAGCAGGCGACGTGATGAAGACCCTGCGCAAGGTGAACGATTACTTCATGATGAAGTATGCCGACCCCACACTGCCCACCAACGTCAACCGCGTGCGTCCCTCGTCGCTGTGGACACGCGCCGTGTATTACGAAGGTCTGATGGCCCTCAACGAGATTGACAACGACCCGCGTTACATCGACTATACCGACCGTTGGGGCAACTTCCACAAGTGGACACCCCGCAACGGTGTGAAGACCAACGATGCCGATGACCAGTGCTGCGGACAGACTTATTTCGACCGTTATATGCAAAGTGGCGGCGAGGAGAAGATCAAACCGATTCTGGAGAACCTTGACAACCAGATGCAGACGCCCAACACCCGCAAGCCAGAGGCTGAGGGATCACTCTATGGCTGGTGGACGTGGATTGACGCCATCCAGATGGCCATGCCCGTCTATATGCAGGCCTATAAGGTGACGGGCGAGCGCAAATACGCCGACCACGCGATGAAGATGTATCTCTGGACACGCAACACCCTCGCCGGCGGACTCTTCAACCAAAAGGAAGGTCTCTGGTGGCGCGACAAGGACTATGTGGCACCCTATCAGACGCCCGATGGCAAGAACTGCTACTGGAGTCGCGGCAACGGTTGGGTGTATGCTGCCCTCGTGCGCTGCATGAACCTGCTCTCGCCGAAAGATAAGTATTATAAGCAACTGAAAAAGGACTTCCTGCTGATGAGTGAAGCGCTGAGGAAGTGCCAGCGGCAGGAGGACGGTCTGTGGAATCCCAGTCTTGTATCGTATGCCGACTATGGCGGCAAGGAGATGACGGGCACCGCCCTCTTCCTCTATGGTATGGCATGGGGCATCCAGAAGGGCTACCTCAAGGCCAATATCTACCGTCCTGTCTGCGACCGTGCCTGGGAGGCGCTCGTTCACGACTGTGTGCATCCTGACGGTTTCCTTGGCTGGGCCCAGGGCACCGGCAAGGATCCCGCAGCCGGCCAACCCCTCTCCTACACCAAAGTACCCGACTTCGAGGACTACGGCACCGGCTGCTTCTTATTGGGAGGCACAGAATATTATAAGCTTGTAAAGGTAAAAAGGTAAAAAAGTAAAAAGGTAAAAAAGTAAGAGGATATGAAAAGTAGAATAATTAAGTTGGTAAAAGGAAAGGTGTGGGCTTTTTTACCTTTTTACCTTTTTACCTTTTTACCTTTAAATGCGCAGCGCCATGTGGAGAGTCTGGACTTCGGTTGGGAATTCAGGTTGAACAATGAAGGCGAGTGGCGGCAGGTGAATGTGCCGCATGATTTCCAGATCGAGCAGCCCTGGGTNNGCCCTGGGTGGCACCCGCCGCCGACGAGAAAGCCGACAACACCGACGTCGCCGCCAATATTAAGAGCCGCCTCTCCAGTCGCGGTTTCAAGGAGATGGGCATGGGCTACTATCGTTATCATTTCACCCCTGACGACTCATGGAAAGGCCGTCGTATTCTCCTCGACTTCGAGGGCATCATGTACACCGCTGATGTGCTGCTCAACGGCCAGCGCGTGGGTGGCACCAACTATGGCTATGTGGGCTTTGAGGTTAATCTCTCCGACGATCTGAAATACGGTCAGGACAACCTCATCCAAGTCATCGCCGATACCCGTGAGCCAGGCAACTCCCGTTGGTACACGGGTGGCGGACTCTTCCGTAATGTCAGCCTCATCATCACCCCCAAGGACCTCTATTTCGAGCGTCATCCCCTTTATATCACCACCTGCGACAACCGCTATGTGAGCATCTCCGCCGAGTTCACCAACCGCACGAACAAGGCGACACGCATCGCTTTGCAGATACTCGACCCCGAGGGGCAGGTGGCCTACTGCGACACCGTTAGTGTGAAGCGTCATCGTGGCACCCGCCGTCAGGAAGCACGCATCGCCACCGACATTGCCATCAGCAACCCGAAGATCTGGGATCTCGATACACCTTACTTATATACGGCGAAAGTTCAGCTCCTACGGGAGGACGGCACTGTGGCCGATGAGACCAGCGACGATTTCGGTATCCGCACCATCGAGTTCGGCCCTGAGTTCGGTCTGAAGCTCAACGGTCGCAAGGTGCTGCTCAAAGGCTATGCCAACCACCACACCCTCGGTGCCCTCGGTGCTGCCGCCTATCCCAAGGCCATCGAGAAGCGCATCCTGNNCTCTACGACAAGTGGACGCGTCAGCACACGGGCGGCAAGGTGCCTTTCGAACAGCTCTGGCAGTACGATGTGCCGGAGTGGATCAAGCGTGACCGCAATTCGCCCTCCGTCATCCTCTGGAGTCTCGGCAACGAGTTGCAGCAGGATCCCAATCAGCCGTTCAACGACTTCGGCGTGACGATGTATAAGTTGCAGAAGACGCTCCTTCAGCGTTACGACTCCACCCGACTGGTAACCGTGGCCATGCATCCCCGCTACCGCAACTGGGACACCGACTCCCTCCCCCACGACCTCGCCATCCAGACCGACATACAGGCTTACAATTACCGTTATATGTATTTCCCTGGCGACGGACGCCGCTTCCCGTGGATGACCTTCTACCAGAGCGAGGCTTCTATCTCGGCCATGGGACAAAACTACTTTGAGATGAACCTCGACCGTGTGATCGGCCTTGCCTACTGGGGCGCCATCGACTACCTCGGCGAGAGTCAGGGCTGGCCTGCGAAAGGATGGGCACAGGGGGTGTTCGACATTTCGCTTGAGCCCAAGCCTAAGGCCTATTATATGCGGTCGTTCTTCAAACCCGACGAGCCGCTGGTACATATCGCCGTCATCGACTCGAAGAACGATATCATGTGGAATGGTGTGCAGACGGGCAACGACGGTATGAGCGATCATTGGAATCGCAAACCTGGCTCGAAGCTAAACCTCATCACCTATACCAATGCCGACGAAGTGGAGCTAAGACTCAATGGCAAGAGCCTCGGCCGCAAGCCGAACCCCACCAACGACCCCAAGCTGCGTAACCAGATCCGCTGGAACGATATTCCCTATGCCGACGGCCGTCTCGAAGCCATCGCCTACGTCAAGCATCGTGTCGTAGCACGACACGTCACAGAGACCACCGGTAAGGCCGTGCGCCTCATCGCAACCCCCGAGGACAACACCTGGCAGGCCGACGGCACCGACCTCATGCACGTCCGCATTCAGGCCGTCGACAGCAAGGGCCGTCGCGTACCGATGGCTCAGGATGAACTCCGTTTCGCCGTTGAGGGCGACGCCACCATCGTGGCCGTCAGCAGTGGCAACCACAACTCCGACGAGCTCAACGTCACCGACCACCGCCGCCTCTGGAACGGTTCTGCGCTGGTCATACTCCGAGCCGGCAAGAGTCCCTCGAAGATCGTGCTGAAGACCTCAGCCGACGGTTTCAAGACCGTTGCCACCAAACTCGAAACGAAGCCCTAACGACTACTTGGCAGGTTTCGTAGCGCGGACGAAATAACAGATTAACAGGATATAGGCCACGAGCGACAGTACCTCGGAGAGCGGATTGGCCAACCACGACTCACTGACGGGATTGAAGCCGCCGAAGCGCAGCAGGGCACTCACCACACCCATCAGCGCACCACCGGCGATAAAGCCGGAGGCAATCAGTGTGCCCTTCTCGCCACGGGCCTCATTCTCGGCCTTGTTCTTCGAGCGGGTGGTGACAAACCAGTTGACAGCGCCACCCACCAGCAGTGGCACATTCAGTTCCAGCGGAATGAACATACCCAAGGCGAAGGCCAGTGCAGGCACCTTGCAGAGGGTCAGCACAATGGCGATGGCTGCACCGATGGCATAGAGCACCCAAGGCGCTCCCACACCGTTCATCAGCGGATCAATCACCGCTGCCATCGCATTGGCCTGAGGGGCTGCGAGCTGTCCGCTGGCAAAGCCGTAGGTCTCGTTGAGCAGCATCATCACACCACCCACCGTGGCTGCCGACACCAGTGTGCCGAGGAACTTCCACGACTCCTGCTTTCTGGGCGTCGTTCCCAGCCAGTAACCGATCTTCAGGTCGGTGATGAAGGCACCCGCCATCGAGAGGGCCGTACAGACGACACCGCCCATGATCAGTGCAGCCACCATACCACTCGTGCCCTGCAGGCCGACGCCCACCATCACGACTGAAGCCAGGATGAGGGTCATCAGCGTCATACCGCTTACCGGGTTCGAGCCCACGATGGCGATGGCATTCGCGGCCACCGTCGTAAAGAGGAAGGCGATCACCGCCACCAGTACGATGGCCACCAAGGCCTGCAGCATATTGCCGTCCATCACGCCAAACCAGAAGAACAGGAAGGTAATCACAATCGTCACAATCGAAGCAATCGCAATAAATTTGAAGGGCAAATCCTGTTGTGTCCGCTGCTGTGCCACAGCAGCCTCCCCTCCGCTACCTTTCATCTCCTTCGCCGCCAGCGATACGGCCCCCTTGATAATGCCCCACGACTTGATGATACCGATGATACCCGCCATGGCGATGCCACCGATACCTATCGACTTGCCGTAAGCCTTGAATATCTGCTCCGGCGACATATCGCCTACAGCCGTCGTGATCGAGGGATCCCACTGGTTGAGCACCTCGCTGCCAAACAGCAGCGACAAGCCTGGTACGATGAGCCACCAGACCGACAGCGAACCCAGCGTGATGATCAGCGCATACTTAAAACCAATGATATAGCCGAGACCCAACACAGCGGCGCCGGTATTGATCTTGAACACCAGCTTAGCCTGATCAGCCAGCGACTGTCCCCACTCCACCACGCGCGAGGTGAAGTTCTCATTCCACCAGCCGAACGTCGCCACGATGAAATCATACAATCCGCCCACTATACCTGCCAGCAGCAGGGGCTTGGCCTGATTGCCGCCCTTGGCACCTGAAACCAGCACCTGCGTCGTCGCCGTTGCCTCCGGGAACGGATACTTGCCGTGCATATCGCTGACGAAATACTTTCTGAAAGGTATCAGGAACAGGATGCCGATGATACCACCCAACAGCGAGGCGATGAAGATCTTCAGGAACGAAGCCGACATCTCCGGATACTTCGCCTGCAGGATATAGATGGCGGGCAAGGTGAAGATGGCACCTGCCACCACAGCACCCGAACAGGCACCTATCGACTGGATGATCACATTCTCACCCAGGGCCTTGCTGCGTCGGGCTGCCGTCGATACGCCCACCGCGATGATGGCAATAGGAATGGCTGCCTCGAACACCTGACCCACCTTCAGACCAAGATAGGCAGCGGCAGCCGAAAAGAGCATCGCCATCAGGATACCCCACGTCACCGACCACCCGTTCACCTCCGGATAAACACCCTTCGGCGACATCAGCGGTTCATACTTCTCACCCTCGTTCAATTCCCGAAACGCATTCTCGGGCAACTGTGTCTTAATCTCTTCCATATTCCAAAAAATCTTGTTTTCTTTTTCCTTTGCAAAGGTACGACTTTTTTTATAATAATGTACGCAAAAGCCGAAAATGTTTCAATAGTTAAATTATTATAATACTTTGCAAAAACTTGGTACTTTGTTATACAAGGTACTAATATTTTGCCTATCTTTGCAGCGGAATTCTTAATCTACAGAAAGAGATGAATATCGAAAATGCCAAATCGCAGATGAGAAAGGGGATGCTCGAGTACTGTGTACTGCTGCTCCTGAAGCACCGTCCCTCCTACGCCAGCGACATCATCCAACAGTTGAAGGATGCCGAGTTGCTGGTGGTCGAGGGCACACTCTATCCCCTGCTCACCCGTCTGAAGAACGACGGACTGCTCATCTATCAGTGGCAGGAGTCGACACAGGGCCCCCCACGTAAGTATTATGCCCTCAGCAATGAGGGAGAACAATTCCTCGAAGGCCTCGACAGTGCCTGGATGGAACTCTCTAACACCGTCAACTATTTAAAGAATTTGAAGCTTGAAGTTTGAAACGTATGAAAAAGAATATTACCATCAACCTGTGTGGGCGACTCTTCCAGATCGATGAAGATGCCTACGAACTGTTACAAAACTACATTGAGTCGCTGCGTGCCTCGTTTGGCAAGCAGGAAGGCGGCGAGGAGATTGCCGATGACATCGAGGCCCGCATCGCCGAGCTCTTCGACGAACTGAAGGCCAACGGCACCGAGGCCATCACCATCGAGCATGTCAAGAACATCATCACCCGTATCGGCAGGCCTGAAGAACTGACTGGCGATGACGACGCCCAGAGCGAGGGCACCCAAGGCAGGCAGAAGGAAGGTCATCGTTATGACTCGTTTAAGTCGGCTGCCAACGGCTTCCGTGAGAACGTACGCGCCAGGACGGCTGGCAAGAAACTCTACCGCAATCCCAACGACAAGCTGGTGGCTGGTGTGCTCTCCGGCTTTGCCACCTACACCAACACCGACCCCACCTGGTGGCGCATCGGCTATGCCCTGCTGTTCCTGGGCTCGAATTTCTTCCTGTTCCCGTTGTTCAGACTGTTCCACCTGGGCGGTTTCTTCTTCTCCATCAACCTGAGCTTCATCCTCTTCTATATCGCGATGGCCATTGCCATGCCCGAGGCCAAGAAACCCAGACAAGTGCTGGAGATGGAAGGCAAGGACGTGACACCCCAGAACCTGGCCGACGTCGTGGTTGAAGACAGACCGCAGCCAGAGCCCAAGAGCCACATGCGGGGCTGTCTCTCCGTATTTCTGAAAATGCTGATGGGACTCTTCATCGCCATTGCTGCCGTATTCGGACTGGTGCTGTTGGTCTGCTTCCTGCTCATCGTGGGCACGCTCATCTTCATTTTCATGATGCCTAGCGGAAACCACTACTATGGTCTGCCTTTCGACCTTGGCTACCTGAATCTCGCCGAAACCGTCTATCTGCACCCCTGGGCCGTAGGCATCTTCATTGCCAGTCTGCTGTTGGCGCTGTTCATTCCCCTCTATGCCATCGCCCACATGCTGCTTGCTAAATCAGGCAAGGCGCAGCCAATGGGCACCGCCCAGCGCATCGGCTGGATTGTCGTCTGGCTGATAGCCCTGTTCTCCATCTTCCCCAGTATCAGTGTCATCCACAATTTCAACCAATGGCAACGGATGCAGCGTCAGGCCGAAGAATCTGAATGGATGACCGATGTGGCGCGCGACTATTTCAGGGAGCATAGCCTGCGGATTGACAGGCGTCACCACTGCTTCGACCAATTGGTAAAGAGCGGCGAATATTTCACGGGCGACACCCTGGTCCCCTATATCGACGTGGAGATGTGGGGACCCGAAAGCGAGCGCTACTTCCAGGTGGGCTCATATTATGCTGAGCCAGTGGATTCCGGCACCTACCGCGTCAGCTGCAACGCCCGTACCGATGGCGGTGGCGTGTGTCTCTTTGCCACTGCCTTCAACGATGCCCTAAGGGCAGTAAAGGTGATACCAGCTTCTGGTAAAGAAGGTGGTTTAGGCAATGGTTGGCATGCAGTTGAGGTGGATATCGACATCTACGGCCCCACCATCCTTCGCTATGGCATCAGCGCCTACCCAGCGTTTACCGATGTGCCTTGCCACGCCAAGTGGTTCTCCGCCGCCGACTTCAAAGTCGAGCGCCTCGAGGATCAGTAACGTCAAACACCCGGGGACGGTTCTTTTTTGTTTGACGCATTTGCGCGAGATCGTTGTCAAACAAAAAAGAACCGTCCCCGAGTGTTTGATTACCACCAACCGCCGCCACCGGGGCCGCCTCCTCCAGGGCCTCCGCCACCACCGCCGGGACCACCACCAGGACCGCCATTGCCACCCGTATAAGACGAGAGACTGATGGAGGAGCCGCCAGTGACTGTCGCATCGGTATAGGCAGCGCCGTCGAAGATGACCGTACCACCGCTGACAGTGACACCACTCTTCAGTGCGGGCTGCGAGGCGCCTGAGACGACAAGGGTATTACCACCGCTCGCAGGGGTCTTAAAGGCGATGGTCTCGCTGCCGACGGTCATAGCATACCAGGTGTTCTTGTTCCACGACGAAGCCTGATAGCATGACTGCGAGAGCTGTGCACCGCTTTCGAGACCGCCGATGGCGATGATGATACCGCCCGTGACGTAAAGTTTCTTCTGTTCCTCGCTATTGGCATCGATGGCCACTTCAGGCGACGTCGTGCCGATGGCATAAACCACACCGCCCTTGATATAGCAGTTGCCGTTGGCATCGATACCGTCATTGCCTGTAGAACGGGCGTAGACATAACCACCGCTGATGGTGAGGTTGCCAGTGCCGTTGGTCGTGGTGTTATAGGAAGCGTTGATGGCGTCGTCGGCCGCATTCACAGTCACCTGTCCGCCGTTGATGTCAATCGAAGTCTTGCTCTCGATACCCTCGCCGCCTGCACCAGTCGTGGTCACACTGATGATACCACCGCTAATCAGGACAGCACCGTCGATCTTGATGCCCTTAGGCGATGATTTGTAATCGCTGTCGTAGCGGTCGAGCTGCTGTGAGGAGCTGACGATAGAGAGGCTGCCGCTTGACGAGGCGACTACGGCATTGCCCGAAGTCTTGATGACGATGTTGCCACCCGTCGCGGTGAAGTTACCATCGCCGTTGATGCCCTTGCCGCCAGCACCGGTGCTTGTGAGGTTGAGGTTACCGCCACTGATGGAGATGTCACCGTCGGCACCAAGACAGGCCGACGACTTGGTCTTGAGCTTCGAAGAATCCCAAAGGCCGCCACCCGTGGTCTTCACAGTGATGTCGCCACCGCTGATCTTGAGGTCACCTTCGCTCTTGATGCCCTTGGCGGCATCGGCCGTAACGGTGACGTTGAGGGTACCGTTCTCAATATAGATATTACCGCTGTCCTCGTCCTCATGGTCGGCCGTCTCGCCTGTCGAGGTGTCACCGCCCAGATCGCACTGGATACCGTCGTCCTGCGTACCGCTGATGGTCACGGTGCCGCTCTTCATCAGAAAATACTCCTCGCAGTTGATGCCGTCGCCCACAGCCGAGGTGATGTTCAGCGTGAGATTCTTCACAGAGATATAGTCGCCGCTCTTGATGGCGTGCTTGGTATTGCCTGCGACGTTGAGCGTGCCGTTGCCCTGCAGCTGGATCTGTCCCTTGCTGTAGAGACAGGCCTTCTGCGAACCGCCAGCACCGTCGGTCAGCGTGTTCACGGTATTCTTCTTCGCGCTGATCTGGATGCGCTTGCCGTTGGTGATATTAATAGCGGCTCCAGCGGGGTTGGTGAGCGTGAGTCCGGACAGTGAAAGGGTACATTTGTAAGAGCCGGAAAGCGCCAACTCGCCATCGGCGGAGGAGCCGGAAAGGACATAGGTGATCTCATCGTCGTCTACAGCTGCGGTGTTCGACTGAGCGATGGTGACATGGGCACCGCTGACGGTGGGCGACACATACTGTGCCACATTGCCTGCCACAGTAACAGTAGCCGAAGCACCGTCGTAGTTCACAACCACTTGATTGGCCTTCACCTCGCTGTTGTCGACCGTCATGCTTGTGATGTCGCTCAGCGTGAAGGTTTTGCCCATGATGGTCAGTGTCTGACCGTCTTTGTAAGTCATCTCACCCGTCTGCGAGGCCGGGAACTGATAGGTGACGCTGCCCAGGGTGACGTTCAGCGTCTGGGCTCCGGCTGCTATCGTCAGCACGAGGGCCGTGAGGAGGGAATATAGTTTTTTCATCTGACAATCATCTTATAGGTTCTACTATTACTCTTAACGATATAGACGCCACGGCGCATCTGGTCCTTGGCGACCTTATGACCCTGCAGGTCGTAGATCTCTGCGGCCTCGTCGAGCGTGGCAGCGGTGATCTCGCTGATACCAGTGGCCGTCTCGTCAGCTGTTGAGAAATACATCTTACTGAGATTCGAGAGGGTGAAAGTCTGCGAACCCGCCGTCAGCGATGAACCGCTGATGGTGAGCGTCAACGACGACACAGCCACGGAGGCCTTTGCCCCGTCGGTCGTCTCAAAGGTGAGGTAGGCATAGTCTTCAGCCTGCACGGTGAGTGCACCTACCAAAGCCATACATAATAAAACNNCATTTGAATTCTGCTGCAAAGTTAAATAAAAACGGGCCATCCTCAAAATAAAATCAGCGAAAGGCCCGTTTTGTTCAACAAAAACAATCGGCTTACCACGTTATTTAAGAAAAATATAGTACCTTTGCAGAGGATTTGACTATATGAATAGATTCTTATATCATTTTGTGGCGTTTCTGGTAGTAGCCGTATGGGGCGTAACATTCGTCTTCACCAAACTGCTGCTCATCGCCGGACTGACGGCCGCACAAATTTTCATGCTGCGCTTCATTGTGGCCTACCTGTTGCTTCTGGGTTATACGCTCACCTTTAAGCATTTTCGTCTTTTCGCCTCGTCGTGGCAGGACGAGTTGCTAATGGTGGCCTTAGGCCTGACTGGCGGTTCACTCTATTTCNNCTCTGGTCTCGTGGGCTCGGAGATGTGTATAAGAGACAGCCTTAGGCCTGACTGGCGGTTCACTCTATTTCCTTACGGAAAATAGTGCCATGATCTACACCACAACCACCAACACCTCGCTCATCGTCTGTCTCTGTCCGCTGTTTGCAGCCGCGCTCATCGCCCTATTCTATCGTTCCCAGCGACTACACGGCATTCAGATTGCAGGCACGGTCATGGCAGCCATCGGTGTGATTATTGTGGTGCTCAACGGCCGTTTTGTACTCCACCTGTCACCTTTGGGCGACACCCTCGCTTTTGGAGCCTGCCTCTGCTGGGCCTTCTACAGTCTGCTCATGATTCCTGCAGGCCAGCGCTACGACACGCTGTTCATCACACGTAAAGTGTTCTTCTACGGTCTGTTGTCGATGATTCCCTATTTTATGGTATGCCCCGACCTGCCGTCACTCAGCGTGGTTATGCGTCCAGACGTTCTCGCCAACCTGCTGTTCCTGGGCTGTGTCGCCTCTATGCTCTGCTATTTGGCGTGGAATTGGGTCATCAAGAAGCTGGGGTCCGGCATCGTCACCAACTACGTTTATTTCAACCCCGTCACCACAGTCATCTTCGCCTGGCTCATCCTCTCAGAACGCATCACGCTCTATTTCCTCCTCGGCACCCTACTCATCCTCACGGGTATGTACCTCTGCAACAAAATCACATCAAAACAAAAGAGACAGCCGGAATCTTCCAACTGTCTCTGATGTAGCGGGAGCCGGGATTGAACCGGCGACCTCATGATTATGAATCAAAATCAAAAGTTTAAGAAAATATAAATATCTTCGATTTGTTTGCTGATTTTCAGATATTTATGTATCTTTGCACTGAAAATTCAAATCGAATTAAAGCGGGTCAAAATGGGCTAAAACGGACTAAAAAAGATAGTAAATGTTCCCGAAATTCGATTTTAAGGATGTATTTTAGCAATATTTGACCATAAATAAAGAGAAGATCATGGCAAAATCAACATTTACGGCAAGAATCAGTAACTGCACTATGTCTATCGCACTTGATGTCCGACATCCAAAGGGAGAAACATACCCAGTGTGTGTAAGATATTGCATTAATACTAAGCGTATGTATCATCCGATAGGCGACTACTGCACATCGGAGGATTTTACCGCTATCATGAACACAGAGTCCACTAGGGGAAGAATATCAGAAACAAAGAAATCGTATGCCATCCAGAAAAAGAAATGGGAATCTGACTTCGAAAATTATAGGGAACGATTGGAGTCGCTTGCTTCGACATCAGTAGTAACACTGGATAATATTCGTATCAGTTTGACAGGCAAAAGTGCATCTGTTAGTTTCATCTCCGTATGGAAAGAAATCATCAACGGCAGAAAGGCTGGTACAGCAGCAAGTTATGAAGGAGCCCTTAAGTCGTTTATCAAAGAAACAGGGTTTACCAATGAAAAAGGCTTTGCTGTGGGGAAGGAAGTGATTCACAAATGGGTACAAAAGATGACTGATGACGGTAAATCGAAAGCAACTATTGGAATCTATCTACGAACTTGCCGAGTAGTATATAAGGAGTGTATCTCACGTGGCTACATTCTTCAGGCCGACTATCCTTTCTCTGACCGTGATGCAGACAAGGTGTCAATACCCAAGGGAAAAAGTAGAAGACAGGAATGTCTAAGCGTCGATCAGATGACCGAACTCTATCAAATCTTTGCTAAAAAAGATTATCCTGAGAATTGGGGCGACGAATACAACAAGGGACTGCACATATCTTTGGGACTATTTCTATTTCAATATTTGGGCAATGGAATGAATATGGCCGACGTTGCCAGAATCACCTACAATACCCACTACGTACAGAACAAGGGGGAATCACTGCTGTTCAACCGCACCAAGACCAAGGACAGAACTGATGATGACAGTGAGGTAATAGTACCTATCACACCAGCCCTCAAAAAAATCATTGATGAGATCGCCGCCCCATATGAGAAAGACGAACGATTGTTCCCCTATATCCTAAAAGAAGCAACAACAGAAGCTGACTGTCGGGTACGAGTAGCCCAGGAGAATCAAAACATTAGGAAGCGGATGGCCAAGTTGACCAAACATCTTGGATGGGAAGTATCCCCCTCCCCTACCTGGTGTCGACACTCATTTGCAACCAACCTCGCTCATCAAGGCGTACCGATGCAGTACATCAGTGATGCTATGGGGCATAGAGCAGGCAAGTCCGTTACGATGTCATATATAAATATGTACCCGCACGAGAAACAGATGGAATACAACAGCTTGCTATTGAACCTGCCAAACAGCAAGAAACAGAAGAGTGATCTTGAAAGCATCATGAAGAGTTTGTCGGAGAAAGACAAAAAGAAACTGCTGGAAATGATTCTCAATGAGTCTAAGTAGCCATCGGCAAGTGTTAATATTTCATGTTTTATAGTCCCGTTGGATTTAATCCCGTTTATAATTTGTAATTTTGCACTCAATATGATGACTGACGTGTACAATTGGTTTTACTAACAGAACCGAACAGGAACCGAACAGAAATCGAACAGGAACCGAACAGAAGTTGACAGAAAAGTTACCAGAAAAGTTGCCAGAAAACGTGGATGTCACAGAAAACGTCACAGAAAACGTCACAGAAAGTCATTGACTTGTCGTGTTGGCTCGGACAGAGGTGGCTTTTTAATAATTGAAGAGTAATGGCATTTTATAATGAAGAGTATTCAAAAGCCTGTAGGTTATGGATTGACAACAATGGTGAATTCTACAGGCATTTTACTGATGCAGTTAAGCAACTCAGGTTAAGTGGCATGCTGCATGTATATGATTTCGCATTAACCAATCTGCAAGGTAGACCGCAATCAATAAAGGTGGGTGATTATGGCGAGCTGGTTTGGGACAAGTATGAGAAAATTCATTCTGATTTTGGGGTTCGCAGTTTGATTTCATGGCCAATATCATCGTCATGGTTTGAGAAAAAAGGCAAATACATTTATGCTGCAACCTCTTGGCTCATTCATGGTGATTTTTATGAGACACTTGTACTTCGTTGTCTAAAGTGTTACATACTTGAAGAATATGACAACAAAGAAGTCTCCTTAGGTGATTTAATCACCCGATTCTTAATTGACAGTACCGTAATAGGAGCTAAAACAAAATCAGACTGGTACAAATTCCTTGAGGATATAGAGCCCTTAAACAATGGTTCGTATGCCTTTTCGTTTAGGAAAATAATAGATAAGTGGGACAAAAAGTTAGAAGATAAGCCTGATTCGGACTCGCTGTTACCATCTGAGGTTCATGATGAGCATGATGAGGGAAAGGGGGTGGAAGAATCCCTGGGATCGTTAGCAAGCATGTTAAAATGTGATGATGACAAAAAGAAAGCAGCTGTCATCATGGCGATTGCAGATGAAATTAAGTCAAATAACACAGGTGAACGCATAGCCTTTATCAAGTTGGCTCTAGAAAAGAACGCCATGATAGATCCCAAACTGAGCTTTTCGTCATTTTATGAAGCGCTAACAGAAAGTATAAACCCATTTATGGAGGGTGAAAAGCCTGTATCAAGAGTATATAGTAGCAAGATTTATTCTGCATCTTGGTGTTTACTTAATCGAACTGATGATAATTGCAGAAATGAGAAAGAGAAAACACAATTGATAGAACTCAATCGAATATGTGAAGTTCTAAAAGCAGCAGAAAACAATGCATAACTTTCGAGTTGATTAGGTATAGTTGGGGAGGCTTGGG
>LXOW01281865.1_pt1 | contig 29458 bp, 12 predicted proteins | sample 1368591 | NCBI WGS metagenome assembly LXOW01 (sample SAMN04884650, study PRJNA319009) | bovine gut metagenome | isolation source: Cow rumen | host: Bos taurus | place: Italy: Legnaro (PD) | collected 2014-07-09
ATGTGTATAAGAGACAGTGATAGCCCGTCAGAATCTGCAGCTTTCCATAGGCATCTCTGTCCTAATTATACTGATAATATTGATTTTTGCAGCCTTCTTGCACCACTTGCAGACCCGTAAAAGGACCAAGGTGATGATGGCTACCATCGACGAGTTGATGTATTATCGTGATGTGGTGCTTCAAAATGGTGACCGAGTTCCCGTTGAAATGGGCAAAAATGATGCAAATACCCATGAAGAGAAGCGTCGTTTCAAGGAGATGGACAAGCGCATTATCAAGGAAGAGTTGTTCCGTAGCCCTGATTTTGGACGTGACGACCTGATGCGCCTTATGGGTGTTGATAAGAACTCGATAGCCCCTATCGTCCATAAATACGCGCATACCAACGTTTCCGGCTATATCAAGATGAAGCGTATGGAGTATGCTGTCACCCTGTTGAAGGGGCATCCCGAGCTGACTATTGCCGCCATTGCCGATATGTGTGGTATCAAAAGTACCACTACTTTCGTCAATCATTTCCGCGATACCTTTGGCATTACCCCTTCTGATTATCGCGCTTCTATCGGCGAAACTGCCCCCCCCAGTAGATAATTAAATGTTGTCTGAATACCTACAATTTCGTCTGTCAGTTCCGTTAAAATGACAAATTTGTAGATATAGCGGACAATTTTGGTTAATCTTCTGTAAATTTTGTTGCGTTCCTTATATATTATTAGTACTTTTGCAGAATAACATGACGAAAAATCGTCAATAAGATTGTAGCAAAGGTATGAAAAAGGAACTAAATTATCGGAAATCGTTATTAGTGCTGCTGCTATTCATTACGCAGTTAGTGTCAGCTCAACAGGTGACACTCAGCAATAACTTGCTCTACGATATATGGCTGACTCCCAATCTCCGGATGGGTGTCCGCCTGTCTCCGCACTGGTCTATGGGCTTGACTGCTGGTTATCGCCCTTGGCCTACTGACGACAATACATCCAAAAAATGGAAACACTTACTATTGGCTCCTGATGTGCGCTATTGGACCGACTCTGTGGATGTTCATCATTTCTTTGGCGTCAATCTCATTTACAGCCATTACAACGTCGCTGATGTCAAGTTTCCCTTCGGGCTGTGGAAGTCCGTTCGTGACGAGCGTCGTCAGGGCGATCTTGGTGCCATCGGAGCCTATTATGGATATTCGTGGCCTTTAGGACGTTTCTGGAATCTGGAGGCCCACATCGGAGCAGCCATCGGATATACCAAGTACGACCGTTATGAGTGCGGTCATTGCGGTACGAAGATAGGCACCGACAATAAAATCTTTGTCATGCCCCAGGCAGGAGTAAGCATTGTCTATAACATTCCGGGTCGCCCTCGCAAGGTTGACGAGCCCGTGTTTCTGCCTGCAGTAGAGGCTCCTGTTACCGCTGCGGTAGTTGTAAGGCCCTTTGTTCCTGCCCTTTCGCCAGTTCCCGAGTTTAAGGGACGCGCAGGTCAGTTGCAGAAAGACAATGCCGTCGTGGCTCATATCTCCGAATATCGCCCTTACGACCGTACCCGTATTCTCCGCAAAGAGAAGGGTGCCCTCTTCGTTCATTACGATTTAGGCAAGTCACAGCTCAATGCCAATTACCGCGACAATCGCGCTGTTCTGGACAGGATTGTGGATATCACCCGTCAGATTATGGCTGATTCCACCAGCAGTGTGAAGAAGATCCAGCTGGTTGGACTCGCTTCCGTCGATGGTGCCCCTGCCGTCAATGAGCGTCTGGCTTTGAACCGTGCCCTGTCCCTGCAACATTACATCCAACAAAATGTCAGTGTTCCCGATACGCTTTTCGAGAGCGTGGGAGGCAGTGAGGCCTGGACGGAGTTCCGCGACCAGTTGAACGACATCGTGAAGGAAGGTGCAGAACATCCCGTCGATTTGAACCAAGCCATTGAAGTCATTGACCAGGAGAGCGACGACGTGATGCGCGAGCGTCGCATCAAGCAGTTGGAAAACGGTCGCACGTGGGCTTATATCCAGGAGCATGTCCTGAAGGATCAGCGTAACTCCGGTTATATCCGCATCTACTACGACTATGTTCCTGACAAGGCAGCAGCCACCATCAACGAGGCCAGCGAGCTGCTCACCACCGACTGCATCGACTGTCACCGCGAGGCTCTCCGCCTGTTGCAGACTGTCCGCAATGACGAGCGCGCCCAGAATGCCTTAGCCACTGCCCTCTGGCTCACTGGTCAGAAAGACGAGGCCCTCTCCACTTTCCGTCGTGCTGCAGCCAATGGCAACAGCGATGCCCAGGAGAACCTCCGTCGTTTGGAAACCCTTACGAAAACAGAATAACAACATATTTAGTGAGAAAAAACAAATAATAGTAATAACCAACATTTTAACAAGATGAAAACAATGAAGAATTTTGCTTTGATGGGCGCGATAGCTCTCACAGGCGCAGTTGGATTCACCGCTTGCTCGTCCAGCAATGACGTGGCAGAGGACATCAATCCCAACTACAATCCAGAAACCAATGCCGTTAAAACAGAATTTGTTATTAACGTGACACAACCCGGCGAGCGCACTCGTATGACTGCTGCTAATGCTGGTGCCGGAACTTTCCAGGGTATCAACAACATGAATTTGTTTTGTTATGCAGGTGTACCTGCTACGATTAATTCAATGGATGCTGACCATAAGTTGACTTTGACTTCTTATGATACTCCGGCTCTCAGTGGAACTAACACTACCGGTTCAAGCAAGGTATATACTATGTATCTTCCTGTTAATACAACCAACTTCCTGTTTTATGCAACAGCACTTAACAGCATAACGGATAAGTTTGCACAAGGCTCACTGGGCAACAATTTAGCAACTGCTACTACGGTTGTAACAAACCCAGCCGCAGGAACAGACATTAAGTTCAATCTTGAATCGATAGTACCAACAGCGTCATCAACTGACATTACTACCCCACAGGGATATCTTACAACGATATTGAATGGTATTAAGGATGCTCAAGTTACTTCAACTAATACTTGGGCAGGTACACATGGGGCAACCGGTGCTATGACAGCACTTGGTAATGCTTTTGACCAGTTTACCAATCAAGCACATTCTGGTGACGTTCGTCAGGGTTCAAGTCTTGCAATTCTGCATATGGTAAAAGACTTGTTTGGTGCAGTTAATGGTGACTATGCTTTACAAACAGATGCTGACGCAAAAGATATGGCTGAAGCAGTGTTAGATAAGATTGTACTGTATTTCGATGTGACGAAAACAGGTGCTGCATCTCCTTATACCTACACNNCAGATGGTGCGATCTTTAACACCAATAGTTACCCCGAAACACAGGGGTTGCCTACCGGTTCAGCTGTTATCGTTTATGATAACAATAGTTTTTCATATATCAATGATGGAACTCATGGTGCTGCCGCAGTTACTACAGCTTACGACAAGTTCACCTATCCTTCTCAGTTGACATATTATTGTAACTCAGGCCTTTGGCAAACAACTGCGGGTAAAACTTCAAGCGACTATCCAACATCTTCTTCAGAATGGCTTTCTTACGCTTGGAATACTAATGGATGGAATGGTAATGCAGTTAGTGCAGCAACTCGTGCCGTGGCTATGAAGGACAATATCACCTATGGTGCTGCTCAGCTTTTTTCTACGATTAAATTAGAAGCAAATGTTGGTACACCTTCTGGCGAAGCATTTGTTGATAATGCATCAACTGTTACAGGTGGTGCTGTCGCAAATAATGTGTTTGATGGGTCAACTACTGATAAAACTATTACGTTATATGTTCATGGAATCTTAATTGGTGGACAGCCTGCAACTTCTGTTTATGACTACCTGCCCTATAATAACAATGTTTCTGATGTTATCTATGACCGATTCTCTTTTAATGGTACAGCTGTGACTACAACGGGTGTTCCGAACTATACGCTTGCTATGGATAATTTTACGACTGCTGAAACACAGGCAACAGTAAATGTTGCTTTGGAGATGACTGCAAATAAAGATTTCTACGGAATATCAGGTAAGATTAAGGCTGGTCAGAAGTTCTATCTTATTGGATCTTTGGATCCTGCTGCTGGTGGTACAATCACTTGGGCTGATCATAAGAGTTTTAAGTCAACAGATACCGGTTATAATAAAAATCGCGTGTTCATCCGTGATGCACAGACAACGGCAACTTTCACACTGAATAAGAACACTCTGAAAAATGCCTACTCTACCATTCCTGACCTGCGCTCTACACAGATGGTATTTGGTATTTCAGTCGATTTGGATTGGAAGGCCGGTTTGAGCTTTGACGTCAATATTGGACAGTAATCCTCTTTTCCCCTCGCAGAGAAAAACTTTTTCCCTGCCTAGGAAAATATTTTTCCCTGCCTGGGAAAAAAGAATTCTTCGACTAGCGAAGCGGCAAAGCCGAGCGCCCAGCCTTGGGAACAAAATAAAACATTAATAGATAGAGAAGTTGAAACGTAAACTGAACATAGCAAGCATGATTGCGGGGATTGCCATGATGGCAGTCCTCGCAGGATGCTCTTCGATAGACGATAATCTGGACGACTGCGGCGAGCAGGCGCAGATGGACTATGAGCTGAAGCTGGTCACCAACGTATCGACAGAGGTGCAGACGCAGCTGAACGCGGTGACGGACCTCGCCTTGGTTGCCTCGCTGAGAGACTATCTGGGCGGGATATTCACCGACTTTGCCAAGGACGTCAACCTCTCCTTCTATGCTGTGGGAGGTAACATGGGCTTGCTCCATCACGACGAGCACATCATGAACAACTCGGAGCACAGCTACACGCTCTACATCCCCCGTCAGAAGTATATGCACCTGGCCGTTGCCAATATCGAGGACGACCCCGTGGTATATCTCGATGGAGTGGAGAACTGCATGACTGCTACCTTGCGACAGGTAGCGGGCGACACCATCGAGTCGCACAACACCGGTATCTTCACCGCTCGTCAGTACATGGAGATGATTGAGGGTATCGACCAGACATTCAATGTCAAGCTCTATATGGCTAACTGTTCGGCTATGCTGGCTGTTGACCCGCAAGGTCACGACATCAGCAGAATGCAGGTCTTTTCCACTGGCTTTGCCACCGCTTTCCATATTGCCGACAGCGTCTATGAATACACGAAGCCTGCTCCCATGATTCGTACCAAGCGACTGGAGCCCGATGAAAACGGACATATCGGCTTCGTTTCCGTCAACTTCCCCTCACCAGAGCCCTCTGCACCTCAGCCTGCTCCAACCCAGGGGGGCAGCACGCGCTCAGTCATTGAGACTACCGACCCCTTCATCGCCCAGCCCGGCGAGGAGGTGTTGTGGGAGTTTCACGTCTTTGTGCTCCAGCCCGATGGCACGACGACACGAACCGTCTTGGGCATTAAAGAACCCTTGCGGGCTGGTCAGTTTAAGATAGTTAAGGTGCGCATAGGTGAACAGGGTGAGATACAGCCTGAAGCACAGGAGGTGGGTGTCAGCGTGACGCTCGACTGGAAACCTGGTGGAACGTATAACCCGGACCTGTAAGGACCTTCGGTCCAAATGAGAAGTGAGAAGTGAGGAATGAGGAATGACGGGCCCTTGGCCCTAAATGAGAAATGAGAAATGATGCTGCCGCAAAGGCAGAACTATAGAATTAGGAATGAGACAAATGATATATTTTATTGATAAGGCAATGGGAACTGCTCGTAAGGGTGGGGCCATTTCCTCATTTGTCATTTGTATTTCTCATTTGCTCTTCGCTTCTTGTGCCAACGACGATGTTCCCCAGCCGACTGCGAACCAGCCTGTTTCCGTCGATTTTGCCCTGACGGTGACGAAGGCTGCTTCGCCAGGCATTTCGGGTATTACCCGTATGGCTTCTGAATATACTGTGGGAACGAAAAGTAATATAGCCCTGCAGTGTGCTATTCCTTTTACAGTGAATAATGTACCCGTAGGTGTCAGCGACGTATGCACCTCTACCCCTATTGGCTATTTCGACCAGCCTCGCCCTACCTATCCCTTCTTCACTTCCTCTTGTGAGTTCAGCCAAGGCACTAATGCCATCTTAGCATACGCCTCTTCCAACACTAACGCTTCCTTATGGCAGAAGGGGGTACTGGATGCTACCTTCAACGACTACCAGCCTGCCAACATCAGTTTCCGCCTGAGGACTATTCAGAGCGCATCCGACTATTTAGGAACTGAGCAGGTGAAGACCCTACCCGAACAACTGGCAGATTATCTTACTGACATTGCCAACACCAGTATTATCGGTACGGACGAGAGTATCAAAACGTGGAAAGCTTATGCCGACCCCACCAATAGTACGTCGATGAATAACGATTTGAAGTTGTTGTTCAAGAACTTCACCAACCAGCTCTCCGACGAGGTGGGCGAGGTACTTCCCGGTTCTTCGGCTAATGTCAAGGCATGGGTAATCGAGCTTTGGAAACAAGTTAATTCATTGACTTCCTTAGTTGGTGACGATGCCAGCATCAGGGATGCTATCAAGGCAAATATAGAGGAAAAGTTAGCAGTAAACGTTAGTCCTTACGACTGGAAATCAGATACTAAGACGGCTTGGGATAACTTCCCCGCCTCCCTCTATCTTCCCGACGGTGCAGCTGTTGTGCGTTGGGATGGTGAGAAGTTTGTTCCTGAGACGCAGACCACCACCATTGCCGACATCAACAACCTGGAGCGTTTCACCTATCCGGCTGAGATTTATTATTACGGCAACAGTGCCACATGGGTCTCTGACACTAACCTCTCCAACAATTTTAAGGAGAAGGAGACATGGAAAAAAACATCGGAAACTGATGAGAATTATGTCCTTTCCGGCTTTGAACAAGGTCCCGTGACGTCTTCCACCAAGACTGTCGCCATGTTTGACCCCTTGGAGTATGGCGTAGGTCAGCTGAAAGTACAGCTGATGCCAACCTCTGAAAATCTTAAAGACTCAAAAGATATAAACAGATCTGTTGGAACAGAAAACTTCAAACTCACGGGTATCATCGTGGGAGGTCAGCTGCCTGTAGGCTTCGACTTCCGACCTGAGACCGTTTATCCGGTTTATTCTGAGGCAGACATGCGCTTCATCTATGATAGCCAGGTGAAAACCAATGGTACGACGGATACCCCCTTCTACCTCAGTACCTCTGCAAATGAGAACTACATCCAGACCTTGGTGCTGCAAAGCTATACGGGCAGAAGCCTGAAGCTGGTGCTGGAGTTCGAGAATAATAGCGATCAGGACTTCTATGGCTACAACGGCACGGTCTATCGAGGCACGAAGTTCTACCTGGTGGGAGAGGTGGTGCCAACAAACGTAGAGAATAACCCTAAGGTCTGTGATAACCGCGTGTTCACTCAGGACTATATCACGACGGTAAACGTCACAGTCACCAGTATGGCAAAGGCCTATAACGTGCTACCCAACCTGATGTCACCCCGACTGGAGATGGGACTGGAACTGACTCCGAAGTGGGTACAGGCTGAAACAACTGACGTTATACTGTAAAAGGGCCTACGGCCCAAATGAGAAGTGAGGAATGAGAAATGAGAAATGCAAATGAAGAATGATGCCGCAAAGGCAGAAGTTCAAAAATATAAATGAGAAATGGAACGAATGATATATATTATAAATAGGGTGTTGGGAACTACTCGTAGGGGTGGATCCACTAATTCAATGCTTGATGGCTTGATGGGGAAATGTCATTTCTTCATTTCTCATTTACATTTCTCATTTCTTAGACCTAAAGGTACTAAGCGACTTCGTCGGTTACTCATTACTCATTTCTCATTTTTATTATTCCTGTCTTGTTCCGGTGGTTCAGACTCTGGAACAGAAGTTCCGACGACACCTACCGATGGTTCTTCCGTGCTTAACATCTATGTCTATGCCCCAGGTCAGGCAGTGCCCACCCGTGGTAATACTGGTCAAGTAGATGCAGACCCCACGGAGGAGAAAGCCATCCATACGCTGCAGATATGGGTGTACACACATAATAAGTGTGATGCAAACTTTGTTGAGGATGGAGCAGGAGACCATAAGCTGGTCACCTATTTCAAGACCAATGCCTTCCAGCAGACTCCTACTGAAAATGATACGTATAAGTTCGAGCTGCCTATTGACGATAACTTTGCTTCTTTAAATAGTCGTCCAAAGGTGGATGTCTATGTGCTGGCTAATGTAACTTCCAACAACTGCGGCTTGAACTTCGACGAGCACACGTCCAAGAGTACTTTGGAAGCTGCCGTGCTTGAAGGAAACTATTTCGGTGTGTCAACTCCCGTTACTGCGGTGCCTTTCGAAGGCCTTCCCATGTCGGGTAAGCTGAGCGAGCAGACCGTTTCTGGCAACAAGCCCGTGCTGACCCTTGGCACCTCTCAAAATATGGCAAAGGTCAAGCTGGCCCGTGCTGTGTCGAAGGCTCGCTTTATATTCTCGTGCTCTAACGACTTCGACGGTCTGAAGATTACGCGGGTGACCTTTGATGCCAATATGATACCTACCCAGGAATATCTGTTCCTGAATACTCCATATAATCCTGATAATAATTATTGTAATATAGGTAACGCCTACAACGATGCTGTTACGTCCTCGCTGTTTTCCATTGACGAGACTGCTATCTGTGCTGACCCTGCCCACTATGCGTGGGATCGCTTGCAGAACGATGAAAAGAGTAAGGACCCCGATATAACGCCACAGGAATTGGCAGAGAAATACGAGGCCCTGATAAACGAAGGCCTGTCGTCCAACGTTCCTGCAACCTTGGCGGATGATCAGGTCACCGTGATTGACCCAGGCCATGAGAATCCTCGTCTCACGGAGCGACGCCTCTATCTGCGCGAGAGCGACAAGCAGCTGTCGGGTACTATATATTATAAGGTAAAGGAGAAGGGGGCTGCAGCCTATGGCGATGAGCAGTCTATCACCTTCAAGATGGTGGGACCTGCGGATCCTACTCAGTGGCAACCCTATTTCTCGCGTAACCACACGTGGATAATCTATGCCTACCTGGCGTGGGCCAAGATGCGTATCGTGGATGTACACTTCAAGGATTGGGTAACTACCGAACCTAGTGAACACTCATTATATAATTGGTAAATGAATAGTGAAATGAGACATATCGGATGGTTGATGGGCAGCATGCTGATGTTGCTGGTGACAGCCTGTTCTTCCGATTCTGCCGATGATACACGACAGGAGCAACAGGAGGAATGGGAAGATGCACGCATTGAACTGCGGGGAGTGACGCGTGCCGGAACAACGGACAGTGGGATGGGTGACATCCATGTGTTCCTCAAAGATGATTATGGTGTGTACGAGGGTGCCTTCAAATACCATAACGAGACAGCTACCCACTATTGGAGGGCACAGAACCTGAAGGTGAAGCCTGGCACGCATAATTTCTGGCTTTACGGCTATATGCCTGCTATAGAGGGTATTACGGGTCGGGTTCTTGGTGAACGCCAGTTAGAGCTCAGCGGCATCCAGCCCATCAGTTCTCAGGATATCTGTATTGTGACTGGTGTCAGGGTTCACGAGACATCGGCATTACCGCTTCGTGGCACTTTTGAGTTTGAATATAAGAACAGTGATTATAATGATGTGACTGTCCTCAACCTGCTCCTCGAGCACATGTTGGGTCATGTCGATTTTAAGTTTAAGATAGGCAGTCGCTATAGCCAGTTGCGTAAGATTAAGGTGAAGTCGCTGACTATCAAGACAACGTCTAAAAGTTCTATCTCGGCAACAATCAATCTGCCAGAAAATACCGAGGATGTCGTTACCATCACCTATTCGGCTACAGGAGCCGACCAGAATTATGAGACAACGCTGTTGGCAAGTACCGCAGAACCCATCGAGCTCACTACTTCGGGCGTCAGCGTGGGCAGTGGCATCAATGTTGCCGTGGGTACGGGCCTGTCTGAGAATTTCGAGTTGGTGAGCACTTACGATGTATATGACCTGAAGGGCAAGAAGTTGAGTGAGCGTACCGCCACCAACAGGTTGAGCGATGTGTTACCAGTAATGGGTCAGAAGAAGGAGGTCGTCTTGACCGTCGAGCCTACCTACCTCTATCAGTTGTCCGATGATGACTTGAACAACCCGGAAGTGACTATTCAGTGAAAAGTGAACAGTGAACAGTGAAAAGTGATGAGTGAATAATGAGATATAAGGTTTCCATAATAAGCATGTTGATGCTCCTCGCTGCTACGGCAGTGCAGGCGCAGATTACTATTGCCGGCAATGTCTATGGTGGTGGTAATGCCGGTAACCTGGGTGGTTCCACCAATGTCAAGGTATTTGGCGGTCGTCTGGAAGGCAGTGTCTTTGGCGGTGCCCGTCAGGCTGACGTTGCCGGATGTACCTTTGTCAATATCGATGGTGAGCATATCAGCAGCGATATCATCATCAATGCGGTCTATGGTGGTAACGACATCTCCGGAACCATTGGTTCCTTGGAAGCCATTAACTCTTCGTTGGAAAAGCCCGATTCACGTATCGACCAAGATAGTCATCACAGTTCCTCCACTTCCGAACAAAGCCAACATTCAGACCACGATGGACTGAAGGATGTCAGCACCTTTGTTCTGACTACACCGGAATATCCAGGTAGTAACAAGCATATCTTTATCGGTCGTCTCTTTGGCGGAGGTAATGGCGACTACCGTTATACCGTCAACAGTACCGATGCCTATAAGTGGGACGTAACACTCAGCGAGAACAATATCATCCGAGGTATCGACAAACCCCATGTGGCCCGTACCTACGTTGATCTTCACGGTGGTACCTTCGGTAGTGCATACGCCGGTGGTAACAATGCAACGGTGACGCGTGCTGCCAACATCTGTATCAACAATACCAGCACCCCTTGGAAACTGGCGGGTCCTGATGATAATGTGGCTTCGGACGACGTTATTTCTGACGCAGATTTGCAGGCAATGGGCATCAACACCGAGTTCTTCGACCAGAGCGGAAAATATAACTTCTCGAGTGTATTCGGAGGTAATAACAAGGCAGCCATGAGCATTCGTCCTTCCTGGCACCTTAACAACGGTTCCATCGAGAACCTCTATAGCGGTGGTAACGAGGGAGCCATGAACAGTCCCGACGGTATCCTGTTGGTGGTACAGCCCGACGATGGGGGAAACCTGACGGTGACCAATGTCTTTGCCGGTTGTCGTAAGGCACCAGTGCGTCCCTTGCTGGATAACGGACAGGAACCTGAGGTCGGCACCATCGAGGGTTATAAGTTCCCCTCTGGACTGGCTGCCCGTGTCCTGATTTATGGTGGTGACATCACCAATGTCTATGGTGGTAACGATATCACGGGTAAGGTTTCTGGTGGTAGTGCCATTGGTATCTACTCCAGCATCAAGGGCTGTGTCTATGGTGGTGGTAACGGCTCCTATGCCTATACCGACAACCCTGCCCTCAAGACCTCACCGAAATATGGCGACTTCTACTATAATGTCGATTCGCTGCTGAAACAGAAATATTCTACCTGGGCAGATGGTGACTTCGCCAAATTAGCAACCCCTGAACAAAAGAGCTTCAAGTCTGCCGAGGCCCTGAACCTGTTCCGTCCCAATGCCGAACAGGTGTCGTTGCGCCTTCATGGTACCGAGGCAAAACCTACCGTCATTGGCGGTGCCGTCTATCTGGGAGGTAACAGTGCTACGCTGAAACCTGTCAAGAGCAATTACCGAATAGAGCTGAAAATCGGTTCTCACGTCTATTCCGACTCCGTGTTCCTGGCTAACAACGGTGCTAACATGATTAGGGAAGACGTGCTCCAACGCTATAATGGTTCGGTCACTGTGAATAACGTTGACTACGATTATAGCAACATAGCTTTCACCAGTACTTATGTGGACGATACAGATAAGGATGAGACAAATACGGGTAAGACCGCTTTTGCCAAATATATGGACGGCGTGGTGATGGAGGCCGGTCCTCGCGTGGTGTTCGACGGTGAGGATGAGAACGACCCCGATACCTATAAGGACTACAGCACTTACTTCGGTTCTCTCTATTGTGGTGGTAATGTCGGCAGTATGCGTAACAATGCCACCACCGAAATCAATGTTAACTATAAGGTCATCATCTTCGACAAGCTGGTAGGTGGCAGCAACAAGGCTTTGGTTCCTGCAGCTGACGGTTTGAATGTCGAGTACCGAGGCGGTCTGCTGGGTTTGGCACCTAATGGTGCTCCTAAGCTGAAGATGAACCTCTCTGGTTTGAAGTTACAGCCCAAGCGATGGAAGAATGTGGCGGACAAGTCGCAACTGTTGGAGTGGAATACCATCAGTTCTGCAACGGGAAATAAAGTGGATTTCAATCCCTCTACTGCATCGACTGGTACGAGCACCGCTGATGATATGGATCGCCGCTTCACGGGTGGTAACATCTATGGTGGTTGTTATGAGAGTGGTCATGTCAATGGTGATGTGGTCATCAATGTCAATGGCACCCTTGTCGATCGTGACGGCACGTATGGCGTGTTCGACTCGGTGGAGGAGGACTTGGTGGGCGAGGCTATCCTCTATGGACACGAAAACTATAACATTACGGCACGTCGTTCAGGTGTCATCCTCGACGAACAAGGTATGGATGTGCTCGGTACTGCCCTGAACCTGTTTGCCGGTGGCTATGGTAAGGACTCCGAGATATGGGGACGTACCACTGTCAACCTGAACAGGGGCTATATGTTCCAGATCTTTGGTGGTAGTGAGCAAGGTGTTATCGGTAAGTCAACCAACGATGGCGATACAAGTCAGGGCGATGATTATACGTTTAATGGCAAGACCTTTAGATATAACCCTGCCTACAGCACCGTCATCAATGTTCATGGCAGAAATCCTGGTGCTTCCAAGCGCGCCGACTCCAGTGAGGACATGGCGGAGGCTGAGTTTATCTATGGTGGTGGTTTCGAGGGCCCGATTATGGGTAACACCCGCATCAATCTGGGCAATGGTCGTGTGTTCAACACCTTTGCCGGCAGCTGTAATGCCGACATCTTAGGATATACCGAGACCTATATCGGTCAGTGGACGGAAGGCACAGGTGATAATGCGACGACGATTACCGGTTTCCCGTGGGTTCGCGACTATACTTATGGTGGTAACGACCTGGGTGGTCTGATTAAGGGAACCAAGAACTATGCAGACCGACTTAACGAAGGAACCATTTCTAAGATTTACAGATATGACAGCCAAAACAACACCGACCCTTATATGCTTACCGCTTCCGCCTATACAGAGTATAAGCAGGGCCGTGTAGGAGGTATCTTTGGTGGCTGCTATGGTGACTACGACTATTCGGAAAATGGACCCTATTGGGACCGTATCGACGGTACTGGAGCCGACAAGAAGTTGCCTTACATGTCCAATGCCTTCGTCAACCTGAGTCCTTTGGCCGACAATGATAATAACAAGGCCAACTATCTTGGCGAAGTCTATGGTGCCGGTCAGGGTCGTGACGGTGACCGTCGTGGTGATAAGATGCAGGACTTCAGCTATGTGCTGGTCGATATGCCTAATACCGAAACCTTCAAGGATGCTGTGGTCTTTGGTGCCGGTTCCTTCAATGGTCTGGGTATGCGACAAGTGGTAGAAGCCGGTGCTGCAGCCGCCGACAAGGATCAGGCTTCTGCGGTTGTCGATCTGATTAACGGAAAAATCCGTGCTGCATACGGTGGTAGCTATAAACAAGGTATCACCCGTCGTACGGTGGTCAATGTGCCAGCCGCGTCAACTATCAACATTGGGAACATCTTCGGTGGTGCCTACGGTACGATGATCCTGCCTCCTTGCGATGTTTATGAGACCAATGTAAACTATAACAACACCAGTGAGCTGGCCCGTCTTACGGGAGCTATATATGGTGGTAACAACAACGAGCGTCGTTCAATCTACACGCATGTGAACATCACCTCACCAGTATGGTCTAACAAGGAGAAGGGCTATCTGGGCACTGTCTATGGTGCTGGTAAGGGTGTGGACACCTGGTCGGAATATACCGAGGTCAACCTGGAGAGTGGTGCTAAGGTCTATGAGGTCTATGGTGGCGGACAGATGGGCCATGTGCTCAACGCAGAGAGTGTAGAGAAATACATTAGTTTATATACAACGAGACCCTCAGACACCATTGCAGTCACCGATCCGAAATGGAAGAACCCCGCACGGTGGGTAGATGGAAAAGTAGGTGGCACTACTGGTGCGTTGATGCCAGCCTATCTAGCTGAATGGAAGGCTGATTGGAAAAAGACATGGACGCTGGATGGCTACTATGACCCAAAAGATGATTTTACAGGAGATTATATAAACAATACTCTTACCAACTTCGACAACGTCACGGCCCGTCCTGAGTTGGATGATGATGCGGAAACAGCCAACCTGTTCAAGGATAAGACTAAGTTCAATACCCACGTCATCATCAACAAAGGGGCCGTCGTCGAAGGCTATGCCTACGGTGGTGGACTGGGTGTTGATTCCATACCGAACAGTGGTGATACCTATGGCACCACGTATATTGCCTTGCTGGGTGGAGTAGTCAAGAAAGACCTCTATGCTGCTGGTACTTCCGGTGGTGTCTATGACGCCTTTGGTGCCAAGAACTTTATCGCCAGTGCCAATGCCTACATCCAAGGTGGTACGGCCCGTAACGTCTATGGTGGCGGATGGAAAGGTAATGTCGGTCTTCATACAGGAACTACGGTGAATGGTAAATACTATGCTATGGCCGGAGCGACCACGAATGATATCGATGGTAAAACCAACGTCGTCATCGGTATTCATCAGGATTATAAAAACGACATCACGGGCTATGGCTTCACAAAGGGTGTTCCAGCCATTCAGCGTAATGCCTATGGTGGTGGCGAGGGTGGTGCCGTGTTTGGTGAGGCAAACCTCACGCTCCGCAATGGCTATGTAGGCTATGTCCATCTGGATAAAGGCAAGAAGCAGGACGATAAGGGTGCGGTGATAGATGCGCCCGATTATAATCCAAATGAAGAGAGTTCTTATCCAGCCCGTTATGAGGCGAAGCTTAACGATGAAACCTATTACGACAAGACAGGTAAAGTGTGGCTGGGTAGCAACAGCCTCTATGAGGCGGGCAGTCTCTATGGTGGTGGTTATATCGATAACAGTAGTGTCGATGTTTCCAACGTGACGATGTATGGTGGCCATGTTCGTACCAGCGTCTTCGGAGGTGGTGAGATTGCTGCCGTGGGTCGTGCGGTGATGATTGATGGTGCCCCCACTATCTATAAGGCGGGTAAGACCAATGTCAAACTGTATGAAGGCAATGTGGACCGCAACGTGTTCGGTGGTGGTCGAGGCTATAACAACCTGGGTACACACGGCTCGCTCGACTGCGATGGCTTTATCTTCGGACAGACCGAGGTAAATGTCTATGGTGGCGAGGTTGGTACTTATGCTGGTGTTGCCAAAGGCGACGGTAACGTGTTTGGTGGCGGTGATGTCGGTTATGTATATAGTGCACAAAATAAAGATGGAAGCATTGTCATTGGTAAGAAATCCGGTGTCCGTTATGATGAAGATAAGGAGGGCTATTATTATGAATATGTGAATAACGCTTTTGTTGATGGCTATAAGCTTACCGAGGACTGTAAGGTGGTCATTGAGCCGTGGGCTAAGGTAAAACCTGATCAGAGGGTACTGTGACGATCAATAGTCATCCCTATATAGCCAAAGATTTAACCAAAAAGTATGTTCCTACGGCAGACCTCAATTATTTGAGTGCCAAGAACGGAGATGATAAAACTACATGGGACAAATTAGATAATTTCGGTATCATTATCCATAATGCGGTATTTGCCGGTGGTAACACGTCGGCAGGTTCTTCTACCGCCAATGCCNNGGTCTGTATGGCGATGGTAACCTGACGCTGGTTGACGGCTATCGTGAGTTGAACATCACCAACTATGGTACCGACTACTATACCATTAAACAAGAAATAACAATCGATGAATATAATGCCCTTCCTGATCGTGAGGCGGACTACTATGAGCTGCGTTATACCTGTATAAAAAAGTGTCAGGACAAAGACGGAACGACCTATTATGCTGAAGGTGATCCCGATCATCCAAAGGCTTCTGTCATCACGCGTGACGACCTGCTGACCTTGTTCTTGGAGGAAACTGAAACTCCTGGAGAATATCGCTCTGTAAAATATAATAATGTAGATGTTTTGGTAAATCACCAAACAGAAGGTTGGATACCAAACACAGCCAATGATGCAAACTTCTGGAAGTTGAGTGGTGTGCTGCCCGTCTATGCCGGACGTCTGATGAACAGTATTCAGCGTGCTGACTTCTGCGGTGTGTTCGGTAGCCGTATGGTGATGCAGGGTGCCCGCGACCGTGTGCCTGAGATTACCGACTTTACCAACTACACCATCAACCGTGTACGTGAGGTGTCACTCAACAAGAAGGCATCCGTCATTGATGCAGATGAAAATACAGACAAGGCTGTTCACGGCAACTACTTCGGTATCTATAGTAACGTGAACTACTTAGGTGCCCTCACCAGCGACGTAAACTTCAGCGATAAACGTGTTACTGACAATACCTCTAATGATGACTACTACAAGGCAGCATCTGCGGCATACAAAAACGGTACTACAGATGTGGACTCCAAGGCATACGGTGCAGCAACCTTCTACGACTGGAAGGCAGGCTACATCAAGGAACGTAGGCGTAACAATGGTAACAGCATGAATAAGGTGGCACTGGCTTCGGGTGTCTATCTGGAGTTGACCTCCGAGAAGAGTACGGGTAAGGAACTGAACGAGAAAGACTGGGGCTATATCACCGGTATCGTAGAGCTCGACCTGATTAATGTGCAGACCGGTATTGGTGGTGGCTTCGTCTATGCCAAGAATGTGCATAAAATAGGTCGTTCGTCGGATGCCACCCAGACCACGCTGACAGCTCTGAACTCAGGTGCTGTCACCCGTAAGAGCTTCACGTATGATGGTGCTGAAGTGGAGTGGGAGACCTCCGGAAACTTCGTACATAGCACCCAGACCATTATCGACGACTGTTATAACATCAGTGGTAAGTACAGTGGCGACGATGCCGTTCCTGCCCACTATTGGTATATCAAGGGTTCGGTCTATGTTTACGACCAGTACATCTCTGCTTATACAGGTGCTCCAAATGCCTACAGCGAGACGGTGGATATCCCATTGACCATCACTGCCGCTTCACATGGTACCATGAAGTTGGTCAATGTTCAGCCTAACCTCTATGCTTATTATGCTTCGCAGGGTGTTGTTCTTGAAAACGACAAGAAGCTTGTCATCAACGATGTCACCTATTATAAGAACGACCCCATCAGCTATTGGGATTGGTATAAGTTGAGTAAATCAGAGCAGGGTCTGTTCGTGCCTCAGACGTATGTCACTGTCGCTGATAGTAAGTGGAGCGAGAGTGCTACTGACGTAATTGCTGCCGATTCAGTATTCTTGCCAAATGCTTATACAACGCTAAAGGCTGCACATCCTGAGGTATATCATGTCGCATTGAAGAAGACGGTTCCCTTCGACGATGTCTTCCACGAGTCGAACAACATGAGTCACGATACGGGTTATCTGCTGACCTATAAGGTGAACAACCCCTCGAAGTGGGATACGTGGTACACACTGCGTGCTGATGCTAATCATTCAAAGAAACAGAAGGGTGATAGTGACTACGATAATCATCCGACTGACTACGAAGACGGTCCGACCTACCGACTCAAGACAACGAGTGGTGGTGAAGTCCTCGGACAGCTCGACTATAAGGTAGGTGACATCATCTCGAAGAGCGTGGAAGATGGCCATAAGGATATTAGGGATAATCATAGTGCTTGGATAACAGCAAATGCCCAGACTCATCCTCAAGCTATCTTTGAGCCAGCCTATATAGTAACGAACGAAGCAGGCATCAGCAGTAAGAACTGGAATTACGGATATGCCATGAAGGCATCAGAGGTAGCTACGTATGATGAGGAAAATGGTAAATATACTGTTAATTCTGAATATGCCGGTAGCGTAGCTCCCGCCTTTATCTGTACCAGCACCATCCAGATGGACAAGGCAGAGTTTATCTACTTGAACAGCAAGATGTCTCAGACAGACAAGGAGGGTTATGTTGCAAGGGTCAATACCGCCATGAATAAAATTTCAGCGGGCGCAAGTAACAAGACTATAGCAGAGATTAAAGCTTTGACCGACATCACAAAGGAGAAGAAGGATACGTTGTTGTCGCTCTTTGACTTGAGGAAGGATATCAATGAAAAAATCCAGCCTGCATACTATTGTACTGATCCAGGTAATTACGGTGGTAAGTGGTACACGAGTGGTGTGAACTATCGTGGTTTGGAGGCATGGAGCTCTATGTCGCCAGGCGACCGTAATAAGTTCATCTTCAACTACGATGCGCTCGACCTGCTCATCGACCCGTATTACAGTAAGAATGAACAAGGTACGGCTTTGTTGTATACAGATGGTAAGAAGTATCAGTACGACGGTGCAACTTATGATTCGACCAACGATAAAATTGTCCCATTCACGACTTCTGATCAGGCTAAGACCAATCCTGCCAGCTATTCTATCGTCAAGCCAGTGGATTATACGGCAACGTATAACGGTTCTTCGACGGATACAGAAGATCATACAGATCCTAATCATCTGCAGTATTATATGACTACTGCTTCAGGAAAAATATATAGAGGCGCTGAACTTGACCGTGAGACGTATGAGGCTCTGCCCAACGAGCAACGCCACTATTCAGGCATCGTGGTGAAGAATGGTAAGTTGGCAGATAACAAGTACCATGTCTATGTGGTCAAACAAGACTTCGATATAGGTACTTCGTCATACTCGGTAGGTATGGTTATCGATCCGAAGAACTATAACGCCACAGACATGAGTAGCCATGTCACGGAACTGGAATTCCCGTCCAGTGATGCAGATAAAGTCTATTACTACTGCCGTGAGAAGTATCAGATGGGTACCACTGTTACGCCTGTTGCTATTGGCGGTGCTGCTGGTGGTATTGTTAACAATGAGGTGCAGGTAGGTACCATCATTGCCAGTGGTGAGTACGTTTCACTGCCTAATTATCAGAAGAACTTCACCATCCACGGTATTGCTCCTACCGAGACCTCTACGCTCTATGTAAGTCGTCAGTCGGACATCTTCGACCTCTCGAAGGAGAAGATTATCACCGTCATCTATCAGTACGACTACGAGGAGAGCGACGCAAATGGTAACATTACACCAGTCAGCGAGCGCCATGTGGTGAACATCCACATCAACTTCAAGAGCGGTGTGCCGTTTGTCGAGGACATCAAGGCTCCGCAGCTGGTACTGCCGGGTAGCAAGGTGGGACTTCGTGAGCCTAACGTAACACCAGGTGCCTACGAGGTGACAGGTGGTGGATGGGAGTTGTTCCGTAAAACAACAGACGCTGAGAGCCATGTCAACGGTAAGGAATACAACCTGGCTACCGACTCCCTCTTCTGGTATCAGAACGACTACTATGTGGCTTACTATGCCAAGACCTATCTCGGCAAGACCTATTCGAATGCCGTACAGGTGAGCGTGGCCAACTACCACGACCTGAAGAAGGTGATGGAGGCCAAGCAGCACCACTACTATATAGACCACCAGGATGTGAAGCGCGAGCCGAAGATCTATATCAACGACTATAGCAAGGATGCGTCGGGCAGCAAGAATGGTCTTGACCTGCTGAAGCAGTTGTTCGACCTGAGCTATACCCCGAAGAACTATGATGAGCATGGAAAACCTGTTCCTGTTGCCAGTGGCGATCTCAAGGGTCATATACCTTTCGAGAGTCAGGTACAAGGTGGCAACTTCCTAGAGTTCATCATGCGTACCAATATTGACCATACTGGCACTACGTGGACACCAATCGGACAAGATGGTACAAATGAAAAACCATGTCTAAATAGTTTCCAGGGTGTGCTGCATGGCGACGGCTACTACATAAGCGGTCTCGACCATTCACTGTTTGGTAACCTCTGTGGTCAGGTCTATAACCTCGGTGTTATGGGTAACTTCGTTTCCACAGGAGAGGATGCTGCTGATGCTGGTATCGTTGAGAAAGGTAAGGGCTATGTGGAGAACTGTTGGGTAAGCAATAGCAATACTGGAGCTAAACACTCAAAGCCGGTATTTGGCAATCCAACAAGAAACCAGGAACAAGACGGTAGCGATCTGAAGCAGATAGTAAACTGCTACTATAAGGAGGGAAGTGGCGTAACAAATCCATACAGCAACCCTGCTGATGCCGATCATGGTAATGCTACCCCGATGCCCGACAGCACGTTCTACAATGGTGAGGTGGCCTACAACCTGAATGGCTTCTACCTGAACAAGCGCTATTATCATGGTATTAATTATCAGGGTACGGACAAGTATAATTATAAATACCTGCCGGCTAATGCCGATGGTACCCTGCCTGAAGCCCTGAGTACAGGCAGCTATCCTGATACTTATGCCTACTATCCGTTGAAGGCGGAAGACCCGACCAGTGGTTATGTAGAGAACCGCTTTGCTAATGGTGACTACATCTATGCAGATGGTACTATCCCTGAAAATGCCGATGAGCGTATCAGGGTAGTGAAGGAGAATATTAACGACAAGCAGGTGGATGTGACTTACTATGCACCCATCTGGCCCGACGACTATATCTACTTCGGACAGGCCCTGAACTACGGACATGTGGAGGGACGTACCCATGAGGAAGTGCCGTCGCATATCGCAAAGAGCAGCGAGCGCTTAGACCTTACTGAGACGGGTAACCGCATCTATCGTGCACCGGCTTACTTCCGCAACTCGAAGATGCGTGTGGCTCACTTCAACCCGTATGCCGTCTTCGCCAAGACGAAGAAGGATGTTCCTACCGTCAAGGCTTACGAGAACATGACGGCTATCGACTTCACGGGTAAGAACGAGACAACGACCTATCAGCAGAATGCCTTCAAGACGGCTCCTTATGCTAATCTGGAGAATGGTGCCTTCTTCCCACCGTTGCTCGACGATGGTGGAGTCAGGGGCTTCAAGAATGTCGATCTGACCAAGAACCTGTTGGCATATACTCAGATCAATGCTGAACAGGGTCATGAGAATGATGCTTGCAACGTGACCGATGCCACTGTTGCTGCTGCACTGGGTGAGATAGCCTATCAGGAAGGCGACGCTACGGGCGACGGCTATGTGGAGGGCAAGGCTGCCTACCGTACCGTAGCCCTCAGCGACCCGCAGTATATCACCGGTCACTGGATACAGAAGTCGGGCGAAAACTATATAGCCCAGCGCGACCATCAGCTGGTAGATAAGCAAGACTTCAATGCACCTATCAGCTACCACTTTGATACAGGTAAGCGTATGTGGTATCAGCGTATGCCGGACAACTATGCTGGTCAGGAGCACGATATGGCTGCCAACGGTAAGCCCGTATTCCGCCAGGATGCCGGATGGGAGAGCATCAGCCTGCCATTCACAGCCGAGTTGGTAACCACCGATGTGAAGGGTGAGATAACCCACTTCTATCAAGCAAGCAAGAGCGACCAGACAAAAGGTCATGAATACTGGCTGCGTGAGTATAAGGGCAAGGTTGAAAAGTCTCAGGTAACTGGCAAGACTGAGGATGAGGGTACCTTCGTGGCTAACTTCGGACTGCCTATAGCTTCTAATGAGAACGATGATGACTACAAGAAGACGGATACCAACACCTTCCTCTGGGACTACTACTACAAGGCTACTGCAGGTCACAACCAGCAGGATAAGAACAACGACACCTATCAGCAATATTATAATAATGTACGCACGTACGCGGGATATCCTTCGTTGCAAGGTGGTACGCCTTACATCATCGGATTCCCAGGTGCCCGTTATTACGAGTTCGACCTGAGTGGTAGCTTTGAGGCCTTCCCGACTACGGCGACCTACCAATCAGAGCGTCCTGAGGTGCTGTCTAAGCAGACCATCACCTTCGCCTCGAACACAGGTGCTATCATCGGTGTGAGCGATACGGAGATGAGTGCTGTAACGGCTCAAGACGGCTACTACCACCGTCCTAACTATCTCAACATCGAGATGCCAGCAGGTGGATACGTCATGTCGAAAGACGGCGATGCCTATGACCAGATGACTGCTGACGACGTGACAGCGAAGAAGAACAAGGTCAGCGCCTTCCGCACCTACTTCTCGACGTCAGCGACACCGCAGCAGGCTGCCCGCCGCATCATCTTCAACAGCAGCAGCACGCAGCTGGGTGGTAACGACGACGATATACAAGACCGCATGGGCGAGGGTATGGACATCCGTCCAGGCAAGCGCTCGGTAGTCGTCACGTCGTACCTGAAGCAGACGGCCGATGTCCGCATCTTCAACGTCAGTGGACTCTGCGTCGCCTCGTTCAACATCGAGCCGGGCCAGACTGTCAAGACACCTATCTACATCGACGGAGTCTATATCGTCCATGGAGCCGGTGCCCGCTACATCAAGAAGGTGACATTGCAATAACTATACGCAAGAATCTAACGAATTGCACTGATGACACAAGATATGATAGAACAGCACACGAAGCAGGGTGAGATAGTGATGTATCAGCCTGACGAGACTATCCGACTGGAAGTACGGTTGGAGAATGATACCGTGTGGCTGAACCGTCAACAACTGGCAGAACTATTTGGACGTGATGTTAAAACTATAGGCAAGCACATCAACAATGCACTCAAAGAAGAATTAAGGAAAATCTCAACTGTCGCAAAATTTGCGATAGTTCAGATGGAAGGTGGTAGAAAAGTTGCAAGAACCATAGAGTTCTATAATTTGGATATGGTTATCTCTGTTGGATACAGGGTTAAGTCTGAAAAAGGCATTGAATTCCGTATATGGGCTAATAAGGTTATTAAAGATTTCCTTCTTCGAGGTTATGCTATTAACCAGCAGTTGATGCGTATAGAACAACGCATAGACGCAAGGTTTGATGCGCAACAGAGCCAGATTCGGAAAATAGAGTCAACACTTTCAGACCATCAGGAAAAGATAGATTTCTTCGTTCGTACCAACCAGCCGCCTGTTGAGGGTGTACTGTTTGAAGGACAGATATTTGATGCTTATAAATTGGTAGAGGCTCTCGTCAAATCTGCTCAACGTGAGATCATCTTGATAGACAACTATATAGATGCAACTGTTTTTGACCTCCTTGAAAAGCGGGAACAGGGAGTTGATGCTACGATATATACTGAGCACGTTAGTCAGTCGCTCACTCATTTGCAGCAACTAAACCAACAGCAATATAGGCGCAGAATAGAGGTAAAGGAGTACAACAACCGCTTCCATGACCGCTTCCTTATCCTCGATGATGCCCTCTATCATTTTGGAGCTTCATTCAAGGATTTAGGCAAACGCCTTTTCGCTTTCGAACTCATGGGAATTGATAAGAACATCATCCTTAATCAGCTATAGATATGACACAAGATATGAATACGAAATACGGAATTAAGAAGCAAGTAACAAAGTTGATGGCAAACTCTAGCCAGCTTCTAACCATACTCATGAGTAAGCTTAGAGTATGCCTAGAAGCAGCCTGGAGTATGCCTAGAGTATGCCTAGTGTATGCCTACAGCCACCTCATAAGGAAACCCTATGCAATATCAGTCCGTGCCCGACGGACTGCCAGTCCGCTCCTTACGGACCGAGAGTCCGCTGCCTACGGACTTTTCCGTACCCTCCTGCTCCTTGTCGTTATGTTGGTGATGGGAGTTGGTGAGATGTGGGGTGATGACTATAAATATATATTCATCAACAACAAAGGTAAACAGGCATTTAATTTTAGTACTACATATTCTTCTAATGATAAAACTAAGTTGTATATACACCCCAAAGCAAAGAGTGTATTAGCAACCAATTTCAGGTTTTATACGACAGAAGCGGCAGCTGTGGCAGATGCAGCTGGTACTATTGGGACTTATTATACCGAAGGTACCACTATTTCTGACATCACGGGCTTTACAAATAACACATTCTATGTTCGTTATGACCGTGTTTCTAATCCGGCCATTGACATCAATGGAGAGAAGACATATAAACTGCATCTTCATGGAAGAAATAAGACTTTATATTATATATATTATAGTAGTTCAGACAACCAACTAAAGATAAACAATACTGATGACGGAACTGATAAATTCATTTGGCGATTCGATTCTGGTGATCCTTACGATGTCTATATAACCAATCTTTCGGGGTTAGATAATTTGCCAAATGGTGTGGTGTCTACAACAGGTGCCAAAACTGGAACCCAAGCTAACGATAAGGGCAAGAAAGCAAATTATCAATCAAAAATAGCGGATAACAACTATGATCAATCGGCTGCCTCAATGACAAGTTTACAGTCGTTTATAATTGTTCAAAATGCATATCTGGTTGCCAGTACTTGGAGTAGTGGAATGTATCAGATTATGGGTGCGTATAACGGAATAGATATAAAGCCATTAGATGACAAGCCAACTGGTAAGACTAATCCAGCATCTAGCGCTTATGAAGAATTCATGCCATATTACATTGGTAGAAATGCAGGATCTCCAAGTAATAATGATCAACTTGATTTTGCCAGAAGTTGGCGAAATGAAGACACAGCTGAAGACAGTAATCCGGCGCTAATCAAATTCATTGTAGTCACTCAAAAATATAAATTCCATATCATAAACAATGATGGTGAAGAGGTGATGAGCTATAAGACTGCCAATGCATTGACTGCCGGTGCTACAATCGAAGAGACGATGATACCCGACATACTGAAGTCTCCAGCAGCCTCCAATTATACTTTCTATCCGACAGCAGAAGATGCTACAGCGGGCACGAATCCCATCACGACTCTACCACAAGATGATGACATTTATGTGCGTTACGATACCAGCAGCAGTACCATATACTTTAATGGAACAATCAAGTATGACCTTTCTGTGGGTGGGGAACACTATCTTAATGCCGCTAGTAACACAACGATAAGTTGCGCAGATGATACCAATACGGCTAACACTTATAAATGGACTCTTCATGGCGGTGACCCCTATAAATTTACGATAAAGAATGTAGATAATAGTCAATTTATCACATACGATGTTTCTGGAGGCGAGGCAGTACCTACGCTTTCTGGAACAGGCAGTAATTTCTTCCTCCATCAAGGAACAGATGGAAAATACGAACTGATGGTAATCGATAGCAATTACCCTACTTCTTATTATACTCTTGGATATGGTACAGACGGGCTGAAACTCTATTCAAATACTAATTATTCGTTTGGAGCGGCTGAAATTCAAACAGTATTTTCTACGACCGGTATAGCACTTATCAATCCATTACCAACAGCAAAAGATCTAACTTACAATGGAGAGCTACAAGAACTTGTAACTGCAGGAGAATGCGAGCATGGTACAGTTAAGTATAGAGAAGGAACAGAAGGAGATTTTACGACAGCGATTCCCCAAAAGAAAGATCCAGGAACGTACAGCGTGTATTATAAGTCAGTAGGTAATGAAGGCTATGATGACTATGTTGCTACCGATCCTATCATAGTAACCATCGCCCCCGCCCCAGTAACAGTTACAGCTGAAGACAAAACGAAGGTTTATGGTGAGAGCGATCCCACACTGACTGCTACCGTCACCGGACTGGTTTCAGGAGAATCAGAGAGTCTCATCACCTATACCCTCAGTCGTGCAACAGGCCAAGATGTCGGTAATTATACCATTACCCCCGCTGGCGATGCTGTGCAAGGCAACTATGCTGTGTCTTTTGTGAATGGTACGTTGACGATTAACAAGAAGACTGTTGGAATCACATGGGGTGAGACAACCTTCTCTTACAACGGTGCTCCGCACGCTCCTACTGCGACTGCTACAGGTTTAGTGAATAGCGATGTAATTGGCATTACTGTAACAGGTGAACAAACTAATGTCGGAAATTATACTGCCACAGCCTCAGCCCTCACTGGCACGAAAGCAGGAAACTATCAGTTACCTGCTGCCAAAACGACGACGTTCAGCATTGTCAAAGCCGCTATCAGCACATCCATTGTCATGACAGAATGGTCGTATGGAGATTATAATGAATCAATTAATTCTCCGTCGCTTAGCTATAATCCAGAAAATGTAGTAGTTACTTATCGATACAAAGTAAAAGGCGCAGATGATGAAACCTATGTAACCGCAGTTCCGACTAATGTGGGCATATATACTGTACAGGCCTCAATCCCAGGGACAGACAATAGCGATGCTCAAATACTAACAAAAAATTTCACTATTAGCAAAAAGGCATTAAATAGGGATGATTCGGGAACTCCAGCGAATGGAATTACGGTTACTGTATCGAAGGTAATAACCAATCAAGGAACAGCGCAAGAGACGATTACTTATCCTGTTACAGTTACACATAATATTCAAGGTGTACCAACAACTCTAAGGCCCTATGATGCTGAACATCCAGAAAATCCATACGATTACACATTGAGTGGAGAACAAAGAGTTAGTGGTTACGTAGTTACAGTGGCAGCAAAAGAAGAAGATGGCGTATATACTGGAAACTATGTAGGCTTTGCCATAGGCGTATATGCCGATCCAACATTTTATCTGGATGGAGCTACATGGGATCCAAGTGGAAATGAATATGCTGCTGTGTACTTGGCCTTATACGATGTTGTGCCGAGTCCAGTTGAAAATGGAAGTGAGATTAAAGCATATATAGTGAGAAAAGTGAACCCAGTCATGGGTACGGTCACTGTTTCTCCTGTAGAATACACCACTGATGATACGACTAATCCACCAACTAAAGAGAACTACATTCCCAAGGGGGTACCTGTATTGCTATTAAGTAATAATGAAAATCTTACCGGCTTTACGATTTCGCCTACAACTGAGAGTACTACGGATATAACGGCTGCTGCAGAATACGGCAATTTATTAAGGATAGCACCCAAAGATGGTGTGCCTGTGAAAGATACTGAGGCTTATATATTCTATGAAGGCGAGTTTGTTCTGGCTAAAGAAGGTACGATTAAGAAGGACTATTTCTATTTTTATAATCCTAACTATCAGGCCCAGTCAGAGCCTGGTGGTGGTAGTGCTCCAGCACCTCGCAGGTCCCTGCAGATAGTAGTTCAGGATACTGAAACAGGAATAAGCCGAATTGTGAGAGACGAAAAAAGGGAAGTACAGAATGTTGTTTGGTACACACTTGATGGNNGAAAAAAAGTAATCATAAGATAAAGAGATGACACCAAATATGAGTTTCAAACGTTTTACTCAAATAATCTTTGTGATAATGCTCCTCCTCATGTGTGGAGTTGGTAATGTATGGTCACAAGTTACAGCAGATGATATCATTATTCAGGTAATGCCGAGCGAGAAAGAGGGAAAAGGCTCTGTGACTGATGATACTTATGGTAGTGTCTCTGCTAGTGTGGGGGCGTTGACGGAAGGGCATTATCATGTGACGCTAACCGTAACACCTAAGAGTGGTTACCGAACCAGGACAGCATTAATTACAGCTGAGAAGATGATTGCTCCCAACCAATTATCAGCACCTCGTCGTGCTCCTGGAATTGGAACATTAACAGTGACCGGACCTGGTAGTGATGATAGTTGGAAAGAAGGTGATGGTACAACAGGTTATGGTTATACATTTGACATCCCTTCTGAGTTTCACGGTGCTTATGTAACAGTTATCTTTGTAGAAATTCCAGGAGTAGGTGATCCCATTCAGATATCAACCCTTTCAGAGCTTCAAAGTATGAGTTCTTCGGGTAGTTATGTATTAATTGCCGATATAGATGCATCTGCTTTGAATGCTAGTTTGTCTGAGTTTACGGGAACACTTGATGGTAAATACCATACTATTTACAATCTTAAACATCCATTGTTCTCATCTACAGATGGGGCGATTATTCGTAATCTTAATTTTGAAGGGGTAAACATTACCACTGGAGATAATGACGGTGATGCTGGTGTTATCACCTCAAAAGCAAAGGGAGCTACACGTATTTACAACTGCGGTATTCTGCCTTCCTACACTAACTTTGATACTGATGTAAACGTTTCAGGATTTAGTGGTAGTTCCATAGGTAGTTCAAGTTCACGCTATGTGGGCGGTATGGTAGGCTTTCTTGACGGCACTTCACGTGTTATCAACTGTTTCAGCTATGCGAACATTACTGGGGGGGACAAGGTAGGAGGTATTGTTGGATACAATAATGTGGCAACTAATGCTCTTGCTGCTGACAATATCAAGACGATGGTGATGAACTGTATGTTTTATGGTGACATCACAGGTGGTAGTAGTAAAGCCCCTATTTATAATGGTGAAAACATTGCTAATAGAGTGGATGTCAATAACAATGTAAAAACGGCACAAGGTGTTAGCAACTTTAACTATTTTTGGGAGGGTGCTCTCTATGTACAGAATAACCAGATTGATGCAAATAAATACAATTGTGCCCTTTCTGCCGAGACACGCTATCTGGTCCGTTTCGAATTCTATCGTCACTTGTTGAATAGCAATCGCGAACTGGCTGCTTGGTGGGTTGATGGTCAAAAGAACGATATGGCCAAGTGGGTTCTGGATAAAAGTGTTGCCCCTTTTCCTATCTTGAAGAAACAGGGTTATTATCCTTCTGTAGTTAACCATATAGCTGCTAAAACGTCTTCTTCAGACAATAGTTCTATTGTCGACTATAAGGCATCTACTGCTCCAGAGACACCAGAAACTCAAAAAACTCTTTCTGTTACCCTCTCTGGTACTGGAATTACAACAGAATCTTTGACTTTGCCTATCACAGATAAGGACCCTGATAACTATAACTTTAATTACCATACAGTGCAGTTGCCCTACTTCAACGATGTAGGTAAGGATAATTATAAGAATGGTCAGGTAGTGACAGGATGGGAAGTTACGGTTTCTGGGGGTTCTCATTCTTATACCGAAGGTGCTAATGGCTCAGCAACAGTGAATCAGACTACAGGCGTGATAACACTTTCTACTCCTTATAACTTTGCAGACCGTAACAGCACGGAAAAGGACAACTATGGTACAAGCGGACGTATTTTCAGCCAAGGTGCATATTTCGATGTGCCCGAAGGTGTAAGTTCTATTTCTATTAAGCCTCATTGGGCTAAGGCGGTGTTCATTGCTGACGCATCTCTCGACGTAGTGTATGATCAAAGCATGGGCAATGCATATAATGTACCTAATGTAGGAGGTGGTGTACGCTATACAAATGGACAATCATATACTTTTACAACTAAAGAAGGGAATATTACTGTGCCGGTTTATACAAAGTTTGGTGATAATGACGGTGCATTAAAAGCATTGTTTCCTTCTGCCCCAACTGGTACAGTTTACGAT
>LXOW01284196.1_pt1 | contig 29457 bp, 21 predicted proteins | sample 1368591 | NCBI WGS metagenome assembly LXOW01 (sample SAMN04884650, study PRJNA319009) | bovine gut metagenome | isolation source: Cow rumen | host: Bos taurus | place: Italy: Legnaro (PD) | collected 2014-07-09
GCGCGTTGGTCGAAAAAGTTGCTCCACAACAACAATACAACACCATCGGTGCCCGTTTCGATCTGTCATCGACAACTACACGCCTGGGTGAGTTTAGGCATAATGCAGCTCTTGATTATCACTATCTTTTTAGCAAAGTTGGCACTGGCACTGAGCATTTTGTCAAGGCAAATTACGATCTCGCCTATGCCAATAGTTGGTGGGGTAAGAAGAGCTTTCCCCAGAAAGTTGGGGTGACTGTAGATGCCCAATATGGCCTCAATGGCTTTGTTGAACAGGCTTCGGTCAGTAGGGGATTGGTGAGGTTGAATCCCTATTTTGAGATGAGCGACGATTTCTATCGCTTGCATCTCGGGGTGGGCTTCGATGTCCCGTCAGATTTCCGTTCCGCTACAGGAGGCTTCGGGCTTTATCCAGATGTGAAGGGCAACCTTTTTGTGCTGAACAATGCTCTGGAGTTTTATGCTGGCTTGAATGGCGGTCGCAAATGGAAATCATACAGCGAGTTAATTGGGGAGAACCCGTTTGTTTACACTATTTCCGATATGCAAATCACCATGGTGAAACTGGGATTTGAAGGCGGTATTCGCACCAATATCCTGAATGCCGTTGACCTGCATGTCGGCGTCAGGTATCGTAATACAGCCCGCGACTTGTTTTTCCGTCAGCGCATCAACACTTCGGGAGACGCTCCCTACAACTGCTTCGATGTCATCTATGATGATACCAAACAGGTCAGTGTGTTGGGAAACATCCGTTGGCTCATCATGGACAAGCTGACAGTGGATGCCGGTTTCTCGTATCACAAGTGTGATCCGGCAAATGAGGCTCATGCCTGGTACCGTCCGACGACTGAAGGTGAGTTGAAGGTTAATTATCGGTTGAATGAAAGTCTTTCGTTTGATGCCTCATTCCTGTACCAAGGTGGCCTTTGGGCTCAGCAAGCGGTGGGGAAGACGTATCAAAGCCTCAAGTTGGCCGATGTTTATGACCTTGGCTTAGGTGCCGAATACAAGATCAAGGACCAGTTCTCAGTGTTCGTTAAAGCTGATAATCTGCTTAATCGAAAGTATCAACTCTTTGTAAATTACCCTGTTAGTGGAATAGAGGCTTTCGCGGGCTTAAAAATGGCCTTTTAAAGGATTTTGTTTTTGTTTTTCCAAGGGCGGTTTTTTATGCCGAAATTCGATTTAAGCCCGTTTTTAGGCTTTTAGAGCGATTTTTATCCAAAAACAAATTTTTTGACTTTTTTGGTCTCCTATAGGTNNGGTAAAACAATGACTGAAGAAGAAAAAAGAGAATTAGCAAGCGAAGAATACGGTGCCAATAAAATTCAAGTTTTGGAAGGCCTTGAGGCAGTGCGCAAACGCCCGGCCATGTACATCGGCGACGTTCATTTCAGGGGCTTGCATCACCTGGTTTACGAAGTAGTTGACAATTCTATCGACGAGGCCATGGCTGGCTATTGCGATAGGGTTACAGTAGATATTTTGGAAGGCAACGCCATCAGCGTGCTCGACAATGGTCGTGGTATCCCCACGGGCATGCACGAGAAGGAGAAGCGTTCGGCCTTGGAAGTCGTTTTGACGGTGCTCCATGCAGGCGGTAAGTTCGACAAGGGCTCCTACAAGGTCTCTGGCGGTTTGCACGGCGTCGGCGTGAGTTGCGTCAACGCATTGTCGACACACCTGACAGCTGAAGTCTACCGTGAAGGTAAGATATTCCGTCAAGAATACGAGTGCGGCAAGCCGCTGTACCCAGTGACGGTGGTGGGCGAGTCGAACCAGAATGGTACTCGCATCACGTTCCAGCCCGACAGCAGCATCTTCCTGCATACGGAATATGATTATGACACCCTGGCTAACCGCATGCGTGAGCTGGCTTACCTCAACCACGGCATTACCATCGTGCTGACTGATAGACGCACGCCTTTGGAAGACGGCTCGTTCCGTTCAGAAACGTTCTATTCGGAAAACGGCTTGACCGACTTCATCGGTTACCTCGATGCCAATCGTGTGAAGCTGCTTCCTGAGCCAATCTATATCTCCGGTGAGCGCAATAGCGTTCCGGTGGAGATCGCTCTCGAATACAACGCTGAATACTCTGAGAACCTTCATTCATACGTCAATAATATCAATACCATTGAAGGTGGTACTCACCTCCAGGGCTTCCGCTCGGGCTTGACCCGTTCATTCAACACCTATGCTGAGAAAAACGGCCTGTTGGAGAAGTTTGAGAAACAAAAGGTGAAAATCACCCCGGATGACTTCCGTGAGGGCTTGACGGCGGTGATCTCCGTGAAGGTGCCAGAGCCGCAGTTCGAAGGCCAGACCAAGACCAAGCTCGGTAACGACGAGGTCATGGGTATCGTCAACTCCATCGTGGGTCAGCAGCTTTCGGATTACCTTGAAGAGCATCCCAAGGAAGCCAAGCTGATCTTCGATAAGGTTGTGCTGGCCGCCCAGGCTCGTCAGGCAGCTCGCAGCGCTCGTGAAAAAGTGCAGCGCAAGGGCGTGTTGTCAAGCTTCAGCATGCCGGGTAAGCTTGCCGACTGTTCCGAACGCGATCCCGCCAAGACCGAGCTTTACCTCGTTGAGGGTGACTCTGCAGGCGGTTCCGCCAAGCAAGGCCGCGACCGTGCTTTCCAGGCCATCCTGCCGCTTCGTGGTAAGATCTTGAATGTGGAGAAAGCCATGCAGCACCGCGCTTTCGAGAGCGAAGAGATTCGCAACATCTATACCGCCCTTGGCGTTACTATCGGTACCGAAGAGGACTCCAAAGCATTGAACCTCGATAAGTTGCGTTACCATAAAGTCATTATTATGACCGATGCTGATGTCGACGGTAGCCACATCACCACCCTGATCCTGACCTTCTTCTTCCGTTACATGCGTGAGCTCATCGAAAACGGCTACGTATATTGCGCTACTCCGCCCTTGTACCTCATCAAGAGAGGCGTGAAGCCAATCCGTTACTGCTGGACCGACGAAGAGCGAATCAAGGCTTGGAGTGAGTTGACTAAGAATGGCACCGTGGGTGGCTATGACGTGCAGCGCTACAAAGGTCTTGGTGAAATGAACCCAGAACAGCTCTGGGAGACCACCATGGACCCAGCCAACCGTACCCTCCGTCAGGTGACCATCGAGAACGCCATGGAAGCCGACCATATCTTCTCCATGCTGATGGGTGATGATGTGGCTCCACGCCGTGAGTTCATCGAACAAAACGCCACTTACGCCAATATTGACGCTTAACCTAAAACAAAAACAATATGAAAACAATGAAAATCACTCGCGTTCTGGCACTTCTTTTAGGCGTGCTTTTGGTAGGAACCTTCTCCTCCTGTGACAAAGGGGGACAGAAGACCGTACAACAGCAATCTCAGAACTTCTGCCTCGTCGATGTAGATCCTAACTATTCGGCAGAGGAAGTTCAGTTTGACGTGACAGTCTTCTTTACCCAGCCCGTTGAGGAAGAGGATGCACTGAAAATCTTCAATTCAACTTTCGTTGAGAAATATGGTGTGACCTCCAGCTATCTCGGCGACAGAAGGTATAGTTTCCAGATCAATGGCGTTCAACGTCAGAAGTCTGACAGCTATATCGATTTGGTGCTCGATGGCAAACCGCTGAATTCGAAATCGAAAGTCGAAAGAGAACTCTTGGTCAGTGCAAAAGACACCTTCAGCGCTGTTGACATCAAGGTTGACAAGGAGAACAGCTCTACCACTTTGATCTTCTCACAGCCGCTGAAACACATCAATCTCGACGGCTTCATCGGAGTTGATCCCCAGATGGGTTACCGTACTGAGATTGTCGGCAACAAGATCGTGATCTATTTCGACAAGTCGAATCTCTACAGCTATCAGATGGAGGAAATCACCCTCACCATCGGAGCTGGTATCAAGGATGCCGAAGGCAACTCGTTGGGAAAAGAGCAGACCTTTAACTTCGACCTTACCGACTTGGCTCCGAAAGTGAGATGGACTGAAAAAGGCATGATCGTTCCCGAAGTGAGCGATGCTACCGTGTATTTCGACGCTATCTGCCTGAACTCAGTGGTGCTCCGTATCGCGCGTGTTTTCGACAATAATATCCTTTCATATTATCAGGATAACGACCTCGAGGATTCATACGACATTCGTAAGTCAGGCCGTTTGGTGAAAAAGGTTACCATCGCATTGGATAATCCGGATCCCAAACAGTGGAAGACCTTCCCGATTGTGCTCTCAGACTACGTCGATGTGAAGGCTGGCGACATGTATCAGCTCATCCTTGACTTCGGTCCCGCCGACTATGCCTTTGCCACTGAGGAGTCGAAGCAACTCACCCTCGAAAACGAAGCTCTTGAAGCCAAATATTGGGATGGACAGGCTTATGATTTCAAGAACAGTGATTATGAAGGCGATTGGGATGATCCTCTGACTGCTACCTATTATAATTATGTGCAAATCAGGAAGAATGTCATGGTCACCGACCTTGCCGTTACTGCCAAGATGGGTGCTGACGATGCCGTTGATGTGTATGTGTTCCAGATCTCTGACGCCAATCCGGTGTCGGGTGCTGAAGTCAGCGCTTATAACTTCCAACGTCAGGAAATCGCCTCTGCTAAGACCGATGGTCAAGGCCATGCTCACCTGACTTGCGCCAACCGTCCGGCTTTCGTGGTAGCAAGAGACAAGAAAGGTGGCCAGTCACTGATCAAGACCAGCAACGGCGACGCTTTGTCATATAGCAAGTTTGATGTTGGTGGCGAGACCATCGTGAAAGGTGTGGCAGGATTTGCCTATTCAAACCGTGGCGTGTGGCGTCCAGGTGATGAGCTCCAGCTCAACCTCATGCTTTCTGACATGGATGCCAAGCTTCCTGCCGACTATCCTGTGGTGATGGAGGTCTACGATGCATCGAGCCGTTTGTATGCCCGTCAATCCAACAACAGCCCTGTAGGTGGCATCTATACCTTCACCGTGCAGACCAGCCCGAACGACGAGACCGGTCTCTGGAGAGCTGCATTCAAGATTGGCAACAGCGTAATCAATAAGTATTTAAGAGTTGAGACTGTGAAGCCCAACCGCTTGGAGATCAAGTTTGAGACACCTGATGTCATCAGCCTTACCAACCCACGTAATGTGAAACTCAACGCCAAATGGCTCAACGGCCTTACCGCTTCAGGTTTGAAGGCTGAAATTGAGGTTAAGGTACGTCAAGGAAAGACCTCCTTCGAGACCTTCCCGACCTATACTTTCGGCAATGACTCAGAAGAGTTCTATCCCGATGAGATATACCTCTTCAGCGGTCCGCTCGACGGCAAAGGTGACGCCTCCGTGAGCTTTGAGCCACTGAAGGATCTTTCATCAGAACAGATGATCAACGCCACCTTTATCACCACGGTGTTTGAGGCTGGCGGCGATTTCAGCATCGCTTCGTCAACAGGCAAACTCTCACCCCGCGAAAGATATGTGGGCGTTGAGATGCCTGCCACCGAGTCGAAATACGGCGAGTACTACTTCACCAACCGCAACTGGAAGTTCCCTATCGCTGTGGTTAAGGAAAACGGCGAACTCGATAAGTCTACCATCGCCCTCGATTATCAGCTCTATAAGCTGGATGGCTACTGGTGGTGGTCAAGCGAGGATGCCTATTCGCTGAAGAAATATGTGAGAGGCACCTACAAACGTCCTGAGATGAGCGGAACCATGACCTGCAACAACGGCAAGACCGAGCTGCAGATCAATGTGCCTAACGAAAAGTGGGGACTGTATCTGCTTGTTATCGACGACAAGCAAGGTGGTAACACTTTCGCCAAGGTGATTCGCTTCGATTGGGATTATGCCACTATCCACTCTACTGGCGATTCTGAAGGCCCTGCACAGTTGTCATTGAGCAATGGCAAAGGCATCTATAAGGTTGGAGAAAACATCGTGGTCAACTTCCCAGCCAACGAAAAGGCCAAAGCACTGGTGACCATCGAATCCAACGACAAGGTCATCAAGACTATGGTGATCGACAAGTTGGGTACCGAAGGCGCTGTGGAGTTCAAAGCCACCGAGGAGATGATCCCGAACGTCTATGTCTACGTCTCCCTGATTCAGCCTCGCGATGCAGGCAACGACATGCCGCTGCGTATGTACGGCGTGGTGCCTGTGAGGGTAGAGGACGGCAGCTTGCAGTTGAAGCCTATGCTTGGCGTTCCGGAAACCTCCAATACCAACAAGAAGGTCCAAGTTAAGGTGAAGGAAGAGAACGCTAAAGCGATGACCTATACTTTGGCCATCGTGGATGAAGGCATTCTCGGTTTGACCAACTTCGCTACACCGGATCCATACAAGTACTTCAATGCCAAACAATCACTCAAGGTTCGTACTTGGGACAACTACGACTATATCATCGACGCTTTCTCGGGCGAACTTGGAACGCTTTACGCCATCGGCGGTGACGGCTTCATCAACCAGGAAGTCACCCTTGACAAACGCTTCAAGGCTTATGCCGTGACTTACGGACCGTTTGAGTTGAAGGCTAAAGGTGAGAATACACACGAGATCGAAGTGCCGCAATGCTCTGGCGCCCTCCGTTTCATGGTGGTGGCCAAAGGCGAAGGCAAGTCGTTCGGAGCTGCTGAAAAGCGTATGAATGTGGTGGATCCCATCATCCTTTATCCAGCTGCACCTCGTGTCACTGCTCCTAACGACGAGATGACCCTCAAGGTTCAGGTGCTGGCACCTACCATGAAAGGCCAGAACCTCAACGTCGTGGTGAACAACAAGAACCTGACCGCTGTCGGTGAAACCCCATCATCAGTGAAGGTGGATGCCAACGGCGAAGCCATGATTGTGATGAAGGTGAGAGTCCCTGAGACCCTCGGCATCGCTACGATGGATGTGAAGGTGTCAGGCGGTGGCTATGAAGCCCAGACCAAGACAGAGATTCCGATCCGTATGCCTTACGCTGAAAAGCGCCAGACCTATACCAAGGAAGTGGAAGCTGGAGCTACCGAGACCATGAACTTCGACGTACAGGGTCTCGCTGGTACCCAAGAAGGCAATGTCATGGTGGCATCGCTCATCCCGGTGGATCTCTATAGCCGCCTGAACTATCTCACCACTTATCCTTACGGTTGCCTCGAGCAAGTGGTGTCCGCCGCCTTCCCGCAGCTCTACCTGAACTACTTCATCCAGCAGAGCGAGGAAGACCAAGGTAAGACCCGCGACGCCATCCAGGAAGGTATCGCCAGCCTGAAGTCATATCAGCAATCCAACTTCTCGCTGACCAACTGGGTTGGTGGCCGGTATGTGGATCCATGGACTGAGCTTTATGCCCTGCATTTCCTCGTTGAGGCTAAGAATCAGGGCTTCGACGTGCCCGCCTACCTGTATGACGGCATGATGAACTACCAAGCTGATATCGCCAAGGCATGGAAGATGAATCCCGACTTCAAGCAGGGTGAGACCATCCAGGCCTACCGCCTCTTTGTGCTGGCACTCGGAGGAGCTCCTGAAATGGGTGCACTCAACCGTTTCAAGGAACTTCAGTTCAACTATAGCTTGAGCGCTATATTGACTGCCGCCACATACGCCCAAGTGGGTAAGAAGAACATGGTGGCTCAGTTCTGGCCTGCTGTGAATATGGACGAGTATATGTCGGATTATTACACCTCGTTTGGCTCGCCCGTCCGTGACCTGGCATTTATGACTTATGCCGAGATGTTGTGCGATAGGGATCAGGAAGCTATCCAAAGCCACGTCAACGACATCTGCGAGATCTTGAATAGCGACTATTGGCTCGACACCCAGTCCACCGCATTTGCACTGTTTACCTTGGGTAAATACGCTGAGAAGATGGGAACCTCCAATGCCCCGATCTCCGCTACAGTGAAGGTCAACGGCGAGGAGCGCACCCTGAATACCAACATGGGTTCAACTGGTTTTGCCATCGTCCCGAAGGTTGGTGCCAACAAGGTGGAGATCAAGAATAACTCTGACCAGAAGCTGACGGCTAAGGTGTATGCCAAGACGTCTGTAGCTGAATACGAGACTGAGGAAAACGGCAACTTCATCACTATGAAGGTGAACTACCTCGACAAGAACGGCGCTGCCATCAATCCGGCTTCACTGCCGATGGGCACCGACTTCAAGGTGGAGATCACGGTGGAGAACCCAAGCCAGTACAGGGTTACCGAGCTGGCCTTGTCGTACTATCTCGCCTCCGGTTGGGAGATCATTAACGACCGTCTGCTAGATGCAGATGAGGGTAACAAGGGCGCTAAGCACATGGATATCCGTGACGACCGCGCCTACTTCTTCTTCGACCTCACGGCCAAGCAGAAGAAGACCTTCACCCTCAAGCTGAACGCCACTTACGAAGGCTCGTACATGCTGCCCGCCGTCCGTTGCGAGGACATGTACAACAACGAGATTTACTATCTGGTACCGGCTCGTCCGGTCGTCGTCAAATGACGAAACGCCGTCGCGCGATTTACAGAACAGGCCTGTTTCTTGCAGGCCTGTTTCTTCTTTTTTTGTGCATTCCCGTCCCTAAGTTCAATGACCCTTATTCCACGGTATTGAACGCCAAAAACGGGGAACTGTTGGGTGCGCATATCGCTGACGACGGACAGTGGCGCTTCCCCGCTACCAACACCTATTCCGAGAAATACCTCGCTTGTGTTGTTGAATATGAAGACCAGCAGTATTTTCGGCATTGGGGTTTCAATCCGATTGCGTTTGTCCAGGCACTGATCGAGAATACGAAAGCCGGCAAGGTGGTTAGGGGAGGGAGCACTATCTCGATGCAGGTGGTCCGTTTAGCCCGAAAAAACAAGCCCAGAACTTATAAGGAGAAGTTCCTCGAAGTGATTTTGGCGCTCCGTTTGGAGTTACGTTATTCGAAAAAACACATCTTCGACCTCTATGCCGCCCATGCGCCTTTCGGAGGGAATGTGGTAGGTATCGACGCAGCCGCATGGCGCTATTTCCATACCACCCCCGATCAGCTGACATGGAGCGAAGCGGCTACCTTGGCAGTGCTACCCAACTCACCCGCCATGATACACCCAGGACGCTCCAGAGATAAACTGCTCGACAAACGCGACGCCTTGTTGCAGCGTTTGACTGCGCCTAAGGCTCATATCCCCAGAAAATATGGGGTCTCGGCGTTAAGCCAGGACGACTGTGAACTGGCAATGATGGAACGGCTGCCCAACAAACCTTACGATATTCCGCAACTGGCCTACCATTACTTGATGGAGCAGGAAAAACGGCATAAAGGCGAGCAGATTCATTCTGATTTGGACTATGCGCTTCAAAAAGCCGTGACGGAAGTCATGGAGCGGCATTATCAAGACAATGTGCAGAACCAGATCGAGAATGCGGCGGTGTATGTGGTGGATTATCTAACTGGCGAGGAGGTGGCTTATGTAGGCAATAACGCCAAGGCGAAAGAAGCGGCTATGGTCGATATGGTAAAGGCGCAACGCTCCACGGGAAGCATCATGAAACCTTTCCTCTTCGCAGCCATGCTCGACGAAGGCACCTTGCTGCCGACCATGCTGCTACCTGACATACCGATGAGCCTCTCAGGCTTCACACCGAAGAACTACTCGGGGCAATACTGGGGCGTGGTCCCCGCCAACGAGGCCTTGCAACACTCTTTGAATGCGCCGTTTGTGTATCTGTTGAAGCAATATGGCCATCAGCGTTTCCATTCCTTGCTGAAGCGGCTTAACCTTTCGGGTATCGTGTTCGACAGCGATCATTACGGGCTCTCGCTGATCGTAGGTGGTGCCGAAGCCTCGCTGTTCGACTTGGTGAATGCCTATGCTGCCATGGGTAGGAAACTGGCTGCCGTAGTGAACGAAAACTTCCAGGAAGAAGTACCTGACGACAGCTCTCCTTTCTCGGCCGATGCCATCGCCATCACTTTCAACGTGATGAAAGGGCTGACAAGACCGACCAACCAAACGGGGTGGAGCGGCTTCTCCTCGTCCAAGCAAGTGGCCTGGAAAACAGGCACCAGCTTTGGCTTCAAAGATGCCTGGACTATCGGCTTGACTGACCATTATGTGATCGGAGTTTGGGTGGGTAACGCCGATGGCGAAGGCCGACCTGGTCTGACGGGAGTAGGGGTGGCCGCACCATTGATGTTCGACGTGGCGGCGTTGCTCAAGGATAGCTACACCTACCCGCAGGCAACAGCATCGGCCATCGAAGTGGAGGTCTGCGCCGAGTCAGGGTATCCCAATACAGAGATCTGCAAAAAGACCACGAAAGTGCTGATGCCCGATGTGGAGATCAAAACCGGCATCTGCCCCTATCACAAGAAAGTTTACCTCGATTCCACACGTCAATACCAGGTGCTGCCCGACTGCTATCCCGTTGACCAGCGTTGCTACGAGACCTATTTTGTGTTGCCACCCGTGATGGAATGGTTTTATAAGAAGCACTCCGCTTTCTATCGTCCTATGCCGATGCTCTATCCCAGCTGTGCCACAGCCCATCCTGACGACGTAATGGCCTTCGTGTATCCCAAGTCGGATGCTCGTGTCACCATCCCCATCGACATCACAGGCGATCGTCAACAAATCGTCTTCGAGATAGCCCACCGTAACCCCAAGAAAACCATCTATTGGACATTGAACGACGTGTTTATCGGGCAAACCCGCTTGAATCACCAGATGCCTATTGATGTGGAGAAAGGAACCTACAAATTGCGTTGCGTGGATGAGGATGGGGTGGAACTAAACAGAAAGATAGTTGTGAATTGATTTTTTTTCGTATTTTTGCGGATTAATACAAACTCTATCTGATTATGACACTTGATAACGATAAATTTGTTGGCGAAGGTTTGACCTACGACGATGTGCTCTTGGTCCCTTCCTTTAGCGATGTTCTCCCTCGTGAGACCAGCTTGAAGACTCGTTTTACCCGTCACATCCAGTTGAATGTGCCTATCGTTTCGGCAGGCATGGACACAGTGACGGAGTCACGCATGGCTATTGCCATTGCCCAAGAGGGTGGCATTGGCGTGCTTCATAAGAACATGACCATTGGCAAGCAGGCTGCCGAAGTTCGTAAGGTGAAACGTGCCGAAAACGGCATGATTACCGATCCGATCACCATCCATGTTGACGCTACCGTTAGGGACGCACTCAACCTGATGAGCGAGTACCACATCGGCGGCATTCCGGTGGTTGACAGCCACAATTGCCTGAAGGGCATCGTCACCAACCGTGACCTCCGTTTTGAGCGCGGTTTGGACCGTCCTATCAGCGAGGTGATGACGAGCGAGAACCTGATCACTACCACTGAGGTCTCTTTCGAAAAAGCTGCCGACATCCTGCAGCAATACAAGATCGAGAAGCTCCCAGTCGTTGATCAGAACAACCATTTGCTCGGTTTGATCACTTACAAGGACATCATCAAGGTGAAGGCTCGCCCGAACGCTTGCAAGGATGACAAAGGCCGTCTCCGTGTGGCTGCCGCAGTGGGTATCACCGCCAACACCATCGAACGTGCCGACGCTCTCGTTGAAGCTGGCGTCGACGCTTTGGTGATCGATACCGCCCATGGTCACTCCCAAGGTGTGATCAATATGGTGAAATCCATCCGCGCAAGATATAAGGATATCGACATCGTGGCTGGCAACATCGCCACTGGTGAAGCTGCTTTGGCACTGGTGGAAGCTGGCGCTGATGCCGTGAAGGTTGGCATTGGTCCCGGCTCTATCTGCACGACCCGTGTGGTGGCTGGTATCGGCGTACCTCAACTCACTGCCGTCCTCGATGTGGCAAAGGCACTCAAGGACACCGATGTTCCGATCATTGCCGATGGAGGCATCCGCTATACAGGCGACATCGTGAAGGCTTTGGCAGCAGGCGCTTCCTCCATCATGGCAGGCTCGCTCTTCGCTGGCGTGGATGAGTCACCAGGCGACACCATCATCTTCGAAGGCCGTAAATACAAGACCTACCGTGGCATGGGCTCACTCGAGGCTATGCAGGCTGGCTCAAAGGACCGTTACTTCCAGGATATGGAGGACGATATCAAGAAACTCGTGCCAGAAGGCATCGCAGGTCGTGTGCCTTACAAAGGCTCCCTCTCTGAGGTGGTTTACCAGATGGTCGGCGGACTTCGCGCTGGCATGGGCTACACTGGCTCACATACCATCGACGAGCTTAAAAAGGCCAAGTTCATCAGAATCACCAGCTCTGGTATCCTCGAAAGCCATCCACATGATGTCACCATCACACAGGAAGCCCCCAATTATAGCAAGAGATCGTAAGAATTTAAGATAATCTATATCATGAAAAGAATCAAATTCATGAAAGCCATCGTCTTATCGGTGCTGGTCGTGTCATCACTCAGTATGTTGGCCCAATCAAAACTCGATAAGCAGGTGCTTATGACCATCGGTGACCAAAAAGTTACAGTGAAGGAGTTTACCGATGTTTATGCCAAGAACAATCTGAAAAGCGACGTCATCGAAAAGAAATCGGTGGATGAATATCTTGATTTGTTCATCAACTTCCGCATGAAAGTCATGGAAGCCTATGCTATGGGCCTTGACACCAATGCGAATTTCAAGAAAGAGTTGGATGGCTATCGCAAGCAACTGGCTAAGCCCTATTTCACAAACGATGAAGTCAGTGAAGAACTCATAGAAGAGGCCTATCAGCGCAAGCTGAAGGACGTCAGGGCTTCCCATATTTTGATTGAGTGTGACCGTCACGCCCTTCCCGCTGACACTTTGAAGGCTTATAACAAGATCATGGACATCAGGAAAAAGGCCATGAACGGCGAAGACTTCAATGAGTTGGCTGTGACCTATTCCCAGGACCGTTCGGCACGTGATACTAAAGCTACACCGAATACTCCTTTCCGCAAGGGAAACCGCGGCGATCTGGGCTATTTCACTGTGTTTGACATGGTCTATCCATTTGAAACTGGTGCCTACAATACCAAACCTGGTGAGATTTCCATGCCAGTCAGAAGCGATTTCGGCTACCATCTCATCAAGGTTAATAGCATTACCGATGCACTTGGTTCCGTACAAGCAGCGCATATCTTCCTGGAACTTACCCCTGAGGCTTCTGAAGCCGACGTTCAAGCCGCTAAGCTAAAGGCTGACAATATCTACGCCGAACTGGAAGCTCAAAACGGGAAAAACTGGAATGAAGCTGTGAGCAGATATTCCGATGATAGAGCCTCGGTGACGCGCGGCGGCACCTTGATGCCGTTCCCAGTCAACCGTATCGTGCCAGAGTTCATTGAGACCATCAAACAGCTGGAACCTGGTGATATCTCCAAACCGATTCGTACCAATTACGGCTTCCATATCATCAAGTTGATTGCCACCTCAGGCGTCGGCTCTTTCGAGAAAGAACGTCCTGCTATCGCTGAAAGCGTGCAAAGAGACAAGCGCTCAAAGAAGTCGGAAGAAGTGGTACTGCAGCAAATCAAGGAAGAGTATGGCTTCAAGGCCAACGACAAGAATCTCGCTAACTTCATGGCTACTGTCGACAGCACAATCCTGACAGGAAAGTTCGTTCCTGCTTTGGATGCCAAACTTAACGCCACGCTCTTCACTATTGGCAAAAAGTCCTTTAATGTTGGCGATTTTGTAGAATACATTAAAGCTAAGCAAACTCCAGTGAGAGCAGGTATTCCCATCCATATGTATGCCTATCAACTCTACGACGCTTTCCAGAGCAAGGAGATTCTCGCTTATGCCGATGAGCATTTGGAAGAGAGATACCCCGAGTTCAAGGCCTTGGTTCAGGAGTATAACGACGGCATCCTGCTGTTCGATTTGATGGACAAGGAGGTCTGGAACAAAGCTGTGGAGGATACCGTTGGACTTCAGGACTTTTATTCCAGAAACACCAACAAATACATGTGGAACGAGCGTGTGAAAGCCTGTGTGATCACCGTCAGCAAGCCAGAATCGCTGCCTAAAGTCAAGGAATATCTTGCCGAGGGCGTGGCATTCGACAGCTTGAGGAAAGTGATAGCTCGCGATAGTATCGGTTACGTGACAGTGCGCAACGCTTTCTATCAGCATGGCGACAACCATTTTGTTGATGAAACCGAATGGGTGGCCGGTGCAATGAAAGAGTTCCCCTCAACGGTTGATCAGTCAACGGTAATTGTCAACATTATCGAAAGACGCGATCCTGAACCAAAGACTTTGCGTGAAGCCAAAGGCCTCGTTACTTCCGATTATCAGGTTGAACTGGAGGAGAAATGGATGGCAACGCTTCACGAGAAGTATCCCGTAAAGATTGACGAGAAAGTTCTTGAAAAAGTAAGAAATCTCTATCAATGAGAAAGATAGCTTTCTTTTTGTGCATCGTATTGGCATTTGTAGCTGTCGGCTGTCGTGATTATTTCATGCAGTCGGATCGCATCGTGGTTGCAGAATGCTACGGCAACAAGCTGTATCCGGAAGATCTGGAAGGCGTAGTTCCAGCCGATGCCAACAAAATGGATAGCTTGTCGAGGGTGAACGACTTTATCGATTCATGGATTCGCCGCCAACTGCTCATCCATCAGGCTGAGATCAACCTGACTGCTGAGCAGCGCGACTTCTCAAAACAATTGCAGGACTATAACAATTCCCTGCTGATCTATGCCTACGAGACGCAAATGATCGAACAGTATCTCGATACCGTGGTGAGTGAAGATGAGATTGCAGCGTATTATGAGGAACACAAGGAGAACTTCCAACTGCGTTCCACCATGGTGAAAGCGGCATACGTGATTTTGAAAGAGGATTGCAAACATCAAAAAGAATTCAAACAGATCATGAGTGACAGCGACACGCTGATGCTGCTGCAATTAGACGCTCTTGCAAGCCAGCATGCGGTTTCAAGTTACCTCGACGTGGATAGCTGGATCAGACTCGACGACCTGTTGAGAACCATTCCGTTGGAAATCTACAATACGGAGAGTTTCCTGAAGAAAAACCGTTTTGTTACCTTCGGGAAAGACAATTTCATCTATATGGTTCGCTTTGAGGATTACCTGTTGAAAGAGAGTCTCTCGCCCATTGAAATCGAAAGTGAGAATATTAAAAATATCATTTTACTGAAAAGAAAGAAGGACCTGCTTTCCCAGTTGAATGTCGATCTCTATGAGAAGGCAGTGAAGGAAAAAGTATTTGAAATCTATTAAACTTGGAGTCATGTCGAAAAGAATTCCTTTGTTTGTGGTTATGATGTTGATGGCTGCCGCAGCTATCGCCCAAGAGGGCAAGACGCAGGTGGTTGATAAAGTGGTTGCTGTGGTTGGCAAGAACATCATTCTTCAGTCGGATATTGAGAATCAATACATGCAATACCGAATGCAGGGATCCATTGAAGGTAGCTCTTCTGCAATCCGCTGCGCCATCCTTGAAGAGATGCTGTTCCAGAAACTGATGCTCAATCAGGCGGAATTGGATAGCTTGACGGTGACTGACGCTGAGGTCGACATGGAATTGAACCGCCGTATCAGCGAATTGGTTGGCCGCGCAGGCTCACAGGAAAAGCTGGAGGAGATATTCAACAGAAATATGTCGGAAATCAAGGATGAATTGCGTCGCTTGGTCATGGAAAAGAGTTTGCAGGACAAGGTCAGGGCTGAAATCCTTAAGGGCGTGACGGTGGCTCCTGCTGAAGTGAAGGCTTATTACCAAAGCATACCGATTGACAGCATCCCGATGGTCGATACACAATACGAAGTCATGCAGATCGTGAAACGCCCACCTGTGAGTGTTGACGAGAAGCTTGCCGTGAAGGATCAACTATATCAGATCCGCAAGCGTATCCTTGAAGGAGAGAGTAGTTTCTCGACTATGGCAGTGCTGTATTCCGAGGATCCGGGATCGGCAAGAAAAGGAGGAGAGCTTGGATTCACCGGTCGTGGCGAGTTCGCTCCTGAGTTCGAGACTGCAGCATTCAACCTTAGGGATGGAGAGATCTCAGAGGTCGTTGAAACAAAGTTCGGATTCCATATCATCCAGTTGATTGAGCGCCGTGACAATTATGTCAATTGCCGTCATATCCTGATGACGCCAAAGGTGCCTATTGAGGCCTTGGAGAAGGCTCAAAACGAACTGGATTCTGCCGCTATGCTGATTCGTAATGGCGACATGACCTTTGAAGNNTATATCGTCAACCCGATGGCTGGCGGCTATAGGTTCGGACTTCAAGATATCCAAGAACTGGGAGAATACCCCGGCTTTGGTGAATTCAAAAACCTGGCATTCGTGATCGGTAAGCTGAAAGTTGGTGAGGTGAGCTCACCACTACCGATGACTACCAACGAAGGTAATGACGCTTTCCGCCTGGTCATGGTGAAGAGAAAGATAGAAGCCCATAGGGCTACTTTGGAAGATGACTATGCACTTATCCAAACCTGGGCTATGAGTAAGAAGAACCAAGAGGTGATCAAGAGTTGGATTCGTGCCAAGGCTAAGAAAGCGTTCATCCGGATTGATGAGGATTTCGCCGATTGCGACTTCCAGTTTGAATGGAGATAAATAAAACACTGTGAAAATGTATAGTTCAGATGTTGATGGCGCCAAGGCTTTGGTGGAGAAATATGCCAGGCTGCGTGCGGAGATAGGCAAAGTGATTGTGGGGCAGGAGGAGATCATCCACAACACCATACTTTCCATATTTTGTCAGGGTCATGTGCTGTTGGTCGGTGTCCCCGGCCTTGCAAAGACTTTGCTGGTCAATACGATCGGGCAGGCGTTGGGATTGAGCTTTAGCCGCATCCAGTTTACCCCCGACCTGATGCCTTCAGATATTGTCGGTACGGAGATATTGGACGAGTCGAGACAATTCCGCTTTATAAAGGGCCCGGTGTTTGCCAATATCATTTTGGCAGACGAGATCAACCGTACACCTCCCAAGACTCAGGCCGCGTTGCTTGAGGCCATGCAGGAGCGTAGCGTGACGGTATCGGGAAAGACGTATCGTTTGCAGGAGCCTTTCTTTGTGTTGGCTACCCAGAACCCGATAGAGCAGGAGGGTACCTATCCTCTGCCAGAGGCTCAGTTGGACCGCTTTATGTTCAACCTGCTTCTTGACTATCCTACTTATGAGGACGAGGTGGCCATTGTGAAGAATACCACTGTCGGTCGTGATGTGAAGGTGGAACCTGTGTTATCGCCTGAGGAGATCGTTTATTTCCAGCAGTTGGTACGCCGTGTGCCTGTATCGGATCACGTTTACGAATATGCGGTTTCACTGTCGGCAAAGACACGTCCCCACACAGCGTCGGCCCATGAATGGGCAAACCGTTTCCTCAGTTGGGGCGCTGGTCCACGTGCTTCGCAATACCTCATCATAGGAGCCAAGGCTAATGCGTTGCTCTCGGGTAAGTACTCTCCCGATGTTGAAGACGTCATGAAAGTGGCGATACCGATTCTGCGGCACCGAATCATCCGCAATTACACAGCCGAGGCGGAGGGCGTCAGCGTCGAGGATATCATCCACGAACTTACTAAATAAAAAAACAGCCTGGATCACTCCAGGTTGTTTTTTATTAAAACTTCTTATTTAAGATTAGATACCAGGGTTGGCGGAAATCTTTCTCTTAGCTTCCTTTGAGAAGATAGAGAAGAAGTCGCGGTGCAGAATCACAGAAATGCGCATCAACAACTCGGTGTCAATGTCTTGACGGCGGAAAATGTTGTACACGTTGGTACGGTCGCAATCCAGTTTGCGAGCCAGCCATGAAACGGTACGTTCTTGGTTCTTCAGTTCTTGTTGAATGAGCGTTCCAATGAAGATGGCGTTTTCGTCACCCTCAGCAGCAGTTGCTCTTTTTGCTCTAGGCTTTCTTGTGCCTCTCTTGGTTTCTTTGATCTCGTTGTTTTCCATTTTTTTTGTTTGTTTATCGGCATCTCCCAAAAAATGTGGGATCACTATTTACACTCGCAGAAAACCTAGAAAAAACCTGCTCAACTCATAGTGCATCCCACATCCATACNNTCTTTTTGAGCGTAAAATAATCACTAATGCCGTTGGTTATGTTAAATTAAAATTGTGTTCTCCCTTATTTCTTTTTCCTTTTTTTGTTATTAAATGTTTTCTAATTCTTTTTACAATGCAAATATAGTAATATGTAATTCACATTGTCCATAAAATAAAAAATAAAAATGTAATTTAGAACGATTCTAAATTAGTTGTCAATCAGAAATACAGCGATTTGGCGTGGCCCGAAAACACCTTGTACCACCTCCTGCTCAATGTCGTAGGATAAGGTGGTTCCTGTGATGATGACAGATTGTGTTATTGCATGGGTGTTCAAGCGCCCCTTCTGCTCTTTAAGAGCTTCTTTCAGTCCTCCTACAATTTGGTCGGTGCGAGCCATAACCAGTAAAATGTCAGGCTCAGTATAGCATTTGCGGTTGTGGGTGTTCTGATCGGTAAGGATAATGCTTCCCGTGTGGGCAATCAGATAGTCGCAATCGGTGATGCTTACAATCCGTTGCTTGCTGTCTTTGGTAGGCGTATCGCTATAGTTCACACCGAATTTCTCCAGAAGCTCCTGCATCTTGTGACTTGTGCACCAGAGGGGCTCCCAATTGTTTTGCGGAGCCAGTTGTTTGATGCACTCTCCAAATTCGGCTTCGCTCTCCAAATAAATGAAGATGCCTCCTAGTTCTTTGAAGTGTTGAACAAAAGTTATGGCGGTTCCGTCTTCCTCACTGATGGGTTTCCACGTGTCAGAACGCAGGTCGATGTCTTCGAACTGCGCCTCGGGTTTCTCGATGAGAGCGTTTCTTAACTTGGCAAGAATCTGCTCCTTGTTGGTTGTTCCTTGGTCTGATCCGTTACGATTCCTCATGGTTTTCCTCCTTTGCTGCGTCCCATGGGCGTTTTCCAAATATCTGTTCTAAGTCATCGCCGAAGATGACTTCCTTTTCAATGAGCTTGTTGGCCAACTGGGTCAGGCCGTCCTTGTGCTCGCTCAAAATGCTCACAGCTTCCTGATAAGCTTGTTCAGCCAGCTTGCTGACTTGCTTATCGATGATTTCGGCGGTTTTCTCGCTATACGGCTTGGTGAGGCTGAAGTCTTGCTGTCCCGTTGAGTCGTAATAACTCAAGTTGCCGATGGCTTCGTCGAGGCCGTAGTAGGTAACCATGGCGTAGGCTTGCTTGGTAACTTTTTCCAAGTCTGAAAGTGCGCCAGTAGAGATCTTTCCGAAGATGACCTGCTCAGCGGCACGTCCGCCCATGGTGGCGATCATCTCGTGGTATAGCTGCTCTTTGGTGGTGATTTGACGTTCTTCTGGGAGGTACCAGGCGGCGCCTAAAGACTTGCCGCGTGGCACGATGGTTACCTTTACCAGAGGATGTGCATACTGCAACAGCCAGCTGGTGGTGGCGTGTCCGGCTTCGTGGAAAGCGATAACCTTCTTCTCGTCAGCGGTGATGATCTTGTTTTTCTTCTCCAAGCCGCCGATGATGCGGTCGATGGCATCCATGAAGTCTTGCTTTTCAATTACCTCCTTGCCTTTACGGGCGGCCATCAGGGCGGCTTCGTTGCACACGTTGGCGATGTCGGCACCTGAGAATCCCGGGGTTTGCTTGGCCAGGAAGTCCTTGTCGACATCATTGCCGAGCTTCAGGTTACGCATGTGAACCTCGAAGATTTCCTTTCTACCAATCAAGTCAGGCAGTTCGACATAGATCTGACGGTCGAAACGACCGGCGCGCATCAAGGCCTTGTCGAGGATGTCGGCACGGTTGGTGGCGGCCAGCACGATAACTCCCGAGTTAGTGCCAAAGCCGTCCATCTCGGTGAGCAGCTGGTTCAGCGTGCTTTCACGCTCGTCGTTACCACCATTCATCGGGTTTTTGCCACGGGCGCGGCCGATAGCGTCAATCTCATCGATAAAGATGATGCAAGGCGACTTCTGCTTGGCGTTGTTGAATAGGTCGCGTACACGTGAAGCTCCCACGCCGACAAACATCTCTACAAAGTCAGATCCGGAGATGCTGAAGAACGGTACGTTGGCTTCACCTGCCACAGACTTGGCCAGCAGAGTCTTGCCGGTGCCTGGAGGGCCGACCAGCAACACTCCCTTTGGAATCTTGCCGCCCAACTTGGTGTATTTTTCAGGATTCTTCAAGAAATCCACTATTTCCATGATTTCAACCTTCGCTTCTTCCAATCCTGCCACATCCTTGAAGGTCACGTTCACAGGCACATTGTCCTTGTCGAAAAGCTGTGCCTTCGACTTGCCGATGTTGAAGATCTGCCCTCCGCCCATTCCACCGCCGCGGCCAGCCATATTGCGCATGATGACAACCCAAATAATAACCAACACAATCAGAGGCAGCCACCCGATCAAAAAGTCCATGCCCCAACTCTTGCGTTGCACATTGGTGATGTAGATAGGGTTGGCAATGCCATTCTCTTTCTGTGCTTGTTCTACAGTTTCCTCAAAGCGTTCCAGAGATCCTATTCGGTAGGTGTATTTGGCTACCTTCGGGTTTTCTTTCAGATAGATTTCGGCGTTTTCCTTGTTAATCAACTCAATCTTTTCCACCTCGCCATCTTTCAGCATCTCGATGAGCTGTCCCATGTCGATCTCCTTTTGAGAAGCTTCATCCTTACCTGGACCAGTGAAGTACAAGCCTAATAGAACAGCCGTCAAAATGACATAAATCCAATAAAAGTTGAACTTCTTCTTGCCCATTGGCTTTTTGGGCATTTTGTTTTCTTCCATATCAATCCTCCCTGTTCACAATCTTTTCGGCATCGGCCCAAAGCTCTTCAAGTTGATAGAACTGGCGCATCGACTGCAGGAATACGTGTACCACGACATCCACAAAGTCGATCAAAATCCATTCAGTGTTGTCCCTCCCCTCAATGTGGTAAGGTTTCACTCCGTTTTTATTACGGACCTCGTCAATGATCTTGTCGGCAAGGGCATCCACCTGAGTCTTTGAATTGGCGTGGCAAATCACAAAATAATCCGTTACGGCAGTCCCCGTCTCCCTAAGATCCAGGGTTACAATTTCTTTTCCTTTGACGGAGTCCATGGCTTCGACAACGGTCGCCACTATTTCTTCGGCATTTTCAGCCTGATGTCTGATTCTCATTGTAGTTAAAACGTTAGAACTTATTAATAAAATACAAAAGTAAGTAAAATAATTGAATTGTTACCTTTTTTTTGTCTCGATTTGGATAAAAATTACTATTTTCGTGCATTGAAACAAAATGAAGCATGAATGATCTAAAAAGCTTATTGTCAGGAGTCACCACTTTCATCTTCGATTATGATGGGGTGATGACTGATGGCACGGTGTACATGGACAGTAACGGCGACCCGCTCCGTACCTCCAACGTAAAGGACGGATACGCCATTCAACTGGCGAGCAAACTGGGCTATCATCTTGCCGTGATCTCGGGTGCGGTGGTCACCAACATTACCAAAAGACTAAATATGTTGGGTGTGGAGGATGTGTTTACGGGTGTACCCGACAAGGTGGTAAAACTCGATGAATACATGGAACAATACCATCTGACTCCAGACCAGATTGTTTATATGGGTGATGACATTCCTGACCTTCGCGTGATGCATCTGGTAGGAGTCCCTGCATGCCCTGCCGATGCTGCCGACGAAGTAAAGCAGATTAGCGTGTTTATCAGCGATCGTCCCGGTGGCCGTGGCTGTGTGCGCGATGTCATTGAACACACCCTTAAGGTGCAAGGCAAATGGATGACCGCAGAGGCGTATTCTTGGTGATATTTAATTATAGGTATGATATTGGAACATCTTAATCGATATACAGTGGTGCTTGCGTCGAAATCGCCACGGCGGCAGGAGCTGCTGAAAGGTATGGGCGTTAAGTTTGTCACCCTCACCAAGGAGACGCGTGAAGACTACCCTGAGATGCCTTTCGAGAAGGTGCCGGAATACCTGAGCAGACAAAAGTCACTGGCTTTCACCGATGATGAATTGCCGGAAGGCTTTCTGCTGATCACTGCCGACACTGTGGTGATTGCTGAAAATGAGATTTTGGGTAAGCCTAAGGATCGTGCGGATGCCATACGGATGATGCACATACTCTCAGGTAAGTCGCATCACGTGGTGACGGGTGTCACGGTGAGGTCGAAGGATAAAATAGAGACTTTTTCGGCTAACTCCGAAGTCACTTTTGCACCGCTCGACGAGGAGGAGATGGCTTATTATGTCGATCAATACAAACCATACGACAAGGCTGGTGCTTATGGCATTCAAGAATGGATCGGTTATGTGGGTATATCTGGATTACAAGGCTCTTTCTACAATGTGATGGGGCTGCCTACAAGGATGCTTTACCAGACATTAAAGAATTTCTGAAATACTATGAAAATGGAACAAAAACCTTTAATACTTGTTACTAACGACGATGGATACCAGGCCAAGGGACTGAGAAAGTTGGCAGAACTGATGAAATCTCTGGGTGAGGTGGTGGTGGTCTCGACGGAAGAGGTGATGTCGGCAAAAGGCCATTCTGTCACCACAGTGCCTTCCATGAAGGTCAGGCTGGAGGAAGTCTCCGCTGGTTGTAGAAAATATGTGTGTAATGGCACACCGGTGGATTGTGTTAAAATTGGCTACCAATGGATATTGGATCGTAAACCTGACATCGTGGTTTCGGGAATCAACCACGGTACTAATGCTTCAACTAATGTGATTTACTCAGGAACCATGGCCGCAGCTATCGAGGCCAGTATGGACGGCATCAAGGCCGTTGGGTTTAGTCTCGACAGCTATGAATCCGATGCTGATTTCGATCATCTTGACGAATATATCATCGCCATCACCAAAGACGTGCTGGAGAACGGACTTCCTGACGGGATTTGCTTGAACGTGAACTTCCCGAAACGTAGCAAGGAACCGATCAAGGGAATCAAGATCTGCCGACAGGCTAAAGGTAAGTGGATAGAGGTGTTCAATGGCGGTCAGAGCGAACAAGGTGGTACTTGTTTGTGGCAGGGCGCTGAGTTTGTTTATGAAGACGAGGGTGACGATACTGACTTCAGTGCGATGAAAAACAATTACGTATCGATTGTCCCAACACAATTTGACTTGACGGCAAGGCAATATTTTGATGAAATGAGCCGTTTTGTACATATAATGAATAAGAAATGAGAATCAAGGATAGCTTTTGGCTTGGAATGTTAATAGGCGCAGCAGTGTTTGCGCTGTTTTTCCTATTGCTTTCACTGTTTCCGTGGGGTGCAGCTTATACTCGGGCTCCCTATTTGTTGGCTTTTATTCCGGGAATCATCCTGTTTAGGATGTCACTGGTGAAATGGAATTTGGAAAAATGCGGCAAGGGTATTTTGTTGGTGACTTTTGTGGGGATGCTACTGGTGTTTTTCCTGATTTGAAGAATGGATAAGGTATGAAATACTATATCATTGCAGGTGAGGCGTCGGGTGATTTGCACGCCTCAAACCTGATGGCGGAGATCATGAAGAAAGATCCTCAGGCTGAGTTTCGGGCCTGGGGAGGTGATTTGATGCGGAAACAAGGCGCTACTTTGGTGAAGCACTATCGCCACATGGCTTTCATGGGCTTCGTGGAAGTGGCCGCCAACCTGCGCACGATCTTATGCAATATCAAGGAATGTAAGAAAGATTTACTTGACTATAAGCCTGATGTCGTGATCCTGGTCGACTATCCGGGTTTCAACCTGCGAATCGCTAAATTCGCTCATGAACACCGCATGAAGGTGTGTTACTACATCTCTCCACAGGTCTGGGCATGGAAGAGACACCGTGTCCATAAAATCAAGCAGTGTGTCGATCGGATGCTGGTGATTCTCCCGTTTGAGGAGCAGTTTTATAAGGAGTATGGCGTCAATGCCACTTTTGTGGGCCATCCTTTGCTGGATGAGCTTTCAAAACTGAATGTTACCCCTCGCTTGAGTTTTGTTCACCGCAACAATCTATCGGAGAAGCGGGAGATCATTGCGCTGCTTCCCGGTAGCCGCAAACAAGAAGTAGAGCGCATGTTGGAAACCATGTTGAAGGTGATCCCGCATTTCCCGCAATACCAATTTGTCATCGCAGGTGCACCGTCGCTCGATAAGAATCTCTATCTACGGATGATGGGGGATAAGGATGTGCATTTGGTTGAGAATCAGACTTATGAACTGCTGCAAAACTCCAGCGCCGCTTTGGTGACCTCAGGCACAGCAACGCTTGAAACGGCATTGCTTTCCGTTCCCGAAGTGGTGTGCTACAAAGCCAATGGCCTCTCGTATCGGATTGCCAAAAGACTGGTCAAGGTTAATTATATTAGTCTAGTCAATCTGGTGATGGAGAAGGAAGTCGTCAAGGAGTTGATCCAAAATGATTTCACTGAGGAAAACCTGGTGAAGGAGCTGGAAAGGCTGCTTAGGGATGCCAAACGACAGCGCCAGTTGCTTGATGATCTCGATAGCTTGAAGGAACGTTTAGGGAATTCTGGAGCATCGGAAAAAGCTGCTGCTGTGGTTGTTGAGATGGTAAAATGAAATTTTATTAATTAATAGTATTGACTTTTTTGTTTAAAATTCGTAACTTGCACCATTATTGGAGCATGTTATGAATTGGAACAAATATCCTTTTATTCGATTCCTTTCGGCACTGGCTTTAGGCATTATGTTTCATGATGTTTTTGGGTCGGCTGCAATGGGCTTTCCATGGCTCTATCTCTTATTGTTGCTTGGTATCGGTGTGCTTTTTCTATTGTTTTGTACGCTGAAAACGTATCGTGTTCAATGGATATTTGGCGTGGCGACGATACTCGTATTTGTTTATCTTGGTTATTTTAGGGCATGTTTACGTGAAAGGGTGGGAGAGGGCTCCGCAATTGCTCGGGTTTATGAACCTCCCGCCGAGAAAGAAAATGCCTTGAAGGTACTACTCGACATGCGGGGATTCAAAGTGATGGCTTATTTTGAGAAATCGGAAGAGTCTTTGAATCTATCCTATGGTGATTTGTTGGCATTTTCAGCCCCCATTGAAGAAATCACTCCACCGATGAATCCGGAAGAGTTTGATTACCGTCGATATTTAAATCGCAGAGGCGTTACGGGAAGGGTTTATCTGAAACAAGGTGACTGGGTCAATACAGGTGTGAATGAAGGCAATCCTATCTATCTGTTTGCCTATCGGTTTCGTGATGGATTGCTCCAGGCNNCCTTCCAGCGCAAGTCCGTCAGAACTATGTGGCGGCTGGTTCCATGCATATCCTCTGCGTTTCGGGAATGCATGTGGGCATCATCTACCTGCTGGCCTCGTTTGTTCTTGGCTTTTTGGGTAAAGGAAAAAAGATGGCGCTGGTTCGTAGACTGATCTTGTTAGCGTTGATATGGTTTTATGCCTTGTTGACAGGATTGTCGCCCTCCATCATGCGTGCTACATTGATGATCTCTTTTGTGCTTTTGGGAGAGTTGATCCATCGAAAAGGCTTTGCCTTGAATTCCATTGCAGCTTCAGCATTTATTCTATTGCTAATCGACCCAAACAACCTTTTTGCCATTGGCTTCCAACTCTCATATGTGGCTGTGGTTGGCATTGTGTTGCTTCAAAAGCCCATCTACAATTTAATATATGTCAAGAACAAATTATTGGATAAGGTGTGGGAAATTACGGCAGTTTCACTGGCAGCCCAGATAGTAACTATGCCTTTTGCGATCTATTATTTCAAACAGTTTACAACGTATTTTTGGCTTAGCAATCTATTGATGACTCCGCTGTCGTTTGTGGTTATCATGTCGGGCATGTTGTTGCTCATGCTTTCATGGGTGCCGTGGCTGAATATTGCGTTGGGCAAAGTAGTTTGGATCAGTATCCACCTAATGAATGAATCGGTTTCGTGGATTGAAGGATTGCCTTTTTCGTTGGTAAAGGGATTGTATATGGATGATTTCCAGTTCGCACTGAGCCTGATTCTTTTGGTGCTGCTCTTGTTGTTTGTCAATCTGAAGAAAAAGCGGATGATGATGGAATTGCTGGTGGTTTCAGCGATTTTTGCCCTTTCTTTAGCATGGCGAACCCAGCGCTTGTCGCAACAGTCGCAGTTTTTGGTGTATTCTGTACGAAATCATACGGCTATCAATGTTGTTGACGGTTTTGACAATGTGTTGTTTTGCGATGAGGGGTTGCTTACAGAGAGATCCTCGATCGATTATAGTTTGAAAAGCCATTGGGCAAGAGATCAGCTGAGTATGAATCCTATTTGTTATACGCTGACTGAAGATGTCAATAAGGAGTTAGTCATCAAGCGAAAACACTTACTTTCGGCGCATGGGGTGCTGTTGGCGTTTTGGGATCCAGGCATGGCTTTGACAGAGAGTCGTCATCGAATAGCCGTGGATTATCTGATGGTTCGTGAGAAGCAGAGGCCAGATCTTCAGCAAGTGGTCAAAACCTATCGTGTCGGTATGCTTTTGGTTGACGGATCAGTGCCGGTTTATCTATCGAAAGAATGGGTTCAGCAAGCTAAAAACATGGGAATTCCTTGTTATGAGCTCCAAAACGGCTCTTTTGATCTACTTGCAAAGCATTGATTTTCAATTGATCAAGAAAAATTTTTAAAAAAATGTAAAAAAATGCTTGTGCATTTCAAAAATGGTAGTACCTTTGCATCCGCAAAGCAAAGCAATAAAAGTTCTTTTCAAGGTTGGTCCGGTAGTTCAGTTTGGTTAGAATGCCTGCCTGTCACGCAGGAGGTCGCGAGTTCGAGCCTCGTCCGGACCGCTGAAGCGCAAGTCACCGAAGACCTGCGCTTTTTTTGTAAATATTTTGTCATGACATTCATTGAAGAGATCAATAGACGCAGGACTTTTGCCATTGTGAGTCACCCTGATGCCGGTAAGACCACGTTAACCGAAAAACTGTTGCTGTACGGTGGCGCCATTCAGGTGGCCGGTGCGGTGAAATCCAACAAGATTCGTAAGACTGCTACCTCCGACTGGATGGAAATCGAACGCCAGAGAGGCATTTCGGTGGCTACCTCCGTCATGGGATTCGACTATAATGGCATTAAGATCAACATTCTGGATACCCCTGGCCACAAGGATTTCGCCGAAGATACCTTCCGTACGCTGACCGCTGTGGATAGCGTTATCGTGGTGATTGATGCCGCTAAAGGTGTGGAGTCCCAAACTGAGAAACTTGTGGAGGTTTGCCGGATGCGTAATACGCCTATCATCGTATTTATTAATAAGATGGACCGTCCTGGCAAGGATGCCTTTGAACTGTTAGACGAGATCGAGCAAAAATTGAATCTTCGCCTGACGCCGCTGAGCTGGCCTATCAACATGGGTCCCAAGTTCAAGGGTGTTTACAGCATCTACGACAAGAGTCTGTATCTCTTCAATTCCGATAAACAGCATATCACGGCGGGTATTGCCTTCGACGATCTTAACAATCCTGAGCTTGATAAGATGCTTGGCGAGGATGCTGAGACCCTTAGGAACGAGACGGATTTGGTGCAAGGCGTTTATGATGAGTTCACTCGTGAAGCCTACTTGAATGGCGATATTTGCCCAGTGTTCTTTGGATCTGCGTTGAATAATTTCGGTGTCAAGGAATTGCTGGATTGCTTCATTCAGATTGCGCCTACACCCATTGGTCGCGACACAGAGGAACGCCATATCGAGCCGACCGAAGAGAAGTTTACCGGCTTTGTCTTCAAGATTCACGCCAACATGGATCCCAATCACCGTGACCGTATCGCCTTTGTGCGTGTGGTGTCAGGNNCCCACGGCATTTATGGCACAGAAGAAATCAGTACTCGACGAGGCTTTCCCGGGTGATATTGTGGGTTTGTACGATGCTGGCAATTTCAAGATTGGCGACACATTGACCGAAGGAGAAATCCTTAATTATAAAGGTATCCCGAGCTTCTCGCCTGAGCAGTTCCGTTATGTGGAGAATGCCGATCCGATGAAGGCCAAGCAGCTTGCCAAGGGTTTGGAACAACTGACTGATGAAGGCGTTGCCCAGCTCTTTACGGGAAAAATGACAGGTAGGAAGATCATCGGCACGGTGGGTGAGCTTCAGTTTGAGGTGATCCAATACCGTTTGTTGCATGAGTATAACGCCTCATGCCGCTATGAACCCATTTCTTTGTATAAGACGGCTTGGATTACTAGTCAGAATGAGGAACAGCTTAAGGATTTCAAGACTCGCAAGGCCTTGAATTTGGCTGAGGATAAAGAGGGTAGGGATGTCTTTTTGGCTGAATCGCCATACGCCTTACAGATTGCCATGGAAAAATATCCCGACATCGAATTCCATTTTACCTCGGAATTTTAGTTTTGTACCGATTTATTTTTTAAGTTTGCAGTCGTATAATTAATAAGGTATCATAACTTTTAAATTACAAACTATGGGATTTTTTAAAGAATTCAAAGAATTTGCCATGAAAGGCAACGTGATGGACATGGCTATTGGTGTGGTCATCGGCGGTGCTTTTGGCAAGATCGTCACCTCCTTGGTGTCAGACATCATCATGCCATTGATTGGCGCTGTTACAGGTGGTCTCAACTTTACTGAATGGAAATGGGTCATTCGTGAAGCCGTCATGGACGGTGAGACAGTAGTGAAGCCTGCACTGACGCTTACCTGGGGTAACTTCATCCAGGTTGTCTTCGACTTCATCATCATTGCTTTCTGCATCTTCTTGGTGGTGAAAGGCATGAACAAACTGAAGAAGAAAGAAGAGCCTGCTCCGGAGCCTGCAGCCCCTGCTGAGCCCTCAGAAGACATCAAATTGTTGACTGAAATCCGTGATTTGCTCAAAAAAGATTGAGTTTTTCAGTGAAATGAAAGGCTGATTGGTGACAATCAGCCTTTTTTTGTTTTTATAAAATACTGATAATCAATATCAAGAAATTTTTTTGAAAAAAAAGTAAAAAAAGACTTGCCAGAATGAAAAAAGGTTGTACCTTTGCAGCCGTTCCCAAACAACGAGAGAGGAAATGTGAAGAAAGGAAGTTTGGGAAGTTCTTTGAAAGCTTGAGGCCAGCATAAGTCCGAGGCGGTGAGCCGAGAGGCTCGGACCGTTTCGAGAGTAAGGAACAGCAAAGAATCATAGCGGAGCCCTAAAACAGGAAAAAAGAAAAGTACAACAATAATACAATGAAGAGTTTGATCCTGGCTCAGGATGAACGCTAGCGGCAGGCCTAATACATGCAAGTCGAACGGGATCTCCCCTTCGGGGGTGTGAGAGTGGCGCACGGGTGCGTAACGCGTATGCAACCAACCCCCGTCCGGGGGACAGCCGGTGGAAACGCCGGGTAATACCCCATGCCGACGCCGGTGGGCATCCCTTGGCGTTGAAAGACTTCGGTCGGAGGGGGACGGGCATGCGTCCCATTAGCTAGTCGGCGGGGCGACGGCCCACCGAGGCGACGATGGGTAGGGGATCTGAGAGGACGGTCCCCCACACTGGTACTGAGACACGGACC
>LXOW01310676.1_pt1 | contig 29430 bp, 20 predicted proteins | sample 1368591 | NCBI WGS metagenome assembly LXOW01 (sample SAMN04884650, study PRJNA319009) | bovine gut metagenome | isolation source: Cow rumen | host: Bos taurus | place: Italy: Legnaro (PD) | collected 2014-07-09
CCGACCTTGAGCGAACGACGGGTGACGTCGTCCTTGATACCCACGGTGAACTGGTTCATCGGATTCTCGGCAGCAAGGTTCTTGTAGACGGCGAGGATCTGAGCCGGCGTGGTGTCCTTTGAAGACAGACCGTAGCGGCCACCGATGATCATAGGAGCCTTCTTGACATCCTTGAAGGCTTCGACGACATCGAGGTAGAGCGGATCGCCATTGGCGCCGGGTTCCTTGGTGCGGTCGAGGACGCAGATGCGCTTCACGGTCTTCGGCATGACGGCCATGAGGTACTTCGTGCTGAAAGGACGATAGAGGTGTACGGTGACGAGACCGAGCTTCTTGCCAGCCTTGTTCTCCTTGTCGATGACGGTCTTGATGACGTCGTTGATGGAACCCATGGCGATGATGATGTCGGTGGCATCGGGAGCGCCGTAGTAAACGAACGGAGCATATTCACGACCGGTGATCTTGGTCATCTGCTTCATGTACTTGGCCACGATGTCGGGCAGAGCATCGTAGTACTTGTTCTGCAGCTCGCGGGTCTGGAAGTAGATGTCGGGGTTCTGGGCGGTACCGCGCGTGACGGGGTGCTCAGGATTCAAAGCTCTGTCGCGATATTCCTTCAAAGCCTTGTAGTTGACGAGCTTGCGGAGTTTCTCCATGTCGGCGGCCTCAACCTTTTGGATTTCGTGTGAGGTACGGAAACCGTCGAAGAAGTGGAGGAACGGCACGCGGCCCTCGATGGCGGCGAGGTGTGCCACAGGGGCGAGATCCATGATTTCCTGGACGCTGCTGGTGGCCAGCATGGCGAAGCCTGTCTGACGGGCGCTCATCACGTCGGCGTGGTCACCGAAGATGGACAGGGCTTGAGCGGCGAGGGCACGGGCCGAGACGTGGAACACGCCCGGGAGCAACTCACCAGCGATCTTGTACATATTCGGGATCATCAGCAACAAGCCTTGGGAGGCCGTATAGGTGGTGGTCAGGGCGCCAGCCTGCAGAGAGCCGTGGACGGCACCAGCGGCACCGGCTTCGGATTGCATCTCAACGACTTTGACGGTCTCGCCAAAGATGTTCTTCTGACCTTTAGCGGCCCATTCATCGATATACTCGGCCATCGGCGACGACGGAGTGATAGGATAAATGGCGGCCACTTCACTGAACATGTAGGCAACATGGGCCGCAGCCTGGTTACCATCGCATGTCAAAAATTTCTTTTCTGCCATTTCTTAATGATTTAGTATTGAATGAATTATGAATTTTAACATGATTCCTACCCACTATTCGTGGAATAGGCCGCAAAATTAGTCATTCCATTTATAATAAACAACTATAAACCAAATAATTATTTTTTCATAAAAAACACACTTTTTTTTCACGCACATTAAAATAATTCGTATTTTTGCAGCCTCAAATCAAGAAAACAACATCAATCAACAACTTAAATCTATTTGAAAATGAAGAAGTTATTTCTTACTCTCGGTTTAGCCAGCCTTTTCATGGTGGCTTGCAACAACACTCCTAAGCAAGAAGAAACCGTCGCCGAGCCGGTTCAGGAGGAAGTCACTGAAGTCGTCGAAGAAAAGCACGATTGCCCCATGCACGCTCTGAAAGAAGAGTATGCCAAGTGGGACGAATTGACCGACGAAGACAAGGCCGATTTGAACCAGAAGGCCGCTACCATGTTTGCCGAAATGGACGCCAAGATGGAAGAAATGAAGGCTGCTGGCGAGGAAGTCTGCAAGGAAATGGCCGAAATGACCGAAGAGCAAAAGGCTGAATGCGAAGCCAAATGCGCTGAGATGAAAGCCAAGTGGGAAAACTTCGCCAACATGACTGTTGACGAGCAGAAGGACCTCATCATGGAGCGCCTCGGTGGCTGCTGCAACCATGAAGGTGACAAGCCTTGCTGCAAGCACGAAGGTGAAGAAGGCCACGAATGCCAACACCCCGCTGAATAAGCAAAGTTTTAACCAAACAAAAAAGAGGGCTGAAAAGTCCTCTTTTTTTTGTATATTTCCTCTCCCCTATCCCTATTTTTTCTATTTTTGCAGTTTAATTAAACTGCGCTGAAATGTACGCCTTCATCTCTGGCAAAATAGTCGAAAAATCACCGACTTACGTCGTTTTGGACAACAACGGCATCGGCTATTGCATCAACATCACGCTCAACACCTTCACCGCCATCGACGAGAAGGAGGAGGTGCGGCTTTTTGTCCATGAGCAAATCCTGGAAGACGCGCACAACCTTTTCGGTTTCTTCACCGCCAAGGAGCGCGACCTGTTCGAACTGCTCATCTCGGTGTCGGGTGTAGGCTGCAACACGGCGCGACTAATGCTGAGTTCACTGACCGTCAACGAATTGAGCAATGCCATCGCCAACGACGACGTGAAAACCATTCAGGCCGTGAAAGGCATCGGAGCCAAGACTGCCCAGCGCGTCGTCATCGACTTGAAGGACAAGCTGAAGAAAAACGATTTTCAGACGGAAATTTTCGCCGCTCCAAACAATACAATCAAGAATGAGGCGTTATCAGCATTGACGATATTGGGCTTCAGCAAAACGGCTGTCGACAAAGCACTCGACAAACTGATCAAGCAGATGCCCGATGCCAGCGTCGAAACCCTTATTAAAGAAGCACTTAAGATTCTGTAAGTCAAATGAATTTATATTATACACGAGATATAAAAATGCGGAATGTGGAATGCGGAATGCGGAATGGGGGCAAAGCCCAGCGTCGCATCGCGATATTCCGAATTCCGAATTCAGCATTCCTAATTCTTCTCTTCCTCGCTTTTACCCTATTCCCCGCCTTACGCTTGACAGCAGCAGAAAGCTACGATATTTTCTACACCGCCCCATACGCTGTCGAGCCTGACACGACGAAGGTGGTCTACCCCATCCCCGTCAATACAGGCGACCCCATGCAGGACCTTTACAACCAGTCGCCCCTCTATCTCAGCGACCCCGATAACTTCTCCACCGAAATCATCTACGACCCGCTCACCGGACAGTACACCTTCAAACGCCGCATCGGCGAGTTCTACTACGACACTCCCACCACGCTGTCAGAAAGCGAATTCTTTGATTACCAGAACAAAAAAGGCATACAGCAATACTGGAAAGAACGCCGCAGCCAAAACGCCCGTTCCACCACTAACGGCAACTCTATCATCCCGCCCATCTACATCGGCGGCAAGGCCTTTGAGACCATCTTCGGCAGCAACACCGTCGAAATCCGCCCGCAAGGCTCTGTCGACCTCACCTTCGGCTTCAAGCATAGCTACCGCAACGACCCATCGTTGAGCGAACGCCGCAAGAGACATAATGACTTCATCTTTGAGCAGGACATCCAACTCAACGTGATAGCCAAAATCGGCGACAAGATCAACTTCAACATCAACAAGAACACCAAGGCGACGTTCAACTACCAGGACAAACTCGCCCTGAAATACGAAGGCAAGGAAGACGAAATCCTCCAGCTGATTGAGGCCGGTAACGTCAGCTTCCCACTCAACAGCACCCTCATCACAGGTACGCAACAGCTGTTCGGTATCAAAACCCAGCTGAAATTCGGCAAGACCACCATTTCGGGCATCGTGTCCTACCAAGAGAGTGAGTCGCAGAACATCACCGTGCAAGGCGGCGCGCAAACCAACGAGTTCAACATCAACTGCTTGGACTATGAAGACAACCGACACTTCTTCCTGAGTCAATATTTCCGCGAACAGTATGAAGCCGCCATGTCGACCCTGCCGACGATAACTTCCAACATCAATATCACCAGGGTCGAAGTGTGGATTACCAACACCAACTCTTCAACGCAGAACACCCGTAACATTCTCGCCTTGAACGACTTGGGCGAAGGCAAAGACGCTTGGATATATAGCAACGAAGTCCTACCTTCCAGTAGCACAGTGTATCCGCGCAATGGCGCCAACAACCTGCTGCTCCGCATGGACACCACCCAAATCCGTAACATCAGCACGGTGACGAACTACATGACAAACGACCCCATGCGTTTGGGCAGGTCGGGCTATATGGTGTCGGGCCGCGACTTCGAAAAGGTTGAGAATGCCCGCCGCCTGAGTCCCACCGAATACTCGCTGAACGCGAAGTTGGGTTTCATCTCCTTGAACGTGACGCTCAACTCCAACCAAACCTTGGCCGTTGCCTACCAGTACACCATTGTGGGCTCTAACGACGTCTACCAAGTCGGTGAGTTCTCCGACCAAGGCATCAATTCCCCTAAGGTATTGGTGGCCAAACTGCTGAGAGGCACCACGGTGAACACCAAGATGCCCATCTGGAACCTGATGATGAAGAACGTCTACAACATCAGGGCCTACCAAGTGAGCTCCGCCGACTTCATGCTGAACATCTTCTACAACGGCAACTCCAGCAGCACGCCTTACGGTTACTTCACTGAAGGCTCGGTGAAAGGTATTTCGCTGCTTCACCTGATGGGCCTCGATAACTTGACCTCACAAAACAACCCCATAGCAGGCGGTGATGGCGTGTTCGACTTCATCGACCATGCCACCACGCAAGGCGGTACCGTCAACGCCGCCAACGGCCGCATTTTCTTCCCCGTACTGGAGCCTTTCGGCAAGCACATCCGTACCAAGATTTTCCCCGACGAGCCTGATCTCGCCAACAAATACGCCTACGACTCATTGTACACGATGACGAAGACCTCGGCTGAACAATATTCCGAGAAAAACAAGTTCAGCCTGAGAGGTTACTACTCGTCGCAGTCGGGCAGCGAAATCAGCCTTAACGCCATGAACGTGGCACAAGGCTCGGTGACCGTCACCGCTGGCGGCGTGCAACTCGTCGAGAATGTGGACTACACCGTGGACTACACCCTGGGCCGTGTCACCATCCTCAACGAAGGCGTCCTCAACTCGGGCACGCCCATCAACATCGCCTTGGAAGCCAACTCGGGCTTCAGCGCCATCAAGAAGACCTTCCTCGGTGCCCGCGTCGAGCATGAGTTCAGCCAAGACTTCCACCTAGGCGGTACAGTGTTGTATCTCGGCGAGAAATCGTACACCCAGAAGATCAACTACGGCGAGGAAGCCATCGCCAACACGATTTACGGTGCCGACCTCAGCTACAACACTGAGGCACGCTGGCTGACGACACTTATCGATGCCTTGCCTGGCATCGAAACCAAAGCTCCGTCGCGTATTAGAGTGGATGCCGAGTTTGCCCACTTCATCCCGGGACTTTCCAAGTCGGCAGCCGAGCCCAACACTTCGTACATCGACGACTTCGAAGGTGCCAAGTCGACCATCGATTTGCGTCTGCCCACGCTGTGGAACTTGGCCAGCACGCCCCAAAACCAGACCGACCTCTTCCCCGAAGCCGCCTCTGGTACGGGCCTAGCCTACGGTAAAAACCGCGCCCGCCTGTCGTGGTACGTCATCGACAACTCCATCTTCTACGACCGCAACTACAACTATAGGCCTGCCAACATCACCAACGACGAGCTGTCGAGACACTCTGTGCGTCAGGTGCTTGAAACCGAGCTCTTCCCCACCAAGGACATTGCCGCCGGCACCCAGACCAACATGTCGGTCCTTAACCTGTCGTACTACCCCGACGAACCTGGTGCCTACAACTACGACGTCGACCCGACTCAATACTCCGCCGGCATCAACGCTGAGGGTAAGCTCAACGACCCGAAGAGCCGTTGGGGCGGTATCATGCGTAAGATGGAGTCGACCGACTTCGAGGCCACCAACATCGAATACATCGAGTTCTGGCTGATGGACCCCTTCGCTGAAGAGGAATTCGCCAACAACCCTGGTAAGCTGTATATCAACCTCGGTGATGTCTCCGAAGATATCTTGCGCGACGGCCGCAAGTTCTACGAAAACGGCATGCCTACTTCCGACCGTGTCGAGAATGTCGACACCACCATTTGGGGTCGTGTGCCTATCATGCAAGACCTGGTGAGCTCTTTCAGCAACGCGTCGGAAGCCCGTCAATACCAAGACATCGGTTACGACGGTTTGCGCGACGAGGATGAGCGTAGTTTCTTCGGCGCCAACTACGTAGACCGTATCAGAGACCGCTTCGGCGAAAACTCCGTAGCCTACGACAAGGCATACAACGACCCGTCGAGCGACAACTACCACTACTTCCGCTCCACGGAATGGGACCGCGACGAGATACACACCAGCTTGCTCGAACGTTACAAGTATTTTGCAGGCCCCGAAGGCAACTCGCCCTCCGACATTCAGCAGACGGAGACCTACACCACCAGCAACTCGACAATGCCTAACGCCGAAGACATCAACAACGATAACACCTTGAGCGAGTCGGAGCGCTATTACCAATACGTTGTCGACATCGACCCAGCCAGGATGGTCGTCGGCGAAAATCACATCTCCGACATCCTCCATGCCGAAAACATCGCGCTGCCCAACAACACCATCGGCAGCTGCACCTGGTATCAGTTCCGCATCCCCATCAGACAACCCGACAAAGTCATCGGCCACATCGACGACTTCTCGTCCATCCGTTTTATGAGGATGTTCGTCACCGATTTCGAGAGACCTGTGGTGCTGCGTTTTGCCACCCTCGACCTCGTGAAGGGCGAATGGCGTACCTACACGCAGAACATCCAGGCACCCGGAGAATATGAGCCCAACGACATCAGCAACAACACCACCTTCGACATCTCGGCCGTCAGCATCGACGAAAACAGCCGCCGCGAGCCTGTCCCCTACGTCATTCCGCCTGGTATCCTTCAAGAGAGTGTGATTGGAACCACACAGGTGACCCGCATCAACGAGCAATCGTTGCAGATGACGGTGAATGACCTCGTCGACGGCGACGGACGCGCCATCTACAAGACCGCCGACTTCGACCTCAGACAGTACAAATACTTGAAGATGTTCGTCCACGCGGAGGCCGCACACGAAGACAGCCCGCTCGAAGACCAAGACCTTACCGTGTTCATGCGCGTGGGTACCGACTTCACCGAAAACTACTACGAATACGAGGTACCGGTGAAGGTAACGCCATGGGGAACAGCCTACACCAACAAAGATGCCATCTGGCCAGAAATCAACAACTTGGACATCCTTCTAGAAGACCTCGTCGAGGTGAAGACCCACCGTAACGAAGCCATGAACCAGCCCAACAGCAACGTTAGGCTGAACTACATCTACTCCGAGAAGAAGAAGAAAGGCACCGTGGACGGCAAAGACTACTACCACACCATCAAGGTGATTGGTAACCCGAGCATCAGCGATGTGGAAGCCATGATGATCGGTATTCGCAACCCGAAACGCCAGAACCTCACCGACGTCGATGATGGCATGCCCAAGAGCGCCGTGGTGTGGGTCAATGAGCTACGCCTCACAGACCTCAACAGCAAGGGTGGCATCGCTGCCACGGGACGATTTGAGGCCACGTTGGCTGACTTTGGCCGCGTCACCGTCAACGGCAGCTATAGTTCTGCCGGATTCGGCGCCCTCGACAGCCGCATCACCAACAACACCTTTGAAGCCCACTCCGCCTTCAACGTCTCCACCGACCTTGAACTCGGCAAATTCTTTGAGAAAACCGGCCTCAAAATCCCGATGCACTTCGACTATGGCCAAAACAAGATTACGCCGCTCTACAACCCTTACGATGCCGACATCAAGCTGAAAGATGCCCTTGCCGCGATGGACAGCAACGAAGAACGCAAGGAATTCACCTCGACCATACACGACTTCACCCGACAAAAGAACATCAACTTCATGAATGTCAGAAAGGAACGTGTCACTAAGAAACGCGACAAAGACGGCAAGGAAGAAGGAGGCAAGAAAGAAAACCCGCGTGACCCAAACCGCGCCCTCGGCGGACGTAGCAACGCCCCGAAAGTGCACTTCTACGACATCGAGAACTTCAACCTCTCCTTCTCGTATGCCGAGACCTTCCAAGAGAATACCGACATCAAATACTACCTCACCAAGGCCTATCGTGGCGGCCTCGGCTACAGCTTCGCCGGCAACCCGAAAAACGTTACACCTTTCGCCAAGGCCAAATGGGCCTCGAAACCCGCCTTGCAGATCATCAAGGACTTCAATTTCTACTACGCACCCAAAAGCATTACCTTCAACACCGAGATGTACCGTTTCTTCTCCGCAAGGGAGCTACGCAACAAGAGCGGCGGTGAAATCATCATCACCCCGACCTACTCGAAGCAATGGGATTGGACCCGTAACTACCAAGTGCGCTACGACCTCACCCGCGCCCTCACCATCGATTATTCAGCACAGGCGCAGGCTTACGTTTACGAGCCCGCTGGCTTCGTCGACAAGAACCAAGACCCGGAGACCTGGAAGCTCAACCGCGACACCATCAAACAGGAACTGCTGCATCTGGGTTCCATGTCGCGCTTCCAACAGAACGTCAACGCCAGCTACACGCTGCCCATCAACAAGATTCCGATTTTCAACTGGATTAATGCCAGCGCCAACTACCAAGGCAGCTACGAATGGCTTGCCTCGGCGCAATACATACAGTCTCGCTTGGGTAACACCATCAACAACTCCAGCAACCTCCAAGGCAACGCCACCCTCGACTTCACCAAGCTCTACAACAAGATACCTTACCTAAAGAACCTGAACTCACCGCGACGCAACAACGACAGCGGCCGTGGCAAGGGAGGTAAAGGTGGCAAAGAAGGCAAAAATGGTAAGGATGGCAAGGACGGTGACGGCCCAGTTGCCGACTCCACTAAGACCAAGGACAAGGTCAATTACGGCAAGATTGTCCTCGACAATGGCTTGCGCATCATCACCCTCATCAAAAAGGTGTCGGCGACTTATTCGTTGAACAGCGGACAGACACTGCCCGGATTCCTGCCCAAAGCGCAATTCCTAGGAATGGACACGCGTGCCGGATGGGCACCTGGATTTGGCTTCGTGTTTGGCAACAACTTCGGTATTGATGCCAATGTATACGAGAAAGCCGTGGCCCGAAGCATCGACGTTGAAGACGCCAAACGCTGGCTCACCACCGACTCCATCCTCAACCAACCCTACGTGCGCCGCAAGTCCGAGACCATGAACTTCCGCGTAAACACTGAAGCGTTACCAGGTCTGAAGATTGACTTCACCGGTAACCGCAACTACTCAGAGAACTACCAGCACTATTTCAGGTACAATGAGATGACGAACTCCTTCGAGACCTACACCCCCACCAACGGCGGCGCCTTCAATATGAGCTATCTGATGTGGAAGACCTCGTTTGTGCGTTCCGATTCCACCGCCTCGGCACTGTTCGACAACATGCGGGAGTACCGTAAGATTATTGCCGAACGCATCGCACGCAACAACCCGCAGTGGATCGAAAACGTCAACGAATACGTCTACGACAGCATCGCAGGCGACTATTTCCCGAGAGGCTACACCTCAAGCTCGGCGGACGTGCTGCTTTACTCCTTCATCGCCGCCTACACAGGCAAGGACCCCAACACTATCAACCTCAACCCCTTCCCGCGCTTCCCGCTGCCTAACTGGAACCTCACCTACAATGGCCTCACCAACATCCCCGCCGTAGGCAAAGTATTTAAAACCATCAGCATCACTCACGGCTACAAGTCGACTTACGCCATCAACGGATGGGCAAGCAACGTCTACTACAACCCCAACAACACTATCCAGACCTTCGACAACTCCGACCAAATCATCCCGGCATACGACCTCACACAAATTGTCCTCACTGAACAATACATGCCTCTCATCGGTGTGGACCTCGGCCTGCAGAACTCGATGAGCATCAATATGCAGTTTAAGAAGTCGAGGACCTTGACGCTGAACTTCTCCAACAACCAGCTCACCGAGGTGAACGGCCGAGAAATTGTCATCGGCGCGGGCTACCGTATCAAGGACCTGTCGTTCGCTGTCATCTCGCTGGGTGGCAAGGGCAAAAAGACGACCATCAAGAACGACCTAGTACTGAAGCTCGACTTGGGCTTCAAGAAAGACATCACCGTGTTGCGCCGCATCGACGAGAACAACAACCAAGTGTCAGCCGGACAAAACAAGATCAACATCTACTTCACCGCAGACTATACCTTCAGCCAACAACTGGCGGCACAAGCCTTCTTCAAGCGCGACGTGTCGATACCGTTCGTGGCAAACACCTTCCGCAACTCCACCACTTACGCCGGTATTACCATACGATTCAGTCTGGCGCAATAAAATTTTCATGAAAACGCGGAGTGAGCAACTAAAATATGTATTTTCGCAGCCTAAAAAGTCACTTTAAATCATAAACAAAATGAATATTCCAACCAATCTGAAGTACACCAACGACGACGAATGGATCCGCCTCGAAGGCGAAGAAGCCTACGTCGGCATCACCGATTACGCACAACACGAGCTGGGCGACATCACTTTCGTGGATGTTGACCCCGACCTCGTCGGCGAAACCCTCGACGCCCAAGAAGAATTTGGCGCCATCGAAGCTGTGAAGACCACTGCCGAGCTCCTCATGCCCGTGGCTGGCGAAGTCCTCGAAGTCAACGAAGCCCTCGCTGACGAAGAGAACGCCAAACTCGTCAACAGCGATCCTTATGGCGAAGCTTGGATCATCAAGATCAAAGTGAACAACGTCGCCGACCTCGACAACCTCCTCGACGCCGCCGCTTACGAAGCTAAGATCGGCTAATCTTGGAAAGGCTGACAAGAAATAGCTACCCGGGAATTCTGTGCGGAATCCTCATCTTGGTTCTGACAGGACTTCCGGGTTCTTGTTTTCCACGTGTCAAGCCCGTGGTGGGCCTCGACAAGGTGGCACACCTTCTTATGTATGCCACCTTTGCCTTCCTTTGTCTTTGGGGATACCGCAAACAATTCATTTCCAACGGGATGGCATACAAAAAGAGAACCATCCTTCTCGCCGTCATCATCAGCATCGCCTATGGTGGCCTCACCGAAATCATGCAGGAATACCTCGTCCCCGGCCGCACCGGCGACTGGGTCGACCTCGTCGCCGATGCCATCGGCACCCTCGTCGGAGTCGGGGTTTTTTACCTTTTTTTCCGCGAAAAAAAATAAAATTCGTCTCAGCTGCGTTTTATATGCAAATAATTCCTATTTTCGCATCCAAATTAGGAAGTAAGAATTTAAAAACACATAACCATGGAAGAGAAAAAATCACCTAAAGCCAACCTTGAGAACAAGAAATTGATGTTCATCCAGATAGGTATGATTATCAGCTTGCTCCTTGCATGGATGGCATTCGAGCACAAGAGCTACGACAAGCGCGAGATCGACCCCAGCCTGCTCAACAGAACCGTTGAGGTAGACGAGGAAATGGTGGAAATCACCAAGCAGGAAGAGCAAAAGCCCCAGCCTGTGGAAGTGCCCAAGCAGACCACCCAACTCGAAATCGTGCAAGACGACGTTGAAGTGGAAGACATCGAAATCAACGCCGATGTGGACCAGAACGAAGTCATCGAAGAGTACGTGCCTGTTGAAGTCGAGGAAGAAGACGTTCAGGAACAGGAGATTTTCCAAATCGTGGAAGAGATGCCTGCCTACCCCGGCGGCGACCAGAAACTGATGGAGTATGTGGCCAAGAACATCAAGTATCCCCAGATTGCCCGTGAAACCGGCATCCAGGGCCGTGTGTTCGTCGGCTTCGTCGTCGAGCCTGACGGCAGCGTCTCCAACGTGAAGGTGCTCCGTGGCATCGGCGGCGGCTGCGACGAAGAAGCCATGCGCGTCGTCAAGAGCATGCCGAAGTGGAAACCCGGCAAGCAGCGTGGTAAGGCCGTGCGTGTATCTTACATGTTGCCTGTTAACTTCAAGTTGCAGTAAGCCTGAAGGTATTTCTGAGAACAAAAAAGCCAGCGTTTCGCTGGCTTTTTTTGTACCTGCACGGTAGTCATTGCGAGGAACGAAGCAATCCAAGGATCAAGCTTATGGTCTAAATTGTTTCGTCGTGCCTCCTCGCAATGACACGAAGCGACGCATTAATGAAAATGTTTATAAACAATCTCCGCTTTAGTAGGTCCAACAATCTCCGTCAATTGTTCCAGCGACGCCTCCTTGATGCCTTTTACTGATTTCAGCTCCAGAAGCAGCTTCTCCGCCGTTTTCTTCCCTATGCCTTTGATGTCGGCCAACTCGGAGTGCATGAAGCCCTGCTCGAATTTCTTGCGGTGGAAGGTGATGGCAAACCTATGCACCTCATCCTGGATGTGCGCCAGCAGCCTGAACACCTCTGAGTTGGGTCTCAAGCCCACCACACGCGGCGGGAATCCAAACAACAGCTCATTCGTGCGGTGACGGTCGTCCTTGGCCAAACCCGCGATGGGAATGTCGACATGCAACTCGTCTTCAATGACCTGCCGCACCACCTCCATCTGTCCCTTGCCACCGTCGGTGATGATGAGGTTGGGCAAAGGCTTGCCCTCCTCTATCAGCCTTGAATAACGCCGTCTGACCACCTCTTTCATCGAGGCGTAGTCGTCGGGGCCTTCCACGGTCTTGATGTTGAAATGGCGGTAGCCCGCCTTGTTGGGCTTGCCGTTCACAAACTGCACCATGCCCGCCACGGCATAGTCGCCTTGGAAGTTGGAGTTGTCGAAGCACTCGATGACCTCGGGCATCACCTCCAGTTGCAGGGCCTCCTTCAGATGGCCAAGCACGCGCTTCTGATGGCGTTCGGGGTCGACGAGGCTACGCTGTTTCTCAAGGTCGATGCGGTACTGCATGGCGTTGCGGCGCGAGAGGTCGAGGAGCTTCAGCTTGTCGCCACGCTGCGGCACCGTCATCGTCACGTCTTCGATGGCGTAGTCGAGCTTCATCGGGACGATGATTTCTGGGGCGTGGTCTCCAAACTGCTGCCTCAGGTCGGCCACAGCGAGCAGCAATAGCTCTTCCGCCGTCTCTTCCAGCTTGCGCTTCATCTCGAAGGAATGACTCTGCACCACGGCACCGTCCTTCACCTTCATGTAGTTGACGTAGAAGGTTTCCTCGTCGTCGACGTAGGAGAACACCTCCACATCATGTATGGTGTCGCTGACCACCGTGGAGCGGCTGCGGTAGTTCTCCAACAAGTCGTATTTCTCTTTCACCAGCTGCGCCGCCTCAAACTCCATGCGTGAGGCATGGTCCATCATCTGCGCCTTCAGGTTGCGGAGTACGCCGCCCAGGTTGCCCTTGATGACCTCACGGATTTCGGCAATCATGGCATTGTAGTCGGCTTTGGAAATCAAGCCCTCGCAGGTACCGTTGCATTTGTGGATGTGGTAGTCGAGGCAGACCTTGTACTTGCCTTTCTCGACCCCTGCCTCCGTCAGCGGTGTGCGACAGGAACGCACCTTGTAGACCTGTCCAAGCAGGTCAAGAAGGATATGTGCCGTGCGTACCGAGGGATAAGGGCCGAAGTAGTCGGAGCCGTCGCTCACCTTGCGTCGGGTGAGGAACACACGCGGAAAAGCCTCTTTCTTGATACAGATCCAAGGATAGGTCTTGTCGTCCTTGAGCATGATGTTGTAGCGCGGCTTGTACTGCTTGATCATCGTGTTCTCCAGCAACAAAGCCTCCGCTTCGGTGTCAACGATGCTGTATTCCAGGTCAGCGATTTTGCTAACAAGGACGCGAGTCTTGCCCGTCTGTTCCTTTTGAAAATAACTCGAAACACGACGTTTCAGGTTTTTGGCCTTGCCCACGTAGATGAGGGTGCCGTTTTTGTCGAAATAGCGGTACACGCCAGGCTTGTTGGGCAGCGCGGCGAGCTTTTGTTTCACTATTTCTGGGAGGTCGGACATTAATTCTTTTGTTTTTATGTTTGTCATGACTATGGCTGATGGCCTATAGCCTATGGCCCGCGTGTGCAATAGGCACTGACTTGGGCCTTTTGGCGCTTGGCTTGTGGCTGCTTTTCTTAAAAGTGTCGTTCACCTCTCGGTAAAAGCAGCCATAAGCCATAGGCCATGGGCTATCGGCCAGCCATAGGCCATAGTCGGCCATAGTCACTTCCTCATATGATCCCACCCCTGCGCCTTAATCGGGATGACGTGCCCGTCGGGGGTGATCATCTCGGCGACACCCTTGTCGTCGGTCATGTAGCCTATCACAGTGACATCCGCCGAAATGGTTTTGATCTTCTCGTAGTCCTTCTGGTCGATGGTGAAGAGCAGTTCGTAGTCCTCGCCGCCGCTGAGGGCCGCCACCGAGGGCACGATTTGGAACTCCTTCGCCATCTTGTCCGTCGTCGGGTCGATGGGGATGCGCTCCTCGTAGAGCTGACAACCCACGCCGCTTTCCTTGCAGAGGTGTAGGATCTCTGAGGCCAAACCGTCGGAGATGTCGATCATCGAGGTGGGCTTGATGCCCAAGGTCTTGAGCTGTTCCACAATGTCCTTGCGGGCTTCGGGCTTCAGCTGGCGTTCCAGCACGTAGTCCATGCCTTTCAGCTGGGGCTGCATGTGGGGGTTGGAAAGGAACTCCACCTTCTCACGCTCGAGGATGAGCAGACCGATGTAAGCACCACCAAGGTCGCCTGTGACGCACAGCAGGTCGTTCTTCTTGGCGCCGCTGCGGTAGACGATGTCCTCGTCCTTCGCCATGCCAATGACGGTGATGGAAATGACGAGGCCCGTTTTACTGGAGGTCGTATCGCCACCCAACATGTCGACGTGGTAACGCTCGCAGGCGAGGCGTATGCCGGCATACAACTCGTCGAGGGCTTCGACGGAAAAGCGGCTCGACACGCCTAAGCCAACGACAATCTGCGTCGGGGTGCCATTCATGGCATAGATGTCGGAAAAGTTGCTCACGGCGGCCTTGTAGCCCAGGTGTTTCAAGGGGCAGTAGGTCATGTCGAAGTGTATGCCTTCGATGAGCATATCGACGGAGACGAGGGTGCGCATGCCTTCGTGGTTGATGACAGCGGCATCGTCGCCGACGCCTTTCAGCGACGAGGCGTTACGTAAGGGAAAGTCAGCGGTGAGTTGGTCAATGAGGCCGAACTCGCCAAGTTCGTCGAGTTGGGTCAGGGACTTGGTGTTTTCTTGTTCCATAGGGGTTGCTTTTATGGGTGCAAAGGTAGTTCTTTTTTCCGAAAAAAGAGCCAACGACCGAAGCCGTTGACTCTTTATGATGATGAAAAACGTATTGCTCGTTCTGCGAGCAGGACGAGCAATACTTATTTATTGAGGAAATATAATTTATTCCTCGCGACGCTTCTTGGCGACCATGTAGGCTGCGCCGAGACCCATGAGGACAACGATGCCGCTACCCACAGGGGCGTTCTGATTGGAGTCAAGGCCGTGAGCGGGCAGCATGGGGGTGCCATCTGCACGGTTGCCCATCTCGGTGGAACCAAAATAGTTGTAGCCCGTTGCGCCATTCGAGGCGTTGTCTCCACGATGGAAGAGACCACCACCAGCGAAGGTGGTCATGCTCAGTCCAAGGACGATTGCGATTGTCAGTGCTAATTTTTTCATTGTATGTAGTTTTTAATTGTTATTACTGAATTATTTAACCACCACCTTTTGCACCATGACGTTCTCGCCATTGACGAGGCGGAGCATGTAGATACCAGCGGTTTCGTTGATGTTGACAGCAGTGTTGCCGTTGATCTGTTCGCTGCGGAGCACGCGACCCATCATGTCGATGACTTGGAGAGTGGCATCACCTGTGTTGCTGATGACCCATTCACTGCCGTTGAAGTAGGCGAAGGTCTCAGTGGCGTTGTTCTCTTCAATGCCCATACTGGCTCTGAAGATCAGTTTGAAGCGGCTAGTATAGTCGTTGGTGTTGGCCTCAAAGCTGTAGCTCGGGTTAGCCAGCAGGTCGATGTCGGCACCGGTAAGGTTGTCGATGAGGTGGAGATAGGTCATCTCCATGTTGGCCTCGACATTGAGGGTGTAGGTGCCACGAGTCTCAGCCTTGAAATTGACAGGCATCTCTCCTTCGTTGGCGCTACGCACCACGGCGAAGTCTTGGCCACCCTGCGGGATATAGAGTTTGGTGCTGTTCGGGTCGAGTTGGAACTTGGGCAGCTGACGGCCTTCGCCGAAACGGACGACAGCGCGGTCGATGACGTTGCCACGATTCTTCATAACATTGAGAACCATTTTTGCATCAAGATCAACAAGTTGAGCGTTCTCTATGAAGCTGACGGTTGATTCGCTGTTCTCAGCGATGACAAAGACACCTTGCATGGCATCAACAATGAAATCTTCGTTAGCGATGAGTTCAGAACCATCGGTGTTCATTTCATAATAATCGACATTGATTTGAGCACTATTGCCGAAGGGATTGCCCACAAGGTTCCAGCCAGCCCACTCTGCGTCTTCAGTATAATTCAATTCGATTACGCCGTCTCCAGTGTAAGGCGTGCCAGTGAGGGTAAAGTTGTAAGTCTCATTACCTTTCTTGGCATAGAGGTAGCCCTTGCCAGGAACGAGGTTGAACGTACTGAATTCATAGTTTTGCCACTCAAGCTCTTGCGACTGATCGAAGTAGTAGAGGTCAAAGATGCCTTCGGTCATGCCTTCAACATTGGCAGGATTCACATAGACGGGCGAAGCAATGAGGTTGTAACCGTCTTTCACATCGTCATCGTTGTATCCATTGATGGTGAGGTTGTAGGTTTCAGGAGCAACAACTCTCTTGTAGAAAGCGAAGGTCTGGCCCTCGATGTTGGTATTAATGCTGGTATAGCATCTCCAATCTTGGCTGTTATAAATACCAATGTAACGGCCGGTAGCGTCGTTTACAAGATAACCTTCTTCGCTTATAGTGAATGCGTTGTTAGTGTTGGTTCCCACACGTACACCGTTGTTGGAATTGGTGCAATACAGCCAAGTCTCGGTTGTGCCATTCGGGAAGAAGTTATAACCATCATCGATAATGCCAAGAGTCCATTGGAGATTGGCAGCAGGTTCTTCTGATAAGGCCTCATTATCCACGGTAACCTCGACAGCAGCAGGAGCACTGCCCGTACCATTGTTATTCGACATGGCATACGTGTCACCATTGTCACCCACGATGACAAAGATGTCGTCCTCAGTGAGGTCGGCGAGGCTGGTCAGCACCCAAGAACCGGCAACAGGAGTGGGAATTTCCGAAGCCGTGGCACTGATAGTGACATTCTCAGCCGGCATTTCGAAGGCGTAAGTAAAGTCTTCAGCGATATCAACAGCATGGTCCACGCCGTTTACCATCAAGGTTTCGATGACATAACCTTCATCAGCGACAATGCTCAGCATGATTTGGTCGCCTTCATTCACTTGAATCTCGCCATCGGCTTCCATGACCATTTCGTCATTGACGAAAGTGATGAGTTCGAGGTTTTCAAACGGCTCAACGGTCAGAGTGTATTGCTGCGGAGCAGCGGCTTGGTTGATGGTGACAAGTTCGGAATAGACATCATTCTCATCAGTACCAACACCATACACCTTGAAGTAAGCGCTGCGAGCTTCGCCATTATTATCAGCAATCACATAATCAACATTCAGCGATGTTTCATTGACATCAGCTGAAATCCAACTGGGCTCATCTATAGTGGTCGTGCCTGTATTATCGGTGTACCAATAAATGCTTGCGCCAAGGCTGGTTTCGATTGCGGTATAGGTCACATTCAAAGTACCAGAAGTTTCCTCGGCGGTAGCGGTGATGGTAGTCGACTCAACTATGATGGTAGGAGTAGGAGCCACATACTCGCTAAGGTTGATATTACCCAAACCGACATTACCAGTGCCTTTATTAGTATAAATCCACTTGATGTAGCGGACATTTTCGCCCAAGTCGTCGAAGGTCTGGGTATCAGCTTCACCCAATTCAGTGTATGCAACCAAATCTTCGTATGTCTCGCCGTCTTCAGAAGTCTGTACGGTGAAAGTGCCACCGCTGAAGGAGTTGCCCTTGATGTCGAAAGTAAGGGTGCCAGGACGCTCATTGAATTGGAGCATCAGCCAGTCGCCAGTGCCATCGAACTTCAGTTGTGTATTAGGATTAGTCGATGCATTGTAATCTGTGCCAAGACCGTCTTGATAGAGACCATCGGTGTTTTCGATGTCGGCCCTGCCGCCGTTGAATTCGAAGGGCAATTCTGCGTATGTGGGAGCCACATATTCTTCTTGGTTGACGGTAACGATGGCATAAACTTCTTCCAAATCATCACCATTTTCTACGAACGTATAAACCTTGAAGTAGGCGGTGCGGGCTTCGCCATCGTTTTCTTCGATGATATAATTCACGGTGTAGCCTTCAGTTCCTTCGTTAATCTCGGAATAAATCCACTCAGGACCGTCGCCTTCGAGTTCGTTGCCTTCAGCATCGCAGAAGTAGTAATCGAAGCTAATCAGATCGGGAATGTTTTCGTAAGTGATTGCAAGAGAACCATCGGCTCCTTCGGCGGGAGCATTGATGGTGGCGGGGGCAACGGTAACAGTAGGAGTAGCAATGACAGGATGCGTCAAGGTAACAATTTGGCAACCTTGTCCGAATTCATAAGTGGTGTTGTATTTAATCAAATTACCATAAACCACAACCACATCGCCAACGGCAACATTAGCGGCTTCTTCGCCACCACAACGATAGGCTTGCAGGAAAATTTCATCACCTTCTTCATCAACCATGTTGAAGGTAATATTGCTATAAGTAGAGTTATAGGCTGTAGGAATAGCGGAAACGATACCCGTAGCATAAACGTCGGTCACGCCAGTGCCGGCATCAATGGCGGCACGGGCTTGGGCAACGGTGTAAGGATTGTTTTCTGTGCCGGGGATGTTGGGGTCACTGTTAGCGACAGAAACAGTGAAGGTGGCCGTTCCTGCATAATAATTATCATCTGCCTCTTGACTGATATTAATGGTTTGTGCGCTCGGGGTCACAGCCAAAGGAGTAACTGTGATAGTCTTAGCTGTAGCGTCATGGACATAGCTAAAATAACTTGTCGGGCTTGCAGGAGTGATAGTGATTTCACCTGTGCTGGAAGTGGAGTAAGTGATGACCTGCGGTTCGGCGTTGTTGTAAAGGTCGAAACTAAGTGCTGTTGAGGTATTAGTAATGGCAAGGTCACTTTGTTCAAGAGAACTTCCTCCGTCAGTTGAATAAATGATTTCAACTTGCGTCCAATATGCAGCATTAGCACCTCTTGTGATTTGGAAGTATTTGTATCCAAGTCCAGAAAAATCTGCAGTAATAGAGCCTGAACCTGTTGCAATCTGAGTCCAATTCGTTCCATCGGCACTACCATTAATAGTTGTAGTTCTTGCCGTACCAGAGTGAGTAATGGCTACACTGATGATGTCTCCAGGATAGGCTGTAGAATTTTTGATGGTACCGCTATTCGCTTTGGCTTGAATGTTATTGTTGTTCTTCATCAAGTCAGTATAAACATATGTAATACCATCAATGGTTTTCTCGGTATTTGTTGTATAAGAGCCTGTTAATTCAAGGTTAGTGGCCGTCAAGGTTGCAGTTTCTTCACCTTCAGGAGTGACATTTTCCGTCCAAATGGCGTAAAACTCAAGGTCTTCATTGATATCTTCAATTTGGTCGCCAGCTTCGTATGCATCACCATCGCCATTAGCATCAGTATTCCATACTTCAAAAGTATAGCCTTCGTAGGTGAAGGTGTTGGCAGAACGCAGGGTAATAGTTGCGCCTTCGTTATAGGTATCAACCACATCAGTAACACCGGCAACATTGGCATGATAGGTGACGGTGTAAGTAGTCTGATTACCACCACCATCGGTATAGGTGACAACAATTTCTGTAAAACGAGCTTGACTTGTTAATGTTTCTTCCCAAGAAGTAGTCGATAAGTTAGAATATGACTCTTCTAAGCCGCCCGTCCTACCTCCAGAAAATGTAAAAGCCAGCTCTGTAATTGTGTTGGAAGATGAAATAGTAACAGTTCCTCCACTATAACAACGGATCTCTGTGGTTCCATAACCTTTGTCGCAAGCAAAGGTTACACCATCTACGGTTGCTGAAATAGCACTGCCACTTCCAGATGTTCCCTGACCGCTAAAGTCGTCAGGAGTAAAGGTGGCACTCTGTCCCCTCATCCCCAACGGGATGGCAAGGAACGCGAGCAGCGCGAAGGCTGCAGTCAGGATTGTAAATCTCCTTTTCATCATTTTGTTGTTTTTAAATTTTTAATTATTGATTTAATTGCTTGATATTCAGCTTATAAGCATGAATTTAACGGGCATAGTTATCCCATGCCTTTCAAAGGTGCAAAACTATGAAAAAAAGTGATAGCTTGGAAGGGGAATGGGAAATTAATTTTTGGTGAAGGTGACAAGAAAAACATTCAAAAAGGCGAAACCCCAACGGGCTTCGCCTTTGTCGTTGTGGTCCCACTAGGGCTTGAACCTAGGACCTACTGATTATGAGTCAGTTGCTCTAACCAACTGCGCTATGGGACCGCAAAAAAACAAGAACATCAAGCAGATTTACGCCTTTTTTCTTGCTTTTTGCGCTGCAAAGTTACAACTTTGCACCGAATTACACCGAAATTTTTACAAAAATGAGCACAAAAATCAAGAATATCATCTTCGACCTCGGCGGCGTCATCCTCGACATCGACGAAAACATCGTGTACAAAGAACTCGAAAAAATGGGCGTCGACATCGCACAACTCGCTCACTCCAAAGAGTTTAAAGAAGTCATGAGCAAGTTCGACACGGGCGTCTACACCGCCCCCACCTTCCGCCGCAAGATGAAAGCCCTCGTCGGACAAGACAAGATGACCGACCAGAAATTCGACGCCACCTGGAACGCCATGCTCCTCGACATCCCCCGCGAACGCATCGAAGCCATCGAACAGGTGAAGCAACACTACAAGATCTTCCTCATGAGCAACACCAACGAGATCCACTACGACCTCTACATCCGCGACCTGCAGCTGCGTTTCGGCTACAACGAGTTCGACGAGCTATTCAACAAGTCGTACTTCTCGTTCGACATCCACCTCGAAAAGCCCGACCCGCGCTTCTTCGAGCTCATCCTCGACCATGAAGGCCTAGCGCCGGAAGAAACCTTATTCATCGACGACACCGAAACAAACATCAAAGCCGCGCAGGGGCTGGGGATTAAGACCTACCACATTCGAAGGGACGAGCTTGTGCGGAATTTGTTTGTTGATGGGGTTTTGAAGGAAGGGTTGGTTTGATTAAGGCTTATGGCTTTTTTGGCCTATAGCTTATAGCCTATGGCCTATGGCTTGGCGCCACCGGCCATTAGGTTTTATATTAATGTGTTCAGCTTTAACTTAGCATTAGGCAAATTATTAAAACATAGATAATTATGAGAAACTTTAGAAATTATGAAGTATGGAAAGACGGAGTGGAGTTTTCAGCTCAGGTGTATCAACTAACCGAACAATTCCCTAAAAAAGAGACGTATGCCTTATGCGACCAACTCCAAAGAGCATCGGTGTCAATTCCATCCAATGTAGCCGAGGGATGTTCCAGAAGATCACAAGTTGAATTTGCACACTTCTTGGAAATCTCCTTAGGGTCTTCCTATGAAATTGAAACTCAAATGGAAATCGCTCACATTTTGAAATATGTTTCAGACCAACAATATGATGATGCCTTGGAGAAAGTACAATCCATTGAGAAAAAACTGACAAGTTTAATCAATACTATTCGACAAGATTAAAATAGCCTATGGCTTATGGCCTATAGCCTGGCCATTAGCTTAAAGCCAGATATGTTTATGGCTAGTTGGACCCAAAGCTAAAAGCTGATAGCCTGCGACTTGGTGAAGCAGGCCATGAGCCATAGGCTATAGGCCATAGTAAGCAAGAACCTCATCCAGAATCCCAAAAACCTCCCCGACATCCAGCGTCTCCATTAATTTCATCTTAAACGGCTTGAAATTCGGTAGACCTTTGAAATACGCCGCCCAGTGCTTGCGGATTTCCAATAAGGCGATGTGTTCGCCCTTCCATTCCACCGAACGTTGCAGATGTATCTTGCTGACCCTCACTCGCTCCGCCACGTCGGGCATGGGCAACTCCTCCCCTGTCTCCAAGTAATGCCTTATCTGGCTGAAGACCCATGGATTGCCATAGCTGGCGCGCCCTATCATCAGCCCATCAACGCCATAGGTGTCCTTGAAGTATTTTGCCGAGGGGCCGTCCACCACGTCGCCGTTGCCGATAATGGGGATGGTCATGCGAGGGTTGTTTTTCACCGCGCCGATGAGGGTCCAGTCGGCGGGGTCGCTGTATTTGGTGGTACGCAGACGACCGTGTATGGTGAGCGCAACGATGCCCACGTCCTGCAGGCGCTCAGCAATGTCGACAATGTCGCGATGCTCGTTGTCGTAACCGAGGCGAGTCTTCACCGTCACGGGGGTCTGCACCGCCTCCACCACGGCCTTGGTGATGGCCACCATCTTGGGGACATCGTTCATAATGCCCGAGCCGGCGCCCTTCGAGGCTACCTTTTTCACTGGACAGCCGAAGTTGATGTCGATGATGTCGGGATGGGCCGTCTCGGCATAGCGCGCCGCTTCCACCATAGGCTCCACGGCATTGCCGAAGATCTGTATGCCCACAGGGCGCTCAAATTCCTCGAAGTCCAGCTTTTTAATGCTCTTCACCGAGTCACGGATGAGGCCATCGGCGGAGATAAACTCGGAGTACACCACATCGGCGCCAAACATCTTGCATACATAACGGAACGGAGGGTCCGACACATCTTCCATCGGGGCGAGGAGCAGCGGGTAATGCTCAAATTCGAGGGGGCCAAGAGTGTATTTCATTTCAAATTAATTTGACCATGGCTGATAGCTTATGGCCTATGGCTCGCTTTACCCTATGCGCAAATTTCGCGCCCTTAGCTGTAGCGAGCCATAAGCCATCGGCCATGGGCTATAGTTAAAAAAATCAATTGCAAAAGTACAAAATACTTATCTTTGCAAAGTTTTTAAACCTATTTTTATGGCTGAACATTTTAGATACCATAGGAAACAACGTGTTCTGATTTTTCTTATTATATTATTAATCAGTAGCTTAATCGGTATCGCCATCTCGACGGCCTTTGTGTTTGCCGGCGACACGGGCATGAAAATTGCCCAAGGATTGTCGTCGATTATGATGTTTGTCGTACCACCCATCGTGTATTATCGCATCACCCGCAGGCGTCACCCGATGGAAAGCCTGGGCTTCCGCAGCGTCACCAAACCATGGTACTTATATATTATAATAGGTGTCGCCCTGATGTTCGTCTCGCTGCCCGTCACCAACCAGCTAACGAGCTGGAACGAAGCCATGAGCTTCGGCGGTGCTTTCTCGCAGCTTGAGGAGTACGTAAAGCAATTGGAGGAAATGGCTGCCACCACTACCGAGAAGATGCTCAAGGTGGACACCTTTGGCGGCCTGCTGCTCAACCTGCTGGTCATTGCCTTGATTCCCGCCGTTGGCGAGGAGCTCACCTTCCGTGGCGTGCTGCAGCAAGGTCTGGTGCGCCGCATGAAAAGCCCTCACCTAGCCATCATCCTGTCGGCGGCCATCTTCTCGTTCATCCACTTCCAGTTCTACGGCTTCCTGCCACGCATGTTCCTCGGTATCCTGCTGGGTTACATGTTCTACATCACCCGATCGTTGTGGACGAGCATCACGATGCATTTTGTCAACAACGGCACGGCTGTGGTGCTGTACTACCTCAACAACAAAGGTATCATCGAAATCGACCCTGAAACTTTCGGCTCCACTGAATATTCCTGGCTCGCCACCATCAGCTTCGTGGTGACGGCAGCGCTCATCGGCTGGTGCTGGTGGAGAGCTGAAAACGACGCTAAAAAACTTGATGACTGAGCTCCATGACATATTCTATGAGACCTTGGTGGTTGACAACCGTTGGATGCTTATTGCCAAAGGTTTGTGGGCCACGGTGCTTATCACCCTGTTGTCTCTAATCTTAGGCACGCTTATCGGTGGGGGCATCTACGCCATGACTCTCAGCCGACGCAGCTGGGTACGCAAGACAGCGCAATGCTACCGCGTCATCGTGCGGGGCGTTCCCTTGCTGGTGTTGCTGCTTTTCTTCTTCTATGTAGTGCTTTCCGGCGGCAATGGAATCCTTGCTGCTGTCATTGCCTTCGGCATCAACTTCTCCAACCTTACTTGCTCGCTTTTCCAGTCGTCCATCGGCGCCGTTGGAAAAGACCAAATCGAGGCTGGCCGTGCGCTAGGATTCACCGCGATGCAGAACTGGCGCTACATTGTGCTTCCCCAAGCGCTGAAGAATGCGCTCCCCGCCTACAAATACCAAGCGGTGTCTATGGTAAAAAGCACCGCCATCGTGGGTTATGTGGCCGTCACGGATTTGGCTATGGCCACAGAGAGCATCCGTACCGCTACTGGGCAGTCGTTCTTGCCCCTGCTACTCATTACTATATTGTATTTCATCCTCGCCTGGCTGCTGACCAAGTTGCTGGATTATGTCGCCTATAAAACCTCCCGTATATGATTTCCGTACGCCACCTATACAAGAATTACCTCGGCCCCGACGACAAAGAGATACACGTGTTGCGTGACCTGAGCTTCGAGATTTATGACGGCGAGACGGTGTCCATCATCGGGCCTTCAGGCACCGGAAAAAGCACCTTGCTGCGCTCCCTCAACATGCTGGAGCCTCCCGCCTCGGGCGAGATTTTTGTTGACGGAGAGAACATCATGGACAAAGACTACCCCGTTTCTCAGCTTCGCCAGAAGATGGGCATGGTGTTTCAAAACTTCAACCTCTTCAAGCACCTCTCCGTGCTCGACAATGTCACATTGGCCCCCATGAAACTGCGCGGCCTCAGCTGTGAGCAAGCCGAGCAGGAAGGCATGGAGTTTTTGCGTAAGGTAGGACTGGCCGAGAAAGCCAAAGCAATGCCTGCCGATCTCTCTGGCGGACAACAACAGCGTGCCGCCATAGCGCGCACCCTCGCTATGCGGCCCGAAATCATCCTCTTTGACGAGCCTACCTCTTCGCTCGACCCTACCATGGTCGGCGAGGTGCAAAGCGTCATACGGCAGCTGGCACAGGAGAAGATGACCTTGCTCATCGTTACCCACCAGATGCGCTTCGCACACGACATCAGCGACCGCATCCTGTTCATGTATGACGGGAGCATCTACGAAGAAGGCACCCCCGACCAAATATTCTTCCATTCCCAGAAGCTCATCACGCAAACCTTCGTGAATCGTATCCGCACCTTGACCTTCGATATCACGAGCAGCGATTTCGACTTCTACGACATGACCTCGCAAATCAACCAGTTCTGCATTCGCTACTCCATGCCTGAGAAGATGGATTCCTTCACACACGTGGTGGAAGAGATGCTTATCATCATGCAGAAATATGGCAAGCCCATCCACATCGTGGTGACTTACAGCGAGATGGACAGCACTTCAACCGTTGTCATCACACACTATGGCGAGACAATTTCGCCCCTCGAACGCGAGGACGCCGACGAGCTTGCCGTGATGATCATCCGAGGCATGAGCAACGACATCCAAACCGAACAAACCCATGAGGGAGTCAAACTGACTTTCAAAATGTAACCCTAAACACATACATCATGAAGAAGAACAAACATAGGTGGCCTTCACTCCAATTTCGCAATAGCCTGCCATTACTTATCCTCGCGGCAGTTTTGATACAGGCGACTGGTGCTGTGCAATACTACTTTGCCCGCAACGGCATCCGCAACGAAGTGGAACATCATGCCAAGACTGAGATGATGGTGAAGCACCTGGAGATTCAACAGATGGTGTCGGGCGTGGAATCAGCGGTGGAGAACGTGAGATGGCTTTTGGGATATGCTGTCGACAATCCGGAAACCATCTACCCCATCCTCGAGCAGTTTATCAAAAGCAACCCTGATATCCGTGGATGCGCCTTCGCCTTTATGCCCTACCACTTTGAAGAAATGGGACGTTGGTATGAGCCATATGTCATGCGCGACACCAATGGTGTACTCATCCAAAAGCAAATCGCCGATGCCTCGCACGACTACCATCAAATGACCTGGTACAAAGAAGGTTTGGTGGCCGACGATGGTCGGTGGACCGAGCCCTATATCGACAACGAAGGCGCACATGGCATGATATGCACCTACACCATCCCTGTCCGCAATGAAGCGGGCGAGCCTGTGGCCGTCTTTGGTGCCGACCTGTCACTCGACTGGCTGACCGACAAATTTGCCATGCAAGAAGGCACAAAAGAGGTGTCTTTCCTCGTCAGCCGTGAAGGGCGGCTTCTGGCCTGTCCCGACAAGGACAAGATTATGAAGTACTCCCTAGAAGACATCAAGGCACAGAACAGCGCCGCCGAAATCGAAACCATCAATAGGGAGATGCTTGCCGGTCACGAAGGCAGTGCCATGGTGAAAGACAACAACGGGGACAAGAGGATCATCTATTATTCACCGGTAGGCGGCAAAACAGGCTGGTCGATGGCCATCATTTTCTCCGAAAAAGAGATGTACAAAGACTTGCGCTCTGTCAGCCTCAAGCTCCAAATCCTCATGATTCTGGGTCTTGCCCTCATGATATATATCATGTGGCGTATGGTGAGGGGATTCAAGCGCCTACAGACTGTCAGTGCGGAGAAAGAACGTATCGGCAGTGAGCTACGCATTGCGAGCAACATCCAGAACGGCATGCTTCCCAGAACCTTCCCGCCCTATCCTGACCTTGACGAGTTGGCTCTATACGGCACACTGATGTCGGCCAAAGAGGTAGGCGGCGACCTTTACGACTTCTCCGTGCGCGACTACAAGGCCTATTTCTGTGTCGGCGACGTCAGCGGAAAAGGCGTTCCCGCCTCATTGGTGATGGCCGTCACGCGTAGCCTCTTCCGCTCTGTCTCGGCACGCGTCGAAGACCCCAGCCAAATCATGTCACAAATCAACAACGCCATGTCAGAGATGAACGAAAACTCCATGTTCGTCACCCTCTTCATCGGTGTGCTCGACCTTCATACAGGCGAATTGACTTACAGCAATGCCGGTCACTGCGCACCAGTCTTGCTGGGTGAAAAGCCCACGACTGTCGAGATGGATGCCAACATCCCCGTGGGCATCATGTCCGACTGGAAGTTTACCAGCCAAAGCGTCACCTTAAAACCGGGCCAAACCCTATTCATTTATACTGACGGCCTTACGGAGGCTGAAAACGCCACACATGAGCAATTCGGCGAAGATCGCATGATGGAAGTCCTTGCCAAATCCGGCACCACCCCGCGCCCGCTGATCGAAAACATCATACAAGAAGTGCACAACTTTGTGGGACAAGCCGAACAAAGCGACGACCTTACCATGCTCGCCGTCCAGTTCACGAAGCCCCGTACCGCGACACCATCGCATATCATCAGCAATTCCATCATCCTTCACAACGACGTGCAGGAGGTGCCTTTGATGACCGAATTTGTCGAGAAAACCGCCGAACAGGCCAACCTCGACCCGTCGATGACAATGACGCTGACACTCGCCATCGAAGAAGCCGTGGCCAACATTATGAAATACGCTTATCCTGAAGGGGAGGTCGGTCCTATCGAAATCAACGCCATAATTAATGATGGCAGTCTCTCGTTCACCATCAAAGACAGCGGCACTCCATTCGACCCGACCCAAGTCAAAAAAGCCGACATCACCCTCAGTGCCGAAGACCGCGAAATTGGAGGGCTCGGCATACATCTCATCCGCAACATCATGGACACCGTGGAATACCATCACACCAGCGACCAGAACATCCTTACCCTTACGAAAAACATAGACAACAATCATTAAAATATCCCTATATGAAAACCTCCATCGAACAACAAAATGGTGAACTTATCGCCGTCCTGGAAGGGCGTCTCGACACCTCAGTCTCGGCCCAAACCGAGCAAGAGCTCCAGCCTCTCTACGATTGTAAAGACCAGAACATCGTCTTCGATTGCAACAAACTGGAGTATATCTCTTCCAGCGGACTGCGCATTTTCCTCAACGTATTGAAAACGACCAAAGCAAGAGGTGGTCGCGTCTTCATCACGGGCATGAATGCAGACATCAACAAGATCTTCGCCATGACCGGTTTCACCAACCTCTTTGAGTTCCGTTAAACACAACAAAAAAAGAGGCAGCAAGTTTCTTGCTGCCTCTTTGCTTTGATGAAAACAAAGATTAGTTTTCCAAGGCGCTACCCTTCAGTGTCGTGTAGTTGATACGGAAGGCACCTACCTTACGGAGTTCCTGCTTCACGTCGGTGACGACACCCATACGGGTATCCTTGTGCACCTTCAGGGCCGTGGTCAACAGGGGGCGGTCGGCTTCACTACGCGAGTCACGTTCCTTTTGGATCCAGTCGGCGATGTCGGCCGGACGGGCGAAGGCATCGTCGAGTTGGATACGCGATTCGGTACCGAGTTTTGAATCCTTAGGCGGACCGATGTAGATGGAACATACCAAAGCCTTATGCTCGAGCTTTTGAATCTCGGTTGCCTTAGGCATGGCGTTCTTCACCTTCAGTTCGACATCACGCATTGTCGTAGTGATCATGAAGAAGAATATCAACATGTAAACGATGTCGGGCAGTGAAGAGGTGCTCACTTGCGGCACTTCCTTTTTCCCTTCTTTTCTGAATTTACCCATATTTCAATCCTCCTTTAGTTAGATTTGTACTCAACGGGCTCAGCCTCACTGACACGCACAGGCACAGCATCGTTGATAGCCTTGGTTTGATCTTCATTGAGTTGGTCGAGATGCTTGTGGAATTTCTTCCAAGCCAGTTCTTCCTTCATTTCATTGAAGGCGCGAGCCAACTCATTCTGCACACTGATATACATAGCATACGAGGTACCGCGGTCGTTCTGCAGCGAGATCACGCCCTTCGACATGAGCACGTCGCCCACGAGGTCGAAGGTCTTGGTTTCCACTTCAGGAGCGGTTTCGTCGCCAGGACGCGGGGTCATGAAGTCTTTGGCGAGGTCCTTCAACTGTGAGATGTCGGACGGACGGCCATTGACCAACAACCTGTCGCTCTTGTTTACCATTACATTCATCACATTTCTTTCCTTGACCTTCACGTCCTCGTCGTTTTGCTCGACGGGGGGAGGCAGACGACGGGTGATNNACTTGAATTGATTTCGGGAGTTTTTCTTGCCATGATGTGATGATTTACTTTTTAACTGCCTTGTAAACGACAGAGAACAGGATTGAGATGAAAGCTACAGCAAGAGTGACATAGAAGAAATTGAGGCCGAATTCGACCATTCCGTGCGTCTTGCCCGAATAGACGATTTCGCCAGCTTGATAGGTCTGGTCGAAAGCGCCCTTCGACATAACATAAGCTACAACTGCAATTACAGCGAAAGCAATGACGGCAATCAGTAAAGTCTTGCCGTTGACACCTTTGACGGCGGCGGTAAAGACGACTGAAACCAAAGCAATGACAATGCCAAGTAT
>LXOW01148867.1_pt1 | contig 29395 bp, 26 predicted proteins | sample 1368591 | NCBI WGS metagenome assembly LXOW01 (sample SAMN04884650, study PRJNA319009) | bovine gut metagenome | isolation source: Cow rumen | host: Bos taurus | place: Italy: Legnaro (PD) | collected 2014-07-09
GGAATTGCTTACCCATACCCCTATTCTAACAAACACGACAACCGATATCACCTTAGAGGAAGAGCAGTTGAGTGAAAAACAAATCAGAAAAGAAAATAAGGCTATTGAAAAGAAAATCAGAAAAAATGCTGCTGCTGAGGAAAAAAGATTCCGCCAGATGGAAGAAGCAGAGTTAAAGGCTCAAAAGAAAGCGGCTAAAGCTTTAAGGAACAAATAACCTAATCAGACTATTATGGATTTATTTAGATATATTGTCCGATTCCTGTATAAGATTCGTTGGTATCTGATTATCTTACCAATGATAGCGTTAATTGTAGCATGGTTCTCGACTCGTGACATGGAGCGTATCTATGACACCAATACCACTATCTATACGGGTATGATTACGGGCTACAATCTGGNNCGTAACATGGAGCGTATCTATGACACCAATACCACTATCTATACGGGTATGATTACGGGCTACAATCTGGAAGGAACTGGGTCTGGATCATCACAAAACTCACAAACCAACATTACCAACTTGATGTTGATTATCACTACGGACAATACTATTCATGAAGTAGCACTTCGACTTTTCGGACGTTGCATGATGTATGGTAATCCTAATAAAGATAATAACTATATCTCAGCAGAACATTTTCGTCAATTAAATGCGACAGTTCCTCCAGAAGTGAAAGCCCTGATTAACCACAACAATGAAGATCAGACTTACGCCAATCTAAAGGCTTATGAGAAACCTTCTCAGAACAACTATCTTTTTGGACTACTCAATTACCATCCCTATTTTGGCATTGACAACATTACGGCTCGACTGAAAGTGCTTCAGTTAGACAGAAGTGATATTATTGACATCGGTTATTCTGCTAACGATGCTGGAGTAGCCTATAATACTTTAGAGATTCTCAATAAGGTTTTTGCCCGTCAATACCAACAGCTTCGTTTTGGCGAGACCAATAATGTCATCCGGTTCTTTGAAAAAGAAGTAGCTCGATTATATAAAATCCTAAGCAATGCAGAGGATGATTTAATTCGCTATAATATATCAAAGAAAATTATCAATTACGAAGAACAAACAAAAGCATTAACATCTCTTGAAGCCCAACAACAGAACTTTCGCAATGACCAGTTGATGAACTACACCACTTCCAAGGCATTGCTTGACTATTTGGAGCGTCAATTGGGTAATCGTGCACAGGTTATTCGTTCAAATAGAGAATTTACAAATCAGGTTCGTGACATTTCTCGTATTCAGTCACGCATCTCAAACCTCCGATTAATGAACAGTGAGGGAGGAGTTCAAAATAACGAGTCACAAGAGGAATTGGCTAAGGCCCAACGTGATTTACAAAAAGCTACGAGTCGTGTATCTCAACTCACAAAAGATATTGAGGCATCTACCTTTAGCACTGAAACAGGTATCAAGGCCAATGATATGCTAAGTCGATGGTTGGAACAATTACTATTGCTGGAGAAGACCAAAGCAGAGATGACGGCGACAGACATCATGAAAAACGATTTGGACAATCAGTATCTTTTCTACGCTCCTATTGGTGCCACATTAGACCGCAAAACACGACATATCGGTTTTATTGAGGGTAACTATATGGAAATGCTAAAAGCTCTAAACTCAGCCCGTATGCGTCAACAGAACTTAAGAATGTCCACGTCATCCCTACGTATATTGAACCCGCCGATGTTCCCACTGAATGCACAACCGACCAATCGTATTATGATTCTGTTGGGAGCCTTTCTGTTGACATTCATGTTTACTGCACTGTGGTTCTTTATCATCGAAATGCTCGACCGTACCTTACGTGACCGTATGCGTTCAGAACGTATTACCCAAATACCTGTCATGGGATGCTTCCCCAAGGAAAGCAATCTACGCTATCGTCGCTTCAACAAAACCATTGCCGATATGGCTATCAAGCAATTGAGCAAATCACTCTTACCCCATTTCAAAGAGGGACAGCAGAATGTGCTCAACCTGATTTCCACAGACTCAGGTAATGGCAAGAGTTATTTGGCACAAGAATTGGAGAATTATTGGATATCCATTGGTCTGGAGGTACGTCGTTTAACCTATGACGAAGATTTCCTGGCAGAGGACAGTAAATTCATCTTGGCTAAGGACATTACAGATCTTTGTCCCGACATCCTTCCGAATGAGATTGCAATTATTGAATATCCGAATATGGACGATAACTCCATTTCACCAGCTTTGCTGAATATGGGAACCATCAACTTGATGGTTACCCGTGCCAATCGTACATGGAAAGATGTCGATCAGAAAGCACTCAAGGAACTCCAGGCTATGTTAGACGAAGAGCATAAAAACACCCTCTTCATGTATTTGACAGAAGCCAATCGCTATGCTGTTGAGGAATTTGTAGGTCAGTTACCACCTTATACCAAGTTCAGCAACTTCGTCTATCGTATGTCTCAATTGGGCCTGACTGCAACAGAAAACCAACACTCATTGTAAATGGCAAATAAGGCAATCAAATTATATGCAAAAGAAAACGGAGGAAGAGTTTCATTACTCTTTCTTCTGTTTTTACTTGCCTTGTATCAGTTAATTACTGCAGGACTTCCAGCTTTTGCCATTATTTGCTTTATTCCTGTTATGGTGATTGGTATCATCCTCTCTTTCCGAAATGGAATGTTCCTCTTCTGGATATTATTCGCTATCAATTATACTATTCAGATGAGAGACTTTCCATCCACAGGATTACCCAAGTCTGTACCCAATGAATTGTTGGAACTTGCTTTGCTTGCCATCGCCATTATTACCTTCGAACATTATCCTTTCAAACGCATTGGCAATCTGATGTTTCTCTCTTTAGTAATATGGTGCGGATTCTGTACCATGGAAATATTTAACGACACCTGTAATCTTGGAATTAATGTTAGTGCATGGTACCAAGGAGCACGTTTGATGGCCTTTCAACAAATGTATATTTTTTTAGTCTTTACCTTATTTCTTAATACGCCCAGTCGCGTCATAAAATATCTATTTATATGGGGAGGGTTTGCCCTATTTGCTGTCTATTGGGTATGGAAACAGAAATACGTTAGCTTAACTGATTTGGAAACAAATTGGCTTTACGGACCCGGTCGTTCTACTCACATCATCAATGGTGGTTCACTAATACGCTATTTCTCTGTCTATAGTGATGCTGCCAATTTTGGTGTAGGCATTGCATCAACTGCTGTTGCATTTATCATTTTTGGCATTACTAGTAAGATTAATAAGCATAAATTGTATTTTTTCGTCGTGGGAATATCCTGTATATGGGGTATGTTTCCTTCCGGTACCCGTACTGCTATTGCATGCTTGATGGCAGGTTTTATGGCCTATATCTTCTTATCTAAATCCATTAAGATAGCTATTCCATTTACGATTGTTTTTGGACTCTTTGTATTTATGTTAGCATTTACCAATATCGGAAATGGCAATCAACAGATTCGACGAATGCGCTCTGCTTTTGACAGAAATGATGCTTCTGCCAATGTGAGAACGACTAACCAAACAACCATGCGTAAATACATGAAAGAAGCTCCTTGGGGTATTGGGCTCGGTATGTATGGCGAACAAGTTCCTGCCAACAACAAATATCGACTAATGTCAATAATTGCAGCAGATTCGGAGTATGTTTTTATCTGGTTAAGGACTGGTGTGATTGGCATTACGACATTTCTTATTTGTACTGCTATCATGTTAATCGGGGCATGTTGGATCGTATTCTTTACACTGAAAAGCCCCTCGCTCCGAGGTATTGGAGCCGGATTTTGTTGTGCCTTTGTGTCGCAACAATTAGGTGCATACGGGAATCAGGTCTTGATGCAGTTTCCTAACTGTTTGGTTTTCTACGGAGGATTATCTATTGTTTATATTCTACCTCATATAGAGAAAGAATGGATAGAATACGAGAATAAACTTCTTGCAAAACAAGAAGAAAAGAAAACAATAAAATTAGAGAAAAAGAAACATTCACGTGTAGAAAACATTTTTAAATGGATATAGTACTATTATCTATCATTACTATCAATTACAATGGATTAAAGGACACCTGCGAATTGATAGACACATTACCTTTAGAGGACAAGTCCATAGAGGTGATTGTGGTAGATAATGCCTCCACCCAAGATGAGGCAACAGCTATTGAACAGCGTTATCCCCAAGTAAAAGTCATCCGCTCAAAAGAAAATTTAGGATTTGCTGGTGGCAATAACTTAGGTATTAAAGCTGCTCAAGGCAAATACTTGTTTCTCTTAAACAACGACACGTTTCTCAAACCTCAAACTTCAGATCTCAGACCTCTGATTAGCCGTTTAGAGTCTTCCCCAAAAATTGGCATGGTATGTCCCAAGATTAAATTTTCTTGGGGTTCTCAATTGATTCAATTTGCCGGCTACACCCCACTCTCTCCTATCACCATGCGAAACAAAGCCATTGGGTTTGGAGAAGCTGATTACGGGCAATATGAAATAGCTCATTCAACCCCCTATGCTCATGGGGCAGCCATGATGGTCAAAAGAGAGGTAATAGAGAAAGCGGGACTCATGCCAGAATGCTATTTTCTCTACTATGAAGAACTCGACTGGTCGATGATGATTCGTCGGGCAGGCTTTGAAGCCTGGTATGAACCTGCATGTACCATTTTCCACAAAGAGAGTCAGACAACAGGACAGAACAGTCCATTAAGAACATTCTATATTACTCGCAACAGACTTCTGTTTACCCAGCGCAACCAACAGGGGATGATAAAATACATTTCCTATCTCTATTTGACAAGTCTTGTCGCAACGAGGAATCTGCTGAAATTTGCATTCCTACGACGAATGGATTTAATTCGAGCTACTATTCAAGGTGTTGTTAGTTTTATAAAACTTTAGCATAATGGATTTTTGGAGAATCATATATTATATCGACATCATATTGTTCATATTTGTGGCTGCCACAGTTCTTTACTTGGCAGTATTTGCGTTGGCATCCCTATTCAACAAACATACAGATGTTCCCAAAGCCAAAACTCAGAATCGCTTTATTGTTCTCATTCCAGTTCATAAAAATGGTATCGGTGCAGAACATACAGTACGCGCTGCTTTAGGACAGACCTATCCCCAACGACTCTTTGATATCACAGTCATCTCCGATCATATTGACGAGATTAGCAATTTCCGAATGGCCCAACAGCCTGTCACGCTTTTAACCCCGAATTTTGAGAAAAGTTCTAGAGCCAAATCTTTGCAATTAGCAATCAATAACCTTCCCCAATTCAAGATTTATGACATCGTGGTAATTCTCAATGCAGGAAACATTGTAGAGCCTGATTTCTTGGAAAAGATGAATGATGCCTACGAGTCCGCCGGCACCAAAGCCATTCAGGCTCATCGCCTATCACAAAACCGTGATACTGCATCAGCCCGTCTGAGTTCCACTTTTGAAGAAATCAACAACTCCATTTTCCGTCGTGGTCATATTGCATTAGGGCTTTCCGCAGCATCGGCAGGCTCTGCTATGGCTTTCGACTTCAACTGGTTTAAGGAGAACATCATGACCATTGACACCGTATTTGACGATAAAGAATTAGAGATCCGACTCCTTCGCCAACATATCTTCATAGACTATTTTGACGATATCCTTGTCTTTGAGGAGAAATATCGTAATGCAGAGGATTTCAATCGTCAGCGTGGACGTTGGATAGCCTCACAATTCACAAATATTATCCGTAATATCCACTATCTGCCAATGGCGATTTTTACCAAGCATTACAATCTGACGGACAAGATTATCCAGTGGATGATACTCCCTCGTATGATTATGATGGGTATTATCCTGCTGATGGGCATTGTGATGCCTTTCATATACTTCACCTTAGCACTTAAATGGTGGGCTTTGTTCGCTATTGTACTCTTTATCTTTGCGATAGCCACCCCCAATTATCTGGTTGATGACAAATGGGATAAGACATTCTATATGTTACCCGTCATCTTCCTCAGCTCCATCTTCTCCAAAACCTTTATAGGCAAACGTCTCAAGGCATACGCTAACCAAAAACTATAATTTTCAATCATGATTTGGCTATTAATTCACATCGTAGAAATCTTTCTTTGGCTGTTGTTAGCAGCCTCAGGAGCTTACATCTTGTTTTTTGCGCTCGTTTCCCTCATGTGGAAGAAACCGGTATCTCGTCTGGCTACCTATTTTTCCGGAAAACTTGCAGCAACACGCCCAAAAACAGAATATAAATTCCTTATATTATATCCCGCTTATAACGAGGATCGTGTCATTGTCCCCTCTGTACGCAAGACCCTTGGGCAATACTACCCATATGATGGCTTCCACGTAGCAGTTATCTCCGACCACATGACAGAGGAGACCAACAACCAGCTTCGTGAACTCCCCATCACGCTGTTGACTCCTGTTTTTGAAAAGAGTAGCAAAGCAAAGGCAATGCAATATGCCATGGACCAGATTAAGGAAGATTACGACTATGTGGTTATTTTGGATGCCGATAATGTCGTAGATGCTGATTTCCTGGAGAAGCTCAACGAAGTTTGCGCCAAAGGCTATAAGGCTATCCAATGTCATCGTTGTGCCAAAAACAGCAACAACGACATTGCTGTGCTTGATGGTGTCAGCGAGGAAATCAATAACACTATTTTCCGCAAGGCCCACAACCGCATTGGTTTATCTTCTGCCTTGATTGGTTCAGGCATGTGCTTTGATTTCAAATGGTTCAAAAAGAATGTCTATAAGCTCAGTACCGCCGGCGAAGACCGAGAGTTGGAAGCCCTTCTGCTCATGCAAGAGATATACATCCATTATGAGGCAAGCATTCCTGTCTTCGATGAGAAGGTTAGCAACAAGGAAAATTTCCAGAAGCAGCGTCTGCGCTGGATGACTGCCCAGGTTCAGAGCCTGTTCAGAATGTTACCCTATATCCCCNNCCTATATCCCCCATGCAATCATGATAGGAAATATCGATTATATTGATAAAACCGTACAGCAAGCATTGATTCCCCGTTCCATGCTCATTGTCCTGACTTTCATGTTAGCATGTATGATTACCCTACTTTCTAGAGAATGGTGTATAAAATGGTGGCTGTTATTCCTATTTATCTGCATATCTCTTTATGTATCAACACCTCGGCAATTACGCAAACATTCTGTATTTGGAAAACTATTCTCCCTACCGTTGTTAGTATGGAAGATGATTCTGAATATTCTCAAGATAGACCGCAAGAACACCGACTTTATCCATACTACACACGACAAGGCATAGCAATGGGAGAACGGGTACATAGAAGTGTCATGAATATCAAGGTGGGCATGTTGTTTTATGTCCTCTCCTTATTTTTTGCCTTCTTTTCTCGGAGAATTTTTCTTGACTGCTTAGGTGCAGAATTCATTGGTCTGACAGGTATGCTCATGAACATCATGAGTTTCCTCAGTGTGGCGGAATTAGGTGTTGGAAGCAGTATTATCTATTTCCTTTACAAGCCACTTCAAGAAGACAACCATGAAAAGATAAACGAAATCATGTCCATGCTAGCTTATCTTTATCGTTGCATCGGTTTTGTCATTGGTGCCATCGGGGTTGTCGTTAGCTGTTTTTTCCCATGGTGGTTCAATCATCTCACAACGGGACTTCCCCTTGTCTATTTTGCCTTCTATTCTTTTTTGGCCACCTCTATGGCTGGCTATATTTTCAACTACAAGCAATTACTTGTTAGCGCTAACCAAAAACAATATATGGTTAACGCCTATTTCCAAACCATCGGAATTGTACAAAGCATTGTACAAATCATATTAGCCTATTATTATCGCAACCTTTGGCTTTGGGTCGTTGTCGGATTGGTCTTCACGATTGTAGGCATCCTTGTATTCAATCACCGCATTCAACAACTTTATCCCTGGCTTGACATTAATTTAAAGAAAGGACGGCAAAACCTGAAGGTTTATCCTGAGGTATTGAAAAAAACCCGTCAGGTATTTGTTCAGAAGATTAAGGATATCATTCTTTATCACAGCGATGAGATATTAGTCGGAATGTTTGTCTCAGTGGTTAAGGTTGCTTTCTATGGCAATTACACTATGATTATTAACAAACTGAACTTTTTGGTTAATATCTTATCCGAAGGTTTGAGTGCTGGTATTGGCAATTTATTAGCTGAAGGAAACGAGAAGAACATCATGAAAGTATTCTGGGAACTGACAGCTGCTCGTTTCTTTATATTGGGTGGCATCATTTTTCCCCTTTTGATGTTCCTCCAACCGTTTATAGGATGCTGGTTAGGAAAGCATTATCAGTTGGATTATATCATTGTATATCTATTGATATTCAACCTTTTCGTACGCTACCAGAGTGCAGCGGTTTATATCTATATAGGATCAGCAGGATTATTTTCCGATGTATGGGCAGCTTGGACAGAGTTGATTATCAACCTCACTGTAACTTTATTACTTGCCCCCTTCTTTGGTATTGTGGGTATATTGTTAGGTAAATTATTCAGTTTCTTCTTTATCAGTGTTTTCTGGAAGCCCTATTATCTTTTCTCTCAGGGTTTCCATAAGAGTGTATGGGTTTACTGGAGGGGCATGGCTCCATATTATCTAATCTTTGCCCTCTTTACTGTTCTTACATTATGGCTCAAGTACACTATTATAGACACCCATGTCGATTCGTTCTATTCACTGGTCATCTATGGTGCTGCTACCATTATTCCATTGCTTGCAGCATTCTTCCTATTACTTTTTATCTTTACCAACGGAATGAAATATTTCGTAGCGCGTAAGCCTGTTGTATATTCTTTCCTTAGTCGAATTATACTTAACAAACCGGCATGAAATCGATAGTTGTCATATTTCCCTATTTTGGAACCTTGCCTCCACAATACAAAATGTGGCGAGCTTCAGCATTATGCAATGCAGATATAGACTTTATGTTTTTTACTGATTGCGATGTGGAGCCTGCCAAAAATATAAAGGTATACAGGATGTCTTTTGAACAATTTAGGGAAATGGTTCAGAATAAATTTGATTTCCCTATTGTACTCGACCGTCCTTATAAGATATGCGACTACCGTCCTGCTTTTGCATATATTCTCTCCAATTATGTAAAAAACTACGATTTCTGGGGTTGGGGCGATTTAGATGTCGTCTATGGTAACATTCGACATTTTGTTACTGATAAGGTTTTGTCCCAGTATAAAATGATATCTGGCTTTGGACATTTCACCCTGTATCGGAACGAAAAATATACCAACACTTTCTTCATGAAGGAAATTGATGGATATGTCAGTTACAAAGATGCTTTCACCAATCAGAGTTCTATGTATTTCGACGAATACGAATACCAAGGATTTGGTGATAAGTGGCGTGGTTGTCACCCTGAAGATTGCTGGTTGGAATGGCCCTTCGATAATGTTTCACGTCCCAAGGAAGCATATCATTTCAATAGCCTTAATCGTGAATGGAAGCAAGTTATCTTTGAGCATGTTGACAATAAGTTGTATATGATTCGCTTCAACAGCGGAAAGATGGAGAAAAGAGAATCACTATATGCACATTTCCAACATCGAGGTTTTATGAAAGATCGAGTCACAGACTATAGTCATTTTCTGGTAACACCTCGTTCTATCATTGACTATCCCAAGCATCTCGTCAACCTTAGGCTTCGCTTTCTTTGTCGTAAACGTACGTTAATGACAAAGTATTACCAGTGGAAGGACCGTATCATCTGGAAATTAGGCATGAGTAAAACGAAATAACTGCTAAAAAGGGGCTAATAATATGAAGATTGCAATATTAAATTCGGGCATCCTACCTGTTCCTGCCGTTCTTGGAGGAGCAGTTGAGAATTTAACAGACTTTTATCTGGATTATAACAACAGAGTAAAGCTTCATGATATTACTATTTATAGTGTATGGGACCCAAAGGTGAAGAAACATCCAGCAATGTCCTCTTGTGTGAATCACTATTACTATATTGACACAACAAGTTTCAAAGCAAGAATAGAAAGGAGAATTCGAAAGTATTTCCATTCTGAGAAAGAGTATTATAACTATTTTATAGAGTACTATTTTGAGAAAGCGTTTTCCGACATAAAGGCGAAGCATTTTGACTATATCATTTTAGAGAACAGCCCTGGTCATGCCTATAAACTATCTCAAAGAGGTTATAGAAATCTCATATTGCATCTCAATAATGACTTACTTAATTCTGAGTCCAGATACCATGACAACATCTTTAATTCCCTCTCACTGATATTAACCTGTTCTGATTATATCAAAGAAAGAGTATCCACCATTCAAGCATGTAACAAAATACGGACACTATACAATGCTATTGACGTAAAAAGATTCTCACCTCAAAAGTCTTCCCATATCAATCGGGAACAATTAGGTTTCTCCGAGAATGATTTTATTATTGTATTTAGTGGTCGTATTAATCAAGACAAAGGTGTTTCAGAATTAATAGATGCCATGTTACGAATGAAAGACGTTTCTGATATTAAATTGATGATTATAGGCGGATCTTTCTTTGGCAATACAAATAATGAAGATTCCTTTATTTGTTCATTAAAAGACAGAGCAAAGACATTAGAAAAGAGAATCGTATTTACAGGTTTTATCCCTTACGAGGATGTTCCAAACTATTTACATCTTGCAGATATTGCCGTTTTACCATCTATGTGGGAAGAGCCTTTTGGTCTAACCATTGTTGAGGCACTTGCCGCTGGACTTCCGCTTGTCACAACACGAAGTGGGGGTATCCCAGAAATCTGTGAGGGTGTAGCCACAATTGTAGATAAAGAAAATGTTGTAAACGACCTTGCCACTGCCATCATCGACCTATACCAACATCCTGAAAAGAGAGCATTGATGGCAAAAGCCTCTGTAGAGCGAGCCCAACAGTTCGATAAGGAAACGTATTCCAAGAAATTCTTTGCTGCCTTAGAAAATCTTTAGTTGCCTTTGGGCAATCGTATTCTGTCACCTATCATCCTTTGGAACTCCATAGTAAAATGGTTGTTCATGCCAGAGAAGGCGAAAAAGGTCATCTCACCAAAGTATATCTTTCCCTTGACATTATACAAATCTACCCGCACTTGTGGGTAACCTTTGCCTATAATCTCTGCAATCTCTATCATGCGTTCCAAATTCTGGGGACGAGGTACATTACGATAGTTTACACCTGTGTCGGCCAAATACTGGCGCATGGGTTGCCAGGTGTGTATATCATATAAATCGTAGATAGTCTTGCTACCACCACTGCCACTCTCTAAACTCCGGTCATAACATACCATGTCGTATTGCACCTTACCATCAATACACCTAATTTTATGGTCAACGGTTGTTTCTGACGAGAACTCATCCGTATTATCCATTTCTATCAAGCTCTCAGCCATTATACGTGGCTTGATGGATGTATAGTGTGGTTCGCACGAGTCATAACCATACCTGACGGAGACATGTTTATTGAGGAAGTCAACAACTGACAGCTTGTCCATTTTGCTCTTGTCGCGAACAATGATGGTACTGCCACAATCGTGCGTGCATTTCAACACAAACTTATCAGGGAGTTTGTCAAAATCGATATCCTCTGCCCTATCCCAAACCCCATAGCACTCTGTAAGTATATCCTTCAACCCCAGACTTTCAATATGCTTACGAACCTCGTACTTATCAGTATATTCCGTCCATTTCGACGTATCAGTATATACCTCCATCCAGGTCAGTTTCTCATTTAAGGTTCTGGGATTATTCCAAGGGAACTTCCTCCTGTAAAACCGGTTCCACTTCATATCAAAGGCTTTCCTTGGATTGGTTTCAACCAGTTTCTTCCATTCGTCTGTGTTCTCAATATGATGGATGAAATACAATGCTTTCAGTGTTCTGACGGGATGTAACACTGACCAAAGGCGCATTCTTGTTTTATACGAAAGACAACTCATCATAATTAGATATCGTATTTTTTATTCTATTTTGCAAAGATAATCCAAATTAATAACTCCTCCAACTTATTTTGTTATTTTTTCTTTGTTTTTCAACTTCCCTATTAATTGTTTATACAACAGAACGGGAATTATGCATAACAAAGTAGAAATGAAGATCATAATAAGCGTTTTATCCTGAACAGAAAACTGGTTTATGATAAATTCAGAAAAACAAGAAAAATAGAGTAACTGAAAAAGGTATATTTCATAAGAGTACTTCCCAATTTGTGTTATGACAGNNGTATAGATCACTTTTAGACATAAGATTATGAAAAAAGCGATATAAACATAACATATCCAATGACAAGTACTCCATGCCTTAACATGATAGAAATATGGACTAAAATCAAAACTACTATATGAAAAGAGGAAAGCAGATGCCACACTTACGATGGATAACAACAAGGTCTTCCGATTTAGCGTAAAGCCTTGAGTTGCAAGAAGGAATCCTAAGTATATAAGGAAAATATAACGAAAAAACAACAATCTATATATCCATTCTGGCATAGAAAATAATGCGCAAATCATTTCTGCAAATTGTGATAACAGAATGAATATTATCAATGCATACACATTTTTAATCTTAACGAAAGGTCTGAATAATGGAAGTAATAAAGCAAATTGTATATAAATCCATGGATAATAGGTTCCAGGACCACCCGTCAATATATATACAATATCTCTAGATGATGGAATAGTATTATTAGAATATTCACTATAGAGTAGAATTGCCAATATTATAGCCTCCACTATTAGAAAGGGACGAACTACTCTATTCCACATTTTATAAAAATGTAGTTTTGTAGTATCAATTCCTTNNTATGATAAAAAAGATGGGTACAGCAGGACTTCCCCAAACAGGGAAAAGAATCTGCGTCCTAAGTTCAGAAGGAATACAATGGTTTAGGATAATAAGCACGATACATATCCCCTTCAAGAAGTCGATGAAAGGATCATATCCCACACGATTAAATTCTATTTTAAGGAGATTTGTATTCGCCATGCTTGTTTTTATGTCCTATTTACAACTGCAAAGGTACATACAAATTTAGTAAGAACAGACAAAAAAAGGCTAAACATTTTATTATTTAATAGAAAATATGTATTTTTGCAGCAAATACAAGCAAATGGTCAAAGTCAGCATCATATTACCAATATACAATGTAGCTCCTTATCTTGACGAAGCATTTCAGTCGCTTTTAACACAGACGTTATCAGACATTGAAATTATTGCTGTCAACGACGGATCTACAGACAACAGTCAAGAACGAATAGACTACTATGCCGCAAAAGACAGTAGAATTCTCGCGCTTCGACAAGAGAACCAAGGACTCTCTGGAGCCAGGAACACTGCACTTCTGCATGCTACAGGAGAATATATTTACATGATGGACTCTGATGATGTATTAAGTAATCCTGATGCCTTAAAGATTAGTTATGAATATGCCAATAGACACCATGCAGACTTCATTTTCTTTGACGGTGTAAGATTCTCAGATAAGGACCATCATGTGATTTCCAATATAAAAAGAACTCATCTTGTTGAGGAGAACAAGAAATACGATGGTGAATATCTGCTTCATCTAATGCTTGACAAAGAAACCCACAATAGTGCGGTATGGTTATTGCTGATTAACCACAATTACATGCACCGTCTTGGAGTTACCTTTTATCCTGGTATTATCCATGAAGATGAGCTATTCACTACAATACTTACATTAAGTAGTAAATCCATATATGCACTACAAGAATCATTTGTCAACCACCGTGTCAGATCAACATCCATCATGGGATTACACTATTCCAAGCGAAACATAAACTGCTACCTGACCGTTGCTGACGAGTTGTTACGCTTCAGCAAAGCCCCTATCGTCCACAAGTTCCTGCGCTACACTCTGAGCAAAGTATTTTATACGGGTCATTTGATACCATTCCGTGACAAGCCCTCTATATTCTGGCGTGCCGTACGCTCAGGGTACCTGAAATATATCGGTCTAAAATCCGTCTTAGTTTTTTGGATAAAAAATGAAAACTAGTATTCTGAATAGGTCATACAATGAAACATATTGAAAAAATCATATCAATTATATTAAAGCCTGTACAGGAGAACTTGATTTTTTTTGTTTTCCTGTATCTTCTTGGTATTCTAACAATGATGATTGAGGTTTACGTTCTCAATTTTAAGATACAGCGCTTTAATTTTTTTTCATGGATTTTTGATTTATACCTTTTATGTCTACTATTAATCTTCTTACCTCCCAAAATTAAAGCTATTTGCAAAATTACATCCGCTACCATTTTATATTTTCTATCAATTGTCAATTCGTTCTGTGTTGACAAATTCTATGCTAGAATTGGTGTGGAAATATTAAATGTCGTTTTGGAAACTAATCCAAATGAATCTTCTGAATTTATCGACAAATACATTCATTGGGATGTATTATGGTCTGGTGTAGGATTGATACTCATATTACTAATTTTACACGTACTCTTCGCTTTTTCTCTCATTCATTTCAAGCAAACTCTTTCACTTCAATGGCATAGTTTACAAGTCAGAACCAAAATCCTTATTGAATCTATAATGATATTTCTAATAATTTCTTCTTTTATATTATGCACACAATCACGAATTGGAATCATACAATTGATGATGGCTAATAACATAGAAGAAGTTGACACTCTTACCAGTAATTTTTCAGAAAACACGCCCTTTAACAACCTGTTGTTTTCAATTAAAATGCGTCAATTAGCAAATTGTGGACTTAAAGTTCTCACCGATACGCAAGGAAAAATAGTAATTGATAGCTGTAGCTATACATCTGACCATATTATACTTATCATTGGCGAAAGTTACATTAAAGACCATTCACAGTTATATGGTTATTCAAAAGAAACAACTCCTCATCAGATGGAACGTCAACAAAGAAATGAACATGGATGCTTAGTTGCTTTCAACGATGTTGTTAGTCCTTCAAACCTTACAAGTATTGTTTTTAAAAATACATTCTCATTACATAGTATAGAAGACAAAGCTAATTGGTCTAATTATCCTCTATTTCCTGTATTATTTAGACAAGCCGGTTATAATGTCACTTTTATAACAAATCAGTTTGTTCAATCATTAAGTACCGATATCTTCAATGTTAGCGGAGGTTTATTCCTGAATGAGAAACGACTAAGTTCTTTACAATTCACCCATCGAAACACCAAAACACACCAATTTGACATTAATTTACTTTCAGACTATGATTCATTGAAGAAATTCAATTCTGCTCATCAACTTACCATCTTTCATTTAGCAGGGCAACACATTGATTTTCACAAACGCAGCCCTAAAACGATGAAGAAATTTACTGCTTCAGATTACAGTGGAAGGAAAGAGCTCAATAACTCTTCAAGAGAGTTGGTTGCAGACTATGACAATGCCACATTATATAATGATTACGTTGTAGATTCTATTTTAAAATGTTATGAGAATGAAGATGCCGTTATAATATATATGCCAGATCATGGTGAAGAATGTTATGATGAATTACAACGAATCGGGCGGTTACCTGTAGGGAATTATTCGCCTGAAGTTTTACGCCAGGAATATCGAATTCCATTTTGGATATGGTGCTCCGATAGGTATATCAAAAAACACCAAAATTTATTCGAGCAAATTGTGAATGCTCGTAACCGACCGTTCATGACGGATGACTTACCTCATCTCATGTTATATTTAGCCGGAATCTATTGTAAAGATTATCAAGAAACGCGTTGTCTGATTAGTAACAATTTCAATGAAAACCGTAGGCGATTGATATCTGGAGAAGTCGATTATGATTCAATTGTTANNTACATACAAAGAAATAAAAGAAAACAACAATCCCCTCCCCCAAAGCAATAAACAACATATGATATAAAACCTAACCTCCTAACCCAACAGGGCTGGAATATTGATTTACAAAGGAATGTAGGCGGGTTAAGTCTCTAAAAAGACCTAACCCACACTTAACCCACCCCTAACCCAAAGAATTTCGTGACGTCAAATAATTTCATAACAAAACAAGGAGTGAAAAAAGCGACCTATTCGAGCGCCTTTTTGCTACTACACCAAAGAAAAATTTTTCCCTGCCTTGGGAACAAGTGTTTCATCGTATAACAGCAAAACGGCCATTTCTACCACAATTCACGGAATGTTAAAATTTTCAGAAGCTATGCAGGGTAGAAGTCTTTTTCTTGCACGTAATACACGAAAAAAGGAGAAAGTTTTTATCGGATTTTGGCCAATTTATTTGCAAGGAACCTGTAAATTTTGTATCTTTGCAGATGAATTTAAGGTTCAAAGGAAGTGGACCCAAGGAAGTAGAAGCAAGGAGATTGTTTAATACCTTAATTTTTTAATATTATGGACGAAATCAAAGTAAACAGCGAGGCATTGAATGCCTCAGCGGAGGGAGCCCTCATTATTGAGCTGTACCTCCAAGAGAATTACCTGTTCCGTCGAAACCAGCTGAACGGAAAGGTTGAGTTTTTAACCAAAAAGGCCGATAGCGAGGCTGGCGACTATCGTCCTTTGACTCAGGAAGCACTTAACAGCATCATCCTGAGGGTGATGAAGGAGGGTATCCTGGAGAAGGGAGACCCCAAGAAACTGATCTCGCTGTACGTGAAGTCAGAGGAGGTGACCTTGTTCAACCCCATCGGCGAGTATCTGAACTCATTGCCCCAATGGGATGGTCACAACTATGTGGCCGACCTGTTCAGCCGCCTGCCAGGCATCAGCACGGAGCAAACCGCCTTTCTGGCCATCTGGCTTCGCTCATCAGTGGCCCACTGGTTGCAGATGGACACGCTTCACGGCAACGAGGTAGTACCAGTATTGATTGGTCCTCAGGGGTGTGGAAAGACGACCTTTCTGCGACGCCTGCTGCCCCAGCATCTGCGCCAGTACTATCTGGATCATCTGAACCTGTCGAACAAATTCGACAAGGAGATGGCGCTGACCAACAACCTGCTAGTCAATCTGGACGAGTTGGAGGCCATCCGGCCTTCGCAGCACGCAAACCTGAAGCAGACACTCTCAAAGAACAAGGTGAACGGGCGTCCCATCTATGGTTGTGCACAGGAAGACCGACTCCGCTTTGCCTCCTTCGTGGCAAGCACGAACAATCGTCATCCACTGACAGACGCTACAGGCTCGCGACGCTACATCTGCCTGAAGATGTCCAAGGGCCAGTTCATCGACAACACGGGCGACATCAACTACGACCAGTTGTATGCGCAAGTGGTCTATGAGCTGCGTGAGCTGAATGCTCCCTACTGGTTCTCCAACGACGAAGTAAGCCGGCTTCAGGAGCTGAACATGGACTTCATGGAGAAAAAGGAGATGACCGAGCTCATCAATGCCTGCTTCCGCAAGCCAGAGGAGGGCGAGGTGCCCCAGTCGATGACCAGCACAGAGGTTCTGAAGGTGATACAGGCAGATTTCCCCTCGGTAGAAATCACCCAAAGTACCAAAGTCAGTCTGGGGCAGGCGATGAAGGAGTTGGGATATACCCATACATCGGCCAAAAATGTGGCCCACTACAAGGTCATTCCGCTCAAAGCAGCCTGATGAGGTTAAGTCTGGGTTAAGTGTGGGTTAGGTCTCAAAAACAGACCTAACCCTTTTCTTTCCCTTTGTACATCGGCCTTTCAGCCCAGTCGGGTTATATGGTTAGGTATTTTTCATATAAATGGCTGCTACAGCGTCAGACACACGCTGTGCATTAAAACGCAGAGCAACTACTTTACGAGCCTGTTTGCCATACTCCTTGCAGAGTGCCTCGTCCCCATGCAATCGTACAATAGCATCAGCTAAAGCCTGAGGGCGTTCGAACGGAATAACCATACCATTCTTTTCATCCACAATAACCTCTTTCGTACCATCCGTAGGTGTGGCTACGATTGCTTTACCCATTGCCATTGCCTCCAACAAGGCTATAGACAAGCCCTCCCAAAGACTGGGCAGGCAATAGGCATTGATACAATTCAGCAGGTCTGCCACATCGGTACGGAACTTGCTGCGATAGACATAATCGCTCATTTGGTGGTCTGCGATATAAGCATCTACCTCTGCATCCATATCCCCTTCACCCACAAAAAGGCCTTTTATCTTATCATTCTTTGCATGAGCCAAGTGGACGGCATGCAAAAAATCAATGGGCGACTTCTGTTTAGTGCAACGGGCGATGAAACCTGCCACGAAATCATCTTCAGCAAAACCAAACGCCTGGCGCAAGTCCTTAAACGTACCATTTGGATTGAAGCGAACCAAGTTGATACCATTCTCTATCACTTCAGCCCCCTTCAGCCCAAACCGTTGGCTCCCTGTATCCGCATTGCTTTGTGACACACAGATGACCTTGTCAGCCAACGAGCATATTAACTTTTCGCTCCACTGACGCAACAAGCGAATGGGCAATGACTGGTCATCATGAAAACTCCAACCATGAACCGTATATATAATAGGTATATGAAGATGGCGAGCTGGATATATCATATTGGAAGCAGCCCTGCTACCATGAGCGTGCACCAACTGAATCTGCTCATCACGCAACAACTGGACAATCTGACGCTGTACTTTCACATCAAAAGGCTTCAGCGTATCAATCACATGACAACGGATACCCATTGCTTGTAGCCGATTAATCATCTCACCCGATGTAAACGACAAACACACAGGTTCAAAACGCTCTTTATCCAAGAACGTCACCAAGTCCAGAAGGTGCGACTCTCCCCCACCAATCTGTCCTTGACGGATGACTTCCAATACTTTTATCTTGTTCATTTATTCTTTACTAAATTATCCTCTGAATCCTCATAGTGATCAGTCTTGTGGAAAATGCGAGTGATACCTTTCATTTGGACTTTCACGTGGTCTATGAAGCTCTGCCACATAGACTGATTGCCGATGGTACCATATCCTGTAATGGCTTTGCAACGATGATCGCGGACAAAGACTATCTTACCATATTTCTTTAAGTTGAGAGCCATCGAGCCATCTTCTCCCCGAATAATATCGACACGATAGGGTTCCTTACGACCATAGTCAGCATTATAGGCAAAAACCAAGCCACGAACTGACAATTCAGGGCGTTTAAAATGCTGAATCCATAAGAAAAGGTCGCGAGCCATCTCAAACAATTTTAACCCCAACGCTGAATGGTTGGCATCTGGGAAATAGCTCCATGTAGCTGAGACACAAGAAACACCAGGTTTCAGCAAATGATTGAGCATGATTTCATAATACTGAGGGGGATAAAGCGTATCGCTGTCCACATCAAAATAAAAACGACCTTTCGCATGCTGTAGGCCACAACGGCGGGCATAACCACAGGAGTGCTGATACTCTGTATAATAGGGTATTCCAGACTTAGCGTAAATCTCTGTTGTACGATCCTTGGAATCATTATCAACACCAATGATTTCTACAGGATATTTACATTGTATCTCACTGATGGCCCACAGACAAGCCTGAAGATGCGTTTCTTCATTATATGCTATAACCACTATGGAAGCCAAAGGCTCCTGGCTTTGCAAACGAGCCAATCGTTCACGAGTGCCATCAATAATCTCTTGGGGAACCTCACTGAATGGTTTCCCATAGATAGACATGTATTTATCGTACCAGTTAGCCATTTTCTGTTTTTCTGCAAAATTACCAAAAACTTTTCATAAAACAAAAATCCATGAGGAAAAAACAAACCTCCAACCACTTCAACATTCTATTTGTTAACTAATTACATTCATGCTCATTCTCTCATTTTACTGAAATCAGAATAATTGTTTCTTGATTTCACATCTTCAATAGAGAATCGATCATTTACAATTCGAGGCGGGCAACTATAAGCATCATTAAGAATATCACGTTCAGGATGATAATATTGNNAAATAAAAGGTGACAAACATTGTCTAACATAAGTGGTCTATTAACGGCACGAACTATCTGCTCTACGACCTTAGGGTTCTTGTTCATAAAAGTATCTGAACACCAGATCATAAAAGGTACCTCGAACTGATAGTGCAATAAATGATAGGTTATAGGCTCCTTCCAATTTCGGCCTCTAAAATCCTGATAGTCATATACTTCTTCGCCATGATCAGAAAAATAGATGATAACGCTATTCTTCCGGCGGAAATGCTGGATGATAGAATATACCACAAAGTCATTATACCTTGTTGCATTGTCGTAATCAGCTATCAATTGACGTTTCTCGCTAGTTAGATAGGAATCTGTTCTTCTAATACTATCTCCAGAAAAATAATCAAAAGCACCTCCATGCGGAAAACGGTTATAGTATGCCACATGCTGTCCCATTAAATGAAAAACAGAAAGATTAAGACGCCCTATACTGCTTACATTATTGTCAATGAAATCATCAACCAATTCTCCATCGACTTCGCATGTATGTCGATTCGTAGCAGTATATGTCATACTACTTATTATCTGATTATGCAGATAGGCATTAAGTGTGAAATCAAAACCTTCACGTGACACTGGATTATATTGATTATCCCAAAAATAAACTTCATAACCTGCATGTCTGAAAATAGTAGGGAAATAAGGATAATCCGCCCAAGACTCCCCTAATGAATTACAGTTTGTACTAAAAACGTTTCTAAGAGTCTTACTCGTAAAATTATAGGGTGACACAACATCCTGAAACAAGAACAAATTACCTTTTTCATATTCTTCTTGCATATGTGGAGTTGTATTATTTGCATAGCCATATACACTTGCATGCCATTTTATATAGGTCTCTCCGACAACCAAAACGATGTTCAGCGAATCACTTTCTTCACAGATAGTACGTTCTGCCATAACACGGCGAGTTGATTCTACCGCTCTTTCTATTTCCAAGTTACAAAGATAAATGTCATATATACAATATATAATGTTAGACAGATTATCCATCGCTTTTGCTCCATGTGTAGCCACCCAATGATCCACCTCTATAACATTCTTGCATTTAAATAAGTTAGTGTAAAATAACAAAGATATAAGTCCTCCCGTTATAATGGTAATTGGAATCAAGTTCAAAAGCCAACATACTGACAACTTAATAACATGCTTATATTTTTCTGTTATGATTATCGCTGCGACAGTAACTAGCAATAGCACCAACAACCAGAGAGTTGATAACTGCCATACATAATTAGACAAAAATTCACTAGCTTCTTGGGAATTGGTTTCAAAAACCAACTGAAAAATGTTAGGAGAGATATTAGATGAAAAGCATAGACGCAGATAAATATTAATAAAACAAATAATAATGCCTATAGCATACATTAGTCCCTTAAGCCATTTCGAATGAAATGAGTGTACCAATATAGTCAGTAAGTAAGCATAGAACAACGACAAAAACGTATATTGAGTAACGCCCCAAAACGTCCACTCCCTTAATGCAAACAATGTATTCTGCCAAAACATAGCAGCAGAGAACAAGAAAAAGGGATACTCTGAGAGAAGAGGATTTGTTAACCTATTAAATACATAATCTTTTTTAGTAGCCATAACTATTCACATTATCACAGAACATTTAGATATGCTCTTTCCCACTCTTTCATCACATTCTCTTTTCGATATCTGGCAACAGACTGATGGGCTTTAATTCCCATTTGCTTACGTTCTTCCTCATGAGTAATCATCCATTCCATCTTTTCCGCCAAGTCCTTAACGTCCATCTTGCACAAAAGTCCATCCACTTTATCCCCTATAATATCTGATGGGCCAAATGTACAATCCGTTGAGACCACAGGAGTTCCACAAGCCATAGATTCAGCAATGACAAGTCCAAAACCTTCATAGTCTGAACTTAAAACAGAAAATTGGCTTGACTGGTATTCTTGCTTAATCTGATTGGTAGGAGGATTCAGACATATACGACTCTCTAGATTTAATCTTGATATCTGATTGACTAATGCGTCATGCTCCACCCCATCACCATATACATCGATATACCATGCGGGATAGCGGGCTGCTATTAATGCGAAAGCATCTATCAGACGATCCACTCTTTTCTGAGGTTCTAGTCTGGCAACACATAAAATACGCCCAGGCTTTCGTTCAAAGCCTTCAATTTGCTCACAATAAAAGGTAATGGGATTGGGAACTACCAATACTTTTTTAACTTCGTTTTCCCAATAGGGTTTATCTCCATTCGTCAAGGTAATAACTGCATCAGATAACCGTACAGCCCTACGAAACAGAAGATTCTTACACCTACCCAAGAATTGGCTGGAAGTCATGATAGCAGGATATGCGCCATGTGCTTCCAATACCTTTTTTACATTTGGCGCCATCATGATTTGACGTAAGAATTCTGCTGAATTCGATACTGTGACGATAATATCAGGGTGATGTTCTGCAACAAATCGATGAAAACGTTTTTTGAAACGCCAGCTCATCATCCACATCTTGAATAATCGGACTGGAAGGCGATAGCGGTATAACGTATAGAAACGGCAATCCATATCGACGAGACGGACATTGTCATTCAGCTGATATACACAGGGATGCTTTCCCTGTTCATAGGTCACAAGCGTTATATCATGACCTTGCTCAGCCAAGTAATTCATCTTATCAGCAACGACACGTTCCACACCACCGTGAATTGCCACCGAACGTAATACAAAAACCGCTCTCATCACTTACAATCTTTTCTTATACTAAATGTTTAGCCTTTCCCATGATATACATCTGCCAAACAGACACATAGGAAGGTAGTTTACCTAAAAGAAACAAGGGTGCATGCCGTAACGTGCATACATAAGACCACGCAACGGGATACTTCATAAAGTCACGTAACTCCCTGTTACTAAAGGAAGGAGTAATATTTCGCCTGTTTCTTAAAATGGTACAACAAACATAGAAACAAGTCATCATGACCTTAAGCATTCTATTCGCAAAATAAGGCTTATTCCGAACACGCTCGGAATTTTCTTTTATCATGGTGACAGCCCGCATGGTCTGAAGAATCTCTTCCTTCTGAATATGCTCGCGTTCCTGGTAATTAGACAGGGTTCCTTCACGACACATATAATAATAGGTTACATTTGGCAACATGACCACTCGAGTGACATAAGTAGGCAAATCCATCGTGGTGGTAAAATCTTCCCAATAGTTGATGGGCTTATACTGAATGTTATTCTTCTTATATATATCTACCTTAATCAAGAAATTACACGTTGAAGCTTGAATCCTATCATATTTCTCATAAGCCCACGAGGCGAACTCGTCCTCATGAAGAAACACTTTGTAGGAATAGTTGGTGTTAGGAACATGGCGTCCCTGATCGTAGAGCAAGACTTTCTCCATAGACCCATAAACGATGTCTGCTTCATGTTTTTTCGCCTGCTCATACATACATTCTATGGTATTGAGGGCAAGGATGTCATCAGAATCCATAAAATAGATGTAACGGCCCTTAGCCTCAGCTATCAATCTGTTTCGCGCACATCCTAATCCCATATTATGTGGTTGGCGAACGATACGGATATTTTTTCCCCTGGAATGGTTCGCTTGATACTCACGAACAATAGCAATAGAAGAGTCCGTTCCACAATCGTCACATATCAAATACTCAATACTCGAGAAAGTCTGAGATAACGCTGATTCAAGTGATTCTCGGATATATTTTTCCACCTGATAAACAGGCATACCTATCGTTACTTCGTATTCCATATCAGTTCTTTCTTACGTTATGTTAATAGACTCCACGACTTTCTGCATTTGGATTTTCCAGGTAAGATGTTTGACAGACTCACGGATTTCCATTGGTTGCATAGTAAACCTATCCACAAAATCAATGATTTTCTGAATATCAATAGGTGATTCATCAGCAGGGGCTTTCAATATGTAAGGTTTGTCATCAAAATCAGAATCTTGCTCACTATATATAAAAGGAATGCCACGTGTGGCATATTCCCGGTTTTTCAGTGTCTTGATGACTGTAATACCATTACGATGGCGACCTAAAGATCCAATAGCGAATTGACATTGGTTAAACACTTCGTCAAGTTGTGAGCCGAACAACTGTCCATGAAGAACTACTTGATTATTTAAGCCATACTGATCTATTAAGCTCTGGATACCTCGTGTGCCATAAAGATCGCCTTCCCAAATACCACCTACTATATGGAAACAGACCTTACGTTGACCACCTTGCTGATAATAATGACCAAGTCCTTTTATTAACCTGTCAAAGCCATGCCAATAATGAACTTCTGCAACACCTATTAAATGCAAAGCTGATGGCTGATGGCTGATGGCTGATGGCTGATGGAGAGGAATACTATCGAAGTCAACACCATTACTTATACGAATGGTACGCTGACCAAAGATGTACTCTGCATCACTAAATGTGACAAGAGCATCCATATAATGATACAAACAACGTCGGAACGTCTTATCTAATATAAAGCCAACCCTTTTAAAACCTTTAGCATCATCAAATTCATGGTCGTATGGATATGTTGGAATCTCTGTTACTGCGTGGATTCCAGCCTTCCTTAATTTCTTAAAGAAACCGATCAGACAAGGGTTTGCATTCATAAAACAACGGGCATAAACGAGACCTATCTTCTCACGAATACAATAATCATAGACACAGCCATAATCCAAACGCTGGCGTAAACCCGCCCATTTCCCTGTACCATAGTCCTTGATTACTTTATCATCGATATAGCGACAACGATGGCCATTCTCAGCAAATCCATAATAACAGAGACGGACATCATGACCGTTCTCACGAAGTCCTTTCACCTGATAGTGAATCTTCTTCGAGATACCACTGACCTCTGAGAATCCATGATATACAAGGAATAATATCTTCATGGCGTAACTGCGTTATCTGATTCAAATATATTTCTCCATTGTTCAGCAATCTGTTCTATGCTGAAACGCTGAACATTTTTCAATGCAGCTTGAGACATTGCTTGCCGAAGGGCTTCATCACTCATCAACTTAGATAAACTCGAGGCAAACAATTTAATATTGCCATTTTCGACAAGAATACCATCCTCGCCATCTTTCACTATATCTTTAGGGCCACAAGGACAATCAAACGACACAACGGGCAAGCCACAAGCCATAGCCTCTACCAATACCATGCCAAAGCCTTCAAACCGAGAACTGAATACAAAGAGGGAACTATTGACATATTCCTGTTGGATATCGGTTGTCGGTCCATATAAATGACAGCGATTATCGTCTATTCCCAGTTCTTTCATCTGTTGCTCATATGGGGTACGATTTCCATCACCAAACACAACCAACTGCCATTCTGGATATTGTCTTTCTATAGTAGCCCATGCTTGTAGAAGTTGGTCAAAGCCTTTTTGGTAAACATAACGACCTACTGCAATAACACGTTTAACGCTAAGGGAACTTCTCTGAGTAGGACAAAAAGACAACGGGTCTGATATTACACTAATATTAGGTAGTTCTGCCCACGCCTTTTTATCTTCTTCCGTTAAGACAACAAATCGATCTAAATGTTTTAACTTCGAAACAAGGCTATACATCCAAAACTTTGCAAATAAGTTTTTAATAAAGTTCGAATCATTAGTTTCAAAGTTCCTATAATTAGCACGATTAACATGCAACTCACCTATCTTACGACTTCCATCCTTTATATCATTCAGGAAATTAATCTCACGACGTAACAGACTGACTGTAACATCTGGATGAATACGCATCAGTTCCTTTGCCAAAGCCTTTTTAAATTGTCGCTGTTTCTTTAGATATACAAGAACCTTCTTTGCAAAGGAACACGTCCAAAGTTCTTCAAAACCAATATTTAGATTGATAACCTTGATTTTATCCGATAATGGATAAAACAAAGGCTTATTCTTGCCTTCTGTTAAAATAATCGTAATATCATAACCAAAATGTTCAGCAAAATAATTGGCTTTAAGTGTGAGCACACGCTCAACACCTCCTGCCATATATAAGGCTGGGGTAATATAGACTAACTTAAGTGGATTTTTTCCCATAATATATTTGGTTAGTGGCACAAAAATACAAACTTTTTTGGAATAATCAAAAATAAATCGTACTTTTGTTGCATGAAAGACAAAGAAGGACTACGTGAGGGGCTACAAAAGAATCCCGGAATAAAACGTTTCTTGGACTATATCATCATGAATCAACGGGATGCACGACCTCGTTGGTATATCCGATTGCTGGCTCCACTTTACCAGCATCGGGGACGTGGGTCAAAGATTTATGGAAGTGTAAGGATGGACACACCACCCTACCGCCGATTCTTTTTGGGCAACCATAGTGTCATTGAATCGTATTGTTGCATCAACAATGCGGTGGGTGATGTGGTAATCGGAGATTATACTCGCATTGGAATCCACAACACCATTATCGGACCTGTGTGTATCGGTAGCCATGTGAATCTGGCACAAGGCATCACCGTAACAGCACTGAATCATAATTTTGAAGATAAGACAAAACGTATTGACGAACAAGGCATCACAACCAAACCTGTCATTATTGGTGATGATGTTTGGATTGGTGCCAATGCTGTTATCCTTCCAGGAGTCACCATCGGTAAACATTGTGTGGTGGCAGCGGGGGCTGTTGTCACAAAGGATGTTCAGGACAACACCATTGTGGGAGGTGTGCCAGCAAAAGAAATTAAGAAAATCTGAGTATATATATTTAATCAAATAGATTGAGGGAGAGGTCTTGCTGGGGCTTCTCCTCTTCTTTTATCTGTTGCTCTTCACGGAACTGGAGCATCATCTGGAGAGCATCTGCCGAACCCGCAGTATTCAGTCGATAATAGCCACGTTGTCCTGTACTTTCTATCAAGGACTGATTGGACTTACTGTTTTTCAACAGATACTGTTGCACATAACCGCGAATTTCCTCCAAATCAGGATGAACGAAGAATGTACAATTCATGTTATAAACGTGCTTGGCAATGGCTTGTACGCTTATTCCTCGTTCTCCGGCAGCTGTGAGAATATGAAGTATTTGTTTGTCGTAAGTCATTCTGAAATAAAAAAGGCCGGTATGCCTTGTAGCTTACCAGCCCCTTTTTATGCTTCTTAATTGAGATTAAGCCAATGTAATCTTCTCGTCAGCAGCAGCGAGCTTGCCCTCTTTGAAGAGCCAACCCAGACCGAGCAGAGTCTCCTCCTCGCTGATCTTAGCTGCCTTAGCAATCTCCTTAACGGTCAGTGCCTTCTCAGCAGCTGCCAGAGCCTGATAAACATCACCAGCCTTGAAACCAGCGTTCTCACCATTTACTACCAAAGCTGCCTTCTTAGGAGCTGCAGCCTTCTTTACAGTAGCCTTCTTCTCAGCTGCCTTAGGAGCAGCAGCCTTCTTTGTTGTAGTTTTCTTTTCTGCCATAGTTCTTTAAAAATTTATACACTATTGAATAGATGTTCTATTAAATCGTGTGCAAAATTAAGAACTTTTCAATTATTTTGTGAGCGCAAACAATTGATTTTTACAGTTTTTATAATTATTCTTGATGCAAATCAAGTGCTAACTGCAATTCATCCAGCTGTTTAGCGTCTAATTCACCTGGAGCATCCAACATGACATCACGACCACTATTGTTCTTGGGGAAGGCTATACAGTCACGAATAGAATCGAGACCTGCCATGATGCTCACGAAACGGTCGAGACCGAAAGCCAAACCTGCATGAGGAGGTGCTCCATATTTGAAAGCATTGATTAAGAAACCAAACTGAGCCATAGCCCTCTCTGGTGTGAAGCCCAAAATCTGGAACATTTTTTCCTGTAATTTACCATCATGGATACGGAGTGAACCACCACCTACTTCGATACCNNGGATTAGGCAATGTAAACGGATGGTGAGTAGCCATCAAACGCTGTTCCTCGTCGCTCCATTCGAAGAGAGGGAAATCGACAATCCACAGGCACTTGAACACGTTTTTGTCACGCAGTCCAAGACGGTCGCCCATCTCCAAACGCAACGTACAGAGTTGGATACGAGTCTTGTTGGCTTTATCGCCACTAAGAATCAAAACAAGGTCGCCATCCTTGGCACCAGTCTTCTCTTTCAGATTCTGCCAAACCTCTGGCTGATAGAATTTGTCAATTGATGATTTCACAGTACCATCGGAATTGAACTTAACATAGACCAAACCTTTGGCTCCAACCTGTGGACGTTTAACAAAGTCTGTCAGCTGATCGAGTTGCTTACGGGTATAGTCTGCACAACCAGGCACTACGATACCACCAATATATTCAGCTTCATTAAAGACAGGGAACTCGCCTGTACCTTTCAGCACATCCATCAGTTCTACAAACTCCATTCCGAAACGAAGATCGGGCTTGTCTGAGCCAAAACGACGCATTGCCTCATGCCAGGTCATACGCTCAAGTTTAGGTAACTCGACACCACGTACTTCCTTAAACAAATGACGTGCCAAATCTTCAAAAATATTGAGCACATCTTCCTGATCAGCAAACGACATTTCACAGTCTATCTGCGTGAACTCAGGCTGGCGGTCTGCACGGAGGTCTTCATCACGGAAACACTTGGCAATCTGGAAGTAACGGTCGAAACCACTGACCATCAGTAACTGTTTCAATGTCTGTGGACTCTGGGGCAACGCATAGAACTGGCCAGGGTTCATACGACTTGGAACAACAAAGTCGCGAGCACCTTCTGGAGTAGAACCAATCAGGATAGGCGTCTCTACCTCGATGAAATTCAGATTGTCCAAAAAATTACGAATCAAAATAGTCATACGATGGCGCAATTCAAGATTCTTTCGAACGCAAGAGCGACGCAGGTCAAGATAGCGATACTTCATACGAATATCATCACCACCGTCGGTATTATCCTCAATCGTAAACGGAGGTGTCTGGCTCTCAGACAGCACATTCAACTTTGTTACCAGGATTTCAATGTCACCAGTATCCATCTTGGGATTCTTAGCCTGACGCTCACTGACAACACCTGTAGCCTGAATACACCACTCACGACCCAGTTTGTTAGCCTGTTCACAAAGTGCGGCATCCTTTGACTCGTCAAATACCAACTGTGTAATGCCATAACGGTCGCGCAAGTCGACAAACGTCATGCCACCCATTTTTCTTGTTTTCTGTACCCAGCCTGCCAGCGTTACTTCGCTGCCGGCATCAGTGAGACGTAACTCACCACAAGTTTTTGTTCTATACATTATTATAATATATTATTTTCTTCTTTAGCGTGCAAAATTACTAATTATTTATGAAATATGCATCATAAGAGAGTTCATAAAGTCTTAAAATAATTAAAAAACGGGGAACAAATGATACGACTATGCAGAAAAAGGCTTACTTTTGCACCGACAAAATACCTTAGCAAGGATAAAAATG
>LXOW01175728.1_pt1 | contig 29348 bp, 24 predicted proteins | sample 1368591 | NCBI WGS metagenome assembly LXOW01 (sample SAMN04884650, study PRJNA319009) | bovine gut metagenome | isolation source: Cow rumen | host: Bos taurus | place: Italy: Legnaro (PD) | collected 2014-07-09
CCAACGGATAAATCGGTAAAATGGCCGGGAGAGGTTATGGAAGAATCAGACGGTTATTATTCATATACATTCTCAGGAACTAGCAAAGCCAATTTCTTGTTTACAAATGATAAAAATCAGAGTGATGATTTTACAATTAAGAAAGTAGGAGAGTACTGGTATTCGGCTGGTAAATGGGTGACAGAAAAACCAAGTGGTACATCGACAAGTACAGAGAAACCTGAGGCGACTCCTGAGGTGACAAAGAAACCTACATCTACGGTATCGCCGAGCGAAAAAGGTGATTTTCGAGATGAAACTATTTACTTCTTGATTACCACTCGTTTCTATGATGGTGATAGTGGAAATAATGCTCGTACCGATGGAGATGATAATGCTGGAAATCCTACAAATGATCCTTCATGGAGAGGAGACTTTAAGGGGCTGGTGGAAAAACTAGACTATATCAAAGCACTCGGTTTTTCAGCTATTTGGATTACACCGGTTGTAGAAAATAAGTCGGGTTACGATTATCACGGATATCATGCGTATGATTTTTCAAAAGTTGATTCCCGTTATGAATCAAATGATTGCAACTATCAGGACTTAATTAATGCGGCTCACAAGAAGGGAATTAAGATTATTCAGGATGTGGTCTTTAATCATAGTTGTAACTGGGGAGAAAGAAATCTTTGTCAGATTAATATTGATGAATATGCCGGTGGCCGAAGTGAGATGATGATGGGTTCAGCCAAAGGATTAGGGATGGATCCTGATCACATTTATCATCATAATGGATATGCCGGAGGTGGAGATTATGATGAGTATGTGGTTCAAAATAAAGCTTTAGAAGGTGGAGACTGTTTTGATTTAGAGACAGAAAATCCAGCTGTTTATAATTATTTGGTAAAGTGCTATAGAGATTATATTAAAATGGGTGTAGATGGTTTCCGTATTGATACGGTAAAACATATTTCGCGTTTGACATTAAATTCTGCATTTCTTCCAGAGTTTAAAGAAGAAGGTGGAGATTCCTTCTTTATGTTTGGAGAAGTTTGTACGAAGGGACATGATACATGGTATCGAGGAAATCCTCCGATTTCCACCTGTTTTTACACATGGGCTGAGGATGATAAATGGAAGACATGTTGGACAGATGATTTAGCAACTAATGAAAAGTTGGTGGAGGAACATTATACAGCTCATTGTGATACAAGTAGTCAGCCTACTAGTGATAATGCATTTTTGAAGGGGAATGAGTATCATACTCCGAATACATCTCAGTCATCTGGAATGAGTGCCATTGATTTTCAGATGCATTGGAGCTTTATGAGTGCTAACAGTGCATTTAATACAGCCAAGGGTGAGGATCAATACTTTAATGATTCTACTTGGAATGTAGTGTACGTAGACTCTCATGATTTTGCCCCTGATGAATGTCAAAAACTTCGCTATACTGGTGGTACAAGCGCATGGGCAGAAAATATGGCGTTGATGTTTACATTTAGAGGAATTCCTTGTATCTATTATGGAAGTGAAGTTGAATTCCAGGCTGGAAAGCCAATTGATGTTGGTGCAACTGCTCCATTGTCAACAACCGGTCGTGCATATTACGGAGATTATCTGGAAGGATCGGTTAGTTCCAGCGATTATGGAGAATTTGAGGCGAGTGGCAAGGTGGCAGAAACATTGAGTTCGCCTTTGTCAAAACAGTTGATTCGTTTAAATAAGATTCGTCGTGCTGTACCTGCCCTTTGTCGTGGACAGTATTCTACAGACAATTGTCAGGGAGGAATGTGCTTCAAGAGAAGATATACAGCAGGTGGAGAAGATAGCTTTGCATGTGTTACTATTTCTGGAGATGCAAGTTTTAGTGGTATTCCGGGAGGAACATACGTTGATCTTGTATCAGGTGATAAGCAGACAGTATCAGAAGGTGGAACATTAAAAGCAAGTTGTTCTGGACAGGGAAATGCCAGAGTTTACGTATTGCAAAATGATACAGCGAAAAAATATGGTGCAACAGGTAAAGTTGGACAGGATGGTACATTCTTAAAATAAAAAGAGTATGTAAACACAACTTGCAAAATGGGTAATTACAGTTGTCTGGAATAACTGTGATTACCCTTTTTTATGTAATAGGAAATTGCGATGCAATTTCCTATTACATAAAAACGCTCCGCGAGGATGCGCACAAATATGTGAGGAGTTATCTGAAAAAAGCATTCAGCACATATTTGGCGCGCAAAGTGAGCTACGCCCCTCATGATTGAGGGGCAGGGGAGTTGAAGTGGGCTTGCCCACTTTGTTCAAATTAATGTTTCTTCGTGATTTTTGCTGAATTTTTCCGCATTTTTGTCCTTTATTTCACATATTAAACACAATTAATTTTTATAATAAGCGGGAGTAGTTGGTAGTCGTCTGTTTTTGACGCTTAGACAGGAAAATGACAGCTCATTTTTCTTGTCTCACTATTTGAAAAAGCAAGATGCATAAAGTAAGATTTTTGCTTTGAAAAAGCTTCCCACTTTCATAAGGAGATTTGAGAGTCTATATAAGTGGCGAGAAAAAATGAAATGTGCATAAAAAAACAGGAGGGTTTCATAGTGATTGAAGTGAGAAATCTAGTAAAAAAGTATGGAAATCATACGGCTGTAAATGGACTTACATTTACGGTGGAAGATGGTAAGGTTTACGGTTTCCTTGGACCAAATGGTGCGGGAAAATCTACTACCATGAACATGATGATCGGTTATTTGTCGGCTACATCCGGCGAGATTATCATTAACGGACACAATATTTTCGAAGAACCGGAAGAAGCTAAAAAATGCGTTGGCTATTTGCCGGAAATACCGCCACTTTACATGGATATGACGGTGAAAGAATACTTGACTTTTGTTGCAGACTTGAAAAAAGTACCGAGAAAAGAACGAAAAAAAGCAGTCGAAGAAGCTATGGCGATGACAAACATTACGGATATGGCAAATCGTATGATTATGCATTTGTCAAAAGGATATAAGCAAAGAGTGGGTCTTTCTCAGGCGATTCTTGGATATCCTGAAATCATTATTCTTGATGAGCCTATGGTAGGTTTGGATCCAAAGCAGATTATTGAAATGCGTGAGGTTATTAAGAAACTCAGCGAAAAGCATACAATCATCCTTAGTTCACATATTATGCAGGAAATTAAGGCTGTTTGTGACCATATTTTGATTATCAACAAGGGAGAACTTGCTGCACAGGGAACACCAGAAGAACTTGCAGGAACATTGCAGGGAAGACAGGAAGTTATGCTTACTGTAAAGGGTAGTCAGAGTCAGACAGATGAAGTACTTAAGTATGTGAAAAATATCTTTAAAAGAGAGTTTAAGCCTTCAGAGGAAGAAGGAACTACAAATGTGTTAATTTATGCAGAAAAGAATGAAGATATCAGAGAGAGTATTTTTAAAGCATTTGCAAAGAGTGCTTTAAGTATTTTAGGTATGTCAGCTTATTCTAAGAACCTGGAAGATATTTTCTTGGAGATTACTTCGAAAGAAGATAAAAAACTACTTTCCAGAAAGCCAAAGAACGATGAAAAGACTACTGAGTCAGAAGAAGTGACAGAAGAAGTGACAGCAGAAGAAGCTGCAGAGGATTCTGAGGCTGTTGAACAGGAAAATCAAAAGGAAAGTGAGGAGTAAGACATGAGTGCAATCTATAAAAGAGAAGTAAAAGCGTACTTTACATCTGTGTTAGGATACATGATGATAGGTGTTTTCCTATTTCTTATAGGATTATTCTTTTGGGGAAACAATTTAAAAGGGCAAAATGCATCGGTTGGAGCTACTTTATATTCTGTTTCCAGTTTGTTTATTATTATTTTGCCGATGCTTTCTATGCGTTTGTTTGCAGAAGAGCAGAGACAAAAGACAGATCAGTTGTTATTTTCAGCTCCCGTAACTATTATGGAAGTAATTCTTGGAAAGTTTTTTGCAGTGGTAACTGTCTTTTCTGTTCCATTTTTGCTGGTATGTACCATGCCGTTGGTAATCTCAACTTATGCATCCGGTAAATATCCGTTTTTGACAAACTATGCTTCCATTTTAATTTTTTGGTTAATGGGATGCGTGATGCTTTCTCTTGGAATTTTAATTTCATCCATGACAGACAGTCAGGTGGTAGCCGGATTAGTTTCAATCGCTGTGAATTTCCTTATCTGGCTTATGTCTTCCATTGCAAGTATTATACCTGCAACAGCAACAGCGTCAGTAATCGGTATTAGTATTTTGTTATTGCTGGGTTGCATTTTCCTTTTTGTTTTTATGAAAAATATCATTGTGGCAGGTGCCACATTTGTGGTTGGAGAAGCTATACTTGTTGCGTTGTTACAGTGGAAATCCACAATTTTTGAATCTTTGTTTGGAAAAATTTTATCAAGTGTTTCTTTTTACAGTAGAGCCGCTGATTTTGTGGATGGAACTTTTAGTGTAGGAACAATTATTTATTTTGTATCATTTATATGGTTATTCCTTTATTTGACTATGCAAATGATTCAGAAGAGAAGATATAGCTAGGAAGGAGGAAAGAACTGTGGAAAATAAAGAACTTGAAAATAAAGATACAGAGAAAAAGCAAATAAAAAAGAAAAAAGAAAAAAATATAGACAGTATTTTTTCATTTAAATCAAATGCATTCCGAAATGGAGGATTTAGTGCAATTGCAATTGTAATAATGATTGCCATTGTAATCATATTAAACTTGGTAGTTTCAAAATTACCATCAAAATACATAGAATATGATATGAGTAGCAATAAAGTTTACTCTATGAGTGATGCATCGAAAAAATTTGTGAAAAAATTAGACAAGGATGTAACAATCTATTATTTAGTTAGTGAGAGTAGTAAGAAAAATGATACTATGATTTCAAAAGTCACAAAACTTGTAGAACAGTATGAAGAATCTTCGCAACATATTGATATGCAGATTAAAGATCCTGAATTGTATCCTACCTTTGGACAAAAGTATGATGCAACAAGTTCAACAATACTTATTGTGGAATGTGGAGATCGTTATAAGATTGTAAATAGTACAGAACTTTACAGTGTCACAAATGAGGAAGATGTGTCATACTATGGTGCAACTGCTGAGTATGATTTTAATGGTGATAGTGTAATTGCAAATGCAATTAGTTATGTTACAACGGATGATTTGCCAAAAATATATTGTCTGACAAGTGATGGAGAAATTGAACTGGATGATACTATTAAGAAATTAATAACAGATGCAAATTTTGAAGTGGAAGATTTAGACTTACTGACTTCGGGAAGTGTTCCAGAAGATTGTGATTGTTTAATTATCAACTCGCCAGAACGTGATTTTAGCGAATCTGCAACAAAAGCCATTCTCGAATTCTTGAAAAATGGCGGAAAGACAATGATTTCTGCCGATTATCTCGGAACAGATATGCCAAATTTTACTTCTATATTGAAGGAGTATGGTGTTGAAATCCAAAAAGGAATGGTATTTGAGGGTGATGCAAATTACATGGTTAACAATTCACCGATTTACTGTGTTCCTGAGTTTTATAGCACAGAGATTACAAGTGATTTGGCTTCAGGAAAAAGTCGAGCATTCTTCCCTTCTAGTCAGAGTATCAAGGAACTTGATGATAAGAGAGCAACACTTAATGTAGAGCCACTTTTGAAGTCTTCTTCACAGGCATTTTTGAAGAAAAATCCAGAAAATGCAAAGAGTTATGAAAAAGAAGAAGGGGACGCATCTGGACCATTTGATTTTGCAGTGGCTATTACAGATACAAAAGAAAATGCACAGGCATCAGATGATGAAACTACAGAGACATCAAATGATGAAAATGCAGATACATCAGGTGCTACAAATGCTCAATTAGTAGTATTTGGTTCATCAGCTGTTACAGATGTTAATATATATTCTAGTGTTACAACTGTGAATTCTGAATTGTTTCTTGCATCTATTGGATGGATGTGTGGTCATCAGGATAGTTTGACAATTGCATCAAAGAATATACAGGATGTTACTATTATGGTTTCAGATGAAAATGTAAACTTTTGGATGAGCGTTTATCTTACAATTCCTGTGATATTTATTGTTACTGGTATTGTAATTGTTGTGAGACGTAGAAGAAGATAGAGGTGGCAACAATGAAAAAAAAGAAGAAAATCATTCATTTGGCAGTTTCTTTGGTGGTACTTCTTGCTTTGGTCGGGGGCTATGTTGCAATGACAGTTATGGCTCCTAAAGAGGAAGATAGTTCTGAACAGGAAGATGATAAGTTTGACATCGTTTCAATGAGCAAAAGTGATTTCAGAAAAATAACCTACTCACAGGATGGAGAGGCCATTGAACTTGTGTATGACGAAGATAAGGAAAAATGGAACACAACAAATGATGCCGATTGCCCTGTGGACTATTATAAAGTAAGCAACATGATGGATACTTTAGGTGGACTTGAATCCACACGAGAAATCAAAGGTGATGACATTGATGAAGAAAGTTTTGGATTGACAAATCCATCCAAAACGATAGATGTTGTTTTGAAAGATGGAACTGAGGGAAAGTTTGTAATTGGTGGTTATAATGATGTGGTTGACAAGTATTATTTCACGAAAGATGACAGTGATAGTGTATATTTAATTGACTCAACATTGTATAATACATTTGATTATAATTTAGTAGGATTGGCTGAAGTGGAGGATTTTCCAAGTGTTGCTGAACAGGATTTGTATGAGGTATCTTTGGAAAAAGGCGGAAAAACCACATATTTTGTAGATAAGAAAGACGCAGCACATAAGAAAAATGAAGATGAAATTCCAGATTGCGTTTGGTATTCTGGTACGTCACTTAATAACGTTTCCAAGGTTTCAGATACGGATGCAATGTCAGAATTTATTACAGGTATTTGTGGTTTAAGTAATTCGGAGACAGTTACTTATAAAAAGACGGATGCCGATATGAAAAAATATGGTTTGGATACACCAAAAACATTGACTCTTACGGTGAAATATACGGAGATGAAGTCTGATGAAAGTGATTTAGATAAAAATCCACAGATTATTGATAAGTCCTATACGTTGTATGTAGGAGGAAAGGATAAAAAGTCTGGAGAATATTACATAACGACTAGTGATTCGAAGAGTATTTATACAATGAATGTGTCTAAAGTAGAAACATTGTTAGGTATTTTGAAATAAAATAAGATAAAGGTTATATTGTCAAAATAAGATAGCTTTGAAAACGTAGAAAAGAGGTGCAAAACGCACCTCTTTTCTTGTGCCTGAATTTGTGGTATAATGTGATGATAGGGCGAAAATACCCGTGTGTTCGAGTGCTTTATGAAAGCTTGAGATAGGTAGAATTTTCTGCAATCAAATTAAGTAAAAGCATCCGACGTATTTAGGTAAAACGCTAGGAAATTCATGTTTTTTTAGATGATTTAGTTTAAGGATAAGGATTAGGTGAGATTGGATGAATGAAAAAAAGATAGCTTTATTTTTGGCGGTTATGATTTGTATAACGAGTATTCCTATGGGGAGCTTTTTTGGAAAAAAGGTGACAGCTGCGACTAAAGCTGAGACAATTGCTGCGACAGAGTATAATATACAACCGACTGCGATTGAGAAGACGAAAAAGATTGTTGTTAAAGATGATAAAGAAAAAACAACTGGATTGGAAGCAAAATCCTACAATTATGTGAAATCAAAAAAAGCGTTGATCAATTCTATGTATTATTATATGAATAAGAGAAAAACCACATTTACTATTACATACAAAGGCAAACTTAAAAATGTATTTAATGGTAGTGTGAAAACTATGTTTAAGCCTGTTTGGAATATTGATAAAAAAACATCAAACGATTTCGATTATCTATATGGTAACATTAAGTCGTATGGGATAAGGAATTATTATGTGTACAGTAACCGAGTGAAATTTACCTTTAAGGTAACATATCGCGAGAACGCAAAACAGACAAAACTTGTAAATCAGGAAATAAATAGGATTTTTAAAGAAGAATTAATACTGGACGGTATGACTCGGGTACAAAAGATAAAAGCGATACATGATTATATTTGTGAAATAGCAACATATGATGATACGTATTCTAGATTTACCGCATATGAAGGTTTGATAGATTCAGAGCATTCTTTTGTTTGTCAGGGATATTCGCTTCTGTTTTATAAAATGTGTATCATGAGTGGTATTCCTTGTAGATTTATGCCGGGAGATGGTATTACTAGTGAAGGAAAAACGCCTCATGCTTGGAATATTGTTAAAATAGATGGAAAATGGTATCATGTGGATGTGACATGGGATGATTATGATTTGTATTCACGTCCGATTGGATATGAGTATTTCTTGGTAGGAAGTAATGTGATGGATAATGATCATACATTAGATTATGATTATAGGACATCTTCTTTCAAGAAAAAATATCCGATATCAAAAACGTCTTACGTATGGTCGGAAGAGCCGATAAATACTTATATACCGGATGCTACATTAACTCCGGAAAAAACAGCATCACCAAAATCCACAGCAAGCCCTACGGTATCACCGGCTTCGGAGGATGGTCTTACGAGAGAGGAATACGCATCATTGCTTGTGGCATCTTATAAGAAGACAGTTTCTTATGATGACTATGACGAAGTGACACGTCGCTCTAAGGATTTATATATCGATTTTGTTGAAGCAGTGATTATGAATATTTCTGATAAAGATTTTGAAATTTTAGCAGCGGAAATTCAAGAAGATAATATAGATAAATTGAGTGCTTTGTTGGATGTTATGGATAGTGTATATAATGAGAATGTTATTGATGAAGCAATTTCATATATTGGTACAGAAGAGTATGAAGAAAAAATAGATGAAATTTTAGCTGAATATCCGATTATGTCTGAAAGGGATGCAGCATTACAAGTATTAAACGAGAAAATGACCTCAATTTATGAAAGTAATAAGAATGCTTTGATTGAAACTGTTAAAGTGAAAATGCAGTAAGGAATAAAGTGACAATTATAGGGGAAATCTGAAAAGAAAAATAGGAGAAGAGAAAATGTTGGATATAAAAAAGATTGATAAAGAATATTTTTATGAGGGGGATGATTTGGGATGTGTCTATGGAAAGACATCCACATCATTTCGCGTTTGGTCACCAATTGCAAAGAAAGTCGAGTTAAATATTTATAGTGAAGGCAAAGGAGATTGTCTAGAACAAAAAATTCCAATGATGTTGGAAGATAAGGGAACCTGGCATACCATTGTGGAAGGTGATTTAGATGGAAAGTATTACACTTATACCATACAGACGGAAAAAGGAACCAATGAAGTGACAGATGTTTATGCCAAAGCAGCCGGTGTCAATGGAAATCGTGCTATGGTATTGGATTTTCAGAGGACAAATCCTGAAGGCTGGTCAGAAGATAAAGGACCAGAATTAGAGCATAAAACCGATGCTATTATTTATGAGCTTCATGTGAGAGACTTGTCTTCTGATGAAAATTCAGGTATTCAGCATAAGTATCTTTTTGAAGGATTGACAGAAGAAGGAACAAAAAGTAAAGAAGGGGAAGCTACCGGTTTAGATCATATCAAAGAACTTGGAGTTACCCATGTACATTTGCTTCCATTACATGATTTTGGAAGTGTAGATGAGGAAAGACCGGAGCTGATGCGTTTTAACTGGGGATATGATCCACAGAATTATTCCGTGTTAGAAGGTTCTTACAGTTCGGATCCGTATCATGGAGAAGTACGAATCCGCGAGTTTAAAAATGTAGTTCATAGTTTTCATAAAAATGGTATCGGCGTCATTATGGATGTGGTGTATAATCACACTTATAAGAGTTCGGATTCTGTTTTCGAACAAACAATGCCAGGATATTATTACCGAATGGAAAGTGACGACGTATTTGCAGATGGTTCAGCTTGTGGAAATGAAACAGCATCAAATCATTTAATGATGAGAAAATTCATGATAGATTCTTTGTGCTTTTGGGCAAAGGAATATCATATTGACGGTTTCCGCTTTGATTTGATGGGAATTCATGACATAGAAACTATGAATCAGATTGCAACAGCATTAAAGAAAATCAATCCGCAGATTCTTTTATACGGAGAGGGTTGGGCGGCAAAACCTCCAAAACTTTCAGAAGATTTGCTGGCAATGAAAAAGAACGTAAAGAAAATGCCGGATTACGCTATGTTTAGTGATAATATCCGTGATGTGACCAAAGGTCATGTATTTGAATTTGACGCAAAAGGATTTGTAAATGGCGAAAAAGACATGGAAGAAGAACTAAAAAGTGCCATTGTTGCTTCCACAAAACATTCCCAGATAAAGGACGTAAAAGATGGAGGCTGGGCAGGCAGCGCAGAGGAAAGTATAAATTACGCTTCGGCACATGATGACCTTGCTTTATGGGATAAGTTGTGTGTTTGCAGTCCTGATGCAACGGAAGAAGAATTAAAAGACATGAATAAGCTGACAGCAGCCATTGTTCTTTTATCACAGGGAATTCCGTTTATGCAGGCGGGAGAAGAGTTTGCAAGAACAAAACCGGGAGATGAAGTGGCTGGAAGATTTACGAAGAATAGCTATAATTCACCGGATGAAATAAATGCAATCCGTTGGAGTCGAAAGACAAAATACAAAGATGTTTTGGAGTATTATAAAGGGTTGATACGATTGAGAAAAGCAACCCCGGCATTCAGAATGGTTACAACAGAGCAGATAGAAAAGAGACTAAAATTTTTGGAAATGCCTAAAAATATAGTTGGATATACAATACATTCTGACGATAAAGAGGAGTCTACGGAAGTTTGCGTAATCTACAATGCAAATAAAGAGGCTCAAAAAGTGGAGATACCAAAGGGTGTCTGGAAGGTATATGTAAACAATAAAAAAGCTGGAAACGAAGAAATTGCAACACTGGAAGGTGGAACAATCGTCGTGGAAGCTGTTTCTGCTTTGGTGCTTGGTAGATAATCGGCACACAAATTGAAAGGTCTGACTGCGTATGAATAAAACAAAGATGGACAAAAAAATTAGTAATTATTTAAGATGGCCAATATATTTATCACTGTTTCTTGTTATGATGAATGTTACGGTGTTCCTTGTAGATAAGGAAGCTGGTATTGTGACATCTGCCTTTGTAGGTTTGTATGTTATAATCACGTTCACCCTATTATTGACGAAGAAAAAGGAGATTGCTGCGGCAATCTGCAATTTTGCCAGTCATTATTCAAAGCTTCAGGGAAGTTTGATACAGGAGATGGCGCTTCCTTATGCTGTGTTAGATGAAGAAGGATGTCTGATGTGGGGAAACGATACGTTTATGGATTTGTTAGGAGATATTCCAGCAGAAACAAAACATATTTCTGCATTAATTCCAGAAATAACAGAAACTAGTCTACCAGAGGATATGAATGATAAGGAGATGCATATTCATTGGCACGAAAATGATTATAAAGTAGTTCTTAGAAAAGTTGAGATTGATATTGATGGTGATGATGATGCAAGTTCCTTACTTGCCACAAATAATCATCGTCTGATTTTGGTTCATTTATTGGATGAAACCCGCGTGAAGGAGTATTTGCAACAGATTGATGATCAGAAAATGATCGTAGGTCTTTTGTATATTGACAATTATGAGGAATCCCTCATTAACGTGGACGAAGTTCGTGCGTCATTATTAACTGCTTTGATTGATCGAAAAGTCAATAAATATATGCAAAGCGTGGATGCCATCGTAAAGAAACTGGAAAAAGATAAATACGTATTTTTGTTTAAAAATAAATATTTGCCACAGCTTGAAAATAGCAAATTCTCTATTTTGGAGGAAGTTCGTTCTATCAATATAGGTAATGAAATGGCTGCAACAATTAGTATCGGACTTGGTATCAATAACGAAAGTTACCAGAAGAGTTACGAATATGCCAGAATTGCCATGGATTTGGCTTTGGGACGAGGCGGTGATCAGGCGGTAGTAAAAGAGGGCGATAAGGTTGTTTACTATGGTGGTAAGAGTGTACAGATGGAAAAGAAAACCCGTGTAAAAGCCAGAGTAAAAGCACATGCCCTTCGAGAATTGATGGAAACAAGAGAGCGTGTTATCATTATGGGACATTCCATTGGAGACGTGGATTGTTTCGGTGCTGGAATTGGTGTGTATCGTATTGCGAAAACACTCGGAAAAAAAGTAAACATTGTGTTTAATGAAATCACTACTTCTGTTCGTCCGATTATTAATCGTTTCCTTACGGACAGTGAATATGAAGATGATTTGTTCCTTAACAGTGAACAGGCACTTGAACTGGTAGATCCAAATACACTGTTAGTAATTGTGGATGTTAATCGTCCCGGTTATACCGAATGTCCGGAACTTTTGGAAAAGACAAAGACAATCGTTGTTTTAGACCATCATAGACAGGTGGGAGAATGTATTGAAAATGCCGTGTTATCATATATTGAGCCATATGCCTCTTCTGCATGTGAGATGGTAACTGAAGTATTACAATACATTGATGACAATGTGAAATTGCGTCAGGTAGAAGCTGATGCCATGTATTCCGGTATTGTGATTGACTCAAATAATTTCCTTACAAAGACGGGAGTGCGTACCTTTGAAGCAGCAGCATATCTGCGTCGTTGTGGTGCAGATATTACCCGTGTCCGTAAGATTTTCAGAATTAACCGTTTGGAATACAAACTTCGAGCAGAAGCAGTCCATTCCATGGAAATCTACATGGATTATTATGCAATCACAGAATCTAAGGCGGAGGGTGTTGACAGTCCTACGATACTTGGTGCCCAGATTGCAAATGAATTGTTAAATATCAGTGATATCAAGGCATCTTTTGTCTTGACTGATTACAATGATAAAATCTATATCAGTGCCCGTTCTATTGATGAATTAAATGTTCAGCTTGTAATGGAACAGCTAGGTGGCGGAGGTCATTTGAGTGTTGCAGGTGCGCAACTTGCCGGCGTGACTATGGAGCAGGCAAAACAGATGGTTCGAGACGCACTTAGAAAAATGATGGAAGAAGGCATGGTATAGGATTGGGAGCAACTTGGAAATGACAGACAGACTTTTGTCAAAGAGAAAGGAAAAAGGAAGAAAGTATGAAAGTAATATTATTAGAAGATGTAAAGACAGTAGGAAAAAAGGGAGAAGTAGTAGAAGTAAATGACGGTTTCGCAAGAAATGTGTTATTAAAGAAAAAACAGGGTGTTGAGGCTACTCCAAAGGCACTCAACGACTTAAAATTAAAGAATGCAAATGATAAGAAGATTGCACAGGAAGTTCTTGAGGAAGCACAGCGTTTTGCAGAGGAATTAAAGGAAAAGACCATCGAAGTAACAATCAAAACAGGTAAAGACGGAAGAAGTTTTGGCTCTGTTTCTGCAAAAGAAATTGCAGAAGCTGCAAAGGCACAGCATGGTTATGATTTAGATAAAAAGAAGATGCAGCTTTCAGAACCAATCAAGAATTTAGGTACTTACAATGTTCCAATCCGTTTACATACAAAGGTTACTGCAGAATTAAAAGTACATGTAAGTGAAAAATAGAACTGTCGGGGCATACCTGAAAGATAAAGTTGAAACAGAAATGAGGATGTTACATGGATGAGTCACTAATTAAAAAAACGCAGCCTTTTAGTCCGGAGGCAGAACGGGCAGTTATTGGTTCTATGCTGATGGATAAGGATGCCATTACAAGTGCTTCTGAAATTCTTACGGGAGAAGATTTTTACCAGCAGCAGTATGGTGTGTTGTTTGATACCATGGTTGAACTTCATAACAAGGGAAATCCTGTAGATTTGGTTACGTTACAGGATAAATTACGCGAAAGAGATGTGCCACCGGAACTTACCAGTGTGGAGTTTTTAAGAGAATTATTGTCGTCAGTTCCAAACTCGGCAAATATCAAGTCTCATGCTACTATTGTAAAAGATAAAGCACAGCTTCGCCGTTTGATTAAAGTGACAGAAAAGATTACCAATGCCTGTTATCTTGGAAATGAGTCAGTAGAAGACATTATGTCAGAGACGGAAAAACAGGTATTTCAAGTGTTACAAAACCGTTCCGGTGGAGATTATGTGGGCATAAAAGATGTCGTTATTCAGGCTGTGGAGAGCGTGGAAAGAGCGGCAAAAACTGCAGGGCGTGTCACAGGTGTTTCCAGTGGATTTTATGATTTGGATTATAAGACTGCAGGTTTTCATCCAAATCAGTTGATTCTTGTGGCAGCCAGACCTGCCATGGGAAAGACGGCATTTGTATTAAATATTGCGGAACATGTGGCAGTCAAAGAAAAAATTGCCACTGCCATATTCAGTCTGGAAATGTCAAAGGAAGAACTTTGTAAACGTATTTTATCCATGCATTCCAAGGTAGATGCCCAGGCAATGCGTACCGGAGAATTGAAGGACGATGACTGGGTGAAGCTGGTGGAAAGTGCAAAGGATGTAGGTGAATCGAAACTTATTTTAGATGATACTCCGGGTATTAATATTTCAGAACTTCGTTCTAAATGCAGAAAATACAAATTGGAACACAATATCGGATTGATTATCATTGACTACTTACAGTTGATGTCAGGTGGTAAACATTCAGAATCAAGACAGCAGGAGATTTCAGAAATATCACGTTCCCTAAAATCTCTTGCCAGAGAATTGGAAGTGCCGGTAATCGCTCTTTCTCAGCTTAGTCGTGCAGTAGAGCAAAGACCGGATAAACGTCCGATGCTTTCAGATTTGCGTGAATCGGGAGCTATCGAGCAGGATGCCGATGTGGTTATGTTTATCTATCGTGATGATTATTACAACAAGGATAGTGATGAAGCCGGTATTTCTGAGATTATTATCGGTAAACAGCGTTCCGGTCCTACAGGAACCGTGAAACTTGCATGGCTTGGTCAATACACCAAGTTTGCGAATTTGGAGCGTGCGCATAATTAGATAAATAATTAGAAATGATATAATGAGATTGTATATGAAGCAGGCAGTTTATAACGTATTTTTGTACGATTTGATTTGAAAAGCTCATTCATGTGGGTTTTCATGCATGTTTGTGAAATATGTGACTTATCTTATTGTTGAAATGAAAAGTTTTTTTTGGGGGGGAAAAGGATGGAACAAAAAGAATTATTATCTCATGTGGATCATACGCTTCTTGCGCAGACGTCCACATGGGAAGAGATAAAAGCAATTTGTGATGACGGCATAAAATATGGTACAGCATCGGTTTGTATACCTCCATATTTTGTAAAGCAGGCGAAAGAATATGTGGGAGACCGTCTGGCAATCTGTACCGTAATTGGTTTCCCAAATGGGTATCATACTACCGCTGTAAAAGTGTTTGAAACGAAAGATGCCATTTCTAATGGCGCGGATGAAGTTGATATGGTGATTAACCTTGGAATGGTTAAGTCTAAGGACTGGAATGGTCTGACAGAAGAAATCAAAGCACTCCGTCAGGCATCTGAAGGAAAAGTGTTAAAGGTGATTATTGAAACCTGTCTCTTAACTGAAGACGAAAAAATAAAACTGTGTGAAATTGTAACAGAAGCAAAGGCTGATTATATCAAGACTTCTACCGGCTTTTCTACTGCTGGAGCTACCTTTGAAGATGTTGCTTTGTTTGCAAAACATGTTGGTTCTGAAGTTAAGATAAAGGCAGCAGGTGGCATCAGCAGTTTGGAAGATGGCGAGAAATTTTTACAGCTGGGGGCAGACCGCCTTGGGACAAGTCGAATTGTGAAGATTGTAAAGGAGCTGAAGTGATTACTTTGGCTTTTTCCACTTTGTTAAGTAATTTAGGGGGGTATTTATGAAGAAAGAGGAATTAGTAAAAAAAGCTTTGGAAAGCAGGAAATATTCTTATGCACCCTATTCGAAGTTTCGTGTAGGTGCAGCTATTGAGTGTAAAGATGGAACGGTTTATACAGGTTGTAATGTGGAAAATGCAGCCTATGGCCCAAGTAACTGTGCAGAACGGACAGCGATTTTTAAAGCGGTGAGTGAGGGTGAGCGTTCATTTACGCAGATTGCCATTGCAGGCGGCTATGAGGAAGGTATGGAAGTATCCGGTTATGCTACCCCGTGTGGTGTATGTAGACAGGTGATGATGGAATTTTGTGAGCCTGAGAATTTTGTGATTTTAGTTGCAAAAAGTGAGACGGATTATAAGGAATTTACATTGAAAGAACTGATGCCGGAAGGGTTTGGAGCTGCAAATCTTTAATTGCGTCAGCACACAGACTCCGACATGGTAAACGCACTCCTATAGGGTAAACGCTTCGGGAGGATGCATAGGATTTGCCAGCAGGTATTGACATAAGATTAAGAAAAACGAAAGGGGAGAGCCTTATGAGAATGTTTGATATGATAGAAAAAAAGAAACACGGACAGGCTATGACAGAAAGTGAAATCAAGGAGATGATAGATCTATATGTTGCGGGAGAAATACCGGATTATCAGATGGCAGCTTGGACTATGGCAGTGTATTTTAAAGGCATGACAGATGAAGAACTTGGAGCATTGACGCTTGCTATGGCACATTCCGGTGATATGGTAGATTTGTCTGCAATTTCAGGAATAAAGGTGGATAAGCACAGCACCGGTGGCGTAGGAGATAAGACCACATTAGCTGTGGCACCAATTGTAGCTGCCTGCGGTGAAAAAGTGGCGAAAATGTCCGGAAGAGGCTTGGGACATACCGGGGGAACCATTGATAAATTAGAGTCTATTCCGGGATTTCAGACGGAAATTTCTACAGATCGTTTTTTCGAAATTGTAAATCAGATTGGGTTAAGTGTAGTCGGTCAGTCTGGTGAACTGGCACCGGCAGACAAAAAATTATATGCTCTTCGTGACGTGACAGCCACAGTTGACAGCATTCCTTTGATTGCAGCCTCCGTTATGAGTAAGAAACTTGCAGCAGGAAGTGATAAGATTTTACTGGATGTAACCTGTGGAAGCGGGGCATTTATGAAGAAAAAGGAAGATGCGGCAAGTCTTGCAAAGAAGATGGTTGCCATCGGAGAACGGGCTGGAAGAGAGACGGTGGCATTGATTACGGATATGGATACCCCTCTTGGAAGTAATATTGGAAACTCCATGGAAGTGGAGGAGATTGTCCATTTACTAAATGGAGAGGGAAAAGAAGATTTAAGATTAGTATGTATTGCTTTGGCATCTAATATGTTGTATCTTGCGAAAAATAATGGTGAAGAAACCGTTACTATGGAAGAATGTGAGAAGATGGCAGAACAGGCAATAAAAGACGGTAGTGCATTACAAAAACTCATCGCCATGGTGGAGGCACAAAATGGTGATGTTACCGTAATCAAAAATCCCGATAGTTTCAAAAAAGCGGAATATTACTATGATGTGGTAGCACAACACAGTGGATATGTGGTACATATGGATGCACAGCAGTTAGGCATTGCATCTATGATACTGGGGGCAGGAAGAGAGACGAAAGAAAGTGAAATTGACTTTGCAGCAGGCATTACCATGCATAAAAAGACTGGTGATAAAGTGCAGGTGGGAGATGTAATCGCCACTCTTTATACGGAAAAATATGATACCATTTCAGAAGCAGAAAAAGTTCTTAGAGAAGCTTATGAAATTGGTGAAAAGAAACCGGAAATGGAAAAACTTGTTATTGCCAGAGTCACAAAGGACGGAGTAACTTGGTACTAGAAAAATCAGCAATTTTAGTGTAAAATAGTACACATGTTGTAAGAAAAAATGAGAAGGAAAGTTGAGAAGAAGCTATGTATAATACAATTGTTGTTGGAGCAGGCTTTGCCGGAAGTGTTGTGGCGAGAGAACTTGCTGAAAAAGGTGAAAAGGTACTGATTATCGAGCAGAGAAATCATATCGGTGGTAATTGCTATGATGTAGAGGATGAACATGGTGTGTTAATCCATCAGTATGGTCCACATATTTTCCATACGAGCAATGAGGCTGTGTATGAATATTTATCAAAATTTACGGATTGGTATGAATTTCGACATAAAGTAGTTGCCAATGTAAATGAAAAGTATATTCCGGTTCCTTTTAATTTAAATACATTAAAAATGGTGTATGGTGAGGAAAAGGCAGAAAAGCTTAAGAAGGAGCTTATTGATACTTACGGGGAAGGTGCAAGAGTACCTATTTTGGAATTAAAGAAAAATCCGTCAAAAGATATTCAGGAAATTGCACAGTTTGTGTATGAAAACATTTTTTTGAAGTATACTATGAAGCAGTGGGGACAAAGACCGGAAGAAGTAGATGCATCCGTAACTGCCAGAGTTCCTGTGGTGCTTTCGTATGATGACAGTTATTTTGGAGACAAGTATCAGGGAATGCCAAAAGAAAGCTTTACAAAATTATTTGAGAGAATGTTAGATCATCCTAACATTACGGTTCGCTTAGAAACGAGAGCAGAGGATGTTCTTTCGATACCATCGGAGGGAAAGGTTTCTTTTGAAGGTACACCGTTTGATGGTAAGATCGTGTTTACCGGACCTTTAGATCAGTTGTTTGACTGTCGTTTTGGAAGACTTCCATACCGCTCTTTAGAGTTTTTGTTCGAACATTATGACAAAGAGTATTACCAGTGTAACAGTGTGGTAAATTATACGGTTTCAGAAGACTATACACGTATTACGGAGTTTAAGTATTTAACCGGTCAAAAGATTGATGGAACCACAATTATGAAAGAGTATCCAAAAAGTTACGATGGAAATGATGGTCAGATACCATATTATGCTATATTAAATCCTGAAAATCAGGCTCTTTATGAGAAGTATGTTTCATTACTCGAAAAAGTTCCGAATTTCTATTTGGTGGGAAGATTAGCTGAGTATAAGTATTACAATATGGATGCAATTGTTGCCAGAGCTTTTGAAGTAGTTGAACAGATGTAAAAGAGACGAAAAGGAGAAGAAAATGAAAATATTAACCGTTGGAATTCCTTGTTATAATTCTGCAGAGTATATGAGTAAGGCGATAGAATCTTTATTGCCTGCTGGGGAGGATATTGAGATTATCGTTGTAAATGATGGGTCAAAAGATGATACACAAAAGATTGGTGAAGAATATGCCAAGAAATATCCGAACATTGTCAGAGTAATTGAACAGGAAAATGGTGGACATGGGGAAGCAGTAAATACAGGACTTAGAAATGCCAAAGGTATTTATTATAAAGTCGTTGATAGTGATGATTGGGTGGATGAAGGTGCTCTTCATAAGATTATGGATAAACTTCGTGAGTTTGTTCAAAATCAGGAAAAGGTGGATATGCTCATTTCAAACTATGTGTATGAACGTGTACATCTTGGAAAACAAAAAGTCATTGACTATCGAAGCTGTCTTCCGGTGGACAAAATATTTGATTGGAGTGAAATTGGTCATTTCAGTGCTAGCCAGAATATTTTGATGCATTCGGTGATTTATCGAACCAATTTGCTTAGAGAATGTAATTTGAAATTGCCAAAGCATACGTTTTATGTGGATAATATTTTCGTGTATCAGCCATTGCCACATGTTCAAAAGATGTATTATTTAGACGTTGATTTTTACCGTTATTTTATTGGTCGTGAGGATCAGTCTGTCAACGAAACTGTTATGATGGGAAGAATTGACCAGCAGATTAAGATTACAAAGATTATGATAGAAAGCCATGATCTTCATAAGATTTCATGCAAAAAATTACGTCAGTACATGATTAAGTATCTTGTTATGATGATGACGGTAAGTTCTGTATTTTTAATTAAAATCAATACGGAAGAAAGCTTGGCAAAAAAGGAAGAATTATGGGCATATTTAAAGAAGAATAATAAGTGGGTATATCATCAGATGAATCATTATTTCCTTGGAGTTTTGATGAAGATGAAATCATGGGCAGGAAGAAAAGTGATTATTTTAGGATATACGATTTCACAAAAAGTATATGGTTTCAATTAAGAAGAAAGCGGTAATTATTTAAAATCAGCCGTTAACAGGAATACTTAAAAAAGAATGCCGGATACCNNCTCTTTATATGGTATCTGAACTACTTTTAGAAGTTAAGCTTGTCTGTCTTTTTAAGCGATACTCTCTGAGTGTAGCAAAGATTTTTGAATAATTTGTTTTATAAATCAAAGCATAAAGTGTAAATGCAAGGGCTGTTCCACAAACTACATCAACCAAAGAATGTTGTTTGATAAATACAGTTGACATACAGATAGAAACAGAAAGAATACCTGCGGCTGTCAATAAAAGTTTATGTTTGCGGATTTTGTCGTTTTCAAACATTGCAAGGAAAATGGCAACGGAATTTAAAACGTGAATACTAGGGCAAACATTTGCATTTGAATCAGCCTCGTAAATAAACTTAACTAAGTCAACAAAAATATTGTCATGGGCAAATACTTCCGGTCTTAAAAGTTGTTCGTTTGGAGTGAAGGTGTAAATGCAAAGACAAAAACTCATACCTCCAAACAGGAATATACTTGCTTTGTAAAAGTCTGATGCATTTGTGAAGAAGAAATATCCCATAACAACTACGATATATCCAAACCAAATCAGATAGGGAATTACGAAGTATTCATTGAATGGAACACAATCATCAAACTTTGTGTAAATTAAGTAATGTTTCACATATGGTCGTTTTTCCAAATACATAAACCAAACCATGTATACTAGAAAATATAGAAGAACCCATGAATGTTTGTATTTGCGCATAAGATCCTTCAGTGATATATTTTTCATGTTTTTCATCCTCTCTTTAATCGGCGATATTTGACAACGCTTTTAATCATGAGTATAGCATATTACAACCAAAATAACAACATCAAAGTAATCCAAGTGATTTTACGATAAAAATCCACAGAGTCAATGTGACTGCGGACATAAGCGTGGTAAGGACTACGATACTGGAAGTCAGTATTCCATCGTTATTCATGTTTTTCGCCATAATATAGCAGGATGGTGTTGTTGGAGAACCAAGCATAATAATTAGGGCAATCAATTCTTTTCCGGTAAAACCAAAGTAAATAGCAATTGGAAGAAAAATTCCAGGCTGAATAAGCACTTTGGTAACGGATGCAATAATGGTAGGTGTTATTTTTTGAATTGCTTTTTTTCCTTCAAAAGTTACACCAATACATACCAATGCCAATGGAGATGCCATTTTTGCAAAGCTGTCAATAGTTTTGATACAGATACTTGGTGTATGTGCGTACAAGCCTGTAAGAGACCAAAAACAGGAAAATGCAATGGATAAAATAATTGGATTTTTAAAAATATTAACGATTGCTTTCTTAATTGATGCACCACCTTCAGAAGACTGCTCAGCTTCAAAGGTGAGGACAATTACAGAGTAAATGTTGTATAAAGGAACTGCACCGATAATCATTTGTGGTGCCATTCCTGAATTACCGTAAATATTTACAATAAATGCAATGCCAAACACAGCGGCACTTCCGCGGAAGGAAGCCTGTACAAAAGCACCAATGATAGATTTATCTTTTATGAATAGTTTAGCAAGTCCCCAAACGCTCCAAAAACAAATGGTTGTAACAATGGCACAAAATAACACAAAACGCAAATCAAAATGAGAACGCATATCTGTCGCTGCCAAATCGGCAAATAAAAGACATGGCAATGTGATTTTGAAATTAAATTTGTTCGCTTTGCTTGCAAAGTGGTCGTCTAACATACCAATTTGTTTTAAAATGTAGCCGATAATCATTACAAGAAAAACCGGAATCGTAGCATTGATACTGTATATAAAATTTTCCATGACGCAACTCCTTACTATTCTAATATCACTACATTATAACACAAATGGTTATTCTGTCAAAAGCAAAGTTCTTTGTTATAAATTTCACCAAGTCGTTGCTTGCTTCTTTGTAAACGTTTTCTTACTGCAGCGGGGGAAATGTTTAAAATTCGACTGATTTCGAAAGAATTGAGATTTTGAATGATAGAATAGTCAATTATTTGCTGATCTGAGGGAGAAAGCATTTTGTACGCATTCTTTATGCAGGTTTTGAAATCCGAAGATTGTTGAAAAGATGATAGGTATTCCTCTGAGTTATGTGATGTGGCTAATTGGTAATCTAAATCAGCATGCTTTCTTTTTGATATAATTGTCTGAATGATGGAGTACAAAACTTTTAATGAGTTTTTAGAGGTTAAATCATAATCTAGACAGATAAGAAACGCTTCCTGAACAATATCTTCTGCGTCGTGATGATTTGAAATAAGTGATTTTGTAAATGAAAGAAGTGAGCAGTAATGTGCTTCGTATAGCACAGAAATTTGCTCTTTTTTCATAAATTTTTCCTTTCATTTATTTGATTTTTTGTTTAAAAGTGAAAGTGATGTTGGCAGAACCAACATCACTAATATAATATAAACAAATTAAAAATGCAAGTTAAATCTTAACTATTCGTATCTTAGTCATCAGATTTTTTTACATTGACTGTAATTGTATCACTTTTTCCGTTAAGAATAGTAGCCGTAATCTGGGTAGAACCAACCTCCAACGGTGTGATGATTCCATCTTTACTAATTTTTAAAATAGAATCGTCTGATACTGAAAATGTCGGAGTTTCAGCTGTGTTTTTCGGCTTCAAAGTAATGATGTCCATCAAATCGTACAGTTCATCTTTGGTGATTGTGATTTCACTTTTGCGGAAACGAACACTGATAGCTGCAGGTGTTACGTTGACGCTACATTTTAAAACTTTTACGATTTCATCATCACGTTGAACTGTGGCGTATATAATAGATTTTCCAACTGCAATTCCCTTTATCTTACAAGATTTTGAATTTCTCTGGGGAGTAATTTCTACAACATCAGTATTTGACGCTGAAAAAGTAACACTGTCGCTAGCACGAGTTCCCTGTACTTGTAATTTGAAGCTTTCTTCCTTGGCAATTGATTTGGATTTTATATTTAGACGAATGCTTTTGATAGTGGCAGCGTATGTTTGTGATACAGCAAGGTCTCCATAATTAATATTTATTAGAGATAACAGCAAACATAAGATGACACAATTTTTAAATATTTTTTTCATGTTTTCACCTCTTTTATATGTTTTAATATATTTTGGTTGCAAAATGATTTTGCATAGTAAAAATAATCGTTTAAAGAAACTTTTTATCCTTTTGAATTATATATTATAATAATAGATAAATATGTCATTTTCTTGTTAAAAAAGGAATATGTTATTGCCGAAAAAAATCTTGATTTTATGGTGTTTTCAATCATATAATGGTGATAGTGGGGAAAATGACAAGGATGTTCTCGGTTTGCGTTGTTTTCGAGAGTGAAGCTTGATAAAAATAAATGAACATCAGATACAATAAGGAGGAAAAAATGAAAAAGATATTGATTGCAGATGATAATGAAGATATTATTGACGTTTTGTCAAATTATATTGTAAGAGAGGGCTATGAACCGGTTGTGGCAAAGGATGGAGAACAAGCACTTGAATTGTTTGAAAAAGAGCAACCGGCTATGGCACTGATTGACATTATGATGCCTAAGATTGACGGTTATGAGGTATGCCGTTCCATTCGTAAGAAAAGTAGTATGCCTATTATTTTAGTAACTGCCAGAGGCGAAGATTTTGAAAGAGTCATGGGACTTGATATTGGAGCAGATGACTATGTGGTGAAGCCTTTCAGTCCCAATGAAGTTATGGCTAGAGTGCGAGCAGTGCTAAGACGTGTTCCAGAGGGAAAAGTGCAGACAAGCAGTAGTAGTGAGCAGATACTTTCTCTTAGTAACCTTGTGGTTAATATGGAAGAATATACGGCAAGCATCAATGGAAATAAAATTGCATTGACAAAAAAAGAAATTGAAACTATGTGGATTTTGGGACAAAATCCAAATAAAGTTTTTACAAGAGATAATTTATTGGACAGTTTATGGGGGTTTGATTATTTTGGAGATAGCAGAACGGTTGATTCACATATCAAGCGTTTACGTTCAAAAATTGACAAGGAGGAGCACCCACAGTGGAGAATTAAGACAATTTGGGGTGTGGGTTACAAATTTGAAGTAGATGAAGAGGAAGAATAAAATACCATTTTATCAGCATTTGTTTGTTCAGGTTCTCGTTGGTTTTGGTGCCATATTAGTTGTATTTGTATGTATTATAGGTATCGTATATACAAATCTTTACGAAAATAGCATCGAAGATACGTATCGTTCACAGCTAAAGTCGCAGGCTGGTCGTATTTCACAAAAGATGAGCGATTATGTTTGTCAGGAGGATAAAGAAGGCGCTTTTTTATATCAGGAGTATCTGGAAAGCGTTACAAATAGTGAAAATACGGATATTTGGCTAATTGATAATGGTGACGATGATGAGGAGTTGGAAAGAGAATTTACTAATGTTGACATTGAAGATATCGATTTATCAAATGAAGTTAACAAAGTAATTACAGAAGCCAAACAGCAGAAAATTGCATATGCATGCGGGTATGATAAGATATACGAAAGGACTATGATGTGCGTAGCTGCACCTATATACGGGAAAAAAGAGGAAGTAGTAGGAATTGTTCTGCTGAATTCATATGTAACTCAAAAAGATGCTCTGATAAAAAAGAGCCGAGAGTATACAATGTATAGTATTGTAGCGGGTGCTACGCTGGCTGTATTTTTCTCTGTTGTTTTGGCATTTGCAATCACAAGACCGATGTCGCGATTAAGATATGTTGCAGCCCAATTGACAAAGGGTGATTACAAATTTAGAACTAACTTAAAGGGAAAAAATGAAATCGCATATTTTGCTCAAAGTATGGATACACTTGCAGAACGATTAGAGGAAAATGAGCAGGAAAGAAAATTAATCGAACAGGCAAGAATTGACTTTTTTGCCAATGTTTCTCATGAGTTAAGAACACCTATTACGGTTGTTCGCGGTTATGCAGAATGTCTGGCGGATGATGTTGTTCCATCGGAAGAGAAAAAGCATTTATATTACCAACGTATGGTATCGGAATGTCAGGGAATGGAGCGATTGGTAGGAGATTTGCTTACCCTTTCAAAAATGCAAAATCCACATTTTACAATTGTAAAAGAGCCAACCAACCTTGTGCAGATTTTTCAGGATATTCTGAGAAATTATAAATCAATCAGTGAGAAGAAAAAAGTAGATATCAGGTTTCAGTGTGAAAATGAAATTGTTATGATGATGGGAGATTATGACCGTTTGCGTCAATTATTTACGAACATTATTGACAATGCATTAAAGTTTTCACATGAAGGTGGAAATATATATGTAACATTGGAACAGGATGAAAAGATCCATGTATTCATTCGGGATGAGGGTATCGGTATTTCAGAGGAAGAACTTCCACACATATTTGAAAAGTTTTATAAATCAAAACTTCGTCAAAATGCAAAAGGTTCCGGATTGGGACTTGTCATTGCAAAATATATTGTGGAAAAGCATGAAGGTGAAGTAAAAGTAACTAGTCAATTAGGCGTAGGTACTGAATTTTCCTTTGAATTTCAGCCGTTTAATGGTGAAATGGAGCTGTAAATATCCCACTTCTACAAACTTATTCGAAAAAATTTGGCAAAGTTGCATATTGATGCATTTTGTAAAGAGGCGTATAATGTAGTTACAATAACAGAAAGGACATATATCCTGGGGTGTACGATAATCCTGATATTTTGAACCTACATTTTTTGATACGGGCATCTTATATTTTTGTGATTATGTCAGGCCGCCATGTAGCGGAAGACAGAAGCGCAATTGCGGTAGCCCACCTAGCACATGCTAGGAGTCAAAGTTCAGGAACCGGCATTTTGGGAGATATGTCTTTTCTTTTTTTACTTTAAAAGCGTTTTCCGTAGACAAAGTAGAATGTATGTATGCTGGTTTAATTTTAGAAGTGTTTCTTTAGATAAAGTTAAACTCTTTGTTCTTGACAGTTTGGAAAAATAAGGGTATTATTAAATTACAGAATAATGTAAAATGTGCAGAAAAATGATTAGAATGTAACCAAGAGCGTTATTTGAAAATATGAAGTTGTTGAAAACATTAGAGCTGTCAGGCATATGACAGGTGATGCGCCTGTTTAGCCAAGACTTTCGATGTTTGGAGGTGAATGGAATGAAAAAGTATAGAGTATTTTTTTCACTAATCTTCTTTGCTTTCGCGCTTTGGGGGTCTCCTGGGATGATCGCACATGCAGAAAACGGTGTTGCGATTGATGACAATAAAGATGGAACTGTTAAGGTTACTTACAGTAATTCTAATAGCAATAAGATTGCTATAACAGTGAAAAAAGATGGCGCTAAGACGCAGTATAATTATTTTATTTCAACGGGGGAAGTTGACACGGATATTCCTTTGACAGCAGGAAATGGAACATATAAGGTATCTGTATTAAAAAATATTGAAGACTCAAGATATACACCATTGTCATCAGAGGAAGTAGATTTAAAGTTGTCTGATCAAAAATCAGCGTTTTTAACATCGAATCAGATGATAAATTGGAATAGCAAAAATAAAGCAGTTAAAAAAGCAAACAAACTTAGTCGTAAGTATAAGAGTCAATATTCAAAAATCAAGGTAATCTACAAATACATAGTGACACATTATCATTATGATTACGCAAAATATTATCAGAATGCTTCCGGAAATTTAGGATATTACACACCGGATATTGATACTATTTATTCTGAGAAAAAGGGTATTTGTTATGATATATCTGCATTGACGGCTTGTATGATGCGAAGTGTCGGTGTACAGACTAAGATGGTGACGGGGTACCCGGATACAAAGTATTACGATGGAACTCAGTATCATGCATGGAATAAGGTTTATGCAAAGAAATATAAGAAGTGGGTTGTGATGGATGTGACTTGTGATATGTGTTTGTATGAACAGGGGGTAAAATATAACAAGTTATCCATGAAAAAGAAAGCATCTCAGTATTCAAAAATAAAATATGTTTGGTAGAACTGATAGTTGTTCTCTAGGTGATTGAACATGGCTGGATATGGTCTTGAATTGATATCAGGGAGAATGCGAAGATGAAAAGGGGGAATTGGGGATGAGAAAATTCAAAAAAGTAACAAAGGTGGAACTTGTACTAGGGGCAGTTGCAAGTCTTATGACTGGAATTGTGGTTGGTATCTTTATGTATGAAAAGAAAAAAAGACCAACACTGAAACAGCGAATGCAACAAAAACAACAGGAACAGGCAGAACTTGAGCAGGCATCTTTCGTTTCCGCTGTAAGAGATGGTGGAATGATGGCACGAAGGAGACTTTTTAAGGAGAATAATCTTCAGGGAAGACAGCAGTACAGAACGCCATATGATTTAGGAGGAAGACCACACAGCAATGCAAATATCCATTATGCTGATGTGAACAGAAGAACAGGTACAAGAGGAAAATAAAAGATATAGAGTACATAGTAGAGGACTATTTTGTTTTAGTACAAAATAGTCCTTTTTGTAATATTAATGAAATCTTAAGGATTTATAATTTTTTGTGTAGTATAATAATTAGGAATACGAAATCAGAAAGGGAGAAAATATATGAGCTATGTGTTAAAAACTACAAATTTAACGAAAAAATTTGGTAGAAAAGAAGCCGTGAGTCATGTGAATATGACCGTTGAAAAAGGTGACATTTACGGCTTTATCGGTAAAAATGGAGCTGGTAAAACAACTACCATGAAGATGATACTTGATTTAATCTCTGTTTCAGAAGGTTCTATAGAATTGTTTGAGGGGGAACCATTAAATCTTGCAAGAAGAAAAATCGGTTCCTTGATTGAAGCACCGGGACTTTACAAAAATTGTACTGCTTATGAGAATATGAAGCGTTTTTCTATCATTTCCGGAGGTTCGGAAGAAGAAATCCAGGATCTTCTTAAACTTGTTGGTCTTGCTGATACCGGAAAGAGAAAAGTAAAAGCATTTTCATTGGGAATGAAGCAGCGTTTGGGAATTGCCATTGCACTTATTGGAAATCCGGAATTTTTAATTTTGGACGAGCCAATCAATGGATTGGATCCAGCAGGTATTAAGGAAATCCGTGATTTGATTCTTAGAATTAATCAGGAGAGAAAGGTTACAGTTTTAATTTCCAGCCATTTGCTTGACGAGTTATCAAAAATTACTACAAAGTATGGAATTATCAATAATGGTGTATTGGTAGAAGAAGTAACAGCAGAAGAGCTTATGAAACGATGTTCGAAAGAACTTGTGATTCGTAGTGACAATCCGGAAAAAGTATGCCAGATTTTAAATGAACAATTTGGAATTCAGGGACAAACATACATGGGAATGCAGGTTAACTCTCCGGCAGGAATGGATATTCCAGGAAAGATAAACAAAGCGTTGATAGATGCCGGAATAGAAGTGTTTGAATTGTTTGTCAAAGAGGGAAGTTTTGAAAATTACTTTATAGAAAGGATTGGAAAATAATGAAGAATTTATTTAAATTTGAGTTCCGTAAGTTATTTCATAGAACTAGTTTTTATGTATGTACCAGTATTATGATACTTGTTGATATTTTATCAATTGTTGCTGTTCATTTGTTGGGAGTAACATCATATTCGGATATGTCAGCATGGGAAGCTACGCAGACGGCGATTTCTGGTAATTTACTGACAATAGTGCTTGCGGTTTTTGTGTCTATGTTTGTATGCGAAGATACGACGGGTGGTACCATCAAAAATATCTGTGGTAAAGGTTATGACCGTCTTCAGGTATTTATCACAAAATACTTAGTTTCTTTGTGTGGAACATTGATTATTTATTACGCATGTATGGCGTTTATGTTTATCTATGCTTTGATTAGTGGTGCAAGTTTGGAATTTGCAGGAAGTCAATTAGGTCTTGCATATGCTGCACAGTTAGTTGTTATTATAGCAACTCATACTTTGATTTTTTCAGTTGCCGTTTTAATCGGAAAAAATGGTTTGGCAATAGCAATCAATGTATTAATCCCTATGTTTATTACATTGCCATTATTGATTATTGACTATTTAGTAGATATGGAAAAAATGTATGCAACGAATTGCTGGTTAGATCAGCTTAAGGCAACTACCATTAGTTACATATCAGAGCCACTTTCAGATGCTTTGGGATTAAGTACAGTTGTTGGTGGTAATGGTTTAGAGCAGGCGGTTATTCTTTCTATTGTTTATTTTGTAGTATTTGCAGTACTCGGAGTATTTATAAATCAAAAGAAACAGTATTAGAAGTTATGATAGAGCGGAATTAGAACAATGGCATTGCATATTTCTATTACATAAAAACGCTCCGCGAGGATGCGCAGACCGCGGAGATGGAGTTAATTGCTGCGCAATACCGCGGTCGCGCTAGAG